>ERZ1292632.3990-Hain-H43-01um-R2-3990-length-10879-cov-8_pt1 | contig 10879 bp, 18 predicted proteins | sample MGYA00564407_ERZ1292632 | MGnify/ENA primary metagenome ERZ1292632 (study PRJEB36523, sample SAMEA6512637) | groundwater metagenome | collected 2019-01-08 | study: AquaDiva: Metagenomics assemblies of 32 groundwater samples
CGTTCATAAATATAAAGATATTGAGATTGTGGGTAAAATTGATTACATGCCGAATGATAAAGAAATTTGGGATTTCAAGACAAGTGACAAGGTTATGGATAAGGCAAAACCTTGGGCCAAACATCAAATTAAAATGTACCTTTCAATGTTTAATCGAGAGATAGGCAAACTTTATCAACCCGTTTTAGATGGAGATAAATACATTTTAAAGTTTTTGGGAGAGGAGTTTCGTTCGGATGAATGGTTTGAAGAGCAATGTATTAAACTCTACAGCTTCCATGAGAAGTTGGTAGAAATGCAAAAATCTCTTGACAAGTAATTAACTTTCGTTATAATCTATGATGATTATTAAAATATAATTATATGAAAAAAGAAATATCTTTGGCGGAACTGGCGCTGGAATTGGGAATTAATAAATCAAAGCTTAATTATTACCAGCTTATGGGATTTTTGAATCCTGTCTCCGTGGTGGGAAAGAGAGGACTTTTTGATAGAAAATCTTCCCTTAAAATTATTAAAAAAATAGAAGCGGAAAAAAAGAAAGGGAAAAAACTAAAAGAAATATTAAAGGTTTAAAAAATTAAATTAAATAAAATGAAATCACAAAAATCAATAGCAAGAAAAAGATTAAAAGAAAGAAATAGACGAAAAGACTTTTTGAAAAAGAAAAATATTAGAAAGAATAATTGGTCAACTCCACAGAAAGAAGAAACTGTGTCAAAAATACGACCAGTTTTTAAAGATAAAAAAATTGTATTTAGCGAAGGTCATGCTCAATATGAAAAATACAGTGAAGAAAAAGTCATGCGAAAAGGAAGTAAAGAAATATTAATTAATGGTGAAGGAATATTACCCAAGAGTAGAAAATATATAGAAGCAAAAAAGAAATGAAAAAAATATTATTGATTTTGTTTATCTTGTTATTGCCAACAGTTAGTTCAGCTAAAAATCTATCTGATTTGAAAATTAGATTAGTCTCCGGTCTTAAAGATGATTGCAAATATACTGGGAAAAAAGTTAGTGGTGGCTACGAAATAAATGGATGTTATTGGCCAACTCAGAACATAATTTACATTAATTCAAATCTTTCAAGTGAAAGTTTTAATTATGTTCTTTTACATGAATTTGGACATTGGATTACCGAAGGGGAAGATATTAATTTATTTAACAATGACTGGGAACTTGTGGCAGATTGGTTTGCTTTTTGGGCAATGGGAATGAAATCATCACCAGAAAAAAATGATTTTTTTAAAGCATTAATGGGAAAATTAAATATATAAATGAATAAAAAATTATATGGAAGATGAAATAAAAATAAAAGAAAAAAATACTTCGAATTTTCGATCTTATGGCAAGATTCATCGTTTGGGCAAAGAAGAAACGGAAGGTATTTTAAAAGGAAATTGTTTCGTTCAAGAAAAAATTGATGGCGCCAATGTGAGTGTGTGGATTGATTCTAATGGAGAAATGAAAATGGGTTCAAGAACACGCATTTTGGGAAATGAAGAATTTAATGGTTTTGTTCCTTATGTTAAAAAACATGAAGGGGTTAAAAAGATTCTCTCAGAACATCCTAAGTGGAGACTGTATCTCGAGTGGTTAGTCAGGCATACCATTGCGTACAAGGAAACAGCTTACAAAAAAGCTTATCTTTTTGATATTTTTGATCAAGAAACGGGAAAGTATTTACCTCACGATAGGGTATTATCCTTAGCAAAACAATATGAAATTGAAACAGTCCCATTCCATGGCAAGTTTGAAAACCCTACAGTTGAACAACTTACAGAATTTGTGGGGAAGACAGAATTTGGTGATCGAGGTGAAGGTATCGTTATAAAAAATTTGGATTTTGTAAATACTTTTGGAGATCAAGCTTTTGCGAAAATCGTAACTGAATCTTTTAAAGAAGATAATGGGATAATGTTTGGCGGAAATAATAAACATAGTGATACGTATTATGAAATGTATGTTGTGAATAAATATATGACTCTCCCACGTGTAAAGAAAATAATGGATAAAATACAACCGGAGATAAATGAAAAACTTAGCATGAAAGATGTTCCAAGAGTTATGAATAGCGCATATCATGACATGCTCTCAGAAGAGATATGGTCCATTCAAAAAGATGTACCAAGAGTTGATTTTAAAAGTCTTCATAGGGTTGCGACAAGAAAAGCTAAGATGATTTTCATTAGTATTATTAATGACGATATAAGTGTTGCTGACAAAAAACATGAGTAAATTAATTTTAATGTCTGGTTTACCGGCCTCTGGTAAAACAACTCGTGCCAAAGAAATAATAAAAGACTCTGGTAACGCTGTCCGCATCAACCGCGATCTTCTTCGTGAAATGCTTCATTTTAATGTTTGGAGCGGTATAAAGGAGGGGCAGACAAAAGATGCGGCAAGGAGACTGGCAGATTTCTTTTTAGAGAATAACATAAACGTGTTGATCGACGATACAAATTTGAATGATAAAGTTGTTCAATCGTGGAAAGAATTAGCGAGAATCCATGATGCAAAAATTGAATATGTAAATATGGATACATCAATCGAAGAGTGTATTGAACGTGATTCTAAAAGAGAAAAAAAGGTAGGGAAAGCAGTGATTTTGGAAATGGCAATGATGGCAGGAATATGGAAACCTAAGAATGAGAAAAAAATAATCTGCGTTGATATTGACGGAACGATTGCTGACTGTGAACATCGTAAACATTATTTATTAGGCGAAAAGAAAAATTGGGACGGTTTTTATTCTGAAATAGAAAAAGATCCCCCTCGTTTAGACGTGATGGAACAGGTGGATGAATATAGAAAAAAAGGACATCCTATTGTTCTTGTTTCCGGGCGCCCTGGAAATTATCGTGAAGTCACTGAAAGATGGTTAGAGAAACATGGTTTTGAATATGATGTTTTGTTGATGAGGCGCGCTGGAGATAAAAGACCTGATACAGATATTAAAAAAGAGATATATGACAAATGTTTAAAGAAATATGAAATTGAGTGTGTATTCGATGATCGTCCTAGAATTATAAATATGTGGAGAGAGCAAGGATTAAAGGTTATAGATTGTGGTGACGGAATAGATTTTTAAAAATATGTTAATAAAAAAAGAAAAAACTCAATACTACGAATATGCTTTAAGTTTTGATTATGATCAAGATGTTGTGGAATATTGCCGATATCTGAAATCAGTATTGGGTTGGACTGAATTTAGCTATGATGGAGATCAAAAGAGCTGGAGGTTTAAAGATCCTCAAGTAATTAAGATGTTAAAAGATAAATTCCCTACAACCCAATTTGGCGAGGGGCTTGATAAAGAAGTTGCCAAATATGCTTTAGCGCAAGAAGAAAACAAAGAAAAAGAACAAATAGCTAAAGAAATAAAGGAGATGAAGGTTTCGACTTTGGAGATTAAAGGGATAAAGGGAGAGCTATATAATTACCAAAAACTGGGAGTGGAGTTTTTTATTAATAGCAATGGTAGAGCGGTACTAGCGGATTCCCCCGGGGTTGGTAAATCGGCCCAAGCTCTAGGATATGTGGTTCATGAGAACCTTAAACGCACTCTTATCATTTGCCCAGCTTCCGTAAAATTCTCTTGGGAAAATGAAATAAAAAAATGGACAAAATTAAAATCTTTTATAGTTGAATCTAAAACTAAGTTTTCAGAAATACCTCATGACATTAATATAATCATAGTTAATTATGATGCTCTTAAAAAGAATTTTAACGAGCTTATGAAGTATAAATTTGATATTTGTATTTGTGACGAATCGCAATTTTTGAAAAACCCTTCCGCTATTCGAAGCAAGGCCGCTAAAGCCATCGCAAAAAATATTCCTAAGGTTTTACTTTTAACTGGAACCCCGATTTTAAGCAGACCCATCGAGCTCTTTAATCTCCTTTCCATAATTGATCCCCTTGTTTGGAATAATTGGTATTCTTATGCGGTAAAATATTGTGAAGGAAAACAGGGGAATCGGGGTTTTGAAGCTAAAGGTGCGTCTAATTTGGAAGAACTAAAACAAAAAATTGGAAAATATTTTCTCCGTCGGACAAAAGAAGAAGTGTTGCCAGAACTTCCACCTAAAATAAGAACAGAGGTACCGATGGAATTATCAGGAGAATTTTATAAACAATATAAAACTGCCGCTTCAGATCTTGCCAAATATCTTAGAGATTATAAAGAAAAGAAAAATATTATAAGTTCAAAAGATATTCAAGCGGAGGAATTAGTAAGAATAAATTACCTGAGACAGATAAGCAGTTTAGCAAAAATAGAGGTCGCGAAAGAATTAATTCAAAATATAATCGAAGATGGAGAAAAAATTCTCGTATTTTCATGTTTTAACGCGCCCCTCTTGGAACTTCAAAAATATTTTGGGGATCAGTCAGTCATGATTATTGGAAGTACAGATGTTAATGAGCGTGGAGAGATTGTTAAAAAGTTTCAAGAAGATCCTAAAATTAAGATTTTCTTTGGAGGAGTTAATTCTGCCGGCACGGGAATCACCTTAACGGCGGCCAGTAATGTTTTATTCATAGATTATGACTGGGTCCCTGCGGCTATGGAACAAGCCCTAAACCGCGCGCATCGTCCCGGGGCGGTTTATGAATCATTGAACATCTATCAGATTACAAGTAAAAGCACCATCGATGAATTTATGAAGAAATTATTACTTGACAAGCAAGAAATTTTTGATAAACTATTTGAAGGTAAGAAAGAAGAAAATAAAAAGTTAATGTTAGATGAGATGGTGAAAGACATAGAAAAAAATTATTAAATAATAAATAAAAACAATATGACAAAGAAGATTTTGTATGGCGACCTAGCTCGTAAAGCAATTTTTGAGGGGATAGACGCGGTTAATAGGGCAACTTCATGCACCCTTGGACCAGCTGGTAAAAACGCGGCGCTTTCCAAAGGCTGGGGAGGTCCAACTATTACCAATGATGGAGTCTCTATTGCTCGTGAGATTATGTTAGAAGACGAATTTCAAGATATGGGAGCGCAGATAGTTCGAGGGGTAGCGGAGAAGACGAATGATTCAGCTGGGGACGGTACCACAACTTCGATCCTCTTAACCCACGCTATTATCACCAATGGACTTAAATACATTGCCACAGGGGCTAATGTGATAGAAGTCAAAGATGGCATTAAAAAAGCCACTACGGCGGTTGTAGAAGCAATTAAGGGCATCGCTACGCCAATTAAGAACGACGAAGAAACTCGTCAAGTCGCCACAATCTCCGCTGAATCGTCTGAAGTTGGAGGAATTATCTGCGATATTATAAAAAAACTGGGAAATGACGGAATAATTACGGTAGAAGAAGGGCAAACAGCCGGAGTGGTCTCGGAAATAACTCAAGGAATGGATTTTGATCGCGGTTTTATTTCCCCTTATATGGTGACAAATCAAGAAAAGATGGAAGCTGAATATTCACACCCTTATATTCTTGTTACTGATCAAAAAATAACTAACGCGCAGGAAATTCTCCCTATTCTTGAAGCTGTTATGACGACAGGTAAAAAAGAACTTGTTATTATCGCGGATGATGTGACAGGAGACGCGCTTCATACTTTCGTAATTAATAAGATGCGCGGACTCTTTTCAACCCTAGCAATCAAATCGCCTGGTTTTGGAGAAAGAAGGAAAGATTATTTACAAGATATTTGTGTTATTACCGGAGCGACTTTAGTTTCTAGCGATACTGGAAAAACCTTAGATAAAGCAACTATTGAAGATCTCGGTCAGGCTTCACGAGTAATTTCAATTAAAGATAAAACAACGATTGTGGGAGGAATAGGAAAAAAAGAAAATATAGATGCCCGAATTTCTGTTGCTAGGCAGGAATTAGAAAAGACGGAAAGCAAGCATGACAAAATAAAAATAGAAGAGAGAATAGCAAAACTATCTGGCGGAGTCGCTGTGATAAAAGTTGGGGCGGCGACAGAAACAGAGATGAAATATCTCAAACTAAAGATTGAAGATGCTGTTAATGCCACCAAAGCGGCACTTGAAGAAGGAATTGTCCCAGGTGGTGGCGTGGCTCTTTTGCGAGCTCGAAAGAATATAAAAAAGCCGGAAGGGCTCACTTATGACGAAGAGATAGGTTTTAACATCGTCCTTAACGCTCTAGGAGCTCCGCTACGACAAATTGGGTCAAATGGTGGAATGGGAGATGGATCAGGCGTTTTGGAGCGCGTAGAAGCGATGGAAGAGCTTAACGGAGGGTTTAATGCGTCAAAAAAGGTTTATACAACCGATATGATAAAAGATGGCATTGTTGATCCAGTTAAAGTCACTAGAAATTGCATAGAGAACGCAGCGAGTGCGGCTGGGACATTTCTTACTACTGATGTCGCCATTGTAGAGAAGAAAGAAAAGAAGAATGATTTACCTGACAAGTAAAATAGAAGGTATAAACTAATAAAGTTAGTGTTAAGAATTGATCTTAGGAGCTTGGTGAAATATAAAATACATCAATTTAAATTTTGTTTTCCTAATTAGTTATCAGAATTTATCTGTTAAACCTCCCGAGATCGCTTCTTAACATTAAGTTATTAGTTAAATAAAATTATGAAATTAAAATGTAAGATTTGTGGAAAAAGTTATGATCATTTAGGTTCTCATATTTTTCATTTTCATGGAATCACCGCTCGAGAATACAAAGAAGAATTTGAATTACCCTATAAAATGGCTTTGATCAGCGATAAAGTTTATCAAAAGAAAAAAGAAGCATTTGAAGAAAGAAGAGAGGAATATCTTGAGAATTTATTAAAAAGCGGTAAAAAGCACAGATTCAAAAAAGGACACACAGGGCAAAGAAGAATCAGCCAACACGAAAGAGACGTAAATCTAAAGCGTATTCTTGAGGTGAATAAAAAACGTAAGCCAGAAAAGTGTCCAGTTTGCAGGATGATATTTGATAATGTGGATAGCCATTTAGCAAATAAGCACAAATTATTAAAAATAAAAAAATAAAAACATGATTTATATTATATCGATTTTACTTATGTGGATGACTTTTCTTTATGTCCGTCTTTTATTTAAAAACAAAAAAGAGTTTTTAGAAAAACAGTGGACAGAAAATAATATATTTTCTTTTAAAGAAAAAATTATTATATCTTTACGCGATTCGATTAAAAGATACGCACAATATGAAGCGGAACATGGAATTCTTCTCCCTAAAGAATTTAAAAGTGACCCAGCAGCATGGTTAGATGTCTTAAGATTGATAGAATATGCGTTTGACGAGCTTTTTGAGGAATATTCCACAGGTTATGTTCCACATGAAACAAATCAAGAGGAAATGGCGAAAAGAAAAGAAAAAATACAAAAAGGACTAGAACTTTTTGGTAAGTATTTGAAAGATTTAAATTAAATATATGAAAAAACTAAATAAAATGACCAAAAAAGAACTAGAACATTGGATATTGTGGGCGGAATTGGAGGTATGTGAGTTTTTAGCATTTATACAAACAATCAAGGCTGAATTAAAAAGAAGAAAAAAATGAAAGAAAACAAAGAAACAGTTTTAGGTTTAGTGTTAGATAAGCTTCCTAATCTTTTGTTTCGTGTGAAACTCGATGATAGCAGAGAAATTATTGCTTATTTGGGTGGAAAGATGAAATTAAACAAAATTACGGTTTTAGTCGGAGATAAAGTTGAAATTATATTAGACCCCGCGGGTGGAAAAACAACAAATAGAATTATCAGAAGGTTTTAATTATATGAAATATATGAGAAACAAAAAAGAATTTAAAAGAGGTTTTCGAAGCGGTATATTTTTAGGTTTGGTGTTGGGAGGATTATCGGTAATTATAGGAAATTTATTATAAAAATATATGAAATTAACACAAAATCAAAAAGATAGCTTTAAGGAATATATGAAAAAAGAAGATTGGGAAGGCGTTCATGGACAATATGATAAGTTCATGAGACAAAGAGTCAAAGAACTTGATCCTGAGTTTTATGATGAATTAAATAAAATAACGGAAGGCGCGACTTTTTGGTATGCTTAATAAAATAATTAATAAATATATGAATATAAAACTATTATTCGATAAAGTGCTCGTAAGTGTCCCAGAAGAGGCAAGGACGAGCAGTGGATTGATTCTTTCAAATGAGAGTGATGTTTCTAGTTTTAAAACAGGGGTAGTGAAAGCTATCGGGCCAGGTGAAAATAAGAATGGTGAGATACGAGTTTTGTTTGTAAAACCAGGCGATGAAGTTATCTTTTCTTTTGGAGATACTATTACTTTGGAAGGCAAGAAATATTGGATGGTAAAAGAATCAGACATTGCTATGATTATTAATATCGATAGAGGAGCTCAAAAATAATATGAAAAGAATCTATCAAGAACATATTCCAGAGAGAAAAATTGACAAAGAACTGGTTCTGGCCCACACGGTAGAATATGAGTACGACACGGAAGATATAAAAGATGAATGTTGCGTTTGTGGGAAAGAAATCGAAAGTAGTGAGGATAGATACAAGAAAAGAGGGAATTTTTGTGATAAGTGCAACGTGGGAGGATATAAGAATCTTCATAAAGGTATAAAAAATTCATGAGGTGTTTAAATGCGCAAGGATGAATATAGAAATATGGATTGTCAATAATTCCTAGAATCAGAATAGCTCATTTATTTTTAGATTAAAAACAGTGACAAAAAGGACTTTGTTAGAATAGTTCTAATCTAAAAAATATTTAAGACATGCAACAGGAACATCTGCAACAACTAAAACATCTTGACGAACAGCTTGACGGACTGGAAGTTCGGTTTTCCAATCATCTTGAAGTTTATGCTAATAATGGAAAAGAGCTGGCAAGGTTAGGGGATTTGATAAGCAATCATATCGGAGAACAAAAAAAAATGATGGAAGATTTATTTCCCATTATTGATTTTTATAGATCTTTTAAAGTAACAAGTAGAGTAACACAAGTAACCTTTAAGGGGGTAATGAAAATAACAGGGATTATTTTAGCTATCGGGAGCACATATCTTATAATTAAAACAATTTTACACAGATGATCGCGATAACAGAAAAACTCATACCGATTAACACTAAACGTAGACCCGGGTTGGTTTTAAAAGGAGTCTATTTTTTGACGGCGCACGATACGGCCAATTCGGGGTCTACGGCTGATGGAAATGTTAGTTATTTCATAAATTCAGCCAATGAAATGGAGGCTAGCGCTCACTATTTTGTCGATGATAAAGAAATCATTTGCGCCATTCCCCCTGAAGAAAAAGCGTGGCACGTTAGATATGTTTCAGTAAAGGACAATGAGATATATGGGCGCGACGCTAATGATTGGGCTTTAAGCATAGAGCTTTGTTACGGAGGCGCGATTGATAACCAGAAGGCTTATCAGAATTATGTGGAACTTCATGCTTTTCTCTGTAAAAAATATAATATCAATCCTGAACAGCGTATTGTCGGACATTACGCACTTGATCCGATTCGTCGCAATGATCCTTTAACCGCTTTAAAAACTGTTAATAAAACTTGGTCTGACTTCATTCAAGACGTGAGTAATTTAATATCGAAGCCGGACACAAATACTAATAGCGTGGAGGTAGAAAAATGCAGGAAAGAGTTAGAGGAAAATAGAAATCTTCTAGCGAGAATGTGGAAATATATCATTGAGTTGATTTCTAAGAAATAAACAGGACTTATGTTATTATTAAGGGGAGCTTCTTTATGGATTGAAGCAAGAAGCAATTAATAATTTAATAATAACTTATATGATTAATAAATTTAAAAGTCTTTTAAAATCTCGTCAGTTTTGGGTACTTGTTGGTATTTTTATGGTTAATGGAGTTTCTGGTGTTCAAGACGCTATCCCAGCCAGTATGATGGTATATGCTAATGGTTTTCTAGGACTCATGGCAGTTTACTTTAGAATCTCGCCTAAACAGAGTTTTGATAAGTAGTTGAAACGGCCCAACGCAGCTCATGCGTTTTATGTTTAACATATTTTTGAACTCGCTATCGGTGATTGTTCAGGCGGTTGGTTTGACGGCCATGACTCAAACGGTCATCCTCTCTCAAATAATGCCCCAAGAGCCTATTGCGATTTATAGAGATTACTTAGCGTCAGAGCCAGTTTTGGCCTATTCGGCGATAGAGGAACAAAAAAAGGAAATCCAAGAGGTTCCTGAGGTTCTAAAGAGAATTGCTTATTGTGAGAGTGGAAATAAACAATTTGATGAAAACGGACAGGTTATACGAGGAAGAGAAAATCCAAAAGATACGGGGAAATATCAATTGAACACTTTTTACCACCTTGAGGCTGCTCAAAGGTTGGGGTATAATATTTTTACTGAGCAAGGGAATGAAGGTTACGCTATATGGCTTTATAATAAGGAAGGAACAAAGCCATGGATTTATTCAAAATTCTGCTGGAATAAATAATAATAAATATATGAATATTAAAATAAGAAAAAATCCAAGTAAGAGATGTCTTTATTGCAATAATGAGTTAAAAGGACATAGAATGTTTTATTGCAGTGATAAGTGCCAGAGGGATTCTAAGAAGGATAAAAAATAAAATGGAAACAGAACATAAATTTAAGGATTACTTTGAAGGAGTAGAAGCGGGAGATATATGCGAGAATTGCGTTTTTAAAATGGCTTCTCGCAAAGGATCTTGTAATGCTATATACGTTAAGGAGTTTTTTGTAAGCGATAGGTATCTTAAGTGCGACAAATTCAATCCCTTGCTTTAAAGTTTAAAGTAAGAAATTTATCAATAAAAAACTGACTATTTTGCAATTGATAATTTATCACTAAACTTCGGTTTAGCTAACTCTGGCTTCAAAGAACGTTTATTAGCGTATCTTTGGAGCAAGGGAGTGAATTGGTT
>ERZ1292632.1291-Hain-H43-01um-R2-1291-length-24930-cov-10_pt2 | contig 10877 bp, 18 predicted proteins | sample MGYA00564407_ERZ1292632 | MGnify/ENA primary metagenome ERZ1292632 (study PRJEB36523, sample SAMEA6512637) | groundwater metagenome | collected 2019-01-08 | study: AquaDiva: Metagenomics assemblies of 32 groundwater samples
CCACGTCTCGAACTGCTTGTTGGATGGCACCGTCTGCACCAAGTTCTGCCACTCGGTAGCGATCCCTGCGAACTCGCTGAAAAGCAGGGCCCGCAGCCCGTCCTTGAGCAGCACGGGAAACTGGGGCGTCGCGGCGGCCTCGGCTATGACTCGCCCTTCAACCACCTCTCGCCATACCTCATAGAGATCGGACAGCCTTTGGCCTGGTTTCAAACTGAATATCTCAGCCATCTAAGCTTCCCTCCCCACGCCATGTAGGGCGGCGATAAGTTGGGGCGAATAGAGCACAACGTCAATCTGGCCTGTACTCCCTGCCGAGATAACACGTACAATTCGCCCAAGAGCCGAGAACGCCACTGCGCTAGCGTGATAGTAAGTTGCCGAACCAGTTACAGCGGACGTGCCAGCCGCAGAAGCGGTGAAGATTTCGGTTCCCGTCTTTACGGCGCTTTTCAGCGGCGCGACTGCTACCGAAGTCCACACCGGCGCTCGCCCTGTGGCTCCAGTCTGCCCAACTCGACCTGATCCTGGGATATGCTGCCAACAGTAATAACCCGCCGAGACGTTGCCCACCGAGGACGCCCGAATGGTGCCCTCGCCTGCCAACACCGGAACCGCAGTCGAGTAATAACCGCTTCCCTGCTCGGTCCAGCGGGGATGATCCTGGAGGATAACCCCCAAGGCACTAGGGCGTGCGAATGCCGTCAACGCGCTATCGGCTTCGATGGCAGCGATTATAGGTCTGCCACCAGACCAGCACAGGTAATCGCCTTTGTGGGCTGTCGTTGTCGCCTTCATATCCACAAAGATTACCGGGCCGACCTGGATCGGCAGATCGTATTTGCTTTCCGCCATTAGGTCTTTTCCTCCTCTTTCTTAAGCTCGGCTTGCTCCTGCCTGCGGGCGAGATATTCGGCTAGCGATTCATTGGGGCGCGGCAAGTCTGCCTCGGAGATATTAACCCCTAGCATTGCCGCACCTACCTTCGCCGAGCTGATATTCACCGCCGAGCCTTGGCCTACCCCTTTGACTTCCGCCCGGAGCAGGCCCTTGTCCTTCAAGGCGCGAAGCTTGCTCACCTCGACCTGGATCACTTGCTTCATGCCCTCCTCATCCTTGCCCAAGAGCTGGGGCCGTATCGCCTCGTGCCACAGTTCGGGCAAAGACTCTTTGAGCAGCCTGTCAGCCAAGACGCCGGATTCGTATTCAGCCACTTTGGTTCTCAGTTGGCCGATCTCCTCGCCCTTGGCCTGGTTACTCTCCTCTAGCATTGCCAGTTTGGCCTCGGCTTCAACCTTGGCCTTCTCTAGCTCGTCTATCTCCATATTGCGCTCCTTGATGGCATCATCTTGACGCACCGTTTTCAACTCAGCTCTCAAGCGCTCCAAGTGGTCTGGATTGACCTCTCGCCATTGCTGATAAGATGCGGAGGCTAAAAGGTCGCGGGTTATCTGCTCTGCATCGCTGGCCGCGATTTGCACGAAACTCCCTCCCGCTGCGGGAACGGTCACGATGTCCGCCGAGTAGCCCTTCACGATGTCCTCCACCACCGCACCCTTGCGCCCCTCAGCCTCGCCCTTCACGACCTTGCCGAGAGCGTTGATCGAGATGCCGATCAGGTCACTCCCAGTTTTACGGCTCTCCTCAGCCAATGCCCCGATATGCGCTGCGTGTTGCCCTGCCAGCTTTAGATCGGCAACCACGCGCCCATCGTCAGCAACGCGGGCATTCTCGTAATAGCCGACAACATCGAGCACTGACCGCTCTGGCCTTTCCATTGCCTCCGATTTGCGGGCATGGTCAACAAAGGCCCTCGCACCTTCCCACAGCCCAGCGCTGCGGGCGACTAACTCAGGCGAGTAATATCGCCCATTCATGCTCCACCCAGGGCGAAGCAGGGTCACGTTGCGAAGCACGCCCTCTTGTAGCTCGGCCTCCTTCAGGTCGCCCAAGTCGGAAAAGTAAAGACTTTCCTCAGAAGGCTCACCGCCCTGGTCTTTCAGGATATTGCGGGCTTTAGCCTGAACACGCTCCTTCACGTCAGCAGGTAAACTTGACTGGGGGATGCGGGCAATGGCATTGCGGAGGTGAGGCAGGTCAATCTTGCCAGAGGCATCCTTGTAGGGGAAATGGCGGAGGCTGCGTGGCTTCGTCCTGCCGTCCTCGTCCTTGTCGCCGCCTGACTCGACGTAGAGGAAGCTGCTATCAGGGAGGTCATTCATTTGGGCTGTAGTCCATACTGCCTCCTCCAAAGACTCCGAGGCTTTATTGGCAGCAGCATTCCCTATGGCGAAGGCGCTCTCCTCTTTGCCACCATGTTCCATTACTGAGTTGAAGGCGTGCACGAAGGCTTTGCGCTTGTTGGCCGAGAGCTTCTTTATGTTCTCTGGCAGTTCGGGATCATCTGGCCCTGAATATGGCATATAGTGCCTCCTGTTTTAAGTTCCCCAAAACCATGTGCCATCGGGATTTTTTCGACGTTGCCCATTCTCATCATAACGAGCATGTCGGAGCAGATGTTCTTCGGGACTCTTTGGTTCCCCACCTAGGCAGGTGCACACAAAAACCTGTTCTTCGTCAACCAGAAGCTTCTTTATGTTTTCGGGAAGGGCATCATCGTCTGGCCCACCGTATGGCAAGGTTCACCTCCCTTTTCGGGGCAACAAAAAAGCCCCATCTCAGGGGAGTCAAGGCTCCACGAGTGGGGCATCAGGTGCCACAAGGGGCGGCTCAAGGGCCGCTCGATATTAAGTTATCCTATTAAAGCTACCACACAAAGTATTAACTTGTCAAGAGATGCATTTCAGCATCTCAGTCGTGAGCTGAATATAGGCGTCTTCTCCAAGTTCAGCCTTCAAAAGATCGAGGAGAGAATAAGCGCAAGTGTGTATGTGGCCATGATGGGTGGCCCGAATTATTATGACACCTCGCTGTATTTCAAACATAATGACGTTGCACCCATTGGCCTGGCAACGAATCTCCATTACGTGCCCTGCTTTTTCATTGGCGGCTTGGCCCCTCTCACACCCTGTATCACGTTCCCATCCTCGCCGGGAGCCATGCCCCGCTCCCTGGCCCAATCAGCGTAGGTCTTGCGTGGAGCCAAGTGAGGGTCTTTGAGCACGGGAAGCGGCGTGCAACGGCAGTTGTGGACAATGATGCCTTGCCGTTGTATAATAGAGGCAAGGTAAAGATTATCACCGGTCTGGAGGTTGTAAACAAAGCCATGAAACGTACTGACATCGATACTGACGATCTTATCCAGCTCTACAATGGGGGACTCTCTGAAAATGCAATCAGCAAGCGCTTCAATCTCAGCCGCCCCACAGTCAGGCGTAGGCTTATCGATGCTGATATCCATACCCGAAATCGATCCGAGGCTGAGACCTTGAAATGGTCTCGCATGTCTGAGGCAGAGCGATGGCATCAAACCCAGGCAGCCCATGACGCTTGCCGAGGCCGAAGGGTCACGAAGGAAGCCCTTGAGCGCCGCAGTATCAGCATATGGAACAAACGGAAAATGAGTCGGCTCGAAGTCGAGTTCGCCAACATGCTGGGACAATTGGGCGTCTCGGTCGCCGCTCAGTTCCCCGTCGGCAAATACAATATCGACATCGCTATCTCCCCCATCGCCGTCGAAATCTTCGGGGGAGGGTGGCACCGTTGTGAGCAACATGTGCGGCATGTTAGTGAGCGAGTCAAATATCTGCTCGATCAAGGCTGGAGCTTGTTGGTGATTTGGGTTCCGAATCACCACCCACTCAGTATCGAGGCAGCTAAATACGCTGTCACCTGGTTGAAGGAGCTTCGCCGCAAGCCAGCCACGATCCGTCAATATCGGATGATTTGGGGTGATGGCAAGTTTATTTCCTCGGGCAGTGCAGAGGAAGAGCATATCACCTTGATACCACCTCTTCATGCCGCCCGTGATCCTAGAAGTGGACGTTACGTAAGTATCCCCAGGTAGACACATCGGGTGGATAGGGGGCCTTTGCTGTGGGCTATCGAAGGCGAAGACTTTGCCATCAAGAGGAAAACAGATTTTACATGTCCTTTCATCCATTGACGCTTTCCATTCAAAGCCTCTCAGGAGATGCCCATGTTGCCGCATGACGGCTTCCGCACCCATGTTCGAGGTGCGTATCATCTCGGTGCGTGCGATACGCTCGCTTCTGGCAAAGAGGCCCTTATTCGCAGCTTTCAGCGCTCTCGTAGTGCGTCTTATATCCCAACCCAGGTTTTGGGCCAAGCGCTTCTGAGCGCTATAAGGAGTATCCCCCACAATCTGAGAAGCCACGATAGACTTACGCATGTCACGTATAAAGTCCAACCTGGCCCCATCCATACGGGCAAAGAATGTGCTCTCCTCATAGGGGGCGGCAATAGCAGCCTGCACCGTCTCCTGGGGGATGGGGCCTGCGGGCACCTCGTTACCAAGTTGACCCATGATCCAGGCCCGCCCATAATAGCCCGCGCGGTAAGCTCTCCCCATCTGGCGATTAAATTGGCCCTGCGTAACCCCCAAAAGACGGGCGGCCTGACTATCCAGCTCCGAGAAGAGCTTCTCATTGCGCAGGGCGGCACCGGGGTCTGTTAGGCGCCACTTGCCGTCTATGCCTGCCCCAGCAAAGGCAGCCAAGATGCTGCCATTCATTTCTCGGCTTGCCTGTGCAAACAGAGTGAACATGCCTCGCACGGCCTCATTCTCGAGGCCAAAGAGTTTGCCCCGCAAGAACTCCTCCAAGGTAAGGAGACGATCATGGGGCGTGGGCAATCTCTTTTTCCTTCAGGCGATCTATCCCCCGGAACTCAGCGCCGCAGCCCTGGCAGTGGTAAATGCGATGGAGAATCTGGGACCTGCCTGGCGCCACGACCTTCACGATGCGACGCTCCTCAAAGATGGTGGCGTTGCACGCTGGGCAGCTATATTCTTTAGGCATATTCAACCTCCAAGGCAATTCCATAGCTGATATGGGCTAACAAAAACAATAACCACGAACACCACCACCAACGCACCAAAGGCCACGCCCCAAAGAAAGCTACCCAATTCTTGCGTCATTATTCCCCTCCTCTTCATACGATTTACACGGTAGAGTCATGTAGCTAAAGCACCCCCTGAAATACTCTGACGCTCCACAAGAGGGACATGTATATGTTCCCGCTCTTAAGTGAGGAAAGTTCGTCAATTGTTGCATCAGCCTTTGGCATTCGATGCAGGAATCCACCCTGAGCATTTATTCCATTTCCCCTTCTGGTTCCTTCTCCTTCGGCCCCCCGTAGCTGGGCGCTTGCGCTTCCATGCCTTCCCTCTTGATAAGCTCCTGCTCCTTCTGGTAATCGAATCCCAGGCGGATGCTGGCGGTCGTATTCGACACCCAGCCGTTCATGACTGCGATCTGCAACGCCTCGGCCAGGTTCTTCGGATCCTCCTCCGCGATGTCGGGCGCTTGCAAACTGAATGTGTCCTCCAGGAGAAGTTCCTCCCCGGTCTCGTTCCCATCCTCGTCCTCCTCCGGCAAGGTGGCGTCCTCCCCCAATGCCGCCTTTAAGATCGCCAGATAGATGGGCTGCCATACCTGCTCAATGTAGATGTCCTGGTAGTCCTCAAAGGAGCGAAGCGCGGGGAGCTGCTGAGAGCGAGTCGTGGCTAAATTCGAATTTTGTCCATCGCTCAGCATATACTCAGGCAAGCCGAGACCCACGATGGACATGAGCTTAATGGCCCGTCCATCCTCGCCCACGTCGTCGGCTCCCACTTTTCCCCCAAGTTCCACGATGTCCTCCTTGTCTGTGGTGACCAAGATGGAGCCTGGCTCTATCGGCTTCTTGTAACGGTTACGGACAGTCTGCATATCCGATGGCGTTCCGCCGATAAGTTTATGATGATAGAGCAGCCCTTTGTAGCGGTTGATACGAGCACGACCCTCAAGCCACTCCTTGTAGGCCCTCACCCAAGGCAGGATGCAACCCAACTCGCTGCGGCCCCGCATATCGTAGGCTAGCGAGTTGATTGCCGCGTGGATAATCTCCGAGGCAGCGATCTCTTCACTCGATCCCGTGGTGACCAGCGGGTCACCTGGCTTACCACTGCCCTTCTGAGGGTAGACATGATAGGCCATCACCGAGGTGTAATCCTCCGGCTCCGTCTCGATCGCTTCAACCAGCCACGGCTTTAGCGGCACTACTCTCACCGAGGAAAACTCGGCCCCGTTGAGGCGGTTGCCGAAGATGCGCAGAAACAATTCGCCGTCTATGAGGAGCTGATCAAAGAGCTGCTTTTCCCAGCGCCGCCAGAGGTGCCGATATTGCTGTCGCCAATTCTCAATGATTCCCCTCACCTGAGAATTGCGGTATGAGATGCTGAGCCCCTGCCCCACCACAAAGCGCCTTATGAGGCCAACGCCCTGTTTGGCAAGTGGGTTGCGTTCCCATGCCTGGTGAGCGCGGAGGAGCAACGCCTTGCGTTCCTCATAGGTCATTTCAGTAGGGTAATCGCTGGAGGGTACGGCCCACCCCAGCTTTTCCTTGTCGCGCCCGCTGTAAGGCTGCCCGAACTCGAACGGATATTCTATATCCGCCTCTTGGAATTGGAACTCCTGCACGAAGCCCATGAAGGCTTGCCGCTTCGCTTCCTCTATGCGCTGGTCAACGCCGAGAAGCCGATCATACCATGCCATGTTTCACCTCTACCCCAAGATTGACAGCCGTGCTATAATCAGGGGATGAAGACGGAGGAACCGCAGCCGATTCTTGACCTGAAGGGGATCCTCTATTACCACGATACCCTCACCTGCCCCTCCTGCCATAAACGCTATGAAACCCTCTATACCACGCCTGACTCCCCCACCCCTGTTTGCCTGAACTGTCTAAAACCCAAAACCGCACCCTCAATCCATCCGTAAAATCGCACCAGACAAAAGTTCGCCGCCTAGCCCATCGAAGGAAATCCCAAAACCGTAGCCCATATGGTCAAGCTAAAATAGGCCCCTAGAATCGCCTCTCCTTGCGTCATTCTTCTTCATCTTCCCATCGTCCTGAATCAGGCACCTTCCAACCTTTCTCGTCCTGCTTCACAAAGTCGGGCTTCTTGGGCTTCGCCCCAGGCTCAGGCGGCTCCGGGAACTCTATGACCTCGCCTGGGAAATCACGGGATTGCGTCAATACGGGCTCCTAGAATACCTGAACGGATCAGGCTCAAAGGCAGCATAGCCAAACTCGGTGGGCATGTCTGCCAACTCGGTTAATGCGTAGACTAGAGCATCCACCATGTCATCTCGTTCATTGGCAATAGGGAATGACGCCATCTGATCCTCAAGCTCGGGGAATATACCCACGTGGCTGACGCGCCCTTGTTCATAAAGAGCGGCTATAGGCTCCGCTCTCACCATCTTACCTCGACTAGCCACGATCGTTCTCACAGGGACACTTTGTCTCACATGCCGGATAGTAGCCTCCACCATGTCACCCCCATTGTTGCGCTCAGCGATGATACGATCCGCAGCATGGAGATCATAAAGTGAGATGGCCTTTTCTGCCCAAGCTTGAGGCGAAAGGATATAACCTTGGCCATAAAGGATATAGAGCCGCCCATCATGAGCCTTGCCTGCGACTACGATGCCCGTTTCATTCGACTCAGGATGGGCGGTGACAGCAGGATCAACGGCCACCACGATGCGGGCCAAAGGGGGATACTCATAAACGCGGCGATCGTCTATCCAGGCCCGCTGCCACAAGGCTCCCTCTATGTCCTCAATGTATTGGCCCTCGATCTCCTGGCGGCCAAGCCGCGTCCCACCGTAACGCTGCTCGATAGCCCGCCTGAAGCTTTCCCCCACACCGGGATTATCATACATTGTGCCCTGAGTGATGGCAACCCCAGGCTCTGCAAACAGACCCTTGATAAACTTACGGCTCTTAGGCGTGGTCGTGGCCACGATGTGGGGACGCTCCCCCAACCTTACGCCGAAGCGGGCCTGATGCCATGACTCCTCTTTCCACAAAGCAAGTTCATCTGCCCAAAGGAGCGTCCATTGGGGGCCATTCCAGCGATCAGGCTCCTCGGAGCCGTAGCCCTTCACGTAGCCACCCTTATTATGGCGTGCTTCTAAGAGGGATCGGTTATAAAGAGAAAACTCGCCTTGCCCACAAGCTATAAGGCCGCTAGGCCCCTCAAAGCATACTTCTCTTACAGCACCTATTGTTGGGCCTCCTATGCCTACCCAAGCTTGTGGCCCCAATTCCCGGAGATGTGCTAGGACATACTCGGCACCAGCCCTAGTTTTGCCAGCTCCACGTCCACCCCTAAACACCCAGACATTCCATTCACCCCCAGGAGGCAATTGTTGAGGCCTAGCTATGGAGCGCCATGAGACGAAGGTTTGAAGCTTCTTCTTAGCCCGGTGGATAGCGAGGCGGGCTATATCCTCGGCGGTAATCTGGTCAACAGCCAACAAATTAAGAGCCAAGGTTAACTCGCTGTTCCTTTAACCATACGTATAATCGGCGCAGCTCAGATATGCTTAAACCAACCCCACGAGGACAATGTCCTATCGTTTGGCCATCATCCTCATCATCTTTCAGATAACCGATTCTAAGCCTTCTCTCTTTATGCGGTTCCCTGTAAAGTATGGCTGCCGTGATGCTATGCTTCCCATCGCCATAGACAAAATCCCTTATGATAAATATCTTCTGCTTCATTTTCATTGGCTGCTCTCCTGCCACAATTACTTTGCCCTCTGTAAAATCGTCTCAGCCTCTCGTATGGCCTCTTCAGGATCGAGGCCCTCTGCCTCGGCCATGCGGCGCACGATGGCATAGAGATCAACCTTAACCTGGGTTGGAGCATCCAGGCCAAGGAGCTTTGCCCGGCGCTCGAGATGGCGGTCGAGGAGGGAGCCGGCGGGGATGTCGCCTATGATTACTTTAGGCCATATAGACCATATAGCCTTTTCAAGCCGCAATAGATCAACTTTGCGTTCTTCTTCAGCAGCTTGGTTTATAGCGGCGTCAAGGGTGCGCTTAACCGCAGCATAAGTAGCTTGTGGGGACTTATAGCCCAGTTGTTGGGCAATTTGGGGGAAGGTAAGGCCAGAGCAACGGAGTTCGGTAGCCTGGACAGCGCGGAGTTTAGATTTAACGCGGCGGGGGCTGAGTTTGGCTTCACGACTTCTGGCCATATCAAGAACACTTTAGCAGGAGATTTTGTGGTTGTCAATCCTTCTTTTTAGCAGTCGGAGGTTGGGAGTGCTAATGAGTTTTAGAAGTCATGGGTCAAACCTATTGACAATGGCCTATAGAGGGACTATAGTGGGGGTAGAGTAAAAGGGGAGAGGAGAGGATGCAAGCACCAAGGTATAAGGGTTATCGCCTGTGGAAGAGGTGGCCTTGGCCTTCTGGCGAAGGGCCAGAGATAGAGGAAATTGTGATGGACTCCTCTGGGGAGCTGGTGGCGCATGAGCTGAAGGCCAAGGCGAGGGGAGTGAGAACAAAGACATATGGATGGGGCGAATGGATGGGGATATGGGTGAACGTCCAGGATGTTATGGCGCTATAAGCCCCAGATAGGAGGGGGGCCCATGAGATTTGAAATCACTAAGACGGTGGCCAATCCAGAGAGGGGAACTTTGCTGGAAAGTCAGCGAAGAAGAAGTGATGTGCCCTGATTGCTTTCGGGTGCAAGTCTCCGAAGGGCCAAGGTAAAACCGGAGAAGGAAGAAGGGAGACGATGGCAAAGAAGCGATGCCTTTACTGTGGCAAGTGGTTTGACCAGCCACCCCCTAGCGAGTGGGGCTATGTCAGATACGGATGCCTAGAGTGCGAAGCCCGCAAAGCTCCCCCGCCAACCGAGGCAGAACTGGCCGCCGAGGAATAGGGGGAAGAGAAGGGAGGGAAACGATGGCATATCAAGTTGGTGATTGGGTCAAGGTTGAGGGCCTGAGAAGTGTGAGGTGGGTCTATGGAAGGGTGCAGAGCATCAGGGAAGACCGGATCCTCGTTGACCGAGGGTATTTAGCCCCAGCCTGGTATCCGGCTAGCGAGCTATCCCCTGCCATCGAAGCACAAAGCCCACAGGAGATTGCTGAGATCAGGGATGCTATACACTCACTAATAGAGCGGGAAAAAGGGGTGGATAACCCTTGACAACGCCCCATAAGGGGGTTATAATAGGGGCAAGGAGGAACATCATGCCCCAAACAAACAAGCGATACCCTATATGTCTAAAGGTTTACCTGCAAGAAACGACCCATGAGCGGTTGAAGGCGCTTGCAGGTGAGCGGGAAACGAGCGTGTCTGCGTTGATGCGGCAGGCAGTGGCCCAACTTCTAGCTGAGCAAACGCCTGCATCCTGAAGACTAGCCCTATGAAGTAATAAGCAAAGAGGGGGGGGAGACGATGGCGAGGCAGAAGTTTGAAGTAGGGCAAAAGGTTTACGTGTGCCGCTGGGGGCGGAACTGGGATGCTGGGGTAGTGATAAGCCCGGAGGTGAAGGGTGGGGGTGGTCCCTATGTAGAGGTTATCATAGATGCAAGAACTTGGGATGGAAAGCCATGTCAGTCGGTGCGGAAGGTAATAAATACCCGCCGCCACATTCTTGGCGAGACTGAATACCAGGAGTTGCAGGCTAGATATAAGACAAAGAAGGAACAGGTAGACACCTGGCTAAAGGACACGTTCGGAGCTACATGGTCAAAGCTACCTGATGAAGAGAGGGCGAACCGCTTCGAGCGCTTAGTTCAAGAGCGCAAAGAGCGCTTTCTGGAGCACGCTAGGGAACTTCAGCGAATGATGGCAGCGGGGGCTGATGACAGCGAGATAGCAGACTACCTCACCGCCCATTTTCGGGAGCGATGAGAAGAGAAGGTAAAGCATGAGTAAGA
>ERZ1292632.3992-Hain-H43-01um-R2-3992-length-10875-cov-5_pt1 | contig 10875 bp, 14 predicted proteins | sample MGYA00564407_ERZ1292632 | MGnify/ENA primary metagenome ERZ1292632 (study PRJEB36523, sample SAMEA6512637) | groundwater metagenome | collected 2019-01-08 | study: AquaDiva: Metagenomics assemblies of 32 groundwater samples
AAGCTCAATGGGGACGGTAAAAAAGACCAAGCGCGCGAGATGTTCGCGCGGGCGTATCGGATGTATACACTCTTCTGGAGTGTGCGTCTGAAGCTCATCAATATAAAAGATCTTAAGCAAACGACTGCCAGTGAAAAACCGTGGACATTAAAAGAAATTGTAGAAAAGCTTGTTGATTGCTGTGATGAATAAACGCCACCTCGTTATTATTCTGGTTGTGGCGGCGGCAGTGCTTGGTATTGCGCAATATCTTTCCCGTTCGGATCAACAGAGCACAACTGCATTGGCTCAATGTCTGGTAGGTCGTGGAGCGATTATGTATGGCGCGCAATGGTGCTCGCACTGCCAGAATCAAAAAAATATGTTTGGCGATGCGTTTTCCCTCATGCAGTACGTTGAATGTACCCAAGATCCTGCTGTATGTCTTGCCGCTGGCGTCCAGGGATATCCCACGTGGATATTTCCCGATGGCCGGCGCCTTGAAGGCAAACAGTCACTGGAGTCGCTTGCTCAAGCAGGCGGTTGTCCGATGCCTGTGAGCCAATAATTATGGAATACAATACTAATAAAAGCATTTTTCAGGAGTACCCATCCGTTTTTCAGGCACTTGTTCTTCTCGTCATACTGTTGGCAGTTTCACCCTTCCTATCTATGGGCGCGCCCGCGCAGACCAAAGACGTGACACGCGAGGTTGCGCTGATGGCTCAAGCACGCACGTCGCTCCCATTACGCCTTGGCGATCTCGGACCACAGCTGGTAGCCGCCGGCGTCATTGATAAAGAAAAATTTCTGGAGCTATATCCAGAAAGCTCTTCTCAGCGCAGTTTTGCCGAGCAGATTCTAACAACATCTATAGATGAAAATCTTGTCATAACACAGGAAAATTCCCGAGTTCTTCTCAATATCCTGTGGGCATTCGGGCTGGCGAATAAAAATCCCGTGCTCACCGAGGGTCCCATGATGGACCCGCAGTATGGCGGCGCAGGAAAGTTTGCTTCAACGGGCGGTTGGACGCTTGCACGTGGCTTGGCGATGGACCATTACAGCCGCCATACGATGATTCCTTTGACGCCCGATCAGCAGGCACTTGTGGAGCGGATGAGCAAAAATATTTACCGACCTTGTTGCGGAAATTCCACTTATTTTCCTGATTGCAATCACGGCATGGCGATGCTGGGGCTTTTGGAGCTGATGGCTTCTGCTGGCATGCAAGAAGCGGATATGTACGATACCGCGCTGGCAGTGAATGCGTACTGGTTTCCCGACACTTATAGTGCTATTTCGCAGTATCTCCAGTCCGACAAAAACACGCGAGGCGCGGTAAGTGCACAAGCAATTCTCGGAAAAGATTTCTCAAGCGCGGCCGGCTATCGGCGGGTTTTGAGCGAAGTCCAGCCAGCGGGAACGCGGAGTGGATCCAGTTGCGGTGTATAATTGAAAAAGATGCAACACACTAACTATGGAAGCAAAAGAATCAACAATATGTCTACCAATATGAACAAACAATTAAAAAAGGTAGGAATGCACATCGAGCCGGATCAAAAAATCATAGACATGGTATGTGGTATGGAACTTGATCCGACTCACGAAAAACTTCACACAGAGTATCGGGGAGAAGTTTATTACTTCTGTTCCGATATGTGCAAGGATCACTTCGTCAGTGATTCTGAAAAATACGTCGGTTAATTAATAAAGTAACTAAAAATATGGAACAACTATCACTCAAATCATACGGCTGGAAATGCGTGCTTGGCATGGAGGTCTTCTATGCCGCTTGTTTGGCCTACGGCTCACTGTTATCGGGCAAAGCCCAGGAGCTTCACCACTCGTTGTTTGAACTTATTCCTTGGTTTAGCTGGGGCAGTGTCGGAAGCGTTATCTGGGGCTTTGTCTATTTCTTCATTGTCGCTTGGATATTCGCTTGGTACATCGTCTGGATGCACAATTCCAGCTTAATAAGAAAATAAATCTATGTACAATCACGATAATAAAAATACTGGACACCAAGGAATGATGTGGATGATGATTCTTTGTTGTGCGCTTTTTTTAGGAGCCTTGTTTCTCGGCGGTAGTAGTTTGTCTCTAAGTGGATATCTCTGGCCAATCCTTATCGGTGCTTTTGTGCTCGCACATATTTGGATGATGTTCAGAGGACACGGTGAGCACGGGAACTCTGATGACGATAAAAAAATCGATGCAGACTCTAGAAAACAGTCAGAAAAACATAATGATCACAAACACGGCGGATGTTGCCATTAGAAAATAAAACATTGTGAAAAAAGTAATAATTGTCGGCGGGGGATTAAGCGGGCTGGGATGTGCTAAGCTCTTTTCGAAAAACAACGTTGAGTTTCAACTGATTACCGAAAATATCGGTGGACGGGTGAAAACGTCACCGGATGGCGAAACTAATTACGGCGCTTATTATATTACCGCAGATTGCCATAATATTATGCCGTATGTGGAAAAGGTGAATGTCGTGCATTTTGCCAAAGCCCATTTTCATTTCGGCAAGGCATGCAAAAAATGCATAGAATGCCAAGAACATTACCACGCTTATTCCTGGCGGATGCTTAAGCATATTCCCGCGGGCATACGGTTATTCTTTGAACTTTTGAAGTTCCGGCGGCATCACCAAAGAGTCGACCAGCGAGCCCTCAACGTTTCTTATAGAGAATTGATCGAAGCGGATCCCTATCTTAAAAAGTATTATCATCAAAAAGCCGGCGATTATATTAAAGAGCATGGTCTAGAAAATTTAACCAGAGAATACCTTGAGCAATTTCTATGGGCGGCGTATTTTACAGATCCAAGAGAAGTTTCCACTGCTATTTTTTTAGGAGTGCTGATGACGATTATTGTCCCGAGCTATTCTTTTAGATTCCATTTTGAAAAATTAACCGCGCCATTTAAAGAGAAAATTATTTTGGATTCAGTAGTTAAAGTAATGCGGCTTCCTGATAATAAATTCGGTCTGGAAACTAAATCAGGAAAAATTTATGAATGTGACATCGTGGTGCTGGCTACTCCGATGGATATTGCGAATAAATGGTTAATAAAACCGCAAAAAATCAAAAGAGGAATCAATGTAAATTATTACCACCTTCGTGGGAAAATAAAAAAAGAATACGATGTAGCATGGTATAACTTTTTCCCCATAGAAGAAGAAACGGCTATTTCCCGCGAGCTAAACGGTTCTTACCTTTATTTCTACGGAAGCAAGGATAATATTGCTAAATATTTTGACAGCTACGAAATTATTTATAAAGGGAGGTGGGAACCGGCGCTATTTTTCTTAGGAGATCAATACATAGACGATAATCCCGAACCAAATTTATTTTTAGCCAATGATCATGATGTTCCGAGTACCGAAGATGCTTTTATTAATGGTCAGTATATAGCGAATTTAATTTTAAAAACTTTAAAAGTCGATTAAAAATTAAAACAACAACATAATTATGAACCACGATCATCATAACGATCGCGAAAGCGACAAAAAACTCCATCAATGCCCCGAGTGTGGCTTGCATTATGAGGATAAGAAGCAAGCAGAAAAGTGCGAAACATGGTGCAAAGAATATAAGAGCTGCAATTTAGAAATTACAAGTCAAGCAGTTGAAAATAAAAAATAAACACATGAATCATAGTCATCACAACAAACTAAATAATAATCGCGTAGAAAGAAAGCCAAACTGCACTTGCGGAGAAAACTGCTTGTGCTGCACCGCAGAAAAATTGGCTGTTACGTGCGGATGCGATATAGAAGCAAAACAACATGAATACGCACTCGACGAAAAATTGAAGCATGTAAAACACGAGCACAAGACCAACGCATCCCTAAGCAAAGACGGTGAAGTGATTTATACCTGTCCCATGCACCCCGAGGTTAGACAATCAGAACCCGGCCGCTGTCCTGGCTGCGGAATGGAGCTCGTCGCAAAACAAAGAGGCGCGGAAACGGAAGAGGAGCACATGACCCATGATGTTTCTAAGATAAGTCACAAGGATCATGAGGCGGCAATGACCGATCCGAGAGTGGCCAAACAGATGGAACGGGACATGCGCCGTCGGTTTATGATTTCATTACTGCTCTCTATTCCCATTTTTCTGTATTCGCCGGTCGGCGTAAATATTTTTAAATTGAATCTGCCGACGCCAATTCCGATTAATTGGTTACTCTTAATTCTCACTACGCCGATAGTCTTTTGGACCGGCTCAATCTTTATTACCGGCACATACTATTCACTCAAGGCACGCAAGCTCAACATGGCCGTGCTTATCGCCACTGGCGTGCTCGCGGCGTATCTTTTCAGTGTTTTGCTTACATTGATCGGCGGCACGGAAACATTTTTTGAAGCAGCCGCGCTTCTCGTCACATTTGTTCTCTTCGGCCACTGGATGGAAATGAAATCACGTCGCGGTACTTCGGACGCTTTGCGTGCGCTTTTTGATCTAGTGCCGCCAAGGGCAAATGTTATTCGTGACGGCAAAGAGACAAGCATTCCGAGCGCGGAAGTTATCCATAATGACATTGTGGTGCTTCGTCCCGGTGACAAGGTGCCAGTGGACGGAGAAATTATAGAGGGTGAAAGTTCTATTGACGAATCATTGGTGACCGGAGAATCTATACCGGTTGCCAAAACCGTTGGCGGGAAAGTCGTCGGTGGTTCAGTTAATCAGACCGGCACGATAAAATTCAAAGCCACGCAGGTCGGTTCGGAAACGGTTTTGGCACAGATTATTAAAATGGTGGAAACGGCGCAGAACTCCAAAGCACCTGGCCAGCGAATTGCTGATCTTTGGGCTGGCAGGTTGGTCGTCGTTGCAATCGGTTCGGGCGTAGCTGCATTCGTCGGCTGGTATTTCTTTGGCAATGCTAGCTTGCTAACCGCTTTGAACTTTGCGGTGGCCACGGTTGTTATTGCCTGTCCTGATGCCTTGGGCTTAGCCACGCCGACGGCCGTGGCCGTTGGAACCGGACTTGGCGCAAAGCACAACATCTTAATCAAAGATGCGGCGACGCTTGAAAACACGTCCCGTCTTGATGCTGTTGTGCTCGATAAAACCGGTACACTCACCGAAGGCAAGCCTAGAATAACGGATGTGGTTGCTTTCAATGGGTTTACCGAGCGCGAAATACTCAATTACGAAGCCAGTGTTGAAGCTGGTTCAAATCATCCACTCGCAAAGGCCATTATGGAAGAAGCGGGAAAAAGAGGCGCTGTACCGCTTGAGCCAATCGGAAAATTTGAATCTATTGCCGGGCAGGGTCTAAAAGCGGTAATTAACGGGAAGATGGTCTTTGCAGGCAAAGAAAAACTTTTAAAGGACAACAATGTAAATATCGAAATTGGAAGAATCATCCTTCAAAAGCTGGCTGGCGAGGGTAAAACCTTAAGTTTACTTGCGATTGATGGCAAGCTCGCCGGGGTTATCGCCGCCGCCGATACGGTAAAGCCAACAGCAAAGAAGGCCGTAACCAGTTTAAAGCAACTTGGAATCGAAGTTGCCATGATCACCGGAGACCACACTAAAGTCGCGGAAGCCGTAGGAAAGGAGCTCGGCATTGACCGAATTTTTGCCGAAGTCCTGCCGCAGGATAAAGAGCGATATGTGAAAAAATTGCAGGATGAGGGCAAGTTTGTCGCCATGGTCGGCGATGGGATCAATGACGCTCCGGCGTTGGCCCGGGCCGATATTGGCATTGCCATCGGCGCAGGAACAGACGTTGCAATCGAAACCGGCAATATCGTGCTCATGAAGTCGGATCCCTACGACATCGTTGTGGCTATGCGGCTTTCCAAAGCCACGGTTACCAAGATGAAGCAGAATCTGTTTTGGGCGGCTATCTATAATATGCTGGCCATTCCCATTGCCGCTGGAGTATTTTATAACTCGCTCGGCTGGACATTGCGACCGGAGATCGCGGCACTGCTTATGTCGGCATCATCTATTATTGTTGCGACAAACGCAGTATTATTAAAGCGAGTCGAGCCTCGCCTCAAGGCATGAGGTGGTTTAAATAGTATGACCAAAGAGACAATGGGGTTGCAACGGAAAGAGAAAAGTTCTATCGTAGGCGTGTTAATCTTACTACTATGAACAAAACTACATGGATCGTGGTGGCGATTGTCGTGGTGTTGGCACTCTATGTCGGCGGGGTGTATAACGGGCTGGTGAAATTAAGCGAAGCCATCAACGGCCAATGGGCGCAAGTAGAGACGCAATACCAGCGCCGGTTTGACCTCATCCCGAATCTCGTCAATGCCACCAAAGGTATTTTGACCCAGGAGCAGAAAGTGTTCAGTGATATTGCCGCGGCACGCACGCAGTATACAGGCGCCAAGACCGTGCAGGAAAAAGTTACTGCGGCTAATCAAGTGGAATCGGCATTTGGCCGTCTGCTGGCCATTGTGGAGAATTATCCTCTGCTTCGATCTTCTGAAACGATCCAGACGCTGATGGTTCAGCTGGAGGGTACTGAAAATCGTGTGAGTGTGGAGCGCGGGCGGTTTAACGACCAGGTACGCGACTATAACACAACCGTCAAGCGATTTCCCAGCAATCTCGTCGCAGGCATATTTGGGTTTGACGAGCGTGAATACTTTGAGTCGCAAGAGGGCACGGAAAACGCCCCCAAGGTTGATCTGCAATAACGTGATATTCTCGGTATGAAGAAATATTTTCTACCCATCGCGGTAGTCGTTGTCGTGCTTGCAAGCGTGACATTAGTATATGCGTACCAATCGCCGGGGACCCCGACCGGATTTGTGAATGACTATACGGCTACGCTATCTTCGGCGCAGCAGGAGCAATTGGAGCAAAAACTTTCAGCATTTGAGCAAGAAAAGGAAAGCGAAATTGCCGTTGTGATTATCTCGTCGCTGAATGGCGACACGGTTGAGAATTTTGCTGAAAAACTCTTTCAGGAGTGGGGGATTGGTAAAAAGGATGTGGACAACGGTGTACTCCTGTTGGTGGCCATGCAGGATCGGAAAATGCGCATTGAAGTGGGATATGGCCTTGAGGGCGCGCTGACCGATGCCCAGAGTTTTCAAATTATTGATAAGATTCTCAAACCGGCATTTCAACAGGAGCAGTATTTTGAAGGGATTAACCAGGGAACCGACGCCATCATTGCGGCGATTCAGGGAGAAGTATTTCCTGGTTTAGAAAGTTCAACAACAGATCAAATCGGCACAGCCATCGGTGCTTTTTTCAGTTTGGGCTTCTGGGTTCTCTTTATATTTATTTGGCTGGGGAGTATCCTTGGCCGCTCAAAATCATGGTGGGCCGGAGGGGTCATCGGGGGTGTCATCGCCATCGCTGTTGGTGTTATCGCTTCTCTCGCAATGGGAATCGTGGCATTTCTCTTTCTCGCACCATTTGGTTTATTGTTTGATTACATCGTTTCACGCGCCTATGAGCGTGGTAAAACCATGGGACACGTCCCATGGTGGGCGGGCGGTGGGAGAGGCGGGAGTTCAAGCGGGTCAGGCGGCTTCGGCGGTTTTGGGGGCGGCTCATCGGGTGGCGGCGGCTCGAGCGGGAGCTGGTAGTTGCGTTTTTTCGTGTGCATTCTATAATCGTGCCAACACGGTGCGGGGTCATCGTGCGTTTGTGGAGGAGGTATGCCGAAAGATCAGGATCTGCAGTTTCAGCTTCCCAGTTCGTCAGGCAGCAGCGGCAAGCTGGCGATCTTCGTCGTCGTGGCGTCTCTCTTGCTGGGAGGCGCTGCGTGGTGGTTCGCGAGGGGAAGCTCATCGCACGGTACCAGGCCGCCTGCGGCCGCCGCGAAGCCGTAGCAACAACCATGGGGAACTCCCCAGAGTCACGAGGGGGCTGTGCGACAGCTCCCTCTCTTTTTCATTATTGCTATACTACATACCATGCGGCATTTAGTTTCTTTTTTATGGGTCGGGATAGGAGCGGCAAGTTTCTTTGCCATGCCGACAGTGGCGCAGGGACTGCCGGCGGTGTTATTGTCGGTTCCTTTTACATCACAAGCACCAACGGGGGACTGGAGCGATCCCCATTTTCAAAACGGGTGCGAGGAGGCATCGATCATCATGGCGATGCACTGGGTACGCGGTACGACCTTTACATCGGCGGAAGTTGTGAACGAGATCATGGCGCTCGCCGAATATGAAGAGAGACGCTTTTATACCTTTGACGATATTTCAGTGCGTGATATGCAGGCCTTGCTTGCTGAATACTATAGCCATACGAATGCCACGGCGGTGCGGGGCATTATCCTTACCGATATAAAGCGGGAGTTGAACAGCGGCAATCTTGTCATAGTGCCTGTCAACGGCCGGCTTTTGGGAAACCCATTTTTTACTTCACCTGGGCCGCTTCACCACATGGTGGTGATTCGCGGATATGATGATGCAACCCAACAATTTATCACTAATGACCCCGGAACTCGCCGTGGAGAACTGTATCGCTACTCGTACCAGAAGCTTTTTGACGCTATCCGCGAATATCCCCGGGGCGATCATCGGTATATTCCAATGACCATGAAATCAATGCTCGTGGTGCGTCGCTAGGGGCAACGGACCGTACATAATCTTCTCAATGGAGAGCATTCAGTATATACTGTATCCCAGGATATTCTCCGCACTCTCTTAATGAGATTCCGTATCTTTCTTTTCGGTCTCCTTGTGATGGGCACCTCCTTTATTTTGTCGGCAAACGCACTGTATGCTGATAGCGCCGCTGTGGTTCCTCCTGATTCCACGAGCATTCAGATTGGGGGATTTGCGGTTAATGGCATCATTGACTGGATACGCAATGCTATTGATGCGGTGATTCAATGGCAAGAAAAGCAATTCGCAGAATCTGTTGCAATCTATACCGTAGGTGCGCTTATTGTTGCCTCTTATTTCTTGCCCAGGATTTCCAGAGCGGGTGTAAAGTTTTGGAAGTTTCAACGCAGGGTACGCGCGGCACGAGAACTGAAACACGAGGAGCATCAAATGGCAGAGATAGTCGCAGAACTATGCGAAGATATTGGCAAGGAATTAAAACTGCTGCAGGAAATCGGCCGGCATCGCGCTTTGTATCCCGATGAGCGTTATTTACGGACAAAGCTCACGCAGTATCAGAAAACGCTTAAGGAAGTGATTTCTCGCGGGCGCAGGCGGGAAAGCGACTAGTCGCCTCGTTGCATGTTGATGAGTGGTTCGCTACAATAGTACTCACTATGGAACAAAACGAACCTCGTGCGAGTGAGTTTCAGCTCACTCTGCCGATGGCGGTGATTCTTGCCGGCATCATTATCGGAGGGACAATTCTCTATGCCAATCGTTCTCCTGTTCCAACGGATAACCAGCCTGCCGCCGCCGCACGCGCGGTAAAGGCCGATGTAAGCGCGGATGATGATCCGGTGCTGGGAGATCCGTCCGCAAAAGTTACGATTATTGAATTCAGTGATTTCCAGTGCCCTTATTGCCGGCGTTTTTGGCAGGAAACCCTTGGACAGCTCAAGAAAGAATATATTGACACCGGTAAAGTGAAGTTGGTGTACCGTGATTTTCCCTTAAGCTTTCATCCTGCAGCGGAACCATCGGCGCAGGCGGCGGAGTGCGCGGATGATCAAGGGAAATTCTGGGAGTACCACGACAAAATTTTTGAGGGACAAATTAAGCTCGGGACTGGTACTGTTCAATATGGTGCCACGGAGTTGAAGAAGTGGGCACAAGAACTCGGCCTGAATACCGTGCAATTCAATGGTTGCCTTGACGCGAATACCTATAAAGAAGAAGTTGCAAAAGATCAGGCAGATGGGAGCGCGGCAGGCGTCACTGGCACCCCGGCATTCTTTATCAATGGCAATCTTCTTGTTGGAGCACAACCGTTTTCGGCGTTTAAAGCCGCGATTGATGCGGAACTCAAATAGCTCGCTCCACCCCATCCCTCCCCAGAGCACATGTCAAAAACCGCCTCCTCGGCGGTTTTTGCATTCTGACTCACCATAATTGTGCTCAATTATGGTTCCGTGAGTCTCTGATGGAGGAATGGGGTGTCGGTCGCTAGAAACCAAGCAAAACAGCCAAATCCGTATACTTGACCTAACACTGTAATAAGAGTATAATATAGATAGTGAGATTGCCCATCAAAGCGCTTTGGATTTAAGCATTTTGGTGGGCAATTTTGCCAAGTTCGGAGGAAGATTATGAAGCGGGTCATGTTTGTCGCACTGTTGGTGCTTGTCGTCTCCTCGCCTTTAATGGCGGACAACGTCGAGCTTCAGGTCATCAATGGTCAGCCGAACCTCGATCTGTTTCTCACCGGACAGATCAAGGGTAAGTTCGGGTGGTCGGCCTTCGGACTCCTGAACGAGAACTGGGGGCAGATCTACGCTGGTCCCAGCTTCTCGCCAGCCAAGTGGTGCACGCTCTATGTGAGTACCGGCTTGGAGTTCGGTGGCCGTAGGTTCAGCGAGTCTGTGTGGCTGGGTCGCGGTCCCGTATCTGTGCTCGCGATCTATGAGCACGGCCACACGGGGGCATGGCACAAGATCCTCGCCGTTGTAACCGTGGCTAAGGGTGTGACTGTCGGGTACCATGACCAAGCGTTCGTGGGTCGTGGTGCTAGGGCAAGCTACACTCGAGGCAAGGTGAGCGTCTGGGCGTCTGCTCTCGTTAAGAACGGCGAGCTGAACAACATCTTAGGATTCTCTGTCAATAAATAACGTAACGGCTTAAGTGTTGGCCGATATACGAACACTCCTCTGCTTGGTGGTCAAAGCAGCGCGCCCCGACAGATTGTCGGGGCGCTTTCTTTTTTATCAATATTTTATCAAGCGCAGTGTCATTGTTACCTACGCAGGTATTAACGGAGGCGAGCAGCAGGGTTACGCCCATGGCGGAT
>ERZ1292632.3993-Hain-H43-01um-R2-3993-length-10873-cov-6_pt1 | contig 10873 bp, 15 predicted proteins | sample MGYA00564407_ERZ1292632 | MGnify/ENA primary metagenome ERZ1292632 (study PRJEB36523, sample SAMEA6512637) | groundwater metagenome | collected 2019-01-08 | study: AquaDiva: Metagenomics assemblies of 32 groundwater samples
ATGATCCAATGATATATAAAGACTGGGATATTTATCTTGAAATATATTTTTTATAAAATAAATTAGGTTATTTCAAAAATTATACTTACCTTTGATCCGTTGAGGCAATTAAACATCAACATAAAGACAAAATAAAATGAAAGAAAAAATAATTACTACACTAAGAAACGTAAAAACCGAAGTACAAACCATAGATGATGCAAAAGACCAGCTATTGCTTTTATTTAACGAAGCTAGTCAATCACACAATAAATATAATGGTTAATAATATTATAGTATATTTCGGAGGAAAAGGAACTATGTTTAAAAAAATTATAAATCACTTTCCAGATCCATCAACTTATAATACCTATATTGAACCATTTGGAGGATCTTATGGAATTGGTTTAAAACTATATCCTTATCCTGAAATTGAAATATATAATGATTTGGAACAAAACGTATATTCCTTATTTAAAGTTATTTCTGATAAGTCTTTGTTTGAAGAATTTAAACAAAAATGTGATTTGGTACACTATTCTGAAGACCTTAGAAAAGACTATAAATTATTATTAAAACAAGATAATTTATCTTTAATAGATAGATCTTTCTATTTCTTTTATGTTAATAGGACATCTCATAATGGGGTTGGAGGAATGAAAATAAATACCATCATAAGAAGAAAAATGAGTAAGTGTATATCTGATATGTTATCTACTATTGATAATTTATATGATTTACATCAGAGATTATCTAAAGTTATTGTTTTAAATAGAGATGGGATTGAATTAATTAAAAAATATAAAGATAGAGAGAATGTTTTTATTTATATGGACCCACCTTACACATTAGATCGTAGAACTTCAGTAAGATATAAAGTGGATATGACTAATGAACAACAAATTGAATTAATCAGTACAATAATAGATTCAAAATGTAAAATATTATTAAGTAGTTATAAAAATGATTTATATGAAAAACTCATAGGTGATGATAAATGGAAAAGAATTGACTTTGAAGTTAAAACAATAACTGGCAATTTTAAACCAAAAACTAAAATAGAATCTTTATATAAAAATTATTAAAAAAGAAAATGATAAAAGATATTCTTTTGATAAATATTTTTTTTAAGTGATTTTTTGATATTATTTATCAAATTTGATATTTAATAAAAACAAGTTTTAAATATAAATGAAACTTATCATAAAAGATAACTCAAAGAAAATTGTTGTTGAGGAATATCAAAGAATGGTTAAAGATTCAATTGAAACTATCAAAAGAAATAACCATTTTATATCAAAATCATTAGAGTGGTACATTAAAGGATTGGAAGAAAATATTAAAATGGCACCATTTAAATTGGGTTATTTAGAAAATAATTAATATTAAAACTAAAATAAAATGATTAAAGAACAAAGAAACTTATCAGGAATTTACTTCAGATTTAAAAATCCAGAAACAGGCGAAATGGAAAATAGAGTATTTGAAGATCTGCTACCAGAAAATCAAGATGAAATAATGAAGGACAGAGATATTGAGTGGTTAAAATCATTATCAAAACAACTAGCAAATACTCTCAGGGATATTGGTGATAGGTTTGACATAATGAGTTAAGTACTATCAAGTTAAAATTATGAAGTATTTAGGAAATAAAAATAAAATAGCAAAATATATTCTACCTATTATGTTAAAAAAACAGGAATGTAGAACTTGGGTTGAACCTTTTGTTGGGGTGTAAATACTATTGATAGGGTAAATGGCAATAGAATTGGAAATGACAAAAATCGAATCTGCAAGATCATTACTGATCGTCAGAGTTTAGGTCTGATGTGTTTACCTGTTTCACCAATCGGGCATATGTTGTACCAGAGGAGAGGGTCGAACTCTCATGTTCTTCCGAACACATGTTTCTAAAACATGCTTGTCTACATTCCAACACTCTGGCATTTTATTTACCTGTAACTAATTGATTATCAATGAATTACAGTCGGGAAGACAGAAATCGAATCTGCTAGTCCATGATTCCAGGTCACAGACGCTTAAAACCTTAGTCACTTCCCGTATTTTAATACAAATAAAAAACCCTGACACTTTTTATAATATCAGGGTTTTCTTTAGAATGTATTTTTTAAAAAATTTACATACTGTTCCACCCCAACATCTCTATTGGTAACTGGGGTAGATTATGTAAACTTAGTCGTTTCATTATGTTATAAATATATAGATAGTTTAAAAATTGCCAACACTCATAATGTGTTTGGCTTTCACAATCTTAAATTTATTCATTGTTTTAAATTTTAAATTGTTTTTAGTAGCGGAGGCAGGATTCGAACCATTTATATGCGTTTTAATAACCTCCAGTTTATGAGACTGGCGAGATGACCACTTCTCTACTCCGCAATTTATAATACAAAGGTAAGTATAATATTTCAATAAAACAAGATATTCTTAATATATTTTTAAATTTTGCCAACGCACACTTAAGAAGTTGGTTCGTGAATTTTTACATAGCGTTCATCATTCCAATCAATTCCTTTTTGGATATAACTTTTCTTTACTTCATCATCAATCCATTTTTCGTGTTCCTTAATTATCGATTGTGCTTCTCTCAATGTTGGAAAATAAAGAAGTTCAGAAAAATCATTCTGTCTTGTATAAAGTAAATTGATCTCCTTTTTTTTATGTCTATAAAAACCTTCCCACTTTTTTTCTTCTGAAGTTTTCCTCCACCACAAATGTCCAGTAGTGGTTTTCCCAATCCTTCTGCTTTGCGGATAGAAAACTGTTAGTTCTCCACTTTTAAGTGGAAATTTCACTTCTTTAACCCTATATTCCATTGCTATATTTATTTAGTTTTTTTCAATTTTTAGTTAATATAGATTATTTATATTATGCAGTTTGAACCACGTGCAGGTAATTAAATTCTCAACCCTGGTGGAGATGTCGCCATACGATAGGCGAGTCCGTAAATTTTTTCATTATAAGATACTTTTTTAATGTTATATTGTTCATTTTTTTAAAGAAATTTGTTCCCAAAACTTTTGCCAAATATAATCAGGACTTATTTTATAGATTGGATTATCAATCTTGTTCAGTTAAAATCTGTTCCCGATTATTCAGTTAAACTCTATTCTGTTTCCAATATAATTGATCTTAACCTTGTTAAGCAATTTCAAGTTCAATTGGTTGATTTCTGATAATCAAATTTTCATCTGATACCAAGAATCTAGCCATTTCACTTGTGAGTCCTTTGTTTGATTCGTCATTTACAAATCGTGTCATGTCTTTTCCATGATGTCAAACATATATCTCACATTACTACAATCACGTCAATTCCTTTCATCCCCATATTATCAATAATAAAAATATTATTAGCTGTAATTTTATCCTTCATCGCTATGATAATTTCTTATCAAGCAGTTGATGGGAAGGTATATTACAATTAAGTTTCTACTATTATATTACTCCTGGATTATCCCAAGACCAACACTAACAATATTTTATCTAATATCTAAGAGTGTTTACTGGCGATCTTAATGGGTATTTCAAGATTTCAGATTTCCACTCGGTACTACAAATCTTTTTTCCCGACATTACATATTATTATAGTTTATTTCAAAGAACTTTTTTAAATAAATATCACAAAGGTAAGTAAAATAATTGAGTTATCCTAATTCTATTTAATTTGGTTTCATCCAATTTAATTAAACCATATTTTGGAGTAGAACTTTCTTCATTTTTTATTTTCATTGTCCTTTTTTACGTTTTTAAAATATTCAGTGGCAAGTAAAGCATCTAACATTCCCCCATTACCGTTTCTTTCGCCAGTAATTAAAATTTCAGGAACGAGTTTGATGTTATGCTTTGCAAGTGAATCTGCAATTTGAATTTGACTATAAGCGACTTCTCCAAGTGCTTCAGTTTTCTTTTTAAGAACAGATGCTTCGGCATCACCAATAGATTGAGTAATTTCGGCAGTAGCTTGTCCTTTTACTTTAGTAGCCTCTGCCTCGGCTTTTGCATTAACTGTTGTAACAGTAGCATCTGCTTCCGCATTAATTGTTTTAGATTTAGCATCACCTGTTGCTGTTTTAATTTTAGAATCTGCTACCTTTTCTGAAATCTCAACATTTCTTTCTGCCTTTATAACTTCGGCTTGCATATTGGCTGATGCTGTTGCCGATTCTAAACTTTTTCTTTGTTCTTCTGCCTTTTGTTGAATTTCAAAAGTTAATTTCCCCTGCTCTGCAAGTTTTCTGTCTGTTAGTGTTTTCATTAAATCTGTTGGTGGAACAATATCTCCAATCAACGTATCAACAGCAACAACATCATATTGTTCCATTACTTCAACAATTCTTTTTTTAGCATCCTCTTGCCTATCACTTCTGCCCTTTAAAAAATCAATAACATCAGACTTTTGTGCAGAATTCCTAAAGTAATTTCCTATTGTTGGCTCTAAAACCTGAGAAACTAAATTTTGAACACTTCCAAACCGAGCAATTACTTTCGCTGCTGCTTTATTTGAAATATTAATTATTTGTGAAACATCCATATTAAATGTAAATCCATCAGAAGAACGAACAATAATTGTTGATAATTTTTCATCTAATTTATGAGATTCTGATCTTGCTGTCGCCCAATTCAAAACTATGTTAGTTGTAGGAACAAGAGTAACAGACATAATATCTGTATTAATAGGATATTTACCAGGATCAAGTGTTTCTTCCCATACCCCCTTTTGCCCTTTTTTTACAATATTTCCGTGTTTGAAATTTTCTCCAGAAGTATCAGTTCCAGCTTCTCCAACATATGACACTATAACACCAACATTTCCTACTGGAATAAATGTCATTGGAACTGTTTTCACACTTGCAAACCAGGGATTAATATACCACTTACCGGCGAGTAACACTTGTTCTTGCAATCCACGATTTCCGTTCTCATTTATAAATGTGTCTGCATCTTGGAAATTTCCATGCCCAGAAATAATTTTCCCCGCAATTTCATTTTTTGCTAAAGGCAACCCATCTAAAACTGTCACAATCCCAACAGCATCTTCATTAATATCCATTACATCAGTACTATATATATTAAATAATGCTGTATTTATTCTATAAACTCCTGGAGTAAGATAATCTCGCTGTTTTCCCTTTTGACCTCCACTAGAAAGAAATAATGAGGCATCTTGATATTTATTACAAGATACCGATTTAGATGTAATATGCCCAGAATCCAATGGATCTCCGTCTTTTGATTCAATAAGTGATAATTTGCCTTCTTCAACAGTGGTAAATTCTATTTTATTTATTGTATATTGCCAAAACCATTTCCAAAAATGAAGTCCAGGAGGAAGCATTTCTGCTTGATATCCGGCTTCACCATTAATAGCAACTATTCTTCCTTCTGGCAAAGTTTTATTATTACCAAATAGAACAAATTTTTTAATTACTATTCCTGTCTGATTCTCTGAAATGAAGACAATTCCAAGTAGTAATTTTAAAAAAAATAAACTTACAATTATTAATAAAAAAATAATCGAATAATTTGCCAATATGGGCATTCCTAAAATAGTTAATGTTATACTCATGATTTTTAAGTTTTAGTGTTAGTTAATTAGTTAAATTTATTTTTAAAAAACATTCAATTCAAAATGAGAATACAAAGATAAGTAAAATAATTGTAAATGTCAATAGGTCGGTTAAAATATTTACTTTTTTTATATAATAACTATCTTTATTAAATGGTCAAAATAGAAAACATTAAATGGGGTCGCTTTTCAAACAGATTATTACATTATAATTTTTTAAGACAAATATCTACCTTATCAGATGTAGAATTTATTTGTGATAATGATTGGGAAGGAAATCAATATTTTAAATGTCCTATTACTGATCATAGTAAACAGTTAAATATCCCAATAACTTTAACCGATAAAGATATTCTTAAATTTAAAAAAGAAGAGTTTTTAGAATATATAAAAGTTCAAGATATTATATTAACCCCACCCTTAATGGGTAATTTATTCCATATTTACACAGATACAAATCCAAATATTTTTTTAGAACTTAAAGATGAATATAAAATTAATTTAAAACAAGATAAATATAGCGTGGGAATACATTTTAGAGGAACTGATTTCCATGAATGGAATATTAAAGCATGTTTGCCATTTACTTTTTATAGAAATAGCATAGATTTATTCGATAAGGATAAAACAAGATTTTATCTGTTCACAGATGATAAAAATTATCAATCATTTTTAGAGGTTAAGAATCATTTAAAAGATAATAATTATGAACTGGGATTTTCAACACAAAATGGGGGATTTATACAGGATTTTTCCCAGTTAACAAATTGTGATGCAATAATTTCAACCCCATCAACTTTTAGTATATGGGGTGGAATTTTAGGGAAGAAAAATAAAAGAATAATACATTCAAAAGAATGGATAGATTATAGAGTAAAGGAAAATGATCCTTTCTGGGTTGGAATGAGAAATAATATAAATAAATTTTATAAAGTAAGTGATGAAATATAAATAATATAATATGGGTGATAAGGAATTTGAAGAACTATATGAACAATTAGATAGAATGGTTGATTTAATCAATTATGGAAGTGGTACTTATATAAATGAAGAAAATCCATATGTATTATATGAAGGACTTATAAGAACAGCATCATTAGATTTTACTATAGTTTTATTAAAAAGATGGTTTAAAATGTATGGTATGAGTGATAGACATGGCGTTAATTTACGTTATATGAGTATTTCAAAAACACAAGATGATACGCTTAATGTTTATATTTTACCTTTTATAAATAAAAAAGAAATAATAAAGAATTTTTTAACATATATTAATACTTTAGGTTATTTTATATCTACTATTGTAAGTAAAAAAACATCAGATAAAAATTTTATTAGTGAAAAATTTACAGAAGATAAATTATATTCATTTATGAACCAATATAATGATTTAGACTACATATATGTTAGTTTAGAAGCTAAATTTGATATTGAGGTAGATAGTAAGGATTTTCCAGATAAATTATATCATATTACAAGACAAGAAGTTATACCAAAAATTAAAAGAAGAGGTTTATCTCCAAGAACAGAATCAAAAATATCCACACATCCAGAAAAAATATATTTTGGTATAGAATATGAAAGAATAATTAATTTGGTAAATAAGTTTAAAGACCAGGCAAAATTAAGAGGAAAGAATGATCAAAAGTTTGCAGTATTGGAAATTGAAACAAAATCAGTTCCGCATTTAAGATTATTTGAAGATCCTAACTATAAAGGATATGGATATTATGGATTAGTTAATGTTCCACCAAATGCAATAAAAATTGTTAAAGAAAATATTTAAAATTATATGTGGAAACATACAATATTACAATGGGTTACAGATGATGGGTTTAAAGAACCACATGGTGTAATTATTCAAATAGATAATGGGGATACACAATATTTAACTATGGAAGATTATAGAGTATTTTTAAAAAATAGAGAAAAATTAAAACAAATAAAAGATACCAATATCTTTAAATTGGGATAATTAATTGAAAGTTTAATTTTAAATAAATAATGAGTGAACAATTAGGAAAATGGCAAGTTGAAAATAGAAATGAAGTTTTAACATATAAAATAGAAGAAAAAAGGGATAGAGTAATAATTATAGCGGAAATAGGGATTAATCATAATGGTGATGTTAATTTAGCAAAAAAATTAATAAATTTAGCAAAACTAAGCGGTTGTGATATTGTAAAATTCCAAAAGAGAGATCTTGAACTGGTGTATGGAAAGGAAGTTTTAGATAGTCCAAGAGAATCAAAATGGGGGAAAACAACAAGAGATCAGAAAAATGGACTTGAATTTAATAGAGAACAATATGACGAGATTGATAGATATTGTAAAGAAAAAGATATTGAATGGTTTTCTAGTTGTTGGGACATTAATTCATTAATCTTTATGGATAGATATAATTTAAAATATAATAAAATTGCATCAGCCCTTCTAACTGCTAAACCATTATTGATAGAAGTTGCAAAACGTAAAAAACACACATTTATATCGACTGGAATGAGTACACTTCAGGAAATTAAAGATTGTGTTGAAATATTTAGAAAACATCAATGCGAGTTTGAATTGATGCATTGTAACTCTAGCTACCCCCAAAGGAATGCAGAATCTAATCTAAGAATGATTAAAACGTTAAGGGATAAATTTAATTGTAAATTCGTAGGATATAGTGGGCATGAACGGGGCCTGCAAATAACATTAGCAGCAGTTGCACTTGGGGCAACCTCGATAGAGAGGCATATCGTAGATGATAGATCGAGAGAAGGGTCGGATATTGCAAATTCAGTAGAAAGTACTGGTTTAATTAAATTGGTTCGTGATATTAGAATCATCGAATCAGCACTAGGTGATGGTGTAAAATGTATTTATGATAGTGAAATTTTAATAAGAGAAAAATTAATACCATATTGGTATAAAGAATATTTAAAAAATATTAGAAAATGAATAAAAAAGAAGAAATAAAAAAATCATATTGTCAGTTATGTGGAGAACCAATGCCAGAAGGTGAAGAAATGTTTAATTATCATGGATATAGTGGAAATTGTCCTAAACCTCCGTTATCTACTAAAATTATTAAGAAAGAAGAGGTCAATAAAAAAGAAGGAGCAATAAGTTATGTTTTGGTTGTTGATGTATCAGATAATGTACAACTTTATTATTACTGTGGATACTATAAAAATGGAGTTTCTATAAATTCTGTAGATTATACAAAAGCAATGAAAATACCTTTTAAAGATGAAGCTGAATATATTTGTAGTAAGATAAATGAACAAAAAAATCAGTGTCAATATCATGTTGAAGAACATATGTATATGTAATTATTAAATTTATATTGATATAAATTATGTTTAATTTAAAAAATAAGAATATTATAATAACCGGACCAGGTTATTTGGGTAAAGAAATGTGCAAAGCACTTCTTGAAAATGGCGCAAATATAATTTTATTTGGCAGAGGGCAAAAAATAATTGATTTACATAGTGAATTACAAGATGAATATCTTACTAGTAAAGTAACTTATTATAATGTTGATTTTTATGATTCTGATAAATATAAATCTTGTTTGGAAGATTGTGTTAAGGAAAATGAAACAATAGATGTTTTAGTGAATAATAGTTTCGATTTTTCAAAATCAGTTGGTTTCAATTGTGAAGAGGGAAGATTGGAAAATATGACTAAAGAAATGTTTTTAAAGGGAATGGAATCTGGAATCTATTGGCACTTATTATCAATTCAGATCATAGGAGAAAAGATGAAAGAACAAAATTTTGGTTCTATTATAAATATTAGTTCTGTTTATGGTCATGTTTCCCCCACTTATAAATTATATGAGGGATTGGATAATACATTTAACCCTATCGTTTATTCAGTTGCTAAGTCTGGAATATTGGCACTTACAAGATATTGTGCAGATAACTATGGAAGATTTAATGTGAGGGTAAATAGTATCAGTCCAGGAATGTATCCTAATACAACTGGTAAAAACAAACCAGATTCAAGAATAATGAAACGATTAACCAATAAAATTCCAATGGTTAGAATAGGTCAAGTTGAAGATTTGAGGGGGATTATTGTTTTTCTTTCATCTGATGCAAGTTCTTATTGTAGTGGATCAGATTTCGTTGTTGATGGTGGATTCTTGTGTTCTAAATGAATCAATAAAATATTAAGTTTTTGTATAAAAATAAGTGATTTTTCTTATCTTCAGAATATTTATATAATAGAAAATATATAAATTATGAGAAGAAAAACAACTAAAGAGTTTATAGAAAATGCAATATATATTCATGGTAATGTTTATGATTATAGTTTAGTGAAATATAAAAATAATAATACGAAAGTGATTATTATTAATAAAAGTATTGGAACTAAGCATCTAGTAAAACCTGTTAATTTTATATTGAAGGGTCATGGATGTTCTATTAGTAATGCTATAGATAAAAATGAATATTTTATAATTAAATCTAATTGTATTCATGAGAATAAATATGACTATTCACAAGTAGAATACAAAAATAATTCTACTAAAATAAAGATTAAATGTAATAAATGTAATAGTATCTTTACTCAGTCCCCACATAATCATTTGCAAGGTAAAGGGTGTCCCATATGTTCTGGCAGATATTCTCCCACTACAACAGAAATAATAAAAAAGTTTAAAAAAATACATGGAAATAAATATGATTATTCTTTGGTTGTTTATAATGGTACACATACAAAAGTAATAATAAAATGTAAAAAGTGTGATATATTATTTAATAAAACCCCGCACGATCATTTAATTCATGCCGGATGTCCTAAATGTGGAAAAAATAGATCAATCGAAAAAAGAAAAATTGGAATTGAGAATTTTATAAAAAGATCTATTGATATTCATGGAGATAAATATGATTATTCGTTGGTATGTTATGAAAATACCGATATTAAAGTTAAAATTATCTGTAAAAAACATGGATTATTTCAACAAACCCCAACAAATCATTTACAGGGAATGGGATGTTTAAAATGTGGAATTGAAAGGAATACTGAGAATCAATCACACACAAAAGAAAAGTTTGTAGAAAAAGCAATAATGGTTCATGAGTATAAATATGACTATTCCTTAGTAAACTATACAAACAATTATACTAAAGTTAAAATTATATGTTCAGATCATGGGGGATTTGAACAACAACCAAGTAATCATTTATCTGGACAGGGATGCCCAAAATGTGGAATAAATTCAATTAAGTTAACAATAGATGATTTTATAAATAGGTCAGTTAAAATTCACGGTGATTTGTATGATTACTCAAATGTTAATTATGA
>ERZ1292632.3994-Hain-H43-01um-R2-3994-length-10870-cov-4_pt1 | contig 10870 bp, 21 predicted proteins | sample MGYA00564407_ERZ1292632 | MGnify/ENA primary metagenome ERZ1292632 (study PRJEB36523, sample SAMEA6512637) | groundwater metagenome | collected 2019-01-08 | study: AquaDiva: Metagenomics assemblies of 32 groundwater samples
GGTTCAAAGAGATACACCGTGGGCTCGCCCAGACGGAGCACCAGCTGGCTCATGTGCCCTCGCGCCAGGTCACGCGCCCCACACCGGCCGCGGTCGGAACGTCTATCCACTTGGCCATCAGGTCGTTACCCTGCTCCTTGAGCAGCGCCATGAACGCCCGCTCTGTCACTTCTAGGATCATCGGGCCACGCTCGCAGGCGATGGCCATCCAGGCGCCCAGATGCGCGATGCCCTCATGGATCGGCTTGGCGCAGCGCTCGCGAGCTCTCCAGTCTTTCATGTTCGCTCCGGCCACACGTGCGGGTGAACGGTCGTCTTGCTCTGCGCTGCGCCCTGTAGAGCGCCCTGGAGTGCCTTCCTTGGTGTGTCGATGACCAGGACCGTGCGCGAGTAGCGGCGCGCATCCTTTTCGCTGACCACGCTACACAGAGCGCCGTCTGGGCGGATTGATTGCTCTAGTTCGATCACGGCTTCCTCCGGGCCAGCTCGGCCCGGGCGCATTGGCACACCGGTCCCGAGCCGTTCCGCGCAATGAACGCCAGGCATTCGTCCGAGATGCACTTTGGCCCCCACGCATCCAGCACCGCCCGGTTCTTCGCGTCCACGATGCTGAGGCCTTGGGTGGCGAGTAGGGCGAGGAGCCCATCCATGTAGATGAAGTAGTCTCCGCCAAGCGTGTCTCTGACGTAGCCGGTCAGAACTAGCCGATCCGGCAGCTCCGGCGCGGCGGGTGGCGAGGGGACTGACCCAAACGACTGCTCCTCCGTCAATCCTTCTCTTCCGTGGTGGCTCATTGCAGCGCCTCCAGTGCGCGCACGCATACCGCGTACGGGTCGACCATGCCGGCGTCGGTCGCTGCTGTGGCTTTCTCCAGCTCCGCCACGGCTCGGGCGATGCGAGCACGCTCGCTCTTGAGCTCCAGCGCGTAAGTCTCTAGCGTTTCCAGGGTCGCAACCAGCTTCACGTCCGGCTTGCGCGGCGCAGAGAACAGGCGCCGGAACTCCGCGTTCTCCACCTCCAGCTCCGCGATGCGGGCCTGCGCCTGTTGATGTGCTTCGAAATGCATCGCTGTCTCCTGGTGCGCCGTGTCCAGCTCGCGTGCACACTCTCCAAGCAGTTTGCAGGTCGTCTCTGTCTGCTCCCTGGCCGTGTCACGTTCGGCAGTGCGAACAGTCAGCTCGCGCTGCACCGTCTCTGCCATACGGTTCCAGGTGTCCCGTTCGGCGCGCGCGGATTCGAGGGCACGTCTGCCGACACAGGCTTCGTGCTGCATGTCCGCGATGCGGTTCCCGAGCACGGATTGTGTCCGCTCCAGCTCCACCCTGCACTCCCGGAGCGCGACGGCGTCGGGGTGCCCGGGAGGGTTCAAGGCACACTCGTCGCAGTCAGACTTCCAGCCGGCGTGCCGCGCGCAGTAGCCGCGCCTTGGCTCCATCTCCGCTGCCTGCGCTGGCATGACCAGGTCACCGGCAACGATTCGCGCATCACGTACACCGCGAGCAAGAGCGTGCCGTATCTGCTCCGGCGTGACCGGCTCCGCTGCCTGCACGGGCACCAGCACGGGCTCTTTGCCTCGGATGTCCCAGGCCTGCGCGGGGGTGGCGGAGAGGAAGGAGCGGGCCTTGAAGCACGTCAGTCCCAGTGCCTCGTACCGGTCCAGCATGTTCCGAACCAGCGCGGTAGCCTCGGCCAGTCGAGACTCGGCGGCCTTTCGCGCGAGGCCTTCGTTGCACGCAATCTCCTGCGATGTGTCCAGGTCTTCCTCCGCCGCCTCCGCACGGGCCAGTGCGGCGTCGTAGAGGCGAAGCAAAACACAGCCCTCATGAATCTCTTCCAGAGTCGCTCTGTCCTCTGTCGTCAGTTTTTCGTCAGACATGATCACCTGTTCCTTACCCGTCGCACGGGCTCGCTCATGATGGCATAAACTTTTTCACTCGCCAACGGGTGATGCTCGCAGCAGCCAAACCGGCCGCACGATGACCCGCGCCGATGCGGTGGCCGGGCATGCTCAGGCTTCACATTCTCGCGCGTGCCCCAGTTGACCCCGTGGCATCGGCACAGGAACGGCGCCCTGGCCTTGGCACAGAGCGGGCGGCCCACGCGACAGGCCACGCGCTGGCACCAGGCGCAGCGCGAGCCGTTGGGGCGCTTGGCGCGTTTCATTCGTCCTCTGCAGCCAGAGCCGCCTCCAGGTCAGCGGCGCGAGCCAGGAGCCGGCTGGCCTCGGCCCGGTACTGGGCAATCTGCTGGGCCACGTGCTCCCGGTCCAGCGCGCGAGGCGCTGGCACGGTCGGGCGCAGATATGGCATCGCGTCTTGCGAGTGATCCATCGGCTGGAGGTGCGGCCACGGATAGCCGGTCACGTCCTGCTTGGGCTTGGCGCCAACGAATGCGCTGTACTGGCGAGTTGAGCGGCTCATCAGTCGTTCTCCCCGCCGATGCACATCCAAGGGCCAGCCGCTGGGCAGGTCTCGCATCGACAATCAGCGGCCCCATCTACGAGGCGAAACATCTCCAGAGCCTCAGCGCGCTCGTCATCGTCGCACGAGGCAAGGAACTCGGCTCGCTCTGTCAGGTTTGCGTTGTCCATGGTCTCAGTATACGTCCTTACACCTTGCGCGCGTAGTCTCATTCGACGGGGCCAGCATCATTCTCAGACGCCCGTTCAGTGTTCCGGCGGCCGAGGACCCAGTCCCAATCCACCCAGAGCCCAGCCTGCTCCGGGAGCGTGACCAGGGCCCGGTAGTGGGCCGCGTACCGCTCCAGGGCCTCCGCCTCGAGCTGGCGCACCCGCTCCCGGGTTCGGCCCATGGCGATGGCCATAAGGTCCAGCGTGGGCATGGACGCCAGCGCGTTCAGCCGTTCCACCTCGGCCTGGGCCTCCTCCCGGTCAAGACTCGCGATCGAATCGCGCACCATGTGTGGGCGCTTACACGACTGCTGGCCGCTCCTGGAGCAGCCGGCGCAATACTGTAGCCCTTGCTGGGTGCCCAGCTCCACCAGGCCGCAACGCTGACACAGGCGCCTGGGTCTGTTGCGAGCCATCGCGCGACACCGACCGCAGAGACCGCCGTTCCTGGTCCGGACGGTCCCGCAGTCGGTGCACAGGGGCCAGCCGTCACGGACTCTCGTCACGCTCGACCCTCAGTTGGCGCCCGAGCACGAATGCCGCAACCATCAGCGCCCACATAGCCTTGGCTGCCTCCGCGGTCTCGCCCTTGCCTACCCCAGGGGCCTCGCCCCTGGCCTCGCGACAGGGCAGCCAGCACGTCTGGCAGTAGACGCTGACCCAGGGCCCGCCTCCGTTGTCGCGCCATGTTCCGGAGAGCTGGACGGGCTGTCTTGCGCAGACCGGGCACGCCGGCTGCCCTTCGAGCTGGATTCGCCTGAGACTCACTGCGCCGCCTCCTGCTCGGCCGCCCCGGGCTTGGCGAGCTCCCGGCACAGCGCCAGCATCGCGCGCCTGGTCAGCAGCAGCGGCGCATGCTCCCCGCGTACCCACTTGTACCAGTGCGATCGGGTGATGCCGATGACCGCGCAGGCCTGGCGCACGCATCCCATGCGCTCCACCACGAACGGTGCCAGCTCGGCCAGCTCGCAGAAAAACTCATCCTTGGTCGGGAACGCGCCCGTCAGATTCTCGCGCTCGCGAGCCGAATCGCGCTGGGCCCAGACCATGCGGCGCTCTCGGGTGGTTGCCGGTGGGCCCGGCTGGGTCGCGGTGCGCGCGGTGCGCGCGGTGTTCCGGTAGGTCCCGTTGCTCACGAGTCCTCCAGCTCCGTGTGTCGCTCGGCGGCCGCCTCCTCCAGGGCCTCAGTCGAGGCAGCAACAAGCTCGCCGGGTTGCGCGCGCACGGCCAGCACAGGCTCGCCCTCCGGGTCAAACATCAGGTCCAGCAAAAACGAGTCGTCTCCGTGTTCGATCATGTGGTCGGCCGCGGCATACGTAGCCTCGAACGTCTCCAGCAGCGCCTTGGCATCCTCGGGAGCGAGCGCGTGACCGTTGTCGACCCAAGTCCTAATCGCATCGTATTGGTTTTGAGTGAGCATGTTCCTTCATTCTCCTTGGAAACGGACGTTGCAGCCAGCGCGCAGGTAGGCGCGCAAGGTGTATTGGGTGATGCCCTCGATGTACATATCGACGGCCAGGGTCTCCAGCGTGCCGCGGTAGTCATACCCGCAGTCGTTGCCCAGCGCGATAGAGCGCTCAGAGTACAGCGCGCAAAGGGCCTGCATCTGGATGCAGAACTGGGAGCGTGAGATGTTGGGCATTGTGGCGCGCTCGTCGTTTGGCTTGTCCATGTCGTTCCTTTGCTGGCCACTCTGGCCCACCCTGCCGCGCCGCTCCCGGTGGATGGCGCAGCCGGGCGGGTCAGCGCGCGGGAACGAAGTGCTCTCCGCTAGTCAGGGCACTATGGAACTCCTCCATAGTGACACCGTGCTTTGCGTAAACAGCGGCGGCCTTGCGTGCGTAGGGGGCAGAGCCCGTGTGATCCACATCGAAGTCGACGCGCGTATCGGCTGCGTCCGTGAGAGCATCCACCTCGGCCTTGACTGCCTCGAACTGTTCACTAGTCATCTTTGCCGTCTCCGGTTCCGGGCCGCTCTGTGCTGCCCGCCAGATAGGTATAAGCCTGTACACTTGCGCGCGCCAGCACACTCGACCGGCGCGCGCAAGATTCTCGGACAGGTGTTCAGTGTTCGCGAACGATGGTCGCTCGGCCATCGGCTAGCATCTGGGCCAGCTCGACCATCTTGCTCTTACCCTTGCCGCGCAGGGTGATGCGCGGTCGCCCGGTCATGGTCGAGCCCCAGACCCCGGCCCAACCCGCCATCCTGCCCCAGAGGCGCCACCCCATGGGCACGAGCACGCGATCGATGCCTGGCTCCAGCTCCTCGGGCCGAGGGGTCACCTGGTCCACGGCGCACCTCGCTCATCCGGACCCAGCTCCACGATCAGCGTCGACCCTGCGCGCGGGGTCACGAAGTCACCCACGCCCACGTACGAGGCGGTATCGAACGGACCGGCGTAGCGCGGCTCGAACTCGCTCCAGGGCCCGGCGTGCGTGGCGCCCTCGTACGGGTCAGCGCCAGCGCCCAGGGTCTGGTTGTTCCGGTCCACCCAGCACACCACCAGCTCGGTCGGCGCTGGCTGGCAGAACACCCAGGAGATGCTCTCGCCGTCCAGGCCGGCCGCGCGCATCTTCTCTCGTTCGTCTAGTTGGTTCATGTCTTCTGTTCCTTCGGTACTGGTTTGAGGTGGTCCGACTTGGCGAGCAAGCGGAACTCTCGGTAGCGGGTGTTGTGGCGCGACTTGCGCAAACTCTCGGGTGCCCATTCGATGGCGCCCAGCTGCTCGAGCTCCTCCAGCGCGCCGTAGAGCTGGTCCATGGTCGGACGCTTGGACGACGAGAAAAGTCGGTCAATGTGGGATACTTTTCTAGTCTCGTTCGAGGCCCCAGAATGCAGGCCCCAACCGACCAGGAGGCGCAGGAGACGTGTGGCCAGGGAGCCGGCCGCCTGGCTGGGGCGGTCGAGTGACCTAACTAGCTGTAATCGTTGGGAGTAGAATGTATGATATAGATAGATCAATACTCCTTCCGGGCTACTCCCGGGACCCCTCGTGGGGCTGGGGCCTGGGGCCTGCAGCTCTTTTGACCCCTCGTTTTCACTGGAACTACGCGGAATCATTGGCTTATTCGAGGCCCCAGAGCTGGGGCCTGCAGCTGGGGCATCATGCGTTAACGAGTCTAAGTCAGCGTAATCGCTAGGATGGCCCTCATCTAGCCAGTCGTACTCGTCCGTTGCAACTATGCGAATGTGCGACGGAATATGGTCTGGGGCCTGCACGGTCGTGGCCTTGGGAGGCGTTTTGGGCGCCTTAACTGAGCCATCCATGCGGCCGGAGACCAGGGTGCATATGTCGGCAATTGCGTACAGCCTGCATATGATTCCCGTGATGCGCTGACAGGAGCCGGTCTCATCGAGCTCCACGGACTCGTAGATCTCTCGCACCTGGCGGGCCGTGGCTGGGCTCAGGGTCAGGTCCACCACCTCGGGCACGTCCGCGGTGATGAGCTCGCTCAGGAGGGCATCCCAGGCCTGCTGCACCGGCTCCGGAATGGCTGGCGCATCCCAGTCCGGTTTGATGGGAGCGGAGGGCAGAACATCGACGATGCTTCGGCCCACGAACCCCGTATCGCTCAGCTCTGGCTTCTTGAGCAGGTCGAGGAGGTGGGGTTGAAGGAGCTGACACATGGTCATGTAGGAGTGAGGGAGCCGAATCTTTACAGGGTCGTCGCTGACCTTGGACGCGCGCACGAATTCCATGGGCTCCCCGTTCACGGCCCCAAGCACCTCCTCCACGATCGTGGTGCCCTGGTGCCGCCCGAGCAGATTGGCCAGGAACGAGCCCTCGCTGACCATCACGGACAGGCGCGCGATGCCCTCGGCCTCCAGGTTGTGGGCCAGGAGCTTGGGCAGGAGCGAGGGATTGACGTTGCCCTGGGTCCACTCGGGGGCCTTGGGCATGATGAGCTCCTCCAGGTCATGCTCGAGCTCCCGGATCTTGCCGGCCATCTCGTTCGAGGCCTGGAAGCCATCGGGGGCCTTGCGCCGGCGCAGCCCGGAGAGCTGGGCCTCCTTGTAGCGTCGCTTGTTCTCCACTACCTTGGCCTCGCGCGCGGTCGATTCGGCGAGCCTGAGCTGGTGCGCACGGATGGCCTGGATGGCGCGGAGCTGGATCGCTGTCTTGCGGGTGCCCGTGCCGGAGAACACGAACCAGGACAGGCAGAGCGGCTCTTCCACGCCATCCTTCCAGCGCACCTTTACGCGGCCCTGGAGCACGGTCGCGGCCGCGCAGATGGCGGAGGCAACGGCCAGGTTCTTGGGCGCCTGGCTCGATGCACTGGCGGCCTCGCACCAATCCCGCATGGGCTTGGGTAGCCACCAGGTTTCCCCCTCGGGCGTAGTGTGCGACTCGGGCGCCACCTCGGACGCTGGGACCAGCGCGCCTGGGGTGGAGGGTTTGGCGACCGCAAGGCCCATGCGCGCGCGGGCTCTGTCCCCGGCCCCGTTCGTGGCCAGGCTGATGTCACGGCTCAGGATGTCGAGCATGGCCACCTCGAGCCGGCTCACCTCCCTGTTGTCCCCTCGCGCCTTGGCTATGGCCTGCTCCTTGAGCATGGCTTGCACCTCGGGATTGCGGGAGCTCACTGGTTGCGCTCCCATTCGAGGCGAACGGCCGTGCGGTCCTGGATCTGCTCCGCACGCTCTCGCTCCAGCTCGAGCTGGCGACGAGCCTGTGCTTTTCGCACCAGCTCCTCACTGGCGCCAACGTAGCATTCGTGGACGTAGCAAAACTCTGGATGCTTGCGTGCGGGCGCCTCACAGATGCGACAGCGCCCGTGATACTGGTCTGGATGCATGGGTCGTTCACTCTGGGCCATGTCGGCCCGCTTGGCTAGCGGCTCAGTCGTGGCCATACGTGTTCAGCGTCCTGTTCAGTGCCGGCGACTATTCGCCGCGTTTCTTGTCGATTCCCTTTGCACTCTGGTTAATACTCTTATACTTCACAGGGGGCAAGGAGACACGTTGTGGAAAAGACGATCGACCAGATGAGCGCCGTTGAGCTCTGGCAGTATGCAGAGTCCTCGCTGCGCTCCGGGCGTTTGCGCGAGGCCAAGGCGGCGCTGGACGAGATGGGCTTGCGCTTTGACGACGCCTACAATCGACTGGAGCAGGCCATGGTAAAGGAGCCGGTATACTCGTGAAAAGAGCAGCAAAGACAACCATCGTGGGTTTGCAGGGGCACCCGGTCGTCTACTCCGGGCCCAAGGCTGGAGTCATCGGCGGCACGTCTCGCGCGGAGATGACCCCGGAGTCCCGCGCCCTGCTGGCGTCCGCCGATACGCTAGAGGACACAATGCACTCGGCCGCCTGTCGCGAGACCCAGCTGGCCCAGATCTGCTCATCTGATGAGGAGATGGCCGACCGGCGCGCGCTCGAATCGTTCAGGCAGTCGCGCATGATGCTGGAAGTTTACGGATATCTGGGTCAGGGCTATCTGGAGATCAGGGTGCCCCGTGGCTGAGCGCGCGCGCGGTTACCAGATGCGCACGGACGAGGCTACTCGCCTGCTCCTGGAGCAGGGTCGGCGCCCCTTGGTCGTGTGTCCCACCGGAGGCGGAAAGACCTACATGGCCCGGATGCGGCTCAAGGAAGCCCGTCGCCCGAGCGCGGTCACGCACACTCGCGTGCTCTGCGCCCAGACCCAGGAGAATATCCCCGAGGTGGAGGTGTTCATGCTCCAGGGTCTCATCGCCAACGGACCAGGAGCCGCAGCGCGCCGCGAGCGCCTCAAGAAGTCCGGACTCATCTGGGTTGACGAGGCGCACCACCCCGTTGGCCCGGAGTGGATCCAGCTCGCCGGCATCATTGGAGACATCGCCTCGTTTGGCAGCACGGCAACGCCCCAGCGCGCGGACGGGCGCCCGCTGGGCGGGTTCTGGACCGACCTGGTGACGAGTGCCCAGTACAGCGAGCTCATTGCCTTGGGTCACCTGTGTCCGTGCGACGTGGCTACCCCGGAGCTGAGCCGCAAGGACCAGAAGAAGGGCAAGGTCCGCCCGGACGGGGTGGCCAGCTATCTCGAGCTGGGCAAGCGCGAGGATGGCTCCTGGAGGCCGGCAATCCACACCGACCAGACCATCAGCAAGTGTAAGGACGCGATCGATCGCTACCGCGCGGCCGGCATCCGGTGCGAGCTGGTGACGTGCGAGACGGGCGACGACGACCGACAGAACATCTTCGACCGGTACAGCGCTGGGGAGCTCGACCTACTAGCCTCGCCCATGGCCCTGTCCGAGGGGTTCGATTCGCCCCGGGCCGAGGTGCTGGTCAGCCAGCGCACGTTCGCTCATGCTGGCACGTACATTCAATGGTGCGGGCGCATCCTTCGGCCGTACACGGAGCGCGAGATCGAGAAATGGTCCGCCAGGCTGGAGGCCAAGGGCATCGCGATGCAACCGAGCGCGCTGGTCCCCAAGAAGCGCGCGCTATTCATCGACACCACGGATGCCAAAAGCATCCATGGGAGCCCAACCATGGACCGGGCCTACTCTCTGGAGGGGCGCGGCATGGAGCTCCTGGAAGAGAAGGAGGCGCGCGAGGCCATGGAAACCGAGAAGACGCTCATCCGCGAGGTGGAGACCAAGTATCAGATCGTTCGCGATCGCGTGGTCGAGCACTACATCCGGCTGGAGGAGATGGCGCACGAGCGCGGGTTCAAGCCGGGTTGGGTATACTACCAAATGAAGGAGCTGGGCATTGACCCGCCTCGCGCCATGGAATCGAAGTACGCAAGCACGTGCAAGCATTGCCGGCGCAAGGTCAGCCCGCGCAATGGGAACACGCCAGGGGAGACCATCCTCTGGGCAGGCACCGGCAATGTGTTCCACAGGGATTGTTTTTTCGCCAGCCTTGGCAATGCCCAGCTAGAACAGGCATACATCAAGCTGGAGTATCAGGCAGCACAGTAAAGGAACGTTAACCATGAGACTACGACAGAGCTACAGCGGTTACTTGCTAGGGCGCGGGGGTAAGACCCTCCGCGAGCTCCAGCGCGATATCGAGAAGGGGCGCACTCCCACCAAGGCCATGGAGGACGGCGCCCTGGTGGACCAGCTCCTGTATGGAGGGACCACGTACACGGAGGTGGGCACGTGCACCAAACGCTCAGGCCCGGACAAGGGCAAACCGTTCGATCCAGAGGACTGGACCAGCGCAGACGCACAAGAGCAACGCGCGGCCGCTCGCGAGCGCGGCCAGGTTTGCTGTCTCAAGTCTGAGGTGGATGCGGCGCTGGCTCAAAAGCAAAGCCTGATTGATGCGCTACAGGATGACGGGATTGATCTGGTCAACGGCGTCAACCGGCTCCAGGGTGACCTGCTCGACACCTGGAACGAGAAGGCCGGGGCGTATCTGCCACTGGCCCCTGGCGTCTACACTCAGCCGCGCGTCCACTGGACCAGCGAGGACGGAGTGCAGTGTGCCGGGACGTTGGATATCCTGGAGGTGTTCGCCGCTGGGCACTGGCGCATCATCGACACCAAGCTTTCTATGCGAGCCGACGAGGAGTGGCTCAGCAAGCAGGCGGCCGACATGGGTTGGGACGTCCAGTGCGGGGCCTACAAGGAAGCGTGCGAGCGCGGACTAAACCTGGACCCTGCCCTGTTCCGTGGATACGCAATCGCAGTGTGCGAGAAGCGCAGCAAGCTCTGGATGTCCGCCGTTCACTGGCTAGAGGATATCTTTATTCACTGCGGAGATGAGCAGTGGCGCCGCTGCAAACTCGCATGGGCAGACGCAGTGAAAAACGACGAGTGGCCCGGCGTTACTGGTGGCAAACTCTCGCCGCCTGGCTACTATGTCTCTCGGGTGTTTGACACGGCTGACAGCGCCGCCGCTGATGACCTGAGCGGCATTGGCCTGGACGTTAGCGATCTGGACACGGAGGCACAGTGAGTGACAGAAAAGCAGAGCCCGAATGGGAGCCCGGAACCTGGGACGAATTGTTTCCCGGCCGGTTCCTGAAGCACTCTCACCTGGGCACAAGGGAGGTGGAAGTGAAGCTGGAACGCATCTACAACACGCCGATCGACGGCGAGCTGGCCCAGGTCGCGCGCATCTATCCGGTACAAGGCATCCAACAGGTTGATTGGGGCCTGAACAAAACCAATGGACTATGCCTAAAGGCCATGTTCGGCGAGGCTGTCAAGCGCGACTGGACAGGTAAGCGCGTGACCATCAAGGCATCCGTGGTCGAGCACGGGCGCGAGAAAGGTAAGCCATGTATCCGCATCTGCGCCAGC
>ERZ1292632.3995-Hain-H43-01um-R2-3995-length-10869-cov-5_pt1 | contig 10869 bp, 15 predicted proteins | sample MGYA00564407_ERZ1292632 | MGnify/ENA primary metagenome ERZ1292632 (study PRJEB36523, sample SAMEA6512637) | groundwater metagenome | collected 2019-01-08 | study: AquaDiva: Metagenomics assemblies of 32 groundwater samples
CAGCGGCACTTCTCAGGGGTTAAGGTGTCGACCCTGGCGTTGCAACGGAAGGCTATCCCTAAATGTTCCAATAGCTCACATAACTCTTCTAGCCACGGGGTCTTCAGGGTCAGCAGGTCATCGTGGAACCGGATTCCCTCGATCCCGTAGTTCACCTTGAGGTAGGCAATCTCAGAGGCAATGAGCTTCGGGTCCCGGAACCGCACCTTCCTCTGGAACATCGCAGGCTCGGAGCAAAAGCTACAACGGAACGGGCAACCCCGACTTCCAAGCACTGATGTCCCAAGGACTCCCCGAACCAGCTTGTCGTTCGCCCAGCCATCCAGGGGCAGCAAGTGCCTCGCCGGGATGGGAATCGCATCCAGATCCGGTCTGCGGCAGGCGTAGGACCTCTGGAGATTTCCTGATGAGACATCATCGATAATACCGCTGATGGCATTCTCGGCCTCCCCGATGACGATGGAGCTGAAGGGACCCGAGAGCAGGTCATCTGTTCTGGCTACTGAAGCGTGGACCCCTCCCAGGATGATTGGCTTCCCCCGCTGCCGGATGTGAGTGGCAATCCTCTGGGCCGTAGGGAACTCGACCGAGGTGGCCGAGATGCCATAACACTCAGCAAAGGGGACATACCATTGCCCATCGGGGAGACCCCGGAGGTCAACGATAGCGAAGTTGACTTGCTCCCTCTCCAGGGCAGCGGCCAGGTAGAGCACTCCCAGAGGGGGGTTCCGCTTCTGGTCCAGCAGAAAGGGAGAGGGAGGGATAATCAGGACGAAGTCAAACACACCGCTCATGCTGGCTCCAAACAATCCAATCCTTCCACTGGCGGCTCTAAACAAATGCCCCAGTTAGAATATCCGGTTTCGCCCTCTGGGAAAAACTCCCAAACGGTTATCTTCCAACCCGTTTTGGCAATCATAGACCGGAGCCACTCATCCGAAAGGGTGTTGATAGTTGGGCCGTGGGAGAAGCCCCCTTCGGACTCGAGCTCGGGAAACTTCTCTCGAAACTTTCCTTGATACTGCTTCTGCCAGTCATACCACTGCTGGAGAGCTATCTTAGCCTGAGGAGTCTCCTGCTCTACCCTGGCTGCTTCTATGTGCTGCCCGGTGGGGTATCGGTTATCCCAGGGGGCGGTGATAACGATTCTCCGACGGGCTACTTTACTCGCTTCAATGAGGGCCTTCTCGGGGTCGACCATGTGCTCCAGGCAGTCGGCCAGGAGGACGGTATCGAAGGACTTCTCAGGGAAATACTCCGTCAGCCGGTGGGCATCCCCCTGGACGAAGCGATGGTGTTCATAACGGTCAAGGTCAAAGTTAGTCGTTGTGGGCATCTCGGTGATACCACCAGGGCCGTCCCCCACACCTATGTTGAGGACGGTGCCAATGATGTGCTGTCGGGAGAAAGCTAGTCTATCACCCATCGGATACCTCCATATGCCAGTATTGCCAGAGGAGGTGAGTGCTGATTCTCAGGGACCACGTCCTGATGCCCGTCAGTTTGCGCTCAGGAATGCGACATACCCGCCAACGCTGGTCCTCTGGCCTATGATAATCCACCTGGCGGCATTGAGACCTGGGTCCATCTTGCCACACCCCAGGCACAGGCCGCACCCGGGGCAGAAAGGCCCCTGGCTGCAGGTGCAGGAGCTGCCCCTGAACTCGGGGTGCAGTGAGGGCAGGTGCCACTGCTCGGGGAGGCTTCCTGGGGATAACCCGTTCACTGGAACTCCTCATCCTGGCTTGAATCCCTCAATGCTCACCTCCCAGGGGTTCCTCTTGAAGGGCAAGGTCAGCCCGATAAACCCCGCTTCTTCCATCATCCCCCGCAGCAGAAGATAGGTGAACCCCGTGTGATGATAGTCGCTTGGAAAATCCTGCTCTCCCCAAATCGAACAGATATGGTCTGGCGTCAGCCCTCCGGCGAGCACTTGCTGGAACACCCACTCTAGGTCTGACACCATTATATACAGGTGACCCCCAGGCTGTAACACCCTGTAGCAATCTTTTAAGAAGGGCAGGACCTTCCGGGTGGGGAAGTGCTGGATCAGATGCACTGCCCTCAGCTCGGTGGCATGGCCATCATGGAAGGGAATTCCATCGCTCAGGTCGCACTTCATATTGACATTTGGGTGGTCCATTATATCCAGATTCGGCCTGAATATCCCACAGGGCTCCCAGTTCGTCCGGTGGAAGTGAGGATTGGGGCCACCGCCAAGCTCTATCATAGAGGAGATGCCACACTCTGGGCACACACTCATCTTAGCAACGCAGCCTGCTTGAAGCGGTGTTCAAGTCTATCCCTAGCAGCTAAAAGCTCCTTGCTGTTCAGCTTAGAGGTGGCAATCGTCGGCACATACTTTCCCGGGGTCCCTTTGTAAGCCTCATAGGTCTTCTCCCACTTGAGGTCGTAGGCCCCAGGGTTATCAGCTATCGGACTTCCCGCCATGACTGTGAGAAGGCTGAAGTCAACGTCATCTGGCCGGGACTCCTCGATGAAGGTCTCAGTGTCCCTGATACTCTGCTCGTCCTCCCCCGGCAGCCCGATGACGAATCCTGCCTTGACCCGGATTCCTGCGTCGTGCAACGCCTTGATTGCCTTCAGGTTCATCACCCTCGAGGTCTTCTTATCGATGTTTATAAGGATTCTGTCTGACCCCGATTCTATCCCAATAAAGACCTCCTGGCAGCCTGTCTCGGCCAGGAAACGGGCCCTCTCGGGGCTGATGAGATTAGCTCTGGTCAGCAGGCGATAGGTAAATCCTTGAGCTTGCCAGTTCCGGAAGATCTCCTGGTCCCGGGACCATTGGACGAGCATTTCGTCATCAAAGAGTGAGATGCCACGGTATCCTTGGTCGTAGAGAAGTCCGGACTCGGCGATGACATTCCTTGCGCCCCGATAGCGAGGAGGATGGTCCCACATCCGGCAGCAGAAACTACACGCCCAGGGACACCCACGGGATGTAATCATATGGGTAGCCCTTACCCCCAGGCTCTCATAGCTATACCTGCTCATATCAACTGCTGACCTATCGGGGAAAGGGATGGAATCCAGGTTCTGGATGTAGGGCTCCTGGATTATCCTATCCTTGTTCCCTTGAACTACTTTCAGGATAGCCCTCTCGCCTTCCCCCACGACCACCTGGTCGAAGCCAGCGTCCAGGCAGTCCTTTGGACTGACAGTGGCGTGAGGACCCCCGGCGACTACCCAGGAACCAGGGTCTCTGGCTTTAACCTCCTTCAGCAGCCTGGCCCCCTCGGGGAAGGTGGGGCTGGTCATTGTGATGCCCACTATTCCAGAGCTGACCTCAGGTAATGCCTCCCCCCCCAGCAAATCTATGACCTGGACCGAGTATCTTACCTGTTTCAGGACTGTCGTGAGATACAAAACTCCTAGATTTGGAAAGGCGCGTGTGTTCAGGAGAAAGGGGGCTGAGGGAATGATAAAAGAGATGTCAGACATTCAGGAAGCCCTTATACCAATCCACAGTTCGCTCCATCCCGTCTTCCAGAGTGATTGCAGGCACCCACCCCAGCCCCCGGCGGGCTTTGCTGGCGTCGACCGACTGGACCTCGATCTCTCCTGTATCCTGCCCCTGGATGATCGGCTTGATGTCGACCCCCACCAGGCTGTTTATAAACTCCACCAGGCCCAGGACGCTCACCGTCCGCCCAGTGCCAAAGTTGAAGACCGACCCTGGTGGAAGTCTCTCTAGGCTCTCTGCCAACATAACATACCCCGATGTCATATCGTTGATGTGCAGGTAGTCTCGCTGAGCCTGCCCGGTCCCCCAGATGACAGTCGGCTCTCCCCGCAATGCCTGGGATATTGCGTAGGGCACAATGCGGGTGAAGTTCCTATCACCCTCCCCGTAGAGGTTCGAGGGCCGGGCAATAGCAACAGATAGGCCATAGGCCCTGACATAGGATCGGGCAAGGAAATCGGCACAAGCCTTGGAGGTCTCATAGATGCCAGCGGGCTCTAGGGGTGTGTCTTCGGTGTATGGAGATGGAGCATTCCCGTAAGCCTTATCAGAGCTAGCCAGGATCAGGGGGACCTTGAGGATCCGACAGGCCTCTAGAACATTCCAGGTCCCCTGGACATTGGTCTCCAGGGTGGTGATCGGGTCCTGCCTGGCAATGCTCCCAATAGCCTGAGCTGCCAGGTGGAAGCATAGCTCGACCCGGTTCGCTGCCATTATCCGAGTGATCTGTGCCCGGTCCCGGATATCCTCCAGAATCCCCTGGCGGTCATGGACGCACTGGTGGCTCAGGGGGATAATGACAGCTCCCTTATCTCGCAGGCACTCAGCAAGGTGGCTACCGACAAAGCCACTGGCCCCGGTCACCATCACCCGCTTTCCTCTCCAGAAGGACATCACCTCAATCCTATTTCGCGGAAGGTCCTAAAGATCCTCAGCCAGAGTTGGAACCTCTCGCTTGAGACATCGTATCTGCATTGAGGAAAGGGGCATGAGAGGCACCGAGGCCAGTCAATACAGCCATCCCTCAGCAAGAAATATGAAGGAGCATCCTTGCGCCAGGCAACAGCCACTAATGCCTCCATAACATCCTGGACAGCCAGTGGGCTACCTTTCCAGGTCCCTTGATCCTCCTGACGCTTCCCTGATAGGCTTGCTCTGCCGCCTCATCCCGGTTGCTCTTGACTTCCATCTCGATAAACTTGAGCAGGTTCAGGAGATAGGCTCTGTACGCCAGGTATCTTTCCTCCATAATTGGGGCTGCCCTATCTCTTGCCTTCCGTAGATAGATATCTGCTACCCAGGCAGAGCTGAGCAGGGATAGCTGCATCATGATTATCTCAAAGGGAAGTTTATCTATGCACTTCCCCTGGACCGAGTGCCAGTGGGGTTCCCGCAGGTAGGCCCTTTCAGATAGGGTGACAATGAACTCTTCCAAAACAGGCCAGGGAAGATAACCTCCCTCCCACGGCTTCTGGTGGATCCCTGTGTTGAACTCACGGGTCTTCGCCAGGAACCAGTCGAACCTCTCAGTTTCCATCTAATATGTCTCTCCTGGGGGCATGCCCTTCCCCTCAGGGTCCCTGACATCAGTATGCTCATGGCCGCATCGCACCGAAGTATGGATGTAGGTGGGGAAACCCCCTAGCTTCATAGCCTTAAGGCAATTGTGGCTTGTAAGCCCCTCGGGGAGGAAGGTCCCTGTAGAGGTTACCAAGCATTGCAGCTCCTGTCGCTTTCCTAGCTCCTCTATTGCTAGTATCTTTGCAGGTATGCTATGCACAGTCAAGTTACCATGGCTCCCCTTGAGGCCAACCCTTCTAGAAATAGCTGGTTGTGTTGTTAATAGAAACTTGTGTTTGAGGTGCATTCCCATTAGGTAAGCAGACCCAATACTCTTCTTGAAGGGAAGGCCCAATAGTCTCCCAGCCTCAAGTATCCGCTCTATGATGCTTGATGAGTTGTTAGCTATTACCACACTACTCGCATCAAGATATCCTTCAGCATCATATATCCCCGCTAAAAATCCCTGAGCAAAGGAGCGGCTCTGAAGCGGTTGCACAACTAGATCAGAGAGGAATTTAGCAGTTTTGTATGGCATATAGATTCCGTGCTGTTCTCGCCAGGTTGGGTGTTTATCATTCTTTGCAGGTCTTTTCCAATGGCATGGGAAACCGAACTTTGTTAGTATGCCCTCAGTCCTTTGAAGTGCTTCCAAATCGCACATAGTTAGGTCTGCCGTAAATGTCCACCTCCTGGGTTTCCCATCAGGTTTTGGCTTCCCGATTGTTCCGTCTCCCAACATAATCCCTTGCAGATAACCTAGTTCATACTCCTTGTCGATAGCCGGATTAGGGGTCCAGGGAATTGCTTGAGAGAGAAAGTCCCCAGCTCGCAAGAACCTGGTTGGTTTCCAGATCCAAGGAAAGCATGTTTTTGGGATTTTGCATAGCCAGGGATGCTCACCACTGGTAACTATATCGTGCTCTTCAGTAACAATACGCCAAGCAGGGAGGAGGTGTTCTACCTTCTCTAGCACAGTAGCAAGCTGGAATCTGCGTTCTGCATTCCGAAAAGAAGTTTCATCAACTGCAACTATTGTATCCCCAACAATCAGCTCACTCAGTGATTGCCACTGGAACTTAGCATTTAACACCTTGGTACTTGGGTCAACAGGGAAAGAAATATCTTCACTCCATTTGCCCGGCTCCTTTGCCGGGGGCTCTCGGATCTCCCAGGTGAACCAGGGGGGAGGCAGGTTCTTGAACACCCTTAGGTCGATGAGGCAGCAGCCCATGCCAATGGCGTCCACCCGGGAGGGACCCTTGTAAGGCAGGTCTTTATCTGTCAGGGGGACCAGGGTTCTCTCGGCTATGTCGAGGCTCCAGCAGGCATAGTGCCCCCGCTTGGACCAGTAGAGGCCCCCGACTATAGGAAGCTTTTCTTGATATAGGACATTCAGGGTATCGGAAGGGGGGAAGACATCGGCGTCCCAGAAGAAGATGTGGGAGCACCCCTCTTTAATGGCATCCCGGACAAGCTGGTCCCGGGCTACATCTATCGGGATTCCCTTCCAGGTCCGGAGCAGGGTAGCCCCAGGCCTCCAGAGGGAGAAGAGGTGCAGGGACCAATCAATGGTGACCAATCCCAGAGATGGTATCCCAATTAGTAGTTCTGGAGGACTAGCCTTGAGTTCCCAGTATCCTGGCACCTCGCCCCTTTCTAATTCTTATGGGGCTCGACTTTGCCCCTGTCTAGCTCTATCAGGCCAAAGCCTTAATAGCTTGCTCCACTCACCTGCAGCATGGCACCTACCTGGATTAGCAAAGTGGAGGTGTTAACTGCAACCCCGACCTTCTGGAGAATCTGCCCTGATGTGGCCCCGGGGACTGGCGTCACCAGGCCCGCTGTCGCCGGACTGACAAAGGCGGTCCTCCCGATATAGCCCGAGAAGTTAAAGCCATCCTGGAGGCCCCCAACGGCTACCCTGACCAGGTTCCCGGTGGTTGTCTCGGTATCTAGGACCACCCCGATGGCGGGCATGGTGCCTGAAGCGTCTGCCCTAGCCCTGGCCACATAGCCATCAGTAGTCACATAGACGGCCTGGAGCCGGGTTAGAGTGTCGCCGCAGGGGTAGTTAACCCGTGCCTGGGTCCCGTAGGCCAGGTCGCCGGACTGGATAGACAGGTCTTCTATCTTCTGGGTGCCAATCTCAGAAAGTATCTTCTCTATGCCCATGAGCTACTCGAAGCGGGCAGTCAGGCTAACGATTGGTCCAGACCAGTTGCACCTCAGGTCGACCTGCCCGATGACGTGGACTGGAGCATCTAAGCTAATGCCCACCACCTCACCCGCCCTGATGCCGAAGCTCTTCCGGACCTGGGTCGTCGATGAGCCCCCCTGGGGAGTGAAGGTGTCCCGGATGTCTATGCCGATAGTGCTGAGCTGGCCAGACTGGGCTCGGCTATCTACCTCAATCTCCGAGATGTAGCCCAGCATATTGGTCGGGACGGTGAAGGCGGTGCTATCCCCGGATTGGCAGACTACTCTAAAGGAACGGGGCGGTATATCGTCGGACTTCACGCAACACCCCTTCTACTTCTAATTAAGGTCACCACTTGTAGGCATCGTGATGGGTCAGACTCCTGGCTCTCTCCTTATCCTGTTGGGTTAGCTGAGCATCTGGGGCCGCCTCTATCCGGCAGCGGTTCACCAGGAAGTGCAGCACGACCCTCTCCTCGTTCGGCATATCATTGAACAGACGGAGTTGTGGGGGCTGCTGCTTCTGGACGGTGTACTCCCGGAGCCTCGGGGACCAGTAGGGGCTGTCCCGGTAGCTGAAGGACCCTAAGAACTTTCGCCGGGTGTCCGCAGGGTCCGGGACCACATTGCTGGTCTCGAGCTGGTTGAAGTAGGAGTTGTTGTAGCGGGGGAAGAGGACCACCAATCCCTTGAGCCCGATGAGGATCTCGTAGAGGCTATCGGGCTGCTCCGGGATGAGGCTCTTGTAGACAGCGGTCACATCCCCGGTGGGGGGTTTATCGAAGTCGACATCGAAGGTGTTGCCAGAGCCAGCGGAGATGATGTATGCCGCCTCATAGTGGATCTGCTGGGGGGCCTGGACCACCCGGAAATACTTGCCCCGGAAGGCCTCAGGCCACCCCTTGCTGAAGTGCACGACATGACGTTCCTTGAGCAGCGAAGGCGTCTCTGACAGCAGCTCTATCGCCACGATTGCCCCCTATATTCTATTTCTATTTCCTAGTAACCGTCTGCGATTATCATGAAGTGCTGAGCGCTCAGGTCAGTCGCATCGGCCACCTGGGTGCCTGACGCAGTGAACACGGCCACTGTAACGACGTTGCCAGAGGCCTGCACTACCTTCGCCGTGAAGTTTGTGGATGACGAGATCATCACCCCTGCCATCCGGCCAGAGGAGACTTGAATCTTCTGGACTTCCCCGACCCGGACAAGGAAGCCAGGGGAAGCATAGCTCGCAGGGCCTCGGACGCCTTTGGCTATAATCATCCCTCTAGCCTCCTATGCCAGTGCAGTCAGAATATCAGATGCCCTTTTCACTGTGAAGGCTATCGGCTCTAGCCTGTCATCACCCACCCGGTTATACCTCAGGGGGATGTAGTAGTTCTCACCCGGGGGGACGATCCAGGGCTGCTTCAGCTCATGGACTGGGGTGCTGTGGGACCCGAAGCCATACCTCCAGTTAAAGACCAGGACCTCTTCGGGCCAGGGGTCCCCGTTCTTCACGAGCTGGACGGCGTCCACCTTGGGGACCTCGATAGGATCGACAAACCCCAGGTAGATGTGGCCCAGGACGGGCAGGGAGCTGACGGTCATGGCGATAGTAGAAGTCGAGGAGCCTATCCAGGTGGTAGCCCCAATAGCAGTGATGGCTACCTGCCACCCGTGGGTGATCGTCACATCCCCCTGGCGCAGGGGGTTGACCACCAGGGCATTGCCTCGGGCCCCAGCCCCGCCATACCCCTGCTGGCAGCCGGACTGGGCATTGACCACCCGGACCAGGTCCAGGATGCGGGGGGAGTTCCGGGCGATCATGTTGGCTACCAGGGGGTTGGACTGCTGCTCAGCCAGGGACTCCAGGTCTTCGGTCAGATATTTCAGCTCATCAGCACTCAGGTCCCGGGCGGTGTAGGAGCGGCCAGCGATCTTGACCTCCCCTGCCTTGTAGCTTGCAGAGTGGACATAAGCGGCAAGGACAGTCTTGACATCGGCCACAGCGATAGCATTGATTCCCGCTATGATAGGCGTCATCTCATTCTCCTACAGCCCCCGTCGCTCGGCGGGCTCAGGGGCAACCTCGATGCGTCCAACGGCTCCGGGGTGTGGGGTGAAGATCCTCCCTCCGGGGTTAGGCAGCATCAGGGGCTGCTGCTTCAGGTTATAGCTGGTGAAGTTGCCAAGAGCGTTCACCAGGGTCCCCGCCAGGCCTCCGGCGATCGCTGCCTCGCCTGCCTTACCCTTGAGGATCTGCTTCGCCGCCATACCAGCAGCGATGGCTGCCCCGAAGCCCACGGCGAGCTGGAGGAGCTTCTGGGTTGTGCTCAAGGGGGCAGTGGGAGTGGCGGGCTTGACGATCATTCCCGGGAGCTTGTTGGCCAGGGCCAGGCCACCAGCGGCGGCAGCGATCTCCTCGATGCCGACCCCCATGGTGTACCTCTCGAGGGTCCTTGTCCCGGGGAGGGCGGCCAGGGGATTCCGTCTACTTCTCTTTCGCCTCCGACGGGGGTTCCAAGGATTCTGTTCCAACAGGATATCGATTTTACACCTCCCTTAGATTTTGCCCCTGACCCCCCTCTAGTTCTACTTGATAACAAGACGGGCAAACTTCGAGCCTCCTATCCCTTTGTGGGGTCTCGGAGACCTGAGTTTGCCCGTCTGTTTGTCAGCTCAGGCTATTCTGTTGACTTAAAAATACTACTCCTGCGATAAATGTCAAGTGCTGGATTGTGCTTGTTTGGTGAGTTTTTAACAACTATTTTAGCAATGGGTATTGACTTTTTCCGAAAAAGAGTTATATAATATCGGCGGGAAGATGAGAAGAGATAGAGCTAACACTAGAGGTGGTTGGCAGTCCTACGACGAGAGGGGACGGAAGCAGCATACCTGGGTCTGGATTCCCGAGGACTACGGATTTATAGCAGATGACGGACTTCCAGCATGTGGGAGCTTCTGCCCCAACTGCGGGAAGTGGGAGGGAGGCAGTCTTAAGAGAGGCGAGCTAACAAGGCTCCGCCAGGGGTATAGCAACCAGGGTGGTCAGAAGCCGTAAGACCTCAAGCCCAAAAGGGGAGGCTGGCTGGAGGATACAATGAGAACCAAGGTAAAGGCGGTGTTGAGGAGGAAGCCCGATAACTCGACCCAGTATCGGGTGGAGGCCATCCAGGGAGCTGTAATCCTGGAGCTATCGGCCCTGCGAATCGGTCCCATCCGGGTTGGGGACCTGGTCGACGAGGCCACAGTTAAGACCCTGACCCAGGTCTACCAGATAACGGTGAGGTCCTGAGATGATAGTCAAGCTAGAGATTGACCTGACCGAAAGGGAAATAGTCGAGCTAATCGAGGGAGATGACCCTGAGGGACCGCCCTTCACCTCAGTGGCCCAGGTTGTGGCCAATGACCTCTACACCCTGGCCCTAAAGGGGGAGCTAGGGGCTGTCCCTCAGAAAGCTGCCCACCAGGTAGAGACAGCAGCGATAAGGGCAGATGAGCTTCGGAAGAAGAGGGAGAAGGGCCTGGCCTGCGATTGGTGCGAGAAAGACCTAAAGGATGAGAAATACGAGCTTGTCTACCCCACTGGGCTGAGGCGATTCCTTTGCCCAAGCTGCGAGAAGGAATACCGGGAATAT
>ERZ1292632.2702-Hain-H43-01um-R2-2702-length-14417-cov-11_pt2 | contig 10868 bp, 5 predicted proteins | sample MGYA00564407_ERZ1292632 | MGnify/ENA primary metagenome ERZ1292632 (study PRJEB36523, sample SAMEA6512637) | groundwater metagenome | collected 2019-01-08 | study: AquaDiva: Metagenomics assemblies of 32 groundwater samples
TGTAACGATTTAGACAATTTTCATGTAACGATTAGATTGCGTTATTAAACGACAGTGATTTAACTACCCGGCTGGCTTTACTCCTTCGCCAGCTGGGTAAAATACTACCTTTCTGTTTCCAGTACGAGCATACGGTGCGCTTCATGTAAAGATTCCTTTTTACCGGGCAAGTTTTAAAACTAAAGGCACATGAAATACATTTAATATCCATCATCTCCCCCTTTTTACTCATTATCCGCCTATTTTTATTTTTCGCATATAGTACTAAAGTACTATTCGTGTCGTACAATTGCCATAATCGGTGAACCTACTCTCGCCCTCAATAAATCCTGAGTGCATTGTCTATATATCCTATAGGTTTGGTGTGATGTGCTATACTTAGTTAAAGCTTTGTCAAAGCGAAGTCCGAACGAAAGCGAGACAAAGCAAAAACGGCGAACTTGTTCTCACCTATGCACCGGCATTGAGACAAACCACTCTCAATCTATCAAAACCTATCAACTTTCTTACATGTAAGATTATAAGCACCAGGCTACGGCCTTAAAAGAGTAAACCCATTCCGAACCGCATTGCCGTGAGGCACCACTCAGGATTATGGTACGGTAGATAAATGTCAAGTCCCTTTTCTAAATATATTTGTCGTCTGAAACCCACTTGACAAATTATCGGTGACATGGTATTAAATGTCATATGCCGCCGCTAATCAATAATCAATGGGAGAAGTTTTGCCTTGCCTACTTCTCGGGGAAAACTAAACAGGACGCAGCTATCGAAGCTGGTTATCCGGCAAAGTCGGCTGGAGCGGCTGCTTCGAGGTTGTTAAGGATCGTTAAGATTTCCGACCGTCTAAGAGAACTTCAGGAAAAGACCGCTTCTGCACGGGTTATGGAAGTCACCGAACGAAAGGAACGACTTTCGGAAATAGCCAGGGCGAAACTTCCCGATTATCTCACCGGGAGCGAACCCATTATCAACAAGGACTCTCCTAACGCTGGGGCGATTGAAGGCTATAAAGTACAAACCCGCTTTACTCAGAACGGCGAGCCAATTACGACACGGGAGATTAAGCTGCACTCGGCGATTCAAGCAATCGCCGAACTCAATAAAATGGAGGGCGCTTATGCCCCAGCCCAGCTGGATTTAACCTCCGGCGGCAAGCCTCTGGTACCTCCTGTTATTCAGGTCGTTTCCCCGGCCGCTAAGGCGCTGACTGAGGAAATAATTAAAGGGAAGGGTACGGAATGAACAGAACGGAACGCATTGAGGCAACGAGGAAACTCGTCAGACACGACGAGTTTTCGAAAGCGCGTAAAGCCCTCGGCTGTCTAGAGGTCCAGGCCGACAGGCGGAAGTGCCTGAGTTGTCCCCTTTACGCCCTGTGCGGAAGGCTCGGGGACAGCATCACCAAGATGATAGAGTTCTAAAATGAACCTCATCACCACCGGCATCTATGAGCAAATCGCCGCTGCCTGGCTCACTGGGAAGCGGCATATCTGGGTCGAGGGCGGCACCTACGCCTCAAAAACATACTCCATCCTGCAATTCTTAATCCTGGTGGCTCAACATAGTTTGTCTCCTATGATTAGCTCAATCGTGAGTGAGTCGGTACCGCACCTGAAACGTGGCTGCATTCGTGATTTTATGAATATCGTCGGCGACGAGTTCGAGCCTGCTCGATGGAATAAAACAGACTCAATTTACACCTTCGGCCTCGGCAAGGTCGAATTCTTTTCCGCCGATGAACCCGCGAAACTACGAGGCGGCCGCAGGAAAATCCTTTTCATCAACGAGGCGAACAATCTCTCTTACGATTCTTTTCGAGAACTGGACGCCAGGACGGAACTGCTGACGGTTTGCGACTGGAACCCCACCTCTGAATTCTGGTACCACCAAAACGGCCTGGGAGCTTCCCCGGACAGCGCCTACATCCACGCTACCTATAAGGATGCCCTGAATGTTACCCCGGCCGCCGTCGTTAAAAATATCCTGGCGATGGGAGCGCTCGATGCGAATTGGGCGAATGTCTATCTCGAAGGGCGGCTGGGTAAGGTCGAGGGGCTGGTCTATCCCCGCTTCGACCAGGTGGACGCGCTGCCGGCGGGGGATATCATCTACGGACTGGACTTCGGGTTTTCAGATGACCCTGTCGCCCTGGTAGGCAACGTCTTCGTCGGGGACTCTCTGTATTCTAAAGAGTATATCTATTCCACCGGGCTCACGAATGATGTGCTGGCCCGCGACATGGATTTACTGCGAGTTAAGCAGCGTTATGATGAAATCTTCGCTGACTCTGCCGAACCTAAAAGTATTCAGGAGCTTTGCGAGAAGGGTTTCAATGTCAAACCGGCTGAGAAGGGCCAGGGCAGCGTTGATTACGGCATCCAGAAGGTCAAGCAATTCAAGCAGTTCTGGACGAAGGACTCCTTGAATTGCATTAAAGAGCAAAGGAATTTCCGCTATATTACGGATAAGGACGGGAGACTGACGGAGAAAACAACGCACCGTTTCAGCCACGGCCTCGATGCGAGGCGGTATGCCGTGTCGAGCTACGCATTCAGCCGGGGCGGGAAAGTATCGGCTAAAAGCAGTATCTTTATTTAGAATGCGGAAGGTATCACGAGCGAAGGTTGCCGTATTATTCTATAAAGGCACAGAAAAAGCGGGTTTTGCCTCATTTATTTGGTAGGGGGTTGCCGCATATGGATTATTACAATCTGATAAAAGAAAACGCCGGTGAGCGGCTGGAACTGACGACACGGATGGATGATGACGTCAAGCTCCGTAATCTATTAGCCTATGTGATGATGAAATCAGACGGCAAAACGAAAGTGGACGGTGTCATCAATGTCACCCTGAACCGCCCGAAGACGATGGCAGCGTTCATCATTTCCGCGCTCGGACGAACTTCGGGACAAATTTTAGTCGAGACCGAGGACAAAAAGCTCGACACTGATTATATCAAGGACTTCAGAAGACTGGCTTTCGCGGCGGCGGATGAGAAATTATTAAAGCTGAAGCTCTGGAAACTCAAGCGGTATTTCGATGAGCAAGTCTGCATCAGGGGTGGGCTGGCGGCGAGATGTTTATTCCAAATGGTGGACGGGGTACTCGACCCGGATATTACTTGTTGGGATTATCGCTACGTGAACTACGTGCCCGGTGAAGACGGCTGGGCTTCTTACGGCTACAGCACCAGGAAAAAGAAGTCGGTCATCGAAGGCGAGAAGTGGTACAAGTCGCAGGGAGACAAAGTATCTATACCGGGCAAGGAAGCCGAGGTCGTCGAGGTCTGGGACAAAGACCATAACGAAATCTGGCTGGGCGGCGTAAAGGTTTTCGAGCAAGAGCATCCCTACGGCTATGTGCCAGTCGTAATTCAGGGTGTTTCTCTCGGCTCGATGCTCGCGGATGTCGACGATATAAAAAATCAGAATGAGAGCATCTTTTATTTGATTCGTGAGGCAATACCGGAACTCAATAGGCTGGTGAGTATTATTCAGACGCAGGCGCTCGGAACTCTATTTCCACCGGCTCAGGATGCATTGAAGTCTGGCGCTACGACCCCCGCCGAAAATATTCCCGACTATAATAAAGTGATGGCACCGGGGTCTATCTCGGCGGCTGATATCGGCGGCGGGATTTCTACCATCAACGTCGGCGATGCCAACCGTGCGGCGATGATGGCGATGGAACGGATGGACAGAAACATGAACGAGGGGGGGTTTATTCCTCGGCAACTCGATAGCCCGGCCCCGTCCGGCGTCGCGCTTATCATTGAGAAAGAAGGGAAAGACGTAATCTATCTGCCGAGGTTGGAGACGGAAGGGGATGCACTCGGCGCGCTCGGCGATATGCTCACGGTGCAGGTAATCCAGATGGGCGGAGAGGTAGAAATCGGCACGCTTGGACATGAGCGAAAGTTCAACACTGAGAAGTTGAAGGGGCGATACCAGGTTACGCACACATTTACCGTCAAATCGCTGGCGACCGATGCGGGGATGGCGTCTCTGGCGGCGGCGTACGGCAACCTCATGTCCGACCATGATAAAAGGCGTCTTATCTTGCAACTGGACGACCCTGACGGAGCGGAGCGGTGGCTTTCCTATGAAGAAGCAGAGCGTTTGAGTCCCCTGGTCAAGCTTCGCCATATAGCTATAGACCTCATAGCGAAGGGTGATGAGGAAGATGCGAAACTTCTCACTGATGAAATGGATGTAAGGCTCGACCAGCTACTTTCTGGGACGGTGGCTGAGAACAAGTCTGTGGCTGGGAAAGAGCCTTCTCAAGTAGTGAGTTTGTTCGGCGGCGGCACAGGAAGAAGCGCGCCGAAAGCGCCGCCCGCCCCGGCCGAGGAGATTAAATAAATGGCAAAAAAGTTTACAGTGGAAGACATCGACAAACGGATGGATGATGTGAGGGAACGGGTAAGAGCGCGGCAGAGCGCTGTCCCACTGGCCACGGTTAAGCCCCCGGCGGCTGGCCCTGTGGGCGTGCAGGATAAGCTCCTTGCGGCGGCGAGGAAAAGGGCGGCTAAAGTATTCGGCGATAATCCAGACGGGAGTTTGATTTAAGATGGTAGAGAAGCGTAATGCCATACGTTAGGGGTAAGTTCCGTTCCAGAGACCCCAACGGCTACGGCTATATGTCTCCTGATGAGGAGAATGAGCTAAAGGCGCAGGGGATAGCTGTCCTCGAAGACCCAACTGACACGAGCGGATTGCAGAGGGCGGTTCGGAACGAAGCTCCGCCTATTCCGAAAGCCCCGACTATCCCGAAACCCTCCGTGCGAGAAGATTGGAAGGACATTGGCGAAGGATGGTCGGCGCAGCTAACGGTGGGAGAGACAGAAGGCCGTCCGTCCCCGCAGCGCAATCTCAAGTCGCCTGAAAGCGTTACCTTCATGGATGTGCAGAGCGACAACACGTATCGCGCCGTATGGACGGCTGACGGGAAGATGATGACGGCTGAGGAGTACAGAAAGTCTTTTGAGACGCCGGCCATATTCGAGCAGCAGACCCAGGAAACACAGACGGCGATATTATCGGCGCGTAAAGCCATGACGGACATATTCGGTGAGGATGCAGAACCGAGCTATCTCCTGAACCTTGCGGACACAGACCCCGACGAGTTTCTCGATGCGGTAAGAAAGCAGGGGAGGACGGCGGACAGTGAGAATTTACTAAAGCAGATGTTCCCTCAGATAGACGCCGCTTGGCTGGATGAGATATTCGGCGGACCCGCAAAGCCCGAAGCGCCGTTATTCGATGAAGAAGCCGAAGCAATCAGGCAGTATGGGAAACCATACGACGAATTACGCGCATCTCAAAAAGACGAACTATTTAGACTGCAGCAAGAAAAGAGATTCGAGCCGGCGAAACAGGCTTTAATTTCTTCTCTTACGACTGCCTGGTTCGATACGCTTCAAGGCTTTAATACTATGGCCAGGGCGGGGCTGCCAAAGGGTGGGCGGATTTACGGTCCTGATACTCCACCTGAAGGGCTCGATGTCGCCTCTATTGCGGAAAGGCTAAAGAACGAACAAGGGAGATTGATAGCTGAAAAGGATAGATACTTTAAGGAGAATCCGCAGCTTACGCCTCCCGTAAAGTTCTCTCGGGGGGTTATCGAGACCTTTCAGAACGACCCCGACACATTTTGGACGCCGGAGTACCTCGCCTTTGTCGCCGCTCGTAGTTCTGGGCAAACCCTAGCGAGTCTCGGTGTGGGGACGGTTGTTACGTTTGCGACAGGGAATCCCTTTGTCGGCGCGCTTGCGGCGGGCGCCGCTATATTCCCTAGCGAAGTTCAGAACGCCTACGACATGATGAAAGAACTGGGCGTTAGCGAAGATGATGCTTTAAGAATGTCGCTGCTCGCTGGCGGTGTTGTCGCAGCGATTGAGCAGGTGAGCGATATTCCCTTTTTGAAAGGGCTTTCCTCATCGGCTAAAAAACTATTTACCCGGTCATTGACAGAATCGGCAGTTAAACTCACGATTGCGCAGGTTGCTAAAAGCGGTATCAGGTCTTTCGGAAGGAAACTGGTCGGTGAAATGGCGGAAGAGGTTGCACAGGACGCCTCGACCCGCTATTTTGCCAGTCTCTACGTTAAAGATACACCCATATTTAAGGATGTCGGGGAGACGATGCTGGCAACGGCGATAGCGACTGCGCCGTTTGCGGTATTAGGAATGGGGACGGACATTGCGGGGAATATCAGACAAGGAGTGGAAGTGCCTGCCGGCGTACGCCGAGCGGGCGAGTTTGCCGTCCGAGCGCCGCTTGCCCCGCTCATGGGGACGATAGGAGCACCCGCTGAGATTAGAAAGACACTCCCTTCTCGGGTTGAAACACAAGCATACAAGACTCTTCAGGAGAAAGCCTCTAAATTCGGCTTGGACTTTGAGGCGGTACAAGGTATTGGCAAGAATGAATATTGGGTAGCCATTTCACCAGCACGGAAAGCGGATGCCGAGGCTTTCAACAAGTGGTCAACCTCTTTACCAAAGGAGAATATAGAGTTTGTCACCAAACATTTTGGAGTTGAATATAAAAAGGGCTTATACGCTCCAAAAAAGGGGACGTTCGCTCAATTTACAAATCTGGATGATGCCCGTAAGTTTATGGAGACGGGCGATAAATCTTTAATAGCCAATACTATCAGTCTTAAGGGAGACCCGTGGAGTCCAGCGAACCTCAAAATAGCGCAAGAGGCATTGGCGGAGCAAACTAGGAAAGCAACCCCTCGACCAGAAAATAGTCTGAGAATTGGCGAATTACAAGGAGAAATTTCTGAACTTGGAAAAGAGCAAAACGACTTGCTTTTTGATAAGTTCGGCAATAAAAGAAAAAATCCGGACCTTGCAAAGGTTGAGCAATTACAAGGAAGGATAACCAACCTTAGAGCAGGGCAGAGAAGTTTAGAAAATCAGGGTTTATTCAATTATCCCCTTTCTAAAATACAGGCGGAAGCAGAAACTAAGAGACAGGCGGAAGCGACTATAGCGCAAGTTACGACAATAGCCGATGATACCAGACCGTCAGGTATCAAAGAGAAAAATGAAAAGGAGACGATAAAAGACCTTGAATGGAGAGTATCCGAATATAAGAGACTTGGCAGAGACCCAAATATCGCACGATATCAGAGGGGAGAGGCAAAACCCGCAGATTTCAGGCAGGAATATGTCCCGATTGCCGTAACAGAATCTCATTATGCGTGGTGGGATAACTTAATTGGTAAGATGCTGGGAGTTCAGCAACCCGAAGCCGCCAAAGCAGAAGTAACTACGCCAGAACGCCCTGCAATCGCTCCACAAGCCCCGACAGGTGAGGCTAAAGCGCCTGAAGCAAAGGCTAAGGCTGTAACTCGTGTACCAGGTGTACAAGGAGTACTAAAGCCGTCAGAGACGGCGGCTTTAGTAAATAGACTCACAAAAGAAATTGACGATATAGTAGCGGTCGCTCGTGCAAGAATGGACAAGGCAGACAAGGCCATAGTCGGTCTCAGACCTGCTGAAACCGATTGGATGACAACTGAGGAATTGACCCGACTAGACCAATTGAAACAAGAGTTACCGAAGACAAGTCGAACTGAAGCACGAGAAAGAGTGGCAGCAAAGAGGGAGGCTCGCAAACAAGCGGCTATCCCAGAGCCTACTGAAGCCGTGCCGCCCACTGTACGGCCTGCCAGAGCGCCTTTAACACAGGCGGAAATAGACACAGAAGGACGTGCTGGAAGGGCGGCCCAGCCCACTGCGCCGGAGGAACCGAGAATCCCCTCAATCCCCGAAGCAAAACCGAAAGACATCCAGGCTGCAAAGAACGTAACAGGAACCCCTTCTTACACTAAGGAGCAGGCAGACGCCATTGTAAAAGCGTTCGGCGAAGTTTTAACCGCTCCTTCTACTGCCAATGCCCGCGAAATGGCCATGGCTATGAGAAGGGCGACTTTGGCTAGACGGCTTAGCCATTTACAGGCTAGAGCGGAAGAACTTTATACCAGGCAAGGTAAAACAGCCGAAGAAGCAATCAAGCAAGCGACAACCGAGGCCATGGCCGGCAACCTCCCAGACACGGCCACAACGATGGACTCCTTTACAGGAGAAATCAGAGACGCCCTATTCTCTAAAGTTTATAACGACTTAAAGAATGAGCCGACCGAAATGCTCTCTACGGTTGAGGCGCTGACAAATGCTCTGGCTGGGAAGACAATTCCAATGAAGCCCGGTACTGGTACGGAAGCATTCCCCGAAGGCGGGAGCGCTTATAAGAGGCTTCTACGGGTATTCTCTGGCAGCCCCGGTGTTGTCGATTTGATAGAGAAGGGGACGAAGGAAAACCGGCCTTTCAAAGATGTTGTCGAGGCGGAGTTCAGAGAGGTTATCGAGGGAGGGAATCCACCTGTAAACGACCCGTCGATGGGCGAGTGGCTCGACCAACTTGAGAAACTATCAACGTTAGGAAGCCAACAAACGACAGGGATGATACCCCCATCCGAAGGAAGGGGTAAATTAACCTTCGAGCCTACTAATATTCTCGGATTAAACCAACAAGGGCAGCAACCCGCTCTTGGGGAGACGGGATTTAAGCCCCCTTCTTATACTACTACGAGGAAAACAGAAGCGCAATTAGCGGTCGAGAGAGAAAAACTTCAGGCCGAAATTGCCAAGCCGCCGGCGCCGGCATTTGGTTATGAAGCGCCTATAAACGAAGCTCTAAAAATACCCGCTATGTTTCCTGCGAAGCAGCAACATATTTTTATTCGGGCGTTAAAGGAAGCGGGGATGACGGCAATTGACATCGGTAATGCTCTAAGAGCCTCGAAAGCATCTGCCGACTTCTCTTGGTGGAGACAGCAAACACCTCTAATTTTTGGCAATCTAAGGGAATTTATTCCTGCGAATATCGAGGCGTGGAAAGCTTTTTGGTCTGATAAAAGCGCCGATGCTTCGTGGCTTCGTATTACTCGCGACCCGATTTACCAGATTTATGACGAAATTGCAACGGCTGGAAGCGGGCGGGATTTTTTGAGACCTCTTCATTTACAGAAAGGCACAAAACAATGGGGGGTAGAGGAGTATGGCTATCTATCGAAAGACCGCCCCATTCCAGCCTTTATTTTAAGGCTTCCGTGGGTAGCTACATCTCAAAGGTCTTTTGTAACAGGAACCAATGAGCATAACTGGGCTATTTTCAAGAAGATGTATCGCCTACAACTTAAAGTCTCAGAAAAAATAGCATCGGGCGAAATCGGACTCGATACAGGTGAGGTTTTTAGCATCAATGCCAACTTAAAAGACCAAATGAGATTATTGGCGGACATGACAGGGAGAGGCGGGCTAGGTGAAGCAAGACAGATGGCGAAAACGCTATCGGCTTTCATGTTTGCGCCAAGGTACAAGATGGGTCGTCTATTAACTGCCAGGGACTTGTTCGCAACCAACCCTTATGCCCGCAAAGAAGCCTGGCGCAACGTTGTAACGACAATCGCTGTCGTGGGGGGCATCGCGCTATTAGGAGAAGCGCTCAAGTTGTGGGACGTAGAAAAAGACCCTCGTAGCACCGACGCCTGGAAGTTGCGGATTGGGAATACGAGATTCGACCTGTGGGGAGGTTACCAGCAACTCGTAGTTCTTATTAGTAGGCTGGCAAAGAGCAAGGGAATTTCATCTATTACCGGCGAAGAATATGATGTTGATGCAGGAACGGCATTCCTGCATTTTTTAAGAAGTTCCGCGTCTCCTCTGGCAGCCGTTATTGCAGATGCTTGGACTGGTAAAACCTTTACCGGCGAGAAGGTGAATATACTCAGTAAAGAACAGTGGATAGAGCGGCTTTCTCCCATTGTTGTTCAGGATATTTATGAAGCGTTTCAAGAGAATTGGGCGATTGGTTTGATTGCCGCTCCCGCTGCTTTTGTAGGGATTGGGGTACAGACATATACCGGAGATTGGAAGGAGAACATCCCAAAACTCGGAACGCCGAAATATACGGATAACATGGACTACGGGCTAAACGAACCTAGATATGATTTCGGCGACTTGTGGGCTGATACCGCCAGCCAATTTACAGGGGTTAATCCGGAGACCCTGACAGAAGCCAGGGGTTATCCTTCGATAGTTAAAGCGATTGTCGAAGGTCAGATAGTTCTGGATAAACTAAAAGGTGTACCGAACCTAAAGCTAAGCGCGATAAATGCAGACCCGACTAAGGGTACGACTTTTGACGTTTACCGAAAACAATGGCTGGACAGAGAAAAAATCGTAGCTTCCGGCGATAAAGACGCTTTGGAAAAGTTCGATGCGGACGAAAGAACGAGAGACGCGCAACTTGGGAATATGACCAATCGGCAGTTTGCTCTTTTACAGGAATATCATGCTATAACGGATAAGGCAGAACAGGCGAAGTTCCTTGAGGGCAACCCTGAAATAGCACTTAATCCCTATCGAGATTATCTTGTAAATCATCCCGAAGAAAATGCGTTATTGGCGCTCGGTGGGAAGGCAAAGGTTCTAACGCAAAAGGCTTATGACGCAGCAATATCGCTGATTAAAAAACTCGATATACCGGATAGCGCCGTGAAAGATTATCTGCCGCCGGCTGCCGTTGCAAAGGATTACTTCAGCTATCAGGATGCGGTAGAAGCGAGAAGCGCCGGCAGCGCGGAGGCGAAGTTGATTGTCGCCAAGAATGACGCCCTTCGTAAATATCTTAAATTAAAAGAGACGGATACCCCGATTCCTGCACTTGAACTGGTGGTAAAGAACCGTGCAATCCAGGACAAATTCGATGGCTATTCTGACGAGGATTCCCCACTTTATATTAAAGATGAAAAGGAGCGGGCGAAGGCCAGAGCGCAACTGAAACTTA
>ERZ1292632.3997-Hain-H43-01um-R2-3997-length-10868-cov-8_pt1 | contig 10868 bp, 11 predicted proteins | sample MGYA00564407_ERZ1292632 | MGnify/ENA primary metagenome ERZ1292632 (study PRJEB36523, sample SAMEA6512637) | groundwater metagenome | collected 2019-01-08 | study: AquaDiva: Metagenomics assemblies of 32 groundwater samples
ATCATCTTGCGTTTCTGTATTAAATTCATTTTTAAATTTTTCAATTTCAGCTGGGATTGTTTCTAATTTTTTTAGCGCTCCTTCAATTTGTTCATCATTCAAAACTTCTGTCAATTTCAAAGCCAATTTCATAAAAAACAAATCCAAAAACATTTCACTGCTTTTCTGGACCAATTTACTTAAATTTGTTTTAGTATCCATTTTTTTATGGTGTTGTTATTTCCATAGATTTTAATTCTGTCTCAACATCATGGAGTATTTTTTCAGCTTCATATAATTTACCTTGTTCAGAATATTTAAGCGCAATCTCTCTTGCTTGCTCTAATTCAATTAAAAGACCTTCTAATTTTGATTTTTTTTCTTCTGGCAAATTAACATCGCTTATATTGGTTTTTATTATTTCTTTTGTGTTATCTATTTCATCTCTTATTACTCCCTGTTGCGCCACATTTTCAGTAGATTCCCATTCGGCTCCGTGCATTTCAGTTTGTATACCGAGTCTATCTATTTTTTGTTCCATTGCTTTTTTTGTTGCCCATTCTCCACCAACTGAAACTTTCCATGATTTTACACCTTCATTCCACCCACCACAAGCCAAAGCTACAACCGCTATAATGCCAGCAACTCTTCCAGACCTAGCTCCCATATCTCTAGCACCTGCTTGTAATGCTGGATTTCCTGCGTTTATAAGAGCATAAATATAATTCGCTATTGAAAATATTCCAGCCAAAGCCGCCATCGTTAAGCCTTTTTTATATAAAAAACTTAGCATATCATTCCCTTCTGGCTCAGAAACACTCTGCGCAAAAGCCGGCGCTTGCGTAATCGCAAAAGTTCCTGCAACAGCTACTGCTGTTTTTAATTTTTGAAATAATTCTCGCGCTTTAAGATTTTTTTTAATTTCAGTTTTAGCATTTCCATATCCTGTTTCTAATGTTTCCTGAGTTTGCAATAATTCCTCGTAAGATTTTAATGATTCTGAATCTGTATCCAAAATTTCTAATTCTTCCCTTAATTCTTTAGCGTCAATTTCAACACCTTGTTCTTTCATCGCCTCAACAACATTTTTTTCAAGTTCAGCTACTTTTTCAGATTTAGCTACACTTTCACTTTCATGGACTTGCTTTATTCCATCTGGCTCTGATTTTCTAAATTTTTCAAAAAATCCCATTATAAAAATTATAACACAACTACTATACAAAAAATCAAATTTTGTGTATCTGTGTATAACCCCAAACCCAAACCACACCCGTCGGGTGTAGTTTGGGTTTGGGAGCGCGATTTTTAAGGGTGTTAAATTTTTTATTTCAACTTTTCCAATTCTTCGCTTCGCTTAGAAAAAAAATTGAAAAAAATATCCCCGAGCGTCTTTTCCTTGCGGAATAGATGCTCGGGGAACGCTTCCTCATGGAAGCTTAACCTCCATACTCGGCGCTTCTTCACGCGGAGCTTTGGTAGGAGCCACCCCCTCAATGCTCCATGTATCTTGTCGACCCGTCTCCGATATTTTTTCTATTGTAACGGGCTCCAACGGCCAAATTCGACCCGAAGGAGGATACGGAAACCGACTCGAAACGGACCACCTCCTGCGGCTTCTGACCCTGAGATCTACGCTTCGAGCTTCCAAACGCGCGAGGCGTTTGGAAACCTTGTCAACTCTCGTCCCGAGGTTTCCGAGCCGATTCTCAACCGACCCGAAGCGTTCGGACAAGCTTTTGTCATAACCATCCAACTCTTCAAGCTTGTCCCAAACTCTCGGCATAGTATACCCAGCTCCATCCGGCACTCGCTTCTCGAGCGCCGCGACCCGCTCTTCGAGGGTCAGCTTGGGCTCAGACTCCTCGGTCTTCTCTCTCTGAGATCGACCTCTAAGTGTCCCAGCGATAATAAATACCACCGCCAACAACACCGTCAACAACAACACCGCTTGCTCCCATCTTAGAATCCTTCCGAATATCCTCATGTCTTTCTCCTCCTGCCCCTTTGGGGCTACCGAATTGTAGAACTTGACTACCTTAATTATACCACGGCTTTTTAAAAAGTCAAATAAATGTATAACCTCTACGCACAATGTAAGCGTGAGAGTTAAATTTTTTAAATTTATCACCGAAAAACCCTTCTAAACCCTACTTACCCAAACCACACCCGTCGGGTGTAGTTTGGTTAAATAAAATCCTTGCAGCACCTACTCTCCCGCTTTCGCAGTACCATCGGCAAGGGTTAGTTTCACTACCGTATTCGGAATGGGAACGGGTGTTTCCAAACCCCTTATATAGCCACAAGGAAATTATTATTTTCATTATACCACCAATTATTACAAAATCAACCCCAATACAAACCCTATGCTAAATATTGCAATCAGCAACCATACAATTGATTTTGAAACATTAAAATATTTGATTTCCTTGATTTTTTGATAACACAATAAAAGCAAGATTAAATTTACGCCTATAAAAATGGTTCCTACAATTCCCGAAAGTCCCGCAATTTTTTCAAGCGGTAAAACCGCAAAAAATAAAATTGGAATATTTGTCAAAAACCACGCAGGCTTTTCTTTAATCTTAAAATCATCTATTAACCCTCTTTTCAAATACAGCGCCAACGCGATAAATGTTGTAAAAATATTCAAGAGCGCCAAAAGAACTCCGAGCGCGATAATTGATTGCGGTAAAATTTTTGAAAGACTTGTCAAACTTTCCTCGCTTACTTTATTTCCCAAAGCTCCAAAAACAGAAATTGTGTATAAAGCATACAACACAAAAATAATCGCCAGCGCCCAAACATTTACTCTTTTAAATAATTTCACATTTTTGCCTATTAAGTCATAAACCAAAAGCAACGATGAATAACCCGTGAATGCAAAAATCAAAATTCCATAACTAAAAAACGGAGACGCATCGCCAAAATTTTTAATGTTTGAAATAAAGTTTTGTGAATCAAAATTTGGCAGAATATAAAAACTTATCAGTAAAAATATCGCGATTAACAAAACTGATAAAATGGTCTCAATTTTTGCGATAGGATTTACTGAAAAATAAGTAATGAATCCAACAATAGCGAATAACGCCAGTTTTGTAAAAATCGGATTAATTGGAAAAATTATTGAAACAAATGTTCCTGACGCTATTAGATAAACAAGAAAAGTAAGATTAATTCCAATAAAATCAAAAAGCCACACAGGAAATTTAAATTTATGTCCAAAAAATTTAGCGACTAACCCCGGTAAATTATGTTTTTCTTCAACTTGAAAAATTATTTCTCCGTACGCCAAATGAAGAAGATGTGTAACAAGTATTAAAAACAAAAACCATAGCCAAAAAAAAATTCCGCTAGAAGCCAAAGCAAAAGGCAACACAAAAACGCCTAATCCTACTGTTGTAGATACAATTAAAAATATAGACTCAACTGTTTTTGTCATTTTTAGTCAAGCTATTCTTCTCTACTAATTTCGTTTCTACTAATTTCGTTTTGACAAATTTTTTCTTCAAAAAATGGTAGAACTGTGAGAATAATTATTGTAAAAATTGTTACAAAAAATGATTCTAAATACAACCCCTGACCAACTGACGCGCCGATTGCAGCTGTTATCCATAGCGCGCTTGCTGTTGTAACGCCAGTTAATTTTTCAGAATGATAAAAAATAAGACCCGCGCCAATAAACCCAATTCCAACAACTATGTTTGATAAAATTCTTGAACTTCCCTCAATGCCAAAATGAGTTGCAAGAACTGAAAACAATGTCGCGCCCAAACCAACCAGCGCAAAAGTTCTCAATCCAGCCTGTTTCTTAAAAAAACTTCTCTCTATTCCTATTAACGCCCCGAAAGCTCCGCCCAAAAAAAGTTTATACAAAACTTCAAAATTCTCCATTGTCTTTTTTAATTATTTCAATTAATTTTGAAACCAAAATTTTAGGGTCTGTTTCCCAAATTATTTCGCTATGCGGCTTGTGAGCTTCCGCGACAATTTCATCCATAAACATTTCTTCTCCGCCAGAATTTTTCAAAACAGCCATCTGTTTTTGTTCTTCAAATGCGATAACAAATTCATTTAATGTTCCTGTTCTTCCGCAAATAAAAATAGCGCCATCGCCTGCTCTTATTAATCTTAAATTCCTTGCTGAATAACCCTCGCCTGTATAAAAAATAATATTATGATAATCAACGGGCAAACCCATTTCCAAATGTTGCTTTGCATTTATTGCTGGCGAAAATCCAATCACAAAACCATTATTTTCAAACGCTCCTTTTGCAGACCAATACGGCAATCCTGTCGTAGCGCCTGTTATTACAATAGCGTCCTGCTCGGCTATTTCTTTTCCAATTTCGTACGCGAGTTGATTTACATTTTCAACGCAACTACTTGAAATAGCTGCTCCCGAAATTACAATTTTTATTTTTTGCATTTTTTAATTTTCCAATTCTATACGCAAAATTATTTGAGATAAACCATAACTTTATTACTAATAGGTTGCGCTCTTTTTTTTGAATTTAACTTGGCGCTTGTTTTATTTGAACGATTATGACTTACGCCAGCAGACCTTCTCATAACCTTGCCATTTTTTGTTACCCTTACTCTTTTTGACAAAGATTTTCTATTCATTTTATTTTTTTGCAATTGTTACTGATAAAAAATTCGGCTCTTTTTTAATTTCTTGAATAAATTTATAGGGCATTTCTATCATCGCTAAAAATTTTTCCAATTTATCCTTAGCAAAATCTATATGAAGTTTTTGTCTGCCCCTTAAAGACAATCTTATTTTAACAGGATTTCCATCTTCTAAAAATTCTACACCATGCTTTGCTTTTCTCTCCATATCTCCTTCACCTTCAACAAAACTTATTCTTATTTCTTTTAATTCAACTCTATGTTTTTTTTGATGTTTTTTTTCTTTTTCTAATTGATACAAAAATTTTCTAAAATCTCCCAATTTAGCCACAGGTGGATCTGAATTTTCTGTAACTAAAATCAAATCAAAATTCTTCTCTGTCGCAATCTTTTCCGCTTCAGCCAATTCATAAACTCCGACTTGCGCTCCATTTTCATCAACCAATCTTACTTTCTCTAACCTCAATTTTATTATTTTTGGATCTAACAGCTTAGCTATATTATAACAAATTATTTTAAAAATATAAAACATACTGCGCATATTAAAACATACATTAATTTGTCATTTTTCAGCCCCGAAATTTGCCTTACTAATTTCGGAAATTTTTGAATTTTTAAGGATATTTGTTATAATGTATTAATGGGGATGTATTTGGATTTTGAGGAGAAAAAGAGTATTTAGTCGCTGAACTCCCTGCTCGGGAGCAATAGAGCAAAATCATAATTGCCAACCAAAATATGGCACTTGCTTACGCTTAACCGTGAGCAACCCTGAACTGCGGTTTAGGGGCTTCAATAGAACAGGCGTCGGAAACTCTCTATTGGGGCTAAGAATTTTCCGAATAGAAAATCATTCTTCGGTTGTGGTATGATTTTCAAAATTAACTCAACCAACCTATGGATTTTTTGTTCCGCGTAAAGTCCAGAGGCAAACCAGCGGAACTATATCAGTAGAAGCTAAAACATTCTTCTTCTTCGACACCGGTTCGATACCGGTCATCTCCACAAGACACACGGTGTTTTTTGAAAAAATAATTTTATAAATAATTGATGCAAGAATGAAATCGGGGCTTTTGCCCCTCGACTCTCCTCATCTCCACACCTAATTACGAAATAAAATATATTTTATTCCGTAATTCATAATAGTTAATAATTTGGATTATTTAGAATCGTCGAAAATGCTTAAAAGTAATGCTAAAAATAATAAGTTATTTTTAGCGCCGAAAAATAAATTTTCGGCATTTTTGACATTTTCGACGCTGAAAAATATATTTTAAAATATATTTTTCAGCGTTTCTAATAATTCGCTAGCGTAAATATTTTTTGGATTAAGAAAAATAGCGTGTTGGATAAATTTTTTTGCGGTTTCAGTATTTTTGTTTTCATAATATAAAAGACCTAAATTGTAATACACTACATCATAATTTGGATTTATTTTAATTTCTTTTTTATATTCAATCTCAGCGTCTTTATATCTTTTTTGCGTTTGATATAAAAATCCTAAATTATTATGCGCCATTTGTTCTTTGGGATTTAATTCTATTGCTTTTTTGTATTCAATCTCGGATTTCATTAAATTTCCGCTAAAAAAATAAATCACGCCAAGATTAAGGCGCGCAAGAGAAGAATGCGGTGATGTTTTTATGGCGTTTTGCCAAAAACTAATCGGGGTCGCATATGTTCTAACATATAAAAAACTTACAACAGAAAAAAATAAAATGATTATTGTAAATATTATTAAATGTTTTATTTTTGAAAAATCTATTTTTTTAATCCAATCAATTTCCAAAAAAATTATAAAAAATCCAATTATTGGAAAATAAATTCTGCTTTCATGCACAATTTTGGATATTATGAATGAGGGCAAAAGCGCGACAATAAACCACACTACTCCAAAAACAATAAAATTAAATCGTTTGTTTTTTGAAAAAACAAGAGCAATAACAATTAAAATCAATCCAACAAATCCCAGTATGATAGATTGGGATAAATCATTTATATGTGGAAGGACAGACAAATTAAACGGAAAAAGTATTTTGCCTATATACGAAAAAATTGCTGGAATATGAGCAATTATTGATTGTTTAATTTCATAAAATGAAACTCCCACAAAAGAACTTAAAATAATTTTTCTCAACGCCAGCCAGAGCGCTATAATAACGCTCCAGCTTAATAAAAAACTTATTGAAGTTCTAATTTTTTTCCCGTGATTTTGTATGAATAAAATATAAAAAATAAATATAATCGGCAACACAATAGCGGTCTCTTTTGATAAAAGCGTTAATATCAAAAAAAATAAATGAGCCCCAAAAAACAAAATCGGGGATAAAAGCGTCAAAAATTTACTTTTCGGCGCTAAAAATGATAAAGCATTTTCAGCATCATTTTCAGCAACTTTGTAATTTTCAATGTTATTTTTTGAATTTTTAGTAATTATGCTCCGCGTCTTTATAAATTTAATCAAAAAAATGAAAGAAAGAATCGCAAAAATAGACCATAATGAATCAGTTCTGCCCGGAATCCACGCAACTGATTGTGTCAAAACAGGATGCGCGACAAATATAAGAGAAAATATTAAAGAAATATCTTTTTTGTATTCTAAATTTAAAAACAACAAAAAAACCAAAATGGCGCCCAATAGATGAAGCAAGAATGTTGTTAAATGAAAAAGAAAAGGAGCCGTTCCAGATAAATACGATTCAAAAAAGAAAAAGAGATGTAATATCGGACGATAAAATTGCGGAGATATAAAATCAGGTTGCTTAAAAATTTGTATTATGTTTTGAGGGTTTTGAAAAAAGTTTTGATTGTTGATAATGATTATAGAGTCATCAAGATAAGTGAGCCCGAAAAATAAAACTTGCGAATAAATCAAAAATCCTAACACGATAATACAAATATAAGGTTTCCAGCCATCAAGAAGGCTTTTTTGAATATTAAAATTCATTAGGTGAATTCTTATTATTATTTTTTATTTTTTCTCAACCTTTTTCTTTATTTTTTTAACTTTTATTTTTGTTTTCAGCGTTATTTTTTGATTGTATTGGCGATTGATTTGATAATTTGATAAATAAACATTCCGAAAAAAACAAAAAAGGCGCCCACAATAATAAACAAATGATAAACTGCGTATTTGTTCCAAATGATTACAAGAAATTTGACGAGATATAAAGCAAATGCGTTAAAAATTAAAGAACCAAATGCTGTCCAAAATAAAAACCGCGTAAATTTTACATTTGCAAAACCAGCGATATACGAACTCCACAATCTTACATAGCCCATAAATCTTGTAGCAAAAACAGTTATGTCGCCGTATTTTTTATACCAGCTTTCAAGCTTTTTACAAATTTCATTTATTCTGTTGTTGCGTTGTAATTTATTCCTTACAAATTTATTCCCGCCCCTGCCAATCAAAAAAGCAACAACACCGCCAGTAATATTACCGAGCGTTAAAACCAAAATAACAAAGACAAAAGAATATTTTTTAAGCTCTATTAAATTCCAACCTACAATATACCCAATTTCAATTGGTATTGGTATGCCAATACTTTCAACAAACATATTCAAAAACGCTCCGAATAATCCGAACTGCTTAAAAAAATAAAAAAAATTATAAAGTATTAATTCTATCATTTTATTTTGATTCAACTAATACTGCTTAAGCGCCCTGCTTACTTCGCGTTCAAAATCCCTTTTTTTAATTTTCTCTCGCTTTTCAAATTTTTTCATTCCTTTCGCTAGCGCGATTTCAACTTTGACCAACCCTTTTTTTATAAAAACTTTTAATGGAACAATCGTTAATCCTTTTTCTTTTAACTTGCCAATTAAAAGATTAATCTGTTTTTTATGTAATAATAATTTTCGCGCTCTGTTTTCATCATATTCTTTCGGGGTATTTTTTGGCTGATACGGCGGAATCTGAAAATTCATCAAATATAATTCATCGCCATAATTTGATATATAGCTTCCAGATAAATTGCCCCTTCCAATTTTTATTGATTTAACTTCAAATCCCTTCAGCTCAATGCCTGCTACAAATTTATCGAGAATTTCATAATGAAATCCCACACCACGATTTTGTATTGAAACACCCTGCCTCATTAAATAAATTTTAACTCCAAACGCAAAATACTGAACCCTAAACAAAGCTACAAAAATAAAGTTTTTTGGCGTTTTGTTTTATAATTGAATTATGAAGAAAGTATGGGCGCATTATTTATTTAAAGATTTACTTGGATTGATTTTGGTATTTTTGACAATTTTTATAATTTTAGCTAATTTTGGAGGCGGCGGGACAATCGGAAATGATTTAAACTTTTTTGTAGAAAATACTTTTGGATTTTCAAAATATTTTATAACATTATTCATCGCGCTTTTGGGAGTTTTGATAATTTTAGATATAAAACCGCTAAAAAAAATTAAGTGGCTCATTTCTTGTTCTTTATTTCTTATTTCAATAATCACTTATTTAGCATTTTTTAAAAACGGCGGGGAAGTTGGAAATTTTATAATTTTTTTTCAAGAATCTATCGGAAAAACAGGGCTTTTACTACTTATGGTTTTGTTTGATTTAGTTGCGATTATTTTGCTCTTTGGAAAATCAATTATAGAACTCGTAAAAAGTTTGCGAGGCTCTGGATTAAAAGGATTAAAATTGCCTGATATAAAAATTTTTGGCGCAGATACAAAGCTTGAGCCTGAACCAACAAATCCTGAACCAACAAAACCTGAAACTCAATTTGAACCAAGGATTAATTCATTTATAAAAAAAGGTGACAAAAACGCAAAGCCATTAGAAGATATAAAATTAAAAAAACTTCCGCTAAAAACGAATTATACTCTTCCTCCGATAACTCTCTTAGAAAAAAAAGATGAAGTTCCTGAAAGCGGCGACATAAGAAATAACATTCAAATCATAAAAAGAACGCTATCTAATTTTGGAATCAGCGTTGAAGTAGAAGAAATAACAATCGGTCCAACAATCACCCGTTACGGAATTAAACTCGCAGAAGGCGTAAAAATATCAAAAATTTTAGCGCTACAAAATGATTTGGCTCTTAATTTAGCCGCACATAGTATAAGAATGGAAGCGCCAATTGCCGGAAAATCGCTTGTTGGGATTGAAATGCCAAACCAAAAAATCGCTAAGGTTAGATTGAGAAATCTTGTTGAAGAACCAGAATTTTTTGACAATGAAAGTTTGCTTCATTTTCCAGTTGGCAGAATGGTTGCAGGAGAATCATTTTTTTCCGATTTGGCGCTTATGCCACATTTAATAATCGCTGGAACAACTGGCTCTGGAAAATCAATGTTTATACATTCGCTAATACTTTCTCTTCTTTTAAAAAATACTCCGGAAACATTAAATTTTATTCTTGTTGACCCAAAAAGAGTTGAGTTAATTAGATATGAAAATATCCCGCATCTTTTAATGGAACCGGTGTTAGACCCCAAAAAAGTTGTTAATGTTATGCAGTGGTTAATTCGTGAAATGGAAGAAAGATTTTTGCTGTTTCAAGAAAATAAAGTTCGCGATTTGTATTCATATAATAAATTGATGATTTCCAAAAAACAAAACCATATGCCGAGAATTGTTTTAATAATTGACGAAATGGCTGATTTAATGCTATCACACGGAGCGGCTATTGAATCGTCTATTGTTAGATTGACTCAAATGGCGCGAGCGACAGGAATTCATTTGGTTTTAGCAACGCAAAGACCATCGGTTGATGTTGTAACAGGATTGATAAAGGCTAATATTCCAAACAGAATTTGTTTTAAGGTTGCGTCTCAAATTGATTCGCGAACAGTTTTAGATTTTGGAGGCGCTGAAAAATTATTGGGTTCAGGCGATATGCTTTTTGTAAGCACACGATTTATGGGAACAAAAAGAATTCAAGCTCCATTAGCATCTGAAAAAGAAATGTTAAATATTACTGATTACTGGAAAGAGCAATCAGGAGATGAAATAGAATATCCGATTGATTTTATGAAAAAAATTGATATCAATAAACTTGAATCAAAAGAATTGGGTGGCAGAGACGACGGAGATGACGACGAACTAATGCAAGAGGCTTATAGATTGATAGTTAGCACAGGAAAAGCTTCAACTTCATTCTTGCAAAGAAAATTAAGGGTTGGTTACGCGCGCGCGGCTCGCATTTTAGATGCATTGGAAGAAAAAGGAGTTGTAAGCGAAGCAGAAGGAACAAAACCGCGAAAAGTACTTTTAGAAAACTTAGAAAATTTCGAAGAATAAT
>ERZ1292632.3999-Hain-H43-01um-R2-3999-length-10863-cov-5_pt1 | contig 10863 bp, 8 predicted proteins | sample MGYA00564407_ERZ1292632 | MGnify/ENA primary metagenome ERZ1292632 (study PRJEB36523, sample SAMEA6512637) | groundwater metagenome | collected 2019-01-08 | study: AquaDiva: Metagenomics assemblies of 32 groundwater samples
TAATTTCCTGATTGTCTATGCACACATAATCCGCTCGCGGATACTTCGTGACGATATTAAAACCGAAGTTAACGCTATTGGCCTGAACGTTAAGAGCTAGGTACTTTGCTTTTCTGGTAATCAAGCGGATGAGTTTTTTCGTGAGAAACCCGTGACCGAAATCATTAACGACGACAATCTCGAAGTTGGGCAACAATTCGGCCAGATATTCATAAATGTGCGCTTCGAGCCCAGAAGCAATCGGCTCATCGTTGACAAAACTAATCTGAAAGAGCTTATATCCCGTAAACTCATCGATGTAGCGGCGCTTCACTATGGTCCCGCTACCCTCACGATAGAAAAATTTGGGCGTAATCGTATCCCGCAGTTTCTTTCGAATAAACGACTCGAAGCTCTGTCGCTTTCCGAGGATCGTCACAAGACTCACGGTTTCCGAAAGTGCCGCGATATGGTTTGCGGTAGCCAACGTGCCCCCGGCATACGATTCAGCGCGTAAGAATCCATGGACGACAATTGGTTCTTTATACGATTTGCCCAAAGGCCGGGAGTAATGGTACTGGTCGATGATAGTATCCCCGATGACTAAAATTTTTGTTCGCGCCAAACCCTGAAGCTCTTTAATAATATCTGCTGCCGTGTGTGTACGTTTGACCATTTCCAGAAATGCTTTCGTTTTGGGCGGATAGATATCAAAGTGCGCATTGATGAGTTGTGACGAACTGAATGCGATATCCTCGGTCGTGACTATCCGGGCGCCGATTGTGCGCGCTGCCGCTTCTTCCTGCAGGGATTGCTTCTCGTCTGATCCCCGCACATAGACATGGGGTCGCAGCTTTTGTATCACACTCGTAGCAGATCGAGAATCAACAACGCTCAGGTAGTCGATAAGACTTAAAGCGGAAAGCACTTCGCAACGCAGCTCCTGTGGAAATATCGGTCGTCCGGGACCTTTCAGAACGTACCTATCAGCAACAACAGTGACAATAAGAATGTCTCCGTGCCTTTTGGCATCAGTAAAGTGTCGGATGTGGCCGGGGTGGATAAGATCAAATACACCATGGCAGAGAACAATTTTCTTCCCTTCTTTTTTAAGATTCTTTGCGATACGGGACAATTGGAAGAGTGTTTTTATTTTTTGTGAAGTGCTCGTCGTCATGCAAGAAATCTTACCACGTATAAAGCAGATTACAATATATGCACGCTAGAACGCAGAGACTATTCTTGGTCCCGGAAGAGGAATTATATACTTGCCTTTATATCCATTTGCTTTCAGTTTTGGAATTATCTCTTTGGCAATATGCCATGAAAGAAGCAATGCATAATCCGGTTGGTGCTCATAAAATTTTGATTCTTCAAATACGGGAATAACAGTACCAGGAATATACTTTCCTATTTTATAAGAGCCGTTAACCTCTACCACGTAGTCAATGATGCCATCATCTATACCGCAATAATTGATCAGTGTTGTAGCTCGGGATGGAGCACTTATACCGACAATGCATTTCTTTTTTGCTTTAATACCTTTCAATAAAGAAAGGAGATTAAGTTTGGATAGTACCACTCGATTTTTAAACATTACAAGAGACTCTTTCTTGGTGACGATATTTCTTTCTTTCTTCAACAGTGCTTGAACGGTGCTTTTTATCCGGTAGTGACCTTTTCTCGCGGCATATACCCGAATTGATCCACCATGTGTCGGGATTTGTTTAGCGTGGAAAATCTCTAAACCATTGAGTTCTAACAGATACTTGAGACTTGCAAGCGAATAATATCGTAAATGTTCATGGTATATGGTGTCGTATTGGATGGTTTTAATGAGTGAATAGAGGTAATGAGATTCCGAGATAAATACTCCGTCAGGAATTAACAGATTTATAATGTTATTCAAAACTTCATTGGGGTTATAGATATGAGCAAAAACGTTCGTCGCCGTGATAATTTTAGCTCTGCCGTATTGCTTCAGAACCTTGCGCGTGGTTTCCGTTGTAAAATACTCGAGCATTGTCGGTATGCCTTTAGAAATTGCCAGTTTCCCTATATCTTCAGGAGTAATTCCTAACACCTTATGATGATCCTTAAAGTTGTTCAGCAGATTACCATCGTTTGAACCGATGTCGATAATAAGATCTTTTTGGGTCAATACTACCAGCTTGGTACATTCTTTATAAAGATCAACGAAATTTTCTCTAAGAATTCTTGTGGTGCTACTTGTATATGGGTAAGACTTTGGGAATAGTATATCTGGTCTGATGACCAAACCAAGTTGAACGAGGTGACATGTTGAACAAAACAGTACCTGAGCAGGATAACTTGGCTGTTCATGTGGCAACGTACCAATAGTTTCGAATCCATTAACCGGTGGAAGATAACCCAGAAACAATATTTCTTCTAGTCGAGTGTTGTTGCATACCTGACATTTAGTTACCAATATACTGGTACTACTTTCAGGAAGGTTTGAATTTGTATGTTTCATGCGATGATGGTTCCGCTTGCGCGTTCGTGATGTACCAAGATGCAGTTATTCCGAGGCCTTTTGAGAGTGTTACTTTCGGATCATAGCCCAGTTTGCGTAGTTTAGAAATATCGGGGCATCTTGTCAACGTTCCACCCATGGCTATTCCGTCTGGAATTAGTTTAATCGTTCGGTGAAAATATTTAGCTACTTTTGTAGCAAGATCTTGAATACGGGTTTCTCTGTCTATTCCGATATTATAGATTTCCATATGTTTCCCAAATTGTATAACCTTAATTAACCCGTCTACAAAATCGTCGATGTAGCAAAAAGATCGGGTTTCTTTTCCCGACCCCTGTATAGGAAAGTCAATAACACCTTTTTTATTTTTATCTGAAAGTTTTTTCATACGCAACACGAACTGTGGTATTACATGTAGCCAGCCCATGTCCGGCCCGTATACATTGTGCGGTCTAAACACAATTGCCCGATTGAAAAATTTACGACCAAAGTTTAGGGTTAATAGTTCTCCGATAATTTTCCCTCCGGCATACGAATATCGTGGATTGAGAGGATCAGGAATTACCAGGCGAACGTCTTCCGGAGTTGGAACTCTTGGGGGTGTTTGGTACACTTCCGAACTAGATGCAAAAAGAAAATCACGGACTCCTTCTTTGAGACAGGCATCTATCGCATTCATGGTGCCCTTTACACTGACATCAAGTACTGTATCTGGCATAGTATAAAAAAATTCCGTCCCATTAATACAAGCCAGGTGGATAACCATATCAATTCCACTCATGGCCTGACACACTCTGTGAAAGTCTCGAATATCCCCCTTAATGAATTCGACCTCATTGCCCAACGTTTTTAGTCTGTGTTTTGAATCTCGAAAGCCGTTGTCATATACGCGCACGTCATATCCGTTTTTCACCAGTGTTTTTACTAAAGCACTTCCTATAAATCCCGTTCCACCGGTCACGAGAACTTTTTTACTCATACAGATTTTTTAAAGGCTAATTCATCGGCAGTGATATGATTTTTCAAGAAGGTGGTTTCGAACGCGTAGATATACCAGCGCAGATAATGGGGAGCCCACTGGAGTATTTTAAACCTACTATGCCCCTTTTTACGTTCGTACCATACAGCTGGTAGCTCAGCAACTTTCCACCCCAAGCGATGGCACTTTACTAATAGCTCAATAGAATAGGTAAACCCCTCAGTAGATTCTATTTTGATGGTATCTAAGAGGCGTTTTGAAAAAAGCCTGAACCCGTTGGTTGCATCGTGTGTAGGTACGCCGGCAAGCAAATAGAGCGTTATAGCCGCCGCGCGAACGAGAAGCGCTTTTTGAAAACGGCATCCCACCATTTTCCCCCCGGGGATAAATCGGCTTGGAACAACAATATCATACCCCTCTCTATATTTTTGGTATAGAGTATTGATAATCGGTGCATTGTACGTATCATCGGCCGGCATGACAAGCACCGCCGAAGCGGTAGCGTAAGAAAATCCGCTTGTAATTGCACCATGTACCCCTTTCTTTTTATTTTTAACTTTTACAATTGGAAATGAATATTTTGAACCATTCTTTTTGATATGAGGTAACGTATTATCATCGTCATTGTCATAACATATCAAAACGCGCGAAGATACGCTCACATATTTTTCGAGCGAGTCCAAAAAGGAGAGAATGGTATTGCCTTCATTAAATACAGGAACAATAATATCTAAAGAGACATTTGTAGCATGCGCCATAGTTGGATATTCATTGAAGCGTCTTTAGCTAACTGGAAATTCTGATGCTTGATTATATCCTTTCTTGAACACGGTTTTATTGACGGAACATATGTTTTATATCTTACATATTCTGATAGTTTTGTATCACCGATGTTAATCGTGCCAATAAAATCGGATGTCAACAATTTCCCGATCGCCCCGGCGAGTTTGTCTATGGGTATGCTGGACGTAAATATGTCGGTTGCAGCGTTTTGGAATTTTATTTTTTTGGGATTAAAAAATCGCGTTCGGATTATGCAAAAATTTCTCAATAAGTGAACACTTGTTTCCGCTCCTAGCTTTGTCCAACCATACATATTATATGGAATTGTTGGATCCTTTTCAGAATAATTTCCTCTCGTGCTCTCATAAACCCCGTCTGTTGATACATGTATGAATCTAATGGTCGTATGATTTGTAGTTTCATATCGGATAACTTCTTTCACTACATTCGCTGTACCTATGATATTTGTATTAATAGCGCCGATGGGGTCATTTTCACATACTCTCATTCTCGCCAAAGCGGCGCAATGAACGACCGCTCCGACGTGGTGATATGTAATAAATTTTCTTATGGATTGTGGCTCCGTGATGTCTAATTCACCCCTGCGCGGAGAAAGTATATTTGGGATTACCTTTAACTGCATGATTGCTTGGCCAAGGCTGCCTGTGCCGCCAGTTAAGAGTGTTTTAGTTTCTTTTCTTGCCATGTGTTGTTAATTTAGTCGTAATACCCCAGAGATCAATAACGTCGATATGCTCAGGAATTTGTAAACCCCGATAAGCAGCATGCGGGACTGCAACGATAACTACCTGACACTTTTTAACTAATGCCCGCTTCGTTAAGAAGTTGTCGTTTTTAACTAGTTCGTCAGAGCAATATACTTGAGCTCCTTGAAATGTAAGTATTTTCAAAAGTTTATAGGAAAGCGAATCCCGAATATCATCACTATCCGCTTTAAAAGACATGCCTAATATACCGACCTTGGTGCGAGTAAGGTCGTGTGTGGTTTTTAATTTTTCTACCAAAAAATTTGGCAATCCTTCATTAACCATCATGGCGGCGTGACCAAGAAAAAACTGATTATTATTAAACGCAAAAAGCTGCATTGTATCTTTGAGAAGACACGGGCCGGCAGTGAATCCGGCAGTTGGAACATTAGCCGCCCGACCATAACTATCAATCATTTTTTTCCGTAGTGGTTCATAGTCAACACCGACACTTTGTGAAATAATATAAAATTGATTCGTGACCGCAAAAAGTATATATCGCCATGCATTAGCAAAAAGTTTTATGAGTTCTGCTTCTCTCACAGAGGCAATTATTATTTTCGGCGACAGTTTACTAAAAAGGTATACCGCGTTTTTTGTGGCTTCAGGTGTTAGTCCGGCAACAATTTGAGGAAGTATAGCTAGCTCATTCATGGTATATCCCTGGACGGTACGTTCGGGGCAATATGCAATTTTCCACTTGCTCGAGGGTCCCAGAATTCTTCGTACTTGTTCACACATCCGGGGGAACACAGTACTCCGTATAATAATTGTTTGGTCGGTTGAGAAGTGTTGGGATATTTTTTTTATTGATTCAAGGTAAAGTCTTGTCTTTGGATTGAGATACTCATCTATTGGCGTTGCAATAGTGATTATGACATATTTTCCGTGTGAAATAACCGTCTTATCAAGAGAAATATGTAATGTCCCGTTCTGAAGAACCTTCCGGAGAACCCCTTTGGCTCCATGCTCAATAAAAGGCATGATTCCCCGTTTAACGAGCGATGCGTTTTTTCGATCCAAATCATACAGACAGACAGATAAGCCTTTCTGAGCAAACGCTAATCCCAGTGGGAGTCCGACTCGTCCTAATCCTCCAATGATTACAATGTCAAAGTGTTTCTGTGCCCGAGTGGTCATAGAGATTTCAGACTATATGACTATCTATCATATGTCGTGTTACATATCAATGAGTGACATGATTATCTTTCCAGTAGTAGAAAAACTATTGATCCTATTATGGTAGTGAGGGTAATTATGCCACCGAGGAAAAGAGAAGTCGGTCGATAGGTAAACACAATTGTATGATCCCCTCGTGGCAATACTACCGTTCGAAACGCATGGTTCCCCGCAAACAGCGGAGTTTTAGCTCCATCAATCGCGGCTGTCCATCCGGGATACATGACCTCGGAGCTCACCAAAAATCCATTACATGGCGACGACGCTTTAATCTGTATTCGCCAGTTTCCGTACGATACCACGCCAACTGTACCCTTTGCATCAGGTGGACAATCAGGCGAATACGAACCGTTTACCTGACCTGCCTGCACCAGAACAGTTTGCCGCGGGTCGACAGTATCCGACGCGATAGCATCAAGGACACCTTTTGCACTTGGTAATACTTGAACCGTTGGCACAAAATAAAAACGCGGAAGAACCCGGGTATTTTCAAATAATCGATATCCCCGCGCTTCATCAGTGAGGCGAGGGACGAATCGTTTCGGATCAATTGTTCCAAGATCTTGATCGTACGGCACGAAGATATATCGAATATTGAGAAAATCAGTAAATGGTGATGCTAAATTCGTAAATGGCGGAATCGTTTCGGTATATGGACCAAGGTCGCCGATAGCGACACCGTTAACCGCCATCAAAAATTCAGTATAACGACGAAGCTGCGGCGTATCGTACCCTGATACCGAAAAGAGACCGTATTTCATTGGCGCTGCAAACTCGAGATTCTCCCGCGGTGGAGAACCGGCAAAAAATGCGGGAAGAAATCGAAAGAGCTCATCCTGATTTTTAATCGTATCAATAAGCTTCCTGTCCTCTGCTATCTCTGGCATGGAACCCAAATGAATGTTTTTCCATGCAAGAGGAACGAGATCGACGAGCACGAGCGCCGTCACAAGAAGGAGCACCAACCGACCCTGCCTGCCGGCAGGCAGGTCTTTTATGAAACTAATCCCAATACCGGCAAGCGCACTTCCGCCAAAAACGAATAATAGGACATGGCGCGAAGGAATCCGAAGCTGGCTATAAAAAGGAAGCGTTTTTTGTAACAATACCCAAAGATCGATTGGTGCATTTTGTGCAAGCGCAATCCACCAGGCAAAAAAACCTAGAAGAAAAAAATAGATGATGTATATATTAAAAACCCTCTTGTGTATCATCCAAATGAACGCAGCAACCATAAAGAGAAGTGGGAGTTTTCCGATATAGGAAGCATACTCATGTCCGAGTGCTACTTTTGGAATGCGTTCATAAAAAAAAGAGGGGTCGATGAGTTCAAGAAGATGGTACGGTGTGGGCGTTGCGACGGTCGACCAGTCGTGCGGGAGCGACAGGCTTCTGACGCTCTCAGAGACAAATTTTGCATTGGGAATAAGTTGGATAGCAGCAATACCAAGACCGATTGTCGCGGCGATGATTGAAAGGACAAGTGGTTGAAAAGAACGTTTATGGAGACTGACAAATACTGTAAGCAGTGCCAGCGCTTCGATGGTAAATATGGCAATGGTTTGATAGCCAGCAAAAATTTGCATTGCCAAACTCAGCCCCGCTACGATCAATCGCGTTGGGGTCGGATGATGCATGAGGGCGAGGTTCATCGCAAGAACCATAGGGAGCCACGATGAGGCAGCAATCACGTCAATATGCCCTGCGTAGATTCGCGCCACAAAAAAAGTAGATAATCCAAAGCTGAGCCCGGCTATCCACGAAGGCCACTTCCCTATCCGACCTATGGTGACGATGGTAAGTGTTCGCATAAACACATACATACTCGCCATAGCAACAAATATATGGAAGGCAAAATACCATGAGAATGCTTGTCCAAGGGGCATAAAGGCGAACAAAAGCATCGGTGGATACCACGGCGTCATCTGTGGTTGTTCTATATATGGCTGTCCGGAAAATGTATAGGGATTCCAGAGCGGAATAGTGCCTTTCAGCAATTGTTGGAACAGAAAGGGCTTGGTGTAGTAGTGGTACCGCCAGATATCAGGACCAAAAAGCATTTGTCCCTCGGGAGGAAACAGAACCTTCGCAAATACAATTACGGTAATTCCGGCATAGGCAATAATCGGCAACAGACGAATAAATCGATTTTTAATTAAGGTCATGTTTGATATGATAGACCCATTGAATTTTCGCAATTAAATCGTCACAATGGTAACGACATGAATGCTATAGTTCGACAAAATTATAAAATCTTCGCGTATACCTGTTTAGTTGTTACGATATGTGCTCTTGTTTTCCATTTTCTTTTCTTTTGGGTTAATGCGATCGTTGACTCGTATTTCTATTGGGCGATCGGACAATATTTTAAATCCGGAGTCTACCCATATGTTTTTCCTTTTATCTTTGCACGACCACCAACCGTCTCTCCTCCTGCATATGGACTTTTCCTCAATTTCGTCCAATTATTTCCAAAACCGGATATTCTTCTTCACGCGCTTCAGCTTATTATGCTCGGAGGTATCGGTTTTTTTGTGTACAAATCCGCTCTCTATTTTGTCTCAAAATCCACATCAATTATACTAGCCTGTCTTTCAATACTCATTCCCGGAAATTTAATATATTCGACACTTGTCCTCACGGAAATCGGTGCGGAATTATTTATAAGCATCTACGTGTACCTCATTGCACTATTCTATACCAAGAAAAAAACGTCTGCTTTGGCCATAGCCAGCTCTTTAGGATTTGCAATGACTCTATGGAAATATGCATTTATTGTTTTTGGTATCTTCGCGTTAGTACTTTTTCTCCTGCAAAAATCCAAGATTGTTACATCGTATATCATCATAGGTATCGGATTATTCCTCGTTCTTCTCTGGATAAAAGTAAATTATGATACTACCGGTGCTTGGGGTTTATCCGATACTAAATCGATTATCTGGAATCAGATTGTATGGACAGGAAAAACACTGCCTTCTGAAGATGATCCATCCATGGTAGAACTTCGCACATATGTCCCCAAAACAGTAAATATTTTTGCGGGCTTATGGTCATTTCAACAATTTATTCTACCCTACAATAATAACGACTGGCTCGTTGTTGATCGTATCCTTACTAAGGTAGCATATGCAGCAATTCGGGAACACCCTGTCGATTATTTAATAACTGCATGGAATAGTTTCTGGCAACTACATCAACCGGGACAACCATACTGGGAGAACATGTGGACATTTGGTGATCCAAACCCATATCCATCCATACAATATTGCGAATTATTGGGAACGATACAGATGTGCGACCCGATTATTAAACTACAAACATCATTTTCAATGTGGAACACCTTCGTAAGGATGTCGAACATTTTTTATTATACTGCTTTCCCTTTTATAGCTACCTACATTTTCCTTCCATCGTTTCTTGTATTACTCATATTCGGTAAAAAACTCGAGCGCACGCTAAGCATACTTTATCTGCTGGGAACCGGACCAATAGCATTTTTAGTACAACCAGACAGAAGATATATTATACCCTTGTATCCCATTATGGTATTTATCATACTGTTCGGCATTAAAAAAATTCATCATATTATTTTCTGCCGATAAAAAGACTCTGACCGGCATACGGACGTAACGCTGAAGGAAGTAATAAATAGAGTTGTATGAATAACGGATGCTGAACAAATGCTGTGGTTTTCGTCGTATAAGGAAGAAAACGTTCTATATATATTTCCAGTTTGAATCCGCAGAGATCAAGCACTTCCTGCATACTTTTACCGTTTAACGGAACATAATGATCGAAAAAATCCCAATAATGTTCTTTTACTAAATTTATGTTGGGTTGAAGGATTATGATTTTTCCGTTTGATTTTAGCAATTTGTACGCTCGCGTGAGTACCTCAAGGACATGTTCTTTCGTAGATAAATGCTCAAGAACATTGCTCATGAAAATTTTATCGATCGTCCCGTCATAACGCTTTGGTATTCTTTCAGCTGTTGATAGTATCACTAGAACTCCTGGTGCAGCATGTTTTTTAGTGTCGGGATTAACGTCTACTGCAATTTTCTTACCTGCTTGAATAGTATTGAGAAATTCACAATACCCTGCACCTATGTCCATAACAGTATCAGTGGTTTTTATATACTTCTGAAATAGTCTGGAACAAAGCACACGCCATAGAATATTTCGTCTCATGTTTTCCTCATGCGAAAAGCGCTTTCTGTAACACGTTTGTTGATATGTCATAGTGCAGCTGAAAAACCGTCAGCATCCTGAGGACGCTTTTTTAGAACTACTATTTAATCATACGACAGGGAGTACATTTTTGACACTATCGACTAGTTCTTCGTAGGTTTTCCCACGAACGTCAACGAAAGGAGCGGAAAGATTTTTCGCTAGGACCCGATCTTCTTCCCTATCCCCCAGAACGAGGATTAGAGCGAAATCTTTCGGTGAAATCTTGAGTTCTTTGAGTGCGTCGTCCACCATCTTCGTCGATGGTTTTCGTTTCGTTTTTGTTTGTATGAATCGTTTGGCAATACCGTATTCTGGATGCGCAGCAGCATAGGCGCGATCGACCGTCGGAGCGTATTGCCAGCTGTCAATTGTTACTCCCTGACTCACGAGAAGCGGAACAAGGTAATCATGAATTTCGGCGACACGTGCCTCACTAAAATATCCCCGCG
>ERZ1292632.4000-Hain-H43-01um-R2-4000-length-10861-cov-3_pt1 | contig 10861 bp, 21 predicted proteins | sample MGYA00564407_ERZ1292632 | MGnify/ENA primary metagenome ERZ1292632 (study PRJEB36523, sample SAMEA6512637) | groundwater metagenome | collected 2019-01-08 | study: AquaDiva: Metagenomics assemblies of 32 groundwater samples
AGACATTGACACGTTCTGGTACATCTGGTTGCTTAATGAATGGCATCTAATACTCGTTCATATGTACTATCCCTAATCCAATCATGATCACGCTTCCAGTATTCAATGACACGGAGATCGTTACAGTTCATTGTTGGACCTGCTGCACAACAATCTATATTTGGGGGATCACCATAGTGAATAAATTTACTAATTATATATTCTCTGAGATAAGGATAACCATTCCCCATTCTCTGCCAAGCACTCTGAGACATAGCAACAATAAACCTGTGTTCACATCCTTGACACGAAATCTCAAGAAGCACTGCCTCTTCTGCATAGATGTTATTCAGTAAGCGCGGTTCAAATTTCTTATATCTGGGACACCCGACCTCATCCCACCATAGGGGTTCGCCTAAACGTGAGATAATATCATTGTATGATTGATTCACTTATCCCTCCGCTATATCTGCAAACGTTGCCCTCTTCATCCAGACCGCTGCATAGTGTGCAGCCCATCTTTTCGCTTGCTGTGATAACCATATCCTATTGTCAGACATATCAACAATTTCCTGACAACATTCGCATAACAGATCTTCTGTCAATTTGCTCTCTGTATCTCCACATACTTGACATGGTACGTCAGAGAGTCGCCGATCTGCCTTCTTATTATGCCACTTACTAACATCTACTCTAATCTTTGCCATCTATATCCTCCCAACAGGAGACTACTGCTAATCTCTTCTTGACAGGATACAGAATGCCTATATCCTGTTGTCACAATATCTTGTTGATCTGGGATTATGAGACACGTAGTTCCCGCTACGGTGGTCTCTTTTAGTCTTTAGGGGATTCCTCCTTAGTTTTATTTGATTTCTTTGCTGTGATGTCAAATGATCCACAGCGCGGGCAGGTCTTTGTATTATATGACCACTCATATCCACAATCTTTGCAAACATAGGTTGTATTTCCCATCTACCATCCCCTTTCCTCCACTAAAGATTCTTCTTTCTCTATCCCATACTGCCCATATCTACACGCGCGATGCCAAGACCAAAACACAAGTTTACACTCTTCACATATTCCCACACTGCAATATATAGAAACACTCTTACTTGTCTTCTTATCTTTCCCATAAGTGTATACAAACCAGTCGCTTATTATATCTACATCATGTATCTCAAAACTTGTGGTAAGTGGTGTTAATTCAGATAAAGTAACATCTGGTACTACATAGTGATTATACTTCCAAAAGTGGGGCATTCTGCGATCATCTAGACCTATAAATACCCAAGGCCATGTAGTTGTTCTTTCTCCATATTCACCCATTACCCAACCAACAAGACTTGGGGGCGGATTTAGTTGTCGTATAAAACTGCCACTCTTGATTCTATTAGTTGCTATCTTATTCTGATAGTCCCAAAACTCACCACGGGGGGATAGGAACTCTTGAAACTCGTTTACAACATAGTGTGTCATCTACTTCCCACTGTAATATTACCGGCAGGATTCTTCGCCCCCACTGCCAAGCAAGATCATTACTACTCATCCATATATCCATGTGACTATCTGTAATAGCACTACCACGATCGAGAACTATTCCCTTACCATAACCAAGGATAAAGACCTCTGTGCCAAATGGGATGCCTGGTCCTGCTGCCACTATTCCATGATGTGTCTTCTCACCACTAGCAGTCAGACCGATGTATGGATACTCCCCTGATGAATCATCATAGGCAGAAACATTCATGACAGTTAGAAGACTACAATACCCAATAGGTATCACTGGTATACCAAGATTGCTTAGTAGTATGAGAATTGTTAAGGCGATCTGACACACTAAGAAACATCCCAAGTGGCATCAGGATAGAGTGCAGCCCACTGAACAAGACGCGCTAATGCCCAACCAACATTACCAGGGGTAGCAGCCCAATAGTCTGCATCACGAGTAAATCCTAACTCAACTGCCTTTTGTGCCATAAGAGGAAGAGTCTCACTTGCCTTCTTTTTATCAAGTTGCCAGAAGTCGAAGATATTCCCGTAATTATAAGTGATATTTAGCGAAGCAATATCCTCGCCACCCATACAATATGTACCACCATCAGTGAATTGTGGCACAGAGACTGGTTTCCCCTCATTATCATTTAGGTAAATCCACCAAGACATGAATTACTCCTCACTCGTTAGCAATCTTGCTGCTTCTTCCCGAATATCCTTTGCCTCAACACCCCAGATGGATGCGTATATGCCAGTTCCTTTCTCTGGTTGCTTTATGAATGCAGCAACCGCTCTTGCCAATATCTCTTTATACAATGGGTTGTTTTGTTCCATCTAGTTTCTCCTGTGCTGCTTCAGCAAGACGAAGTCCTGCTTTTACGGGTGGTGCGGTCTTCATAAACTTTATGGCAGCACGAACATCAGATAGTTCACCAATATCATGACTAACATAGTTTGACAATACTCCAAATGCCTGCCAGAAGGGGGTTTTTAGTGTTGTCTTCTTACGCATTGGACTTCCTATGCTGCCTAGAATTCTTAGAACGAACAGACTGAGTACAGTTTGGACAATACTTGAGAGGTTGAGCATCCATACGCATGAACCTCTCAAACTTATTATGGCAGAAGTCACACTTAAAGACGCGCGTTCCCATGCGACGTTTGTATACTCTCTTTTTTTTGGGTGACTGTGGGGAAGACACTGGTATACTTGGCTTAATCTTCTTCACTGGCCCCATCTGTCGCCAGGCAGGGTCTTGAATATACCTAATATAATCATCACCAAGTCCCCGACGGGATGATATCATAAACAAACTCACACTCTCTCCCTTATAAGCAGCGCAAAACCAATGATAAATAGTGCAGAGATGAACCATGGGATAAAACTAGTCATCATAGATACCGCGGCAGGATACCCCCGCTTTGTAAGTGGGGGAGGAATGCTGCTCTCTATCCCCCTCCGATCAACTTCATCCATCCCATGACCGTCTGATCTGCGATGAAGAGGATAAGCATGAATAGTCCAACGACCAACCAAAGAAGAAGGGTGAACCACTTACCTGTCTCGTTCATTAGTTCTCCCGCTTCATCGTGCTACCACAGACAGGACACCCCCCACGGTAGTTTGGTTTATTAGTCACGACAATCTTGCCACAGGTGCGACACTTGTAGACGTACTGCTTCTTGTTAGTCATCTTTGTACCCCTTGCCTCTTGGGTTGTCTGCTGTATCCTGTACCATTACTACTATTGTCACGAGCTGGATACCGCTCACCCTCGCAGCGCACGCCTTGCGTTTATTCAGTACCAGTCACCTCGGTGCCAGTCATCATGCTATCAGGGATGCTTACGTACTTTGGTTGATCTTCGGCTCTGCTTAATTCGATGATGACATCATGCAACGCATTATATCGGCCAGTCAGATAGACCATCTCACAACCCGCCTTCTCCCTCTGTTCGGGGTTATCTCGGTATCCTGCATATACAAGTGCCTGCACAATTAGTTGCTCCTCGACCTGTAGTTTAAGATGTTTGATGCTGTCACTAACCATTGACAAACGTGTTGCCATCGTTTCCTCCTCAACTTCTCCTTGCTGCTGATACCAGGGCATGACGCGGAGTCAGGGGGCCTGGACTTTCAGCAGCAAGGAGAAATCGATGAACTTTTCTAGATTATCTAATCACCTATCATAATGCTCTTGCCATCGTCTAATAATACAATCAATAGTATATCTGATGAGAAACAGAGAAAGCGCAAGAGTGCCCGGAAGCAAGACTAGAATAGCAAGAAGAACTATATATAAGTATAATTCAGTGCTCATAATTATACCTCAAGATATTCTGGCCTACCCTTCACCAGTCGGCGGCATCAAGGTTCCCATGCGCCTCCATCTTCACCGGCACTTCGGCTATGAAGTCTACCCTAGCATGATAGTCCCACTTCGTGACACTCTCCCACATTCATGTAGGAGTTTCTCGCTTCATTCCGCTCCCATAGAGCAGTCTGCGATGGCCTCGTCCAAGCCTCTTCTAAGTATATTCTTGGCTGCATTCACGTCTCGATCTTCTATCAATCCACAGAATGGACAAACATGCGTGCGGATTGATAGAGACTTTTCGATATATGCACCACAGCCAGAACACTTTTGCGATGTATAGTGAGCAGGCACGACAATGAATCGACGCCCAGCATTTTCAGCTTTGTACGCCAGCATTTGTCGTAACTCACCCCATGACGCGTCCACAATAGCACGAGCAAGATGGTGATTTCTCATCATACTTGCTATGTTCAAATCTTCAACAACTATGGTATCATATTCATTGATATATTGGCGCGAGACCTTGTGCAAATAGTCCTTGCGCCTATTAGTAATCCTTTCATGATGACGGGTTACAATCTTTGCTTGCTTCTTACGCCTGCCACTGCCCTTTTGCTTACGAGAGAAATTGCGCTGCGCATGGGCAAGAGCCTTCAACTCCACCTTCAGGTGTTTCGGATTCTCCACTAGACCGCCATCGCTATCTGCAAGTAGAATCTTGATTCCCATATCCAGGCCGATTACCTTGCCTGTCTCTGCTAACGGTTGTGCGTCCACATCACATACACATTGCAGATACCATCCAGATGGTCGCTTGACGATACGGGCAAACTTAAAGATACCATCCAATGGCCGATGCACAATCGTACGGATGTTACCACCAAGCAATTTGCCTGCATGAAAGTACCGATCTTTCAGGGCATTGCCAGCATCTCGAAACTCGATACTGTTCCATTGGTTGACACCCTTGAAACGAGGGAAGCCACCAAAATGCCCCTCACGTCGGAATGTGAAGAAACGCGTCAATGCCCGATGTAACCTTGCTAGTGTTCTGTCAACAACAACTGCTGGTAGATCGGGATATGTCTCCTTATTGTACTTCTTATCTTGCTCATAGATATGCAGATACTTGCCCGTCTCGTCCAGATGCTTCTTCCATTCTTCCAGCGCGGCATTGTACATGCGCCGCGTTCCGATCAGCACCCGCATGAGGCGTTCTTCCTGTACCTTGTTTGGCCGAAGCCGATACTCGAATATCTTGTTCATGTGGTTAGTATACTACACTTTTTGACTATTGTCAAGATATTTGTCTTATCCCATCATAAATAATGGCTTCGTCGAGTTTATGCTTTATGGTCGTATGAGTGCCAAGACCAGTTCTTACTCGCAACTGTTAGATTACCAGTGGGACTCGAACCCACACTCGATGTTCATTCGATGCGGCTATTGGCAGATGTTCCCCCGATATGTCCACCAATCCATCTCACTATGCCTAGTAGACTGTGCATGGACTGTCCTAGCATTGGTCTGCCGGTCGCTGCCTGTACCAGTTCGGCTATGGTAATCTTCTTAATGTGATGCTAACTGCTTTAACCTACACTGAAGTCAAGCCAATGAACTCCAGACTCGTAGGAATTGAGACTTATGGTAGCATCACATTATTCAGTTAGGTGAGGTTTTGCCTGAATCTCGGCAGGGTACTTTGATGGGTGCTTAAATACTACTCCTGCCCTTTTAAATAAACTTGTGTGACATCTGCTAGAACATGCTGCATATAGTCTTCCACAAATAAAAAGTGGTATCCAACTATCAGGTGTATCACCATAAACCATCTCATTCTTGATCTCAACTAGTTTTTCCTTGCCACAGGTATCGCAGACAAACTTGTACTTGTACACACACAACTCCTTTTTCAGACTGCCATTATTATATCATAGAAAACAGGCATTTGTCAAGTGATTTGGGATCAGTTTTTGATGAGTTTTTAACCTATGATGTATTAGGAAATGTTATGGTGTCTATGTGTAAAAACATTATAATTTTCACCAACCCGTCACAACCCGTCACCAAACCCGTCACATGCTTACATACAACCTGTAGTATGTATCACTTGGTACAGGTACTATATATTGTACTATAAAGACATGTGACGGGTTTGTGATGAGTGTGACCCCAAATATTTATCGAAAGAGAGCTGTATTTCAGCTCGCGAGTTAATGGGTTTTTGGGGTCACATTCGTCATTTTTGTAACCCGTCACATATTTAGCATATTGACAAGGATAATATTATATATTATAATGTCTGATGGAGGTAATTTGATGTATCCAGTAAATATTTGTATCTACAATGGTACTTTTTATAGAGATATTAAAGCGGCACAGTACGCTGTATTCTTTGACCTTCTTGGAGTACCATTCAACTATGAACCTGCACTGTTTTCATTTGGGAAGATAGATTATTGTCCTGATTTCTTTCTTCCATCTTTGAATTGTTGGTTAGAAGTTAAGTCAAAATGTCCTGATATTGAGGCAAGATTCAAGGCAATTAAATTATCTAAGATTACTGGTGAGAAGGTCTATATTTCCATCGGATTCTTCACAAGTAGCAATTATCCCATATTGTACAAGTTTCGTGGAGATACTAGAGATTATACAAGATGTAGTTGGATATGGAATCCAGATACTCAGATTGAACTTATGACAGAAGATGGATTAGAGAAAATGAACTATGAACGCAGAAGGAAAGTCTTCTGGGAGATGGCAGAAGCAGCAGATAAAGCACTAGCAACTACATTTGAAATCAAGTATATGCAACTAGGATTTGAAGGAAAGCCAATTATCAAAGAGGATCGGACCGGATTTGATCCTGTTTGGGGTTAGTATCTTGCACGCATCCTTGCATACCCCTTGACAAATGCAATAAAGTATGTTATAATGGCACAAAGTTGGGGGTATATTGTGCCCCGTGAATCCGCGGTTGAACTGCCGCTCTCTGGGATCATTCTCAGGAGTCGGCAGTTTTTTTATTGTGAGGTAGCCTATGCCATACGTGGGAATTAGTGACGATTCACTGCCTGAAGCAGTCAAGAAACTCCCCAAGCATAAGAAGGAGATTTTTGTCGCTACCTTCAATGCCGCTTTGGAGAGATATAAGTCAGAGTCCCGTGCATTTGCCATAGCATATGCTGCCATCAAAAAGGACGATAACATGGATACTGTAGAGAAGGTTGGCGCTCGTCACTCCCTGAGAGATATGGAACTGATGCGAAAGATCATAGATATGGTCAAGGAAGTCATGGGTAAGGAACAGACAGAAGTAGAGGCTCGTGACATTTCATATGGTGAACGCAAGGATTTGAAGGACTCCGATTTTGTCTTCTCCGAAACAAAAACGATGCCGATAATGGTTGCCGAGGATGTGATGGCAGCGGTCCGAAGTTTTGGCCGGTCACGCTATCGGAATCAGTTTGCCTCGTTCAAGCGGCGTCTCACTGCTCTTGCCAGACGTAAGGGTTTTGAGAGTTCCCTTCCTGAGAACTGGAAAGAAGAGATGAAGAAGTCAGAGAACCTCGATGAGAAGACTTCTGAAGTCCGTTCTGCTTTTATGAGTACATACAATCCTCAGTTTGATTATGCTGCTTCTCCCGCTGAAACCCATCCTTTTCCTCTTGAAGTTTGGGATGATGGTATTATTTGTGCATGGGGGGATGTCTATTTCAAGATTCCCTATGAGAAAGATGGTGATACTGTCAAGTTCGCCTCCCGTGATCAATGGGTAGTGGTAGAGCGCACATGGACTCCGGTATCTGATCTCGAGGGCACCGAGAAGTCTTGGGAAGCAGAGATCATCAAATCTGATGACAAGCATCTGATCTACGGTGTGGTAATGAAGCCAGAACCATTCACGGATAGCCAAGGTGATTCTGCTACTGAATCAGAGATCGAGAAGGCTGCTCATGAGTTTATGATCCAAAGCAGGACAATGGACTTCCAGCATGAAGAGGCGCTAGAACAGACAAAGGCAATCCCAGTGGAATCATTCATTGCTCCTCAAGATATAGTTATCAATAAGCGAGAAGTACCAAGGGGTAGTTGGCTCATGGTTACATACATTCCAGATGATACTATCTGGCAGAAGGTCAAGAAGGGTGACATCAAGGCGTACTCCATCCGTGGTTGGGGGGTACGAAAGGAGTTAGTTTAATGCCAGATAAGAAGTATATTCTATCGGATATCAAGGTCGAAACGGTCGGTCTCGTGGACAAGGGGGCCGTCCAAGAAGAGTTTTTGTTAGTAAAGCGTGGAGGTAAGGAAATGGCTGATGAAATCACTAGCCAAAGTCTACTTGAGAGGTTAGAAGCACTGTTCAAGCAATACTTTGGTCAGAAGGAAGAAGTAAAGCCAGAAGTACAGCCAGTTGAGAAAGAAGAGATCAATCCCGATCCGGTCGAAGAACTATCGAAGAAGGTTGCGGCATCGGAAGAGCAGATTACTACCCTGAAGACAGAATTGGTGAAGGCACAGGAAGATGTTGCCAAGGCTGCTGAAGAGCATGGTCGTCTTGAGTGGGTGGAGAAGGCAGAAGTCTGCAAGTCTCTGCCAATCAAGAAAGACGAGTTGGGTGGAAATCTTGCAAAACTGGCGAAGGTTGACAAGGATGTTGCCGAGTGGTTCTATGCAGTACTAAAGGCTGCTGACAAGATGCTGTCTGACGCGGGAGTATTCGCAGAAGTCGGCACAAGCGAAGGCGGGCCTACCACTCTGGTTGAGAAGATCGAAGCAATTCGGAAGGCTGATCCGACGAAGTCATTCGCTGATGCCCTGTCCGGGTTGAGCAAGGATGAACAGAATGAGTATCTTGCGGATTCTCGCAAGCGTGGAGGTAAAGAATAATGGCTACATCGGGTGGTATGGTAATTGATGAGAGCTTCACCGCTGCGGTTGACCTTTCGGCATATCAGTATATGTTTGTTGCCGCGGGGTCAGTGGTTGGTGAAGTTGCTGCTGCAACTGCTGGTTCTATCCCCCAACCCTTGGGTATTCTTCAGAATGATCCAAGAGCTACGGAGACCGCAGTTGTTCGTCTGTTTGGTCTTTCTAAGTTAAGTGCATGTGGCGCGGTCATTACTGGGGCAGCTAGTGCTCTGAATCATGGGCATTGGATGACTTGTGGGTCGAACAGTAAGGGCTACGGCGCGAATGCTGATATTGCTCAGGCGGTTCTGCTTGACTCTATCGCATCCGCGGCTGCTAACATCGTGACAGTCTTCCTTGTGGGGCCTGGAACGGTTGTTGGATCGCGGTACTAGGAGGTTCTTAAAATGGCTAGACCTACTATGAACGATATGCACATTGATAGTGCAATGACGCAGGTTTCGATTCAGTACAAGAATGCCACGTACATTGCAGAACAGATTTTCCCAGTTGTCCAAGTGGAGAAGGTTTCAGATTTCTACTTCATCTATCCGAAAGATGATTGGTTCCGTGATGAGGCGACTGCCCATGCTCCTGGTACTAGGGCACGCAGGATTGACTACACGATAAGTTCGGCTTCATATGTTTGTGTTCGTCACTCTATGGCTGCTGTTGTTACTGATGCAGAGAGGGCCAATGCAGATGCTCCGCTGCGTCCTGATATCGACAAGACTAACCTTGTTACCAGTAAGATTCTCTTGGCAATGGAACGCCGTGTGGCTTCTATCGTTACGACCTGTACTAACTGGACGAGCGCGAGCAATCCTAGTGTTTTGTGGTCAGACGATGCTAGTGATCCCGTGAATGACATCGAGAACCTGAAGATGGCTATCATGCAGAATACTGGTGCTGTACCAAATACTGTTGTCATGGGACAGGAAGTCTTTAGCCGCCTGGCGCGTCACCCTGATCTGCTTGAGAAAATCAAGTATACTGAGCGTGGTGTGTTGACGGCTCCAACTCTTGCTTCAATTCTTGGTGTTCCAAAGATTCTCGTGGGGACTACAATCTACAACTCTGCAAAATAATGCGCTACGGCGAGCATGGCATTCATCTGGGGAAAACACTTCTGGATGGGTTATGTTCCCGAAACACCGGCCCTAGCAATTCCCGCAGCTGGTTATGTCTTCCAGTGGGGCAACCGTGAGGTCAAGCGTTTCCGTGAAGATCAGGAAGAGCAGGATGTTATTCAGGTTGGGCACTGGACGGCAGAACGTGTGACCGCCTCAGATGCAGGGGGTGGGTGGTACACTGTGATTTAAAGTGGTGTCCACTACTCTTGTCTGAGTTGTAATTCTTTAATAAGTTTTTGTCTAATCTCTTCTTGTTCTGAGAAGTGTATAACATTGTGTTCACTGGGAGAACAAAGTAATAGATTTTCTATCCTATTATCTGCTCTATTGTCTGACCAATGATGTACTACTTCTATATCAAATAGAGGTCGTCCTAAATGGAGTGCCATTACAGCGCGGTGTTCAAGGATATAGATGCCGTTATTGAGTCTCATTTGTCGAAGGATTTTCTGTTCATCTTGGGTAAATGTCTTGATATGGCGTCTAACATATCCCCCTTCTGTAATGACTATTCCGTTGCTAGGCATAGGTAAATCTTTGGGTAGATGTGATGCACATGAGTTGCAACAACCTGTGAAGGATTTATCCTTTAGTCCTGCATTCAAGTGTATCAAGAGTTTCATAAACTCAGTTCCACAGTTCTTGCACTTGATGGGGATAAAAGTTCTGTGATTTGTGCGTGTTCGTCTGCTCCAGTAGATAATATAACCAGTTTCGTGTTCTTGATCTGTGAATGGGTTTATGTTTCTATACTCTTGAGAACGGTAAAGCGATTTGCCTTGAGATGAAAAAATATCTTTGTTGCTCCAAATTGTTTTATAGCGCAATTCTTGTACTTCTGATAATCTGAATAGGAGAGGATGTCCCAATATCGTCTTTGATCTGCCAGTTGGATGTAATAGTCCGATTCTGGCATAGAAGAGAATGGACTTCACCTTCGTCTTGAGAATATCAGATGCTTCAGTAGATGTAATTAAGTTATCAGTCATATGAGATAATACCTCCCTGTGAGTATATTATA
>ERZ1292632.4002-Hain-H43-01um-R2-4002-length-10856-cov-10_pt1 | contig 10856 bp, 10 predicted proteins | sample MGYA00564407_ERZ1292632 | MGnify/ENA primary metagenome ERZ1292632 (study PRJEB36523, sample SAMEA6512637) | groundwater metagenome | collected 2019-01-08 | study: AquaDiva: Metagenomics assemblies of 32 groundwater samples
TCGGCTTTTCTCCCCGCGTTTATCACAGGATGATAAAAGTTGCCCGCACCATCGCGGATCTAGAAAATTCAGACATTGTAAAAGCAAATCACGTCCTCGAAGCGGTAGAATACCGCCCCAAAAAATTCGACTTATGAGGAACTTTATTTGTAATGGAGAAAAATATGCTTGTGACAAAGGTTACGTTTATTTGCCTATTAAAAGAATGCCAGAATTACCTAGAGTAATTAATATTGATGGAAACAATTTAACTTTGAAAAGTTCTTTCCACGTAAGTTTAATTTGCATAAAGGACTTGATACCAAAATACCAGCGAGAAAATTTGGAAGAAGAAATTATAAAAAGTTTTTGCGAGTTTGTTTCGGAAAACGATATATCTTTTGTTAAATTTACGGGTGAATTCAGATTAGCAAGGTTTCAAGAAAGAAAAGCAATTGTAGCAAGATGCGAAGTTTCGAATCTTGAAAACCTTTCTCGACATCTTTCAGAAAAATTAAGCATTGAAATACCTATGCAACCGACTCATGTGACTTTATACACTCTTCAACCAGATTTGGGAGTAGGATTAAACAGTTTTGAAGAGCTGGAATCAAAATCAGAAACAATAAATGCTCCTGTGGAAATTAGAAATATTTTGAACTAGAACGGATTCCTGGCGCCGCGGATTTCGAAGTGGACGTGAGGGCCGGTGGAGCGGCCGGTGTTGCCGACAGCGCCGATAATTTCGCCCTGCGAGACCTGCTGACCGACGGAAACATTCACCCTCGACATGTGGCCGTAGACGGTTTGCGTGCCGTTCGGATGCTTGATGGCGACATAGAGTCCGTAACCACCGTTGTAACCGGAGGTTCTAGCAATGATAACCGTGCCTTTGGCCGAAGCATAGATAGGCGTGCCTGTCGGAGCGGCCAGGTCCACTCCGTTATAACCATGAATACCCTGAGTCTTCCTGCCTCCTCTGATTGGGCGGGTGTAGTAGCCGGAAGAAACGACTATTTGCGAAGTGCTCTGGACAATGGCGTTCTGGGTGGCGCTTATCACGCCATCCGGAATGATAATCACGTCGCCCACGACGATTTTCGAACCGGTTTCGAGCCCGTTATACGAGAGGATGTCGTCTAAGTCGGCCTTGTATTTCTTGGCAAGAGACTGAAGCGTGTCGCCGGACTTTACCGTATGTTTGACGCCGGTAATGGGCAAAATCACAAGCTCCTGGCCCACCTTGAGCGTACGGCTCGTCATGTTGTTGGCCCAGACTATGGTGTTGACCGAGACGCCAAACATTTCGGCAATATCCGAGAGAGTGTCGCCCGAACGGACGACGTAAATGCTGATTTCTCCGGTGCCAGACTTGCCAAGGTCAATATAAGTGCCCGCGTCTTCGCCCGAAGCAAGCGCGGAGCCCTCTATTACGGCAAGAAGAGGCCCGCCAATGCCGACGGGGTTAATGTTCAAATATCCTTCGAGAAGATTCATGGTCTGGGAATTGCCTGCGTCATAGGATTCAGCCACGCGCAAGACCTTGCCACTCTGGCCCCGGGCCCAAACCAGGCCGGGCAGGAGAATAAGCCCCAATATGACGAAATGGCTCAACCGAGCCATATGACCACGTTCTTTCATTGATGTCCATTCATTATAACGCCATGTGATATAGTGTGCCAGTGACAAATCCACTTTTGAATGATGCGCAATTGAGGGCGGTTGAGACGACGGAAGGCCCGGTTCTCATTCTCGCGGGGGCCGGCGCCGGTAAAACCAAGACCATAGCTGAGCGTATCCACCACTTGGTAGGTAAAGGGGTGGCCCCTTCTCAAATTCTGGCCATCACTTTCACCAACAAGGCGGCTAAGGAGATGCGCGATCGGATTTCAGTGGGACTGAAATCCGACAAAAATCTCAACCGTCCTATTTCGATAAACGAAATGCCATTTGTCAGCACTTTCCACTCGCTCGGCGTCCATATTTTGCGCGAATACGCCGGACGGGCGGGGATAAAAAGGCACTTTTCCATCTTCGACAAGGACGACAGCAAGAAACTGGTGAGGGAAGCTCTCGCTTCCCTCGGCCTAGACCCCAAAACGCACGAGCCAGGAGCCATTTTGAGCATTATTTCGAAACTTAAAGGTAAAGGGCTTACTCATCACGAATGGGCAAATGTTGATTCCGGAGGTTACTTCATGGACATGGTGGGGCAGGTCTGGCCGCTCTATGAAAAAGCTCTTGAGAAGGAGAGCGCTCTTGATTTCGACGACCTCTTGCTTAAGACCAATAATCTTCTAAGGAAGTTTAGGGAGGTAAGAGAATATTATCAGAAAGTCTGGAAATACATTCATATCGACGAGTACCAGGACACCAACCGCGTGCAGTATGAGATTGTCCAATCGCTCGTGGGAGAAGAAAAAAATATCTGCGTGGTGGGCGACGTGGACCAGAATATCTACTCCTGGCGCGGCGCCGACATCAAGAACATTCTCGCTTTCGAAGACGATTATCCGGATTCGCGGACCATCACGCTCGAGAAGAACTACCGCTCGACCAAAACGATTCTCGAGGCGGCCAACGCCGTGATAGAGAAGAATAAAATTAGAAGAAAGAAAAATCTTTTCACCGACAATCCGGACGGCGAAAAAATCGGCGTAGTTTCGACGCTCGACGAAACGAGCGAGGCGCTCTTCATCGCTTCAAAGGCGAAGGAATTGATAAAAAACATGAATTCTTCTGGACGAAGAATTCCGCCGGAAGAAATCGCCGTGCTTTACCGCGCCAACTTCCAATCGCGCGTCATGGAAGAGGCTTTCATGAATCTCTCCGTGCCTTATCAGATTCTCGGCACGCGATTCTTCGAAAGAAAAGAAATAAAAGACGTCGTTTCCTATCTGCGCGCGGCGCTGAATCCGGACGGACTCTCGGACTTGAAGCGCGTCATCAACACTCCCGCGCGCGGCATCGGCAAGACCAGCATCGTGAAAATTTTCTCCGGGCTTGAAAACGAACTGCCCTTGGGCATGAGAACGAAGGTTTCGAGTTTTCGGAAATTATTGGAGCGGATTGCCGAGATTTCGAGGAAAGAAAAAATTTCCGAAACGATTCTCTTCATCATCAAAGAATCCGGGTTGGAAAATGAGTGGAAAGAGGGCGGGGAAGACGGCTCCGCGCGGCTTGAAAACGCTTACGAATTGGTAAACTTCGCCACGCGCTACGACGACCTTCCGGCGGAGCAAGCAATCGAGCAATTTCTCTCTGAAACGGCTCTACAGAGCGACCAGGACGAATTGAGGGAAGACAAAAAAGCGGTGCGTCTCATGACGGTCCATGCCGCCAAGGGGCTTGAATTCGATGTTGTGTTTATCGCAGGTCTTGAAGACGGATTATTTCCGCACGCGAAAGCGAATGAATCGCGCGTCACGCCGGAAGAATCGGAAGAAGAGCGGCGCCTTTTCTACGTGGCGCTCACCCGCGCGAGGAAAAAAGTGTATCTTACTTACGCGCAGACCAGAATTGTTTTCGGCCGGAGCCGCGCCAATCTGCCTTCGAAATTTATTTTCGACATTCCGGAAGAATTGCTTGAGGATGGAGAGACGATACAATTTTAATATGTACGCGAAGAAATCACTTGGCCAGCATTTTTTGAAATCAGAGCGCGCTTTGAACGCGATTGCCGAGGCGGGCGAAATTTCTTTAGATGATACTATCCTTGAGATCGGCCCGGGAACCGGAGCCTTGACGGAAAAATTATTAAAAACGGGAGCAAAAGTAATCGCGATAGAAAAGGACGATAATCTTTTTCAAATGCTGAAAGAAAAATTTAAGAATGAAAATCTAGAACTGATTCATGACGATATTTTAAACTTTGATACCGCGTTGGTTAATGTTCGCTATAAAGTAGTTGCGAACATCCCATACAATCTCACGGGCGCCATTCTTGAAAAATTTCTATCGGCCGAGAACCAACCGAAAAGAATGGTGCTTCTGGTGCAGAAGGAAGTGGCGAAAAGAATCGTGGATGAAAAGGGAAGTATTCTTTCAATCTCGGTTCGGGCATACGGCGAGCCAAAATATGTAGAAACCGTCAAAGCCGGTTCGTTCGCGCCGGCGCCAAAAGTGGATTCGGCCGTTATCTCCATAACAAATATTTCGAAAGGTTTTTTTGATAGCTTTTCGGAAGAAAATTTCTTCAAACTTCTCAAGGCCGGCTTCAAGTCTAAGAGGAAAAAGCTATCTTCGAACCTCGCGACTCTCTTCGGGAAAGAGGGGGTGTTAGATACATTCAAAAAACTTAACTTAGACACCAATATCAGGGCCGAGGACGTTCCTATAGAAATGTGGGGAAAACTGGCAATACTTCTCGTGGTATAATTTCCTTGATATGAGACCAGGAATTATCCTCGCTATTATCGCTTCTTTGGTATTGGTGGGAGGAGCATCCTGGTCGCGCCTTTTTTCCTCAAAATCAGCTTCAAATCTGATTGCTATTGAACAAAAAAGGGTAGCAGACGATACCTCTCTGCAAGAAGCATTCGCCAGCCACCAGAACTCGGCCAGCACAACCGCCGCCTCAAGCGAGCCCCTGACCGGCACCGACCTTATCGGCCGACAACTTATCCTTGACTACATTGGCCTTGCGCAGGGCGACCAAGCCACCGAAGAAAACCTGAACATTCTTGTTGAGCGATACATCGAAAGTGTCCCAACCCTTATTATTACTAGAAAGATTTCTTATACAGACCTAAATATTATCCCGAGTAGCAGGGCCAGCCTTGTCAATTACGCCGCGGCAATTAAAAAAATTTATCTAAATTACTCATCAGGATTGTTGAGGGCCTATTCGGAAGATAGCGCTAAGATGGCATCTGCTTCTTCCAAAATGAGTTCTGTATATTTGGAGGCGGTGGAAAATCTTATCGAGCTTATTGTCCCTTCGGAACTCGCCGAGGCTCACCTGTTACTCATTAACACATACCTTGAAAACTCCGCCGCCATGGAAGCCTTGGCAAGAATGGAGACTGACCCAGCAAGCGCTTTCGCCGGACTTATCGCGCTTCAGTCCAATTCGGAAAAAGAGCAGGAAACGCTTTCCGCGATCGAAAAAATATTAAATGACAACGGAGTATAAATTGAAAAAAATGTCCAAAAGGTTCCTCTCTTTCATACTGATACTTTCATTAATCACTCCGTTCTTTTACATGCCTCGTCAGGCAAAAAGGGCAGAAACATTTCTGGGATTCGGCGACATTGTCGTTGATGTAAAGCATTTGGTAGAAAGGATCGCCGACAATTTAGCCATGACACTCGCCCAGCAGATGATAGATAGGATGGTCCAATCGTCTGTCAAATGGATGCAAAGCGGGTTTGAGGGGAATCCGGCCTACGTTACAGACCCGAGGCAATTTTTCACCGACATCGCCGACCAAACGGCGGGAAGTTTCATTCAGAAAGATTTAGGATACTTGTGTTCTCCATTCCAGGCCAATATCCGCCTGTCTTTGATGCAGGAATACTATGAACCACAGCCTTTCCAATGCACCTTAAGCGAAGTGACTGATAATATTGAAGGATTTTTTGATGATTTCTCGCAAGGCGGCTGGGACGCCTGGTTCTCTATGACCCAGAATCCAACCAATAACCCTTACGGAGCTTATCTTAAGGCAAGGGTTGAGATTGATTCGAGAATCGCCAATGCTATAGGTTTGGAAAGAGAAGATCTTGATAGAAATCAAGGATTTCTTTCCTATAAGAAGTGTCCGGCGGAGTACACAGTCACGGACGCCCAGGCCGCGGCTTGGAAAGACAACCCTGAAATCTACAACAGCAAAGGGTTGAAATATCAAGCTGGAGATTGTCTTGACGACAATTTAAAAACAACTGTTACACCTGGCACTACGCTCAAGGCGCAACTCGATAAGGTATTACCCTCCGGCCTAGAGAAGTTGATTTCGGCCCAGCACATGGACCAGCTTGTTAGCGGCTTTGCTGCCGGTCTTTTAAACAAATACGTATTCGGTTCCAAGGGATTGTTTGCTAGCGGCAAATCTAGCACAAAAAAATCTGGAACAGCCGAAGTCGTTAACAGCAGATTAGGCAAAATTGACCTTGATAATGACGGAATACCAGACGGCTTTGACGCAGACCAGGACGGCTCACTCGCAAGCCTTACGGACGTCTGTTATCACGGCGGCCAACCTCCTTCATGCCTAACTTCAAGCACCACCCCGGATTCTCCCTATTACACGCCAATTTGCCAAGCCACAAACAGGGCTGTGCTGACACTTACCGAATACGCGAAATTTATTGATAAAAATGCGGGACATATTGAGGGCGGCGAAAGCCTTTCAGGAAGGGTCATAGGAGGTATCTTGCTGGGCGGGGTCGGCACGCTATTCACGAGCTTCTGGGGTGGCGGCAGTAAAGATAATTTCAAAAATAAGGCCGACGCGGACATCTGGTCCAACAGAACAACAGAAGTTGATTCGGCAATAAGTGAGGTTATTTCCAGCATACAAAGTTACAATGCCAGCTATTTTGACAATATGGAGATTTCCGTAAACAGATTTTCGAATTTTATCGGCAAAGTTCAAGAATCATTGATTAACAACCAAGATCTGGACCTGGCAAGAATAGGAAGCGGCGGGGGAGGATTGGAAAATCTTATGAAGCATACCGCTTACAACCTGCGATACCTTCAGGAAGTAAAAACAAAATTCGGCAACTGTACTACTCCTAAGGTAATCGCCATCAATGCCATACCCACACCGCCTGAGGTCGAATCGCCAGACGGGGGTGGTGGTAGCGGGTACTGCGTTGACTCTGGAACGGGTGTCGCAAATTACAGCGGCGATTTGCAAAGCGCAATTGGTGCAGTGATTGCTGCCAATTCAAACGGCGTTGCCGACGCGCTTAATACCACTGAGAATGCCTTTATATTCCTAAATGCAGTTGCCACCGAGTTAGAAGTAAACGGTTTCAATGCGACCACGAACGTGAAAAACGGTAATGATAACCCCAATTCCGGGGATCTGATTGCTGTTTGGAGAGAGGGAGATGACACAATTGAACGATATGACGCGGTGGCCAACGTCGGAGCAGGAGACAGGCCGATGAGGAACGCGGCGACATCCGGCCAGTTCACCGGCGATATTCCTTTGGATTGTAGGATTGTACCATAAAATGAATTTCTCTTTCAAAAAATTAACAGCCTTCCTCCTCGCGCTAAGCTTCGTGTTGGGTGTGAGCGGCATATTCCCTGCTCAAGTATCCGCCCAAACCCCGCCCGGATCACCAACAGAAAAACTCGGAACATGTAATTGGGCTAGACTTGAAAGCAAGGTCTCGCAGACACGAAAGAATGTTACTTACAGCCAGTGCCAGGAATTGGCAAAGCAGGATGGAGCGGCAGATGCTGCCTGGTTTCCCAATGACGAAGAAGGAGCTAAAAATGCTTCGCCCCCAAAAGAAGGATCGCTGTTCGACCTTTTACAGCCTACAAAATGGGTTGCTAAGGCGGCTGGCAGCTTTGCTGCCGGCATACTCTTACCCCTGGCCGGCTGGCTTACCTGGTTAAGCGGCGCAATTCTCAACTTCGTGATCAACTGGACGGTAGTGGATATGAAAAAAAACCTCGACGTGGACGCGGTAAATACGGTTTGGAGAACGGTCAGAGACTTAGGTAATATGGGCTTCATTTTCGTACTCCTGTACGCAGCCATAACTACCATTTTGGGAATCGGCAAAGACAACAAGACTCTCATTGTGAAGATAGTAGTTGTCGCAATCCTAATTAACTTCAGCCTCTTTTTCACAAAATTCATCATAGACATGTCAAACGTCTTGGCAATAACGCTCTATGACGCGGCCGCACACGGCGCCCTAGCTGAAGGAGTCAATGGCGGTCTTGCCAACAGTTTGATGGAACCATTGGGCTTGCAAACTATTTGGAATATAGGGTTTATTAGTATTGACGGCTACACGATTCTAATAGCTGGGGTTATGGGAACCGTTGTAGCTTTGATAGCGGCATTTGTGTTCTTGGCGATGGCCATTCTTTTTGTCATCAGATTCGTGGTGCTTCTCTTCGTGCTGGCGCTCTCCCCAATCGCGTTTCTCTCATTCGTCCTTCCCGAGCTAAAGAAGTATCGAGACCAGTGGTGGGGCGCTCTCTCAGGCCAAGCGTTCTTTGCTCCCATATTCTTCCTTATGATGTGGATTGTGATTGTAATATCAAGAAGCATATTGCTGCCATTGCAGAAAGGCAACTTTACAGATGCAATTAAGGGTCAGGCAGGAAGTGCTGCGAGTTCGGTACCTGATCCAAGTGCAGTTGGGTTATTCATAAACTATGCCATTGTCATAGCCCTTCTCATCACAGCCATGGTCCTTGCTAAAGAGTGGGCCAACAAAGCCGGCGGCGGCATCAACAAACTCACCAGCTGGGCGACAGGCGCCGCTGGTGGAGCAACGTTGGGAATGGCTGGAAGATTCGGCAGAGGAACATTCGGTCGAGCAGGAGCTGCAATCGGCGATAGTGAGAAATTGAAGGAGGCGGCTTCCCAAGGAGGAATTAAGGGCATGTCAGCGCGCTTGGCTCTGGCCACAAGCAGAAAAACTGCCGGGGCCAGCTTCGATCTTCGAGGTACAGGATTGAGTAGCCAGCTAGATGCTGGTAAGGCGCAGAAAGGAGGGTTTACGCAAGTCCTCAAAGACAAGCGTGAGAAAGAAAAGAAATTTGCCGAATCCTTAGGAGCATCCGACGTTGAGATTGCTGCAGCTGAGAGAGAAATGGAGAAAGCAAAGACTGTTCACGGGGCAAGAAGTGTGGAATTCTCTGATGCCCGTGATGTAGTTGATAAACTCAAGGGAATTGATGAAAAAGAAGCAATAAAGAGATACCGTGACGGAAATAGAAATACTGATGGCTCAATGATCTCCGAAAATGATGCAAAGAATATCATTAATGCCGATAGGGACACTTACATAAAAAAGGGATTGAAAGATGTAAGGAAAGAACACCTTGTAGAGGCCATTGAAAAAAGTCCCACTTATAAAGCTGCCGCAGTAGTTCAAAAAATTACTGATAAAACTCCAAAAGTATTGAGGTGGACGGGCGCTAGAGCGCTACCTAATCTTATAAAAGCCAAGAATCGCGCGGCTATTGCCGAAATAAGGAAGGATAAAAAGCCGGTTAAGGACCAGCTGGAAGCCATCTTGAGAGAAGCTGGGGATTTGCCCGCCGAAGGAACTGGGGGTGGGGCGGCCCCCACTCCGCCAGCCCCAGCAGGAGGCGGACCGGCACCAACACCAACCCCAGCGCCATAAATATTTATGGAAATAGATAAAATCATAAAAGAACAAGTGGAAACGGCCCCACCAGAAATAAAGAAAATTCTGGTAGAAGGCCATTGGGCCGCCGTTGTAAAAGAAATCGCTCAAAAAAATAACCTTTCAAACGAGCAAATTGGTTTTCTCGAGAATGAGACGCTCTTTATTCTTCTTGGAATGGAGCTGCCGAGCAGTTTCTCAGAAAATCTTAAGACAAATATCGGATTGGAACAGACCAAGGCATTCGAAATTAATAAAGAAGTTTCTGAGAAAATATTTAAAGAAATCGAACACTTACTGCCAACTGAGGTGGAGGTTGCTACTCCCGAACTCAAACCTGAGAATCTGCCAATGGTTGAGAAAGGAGAAACGGCTCATACAGTTGAGCCGTTGACTCACAACCAACAACCAACGACCGACAGCAGACCACAAATTACAACCAATACTCAAATTCCAAAAGAAGAAAAAATACCATCCCAAAACGCTTACGTCGGCGGACAAGATCCTTATAGAGAACCACTGACATGAGATTTCAAGTACCACAATTCATCGAGGTTGAAGACAAGATTTTCGGACCTTTGACCTTCAAGCAATTCGTCTATGTGGCGGGCGGGGGAGGCATAGTCGTTATCCTTTTCGTCTTTCTGCCCAAGTTTATAGCCATACTCCTCGCTCTTCCTATTGTTGCCTTCGCTGGAGCGCTTGCCTTTTATAAGGTGAACGACAAGCCTTTCATCCACTTCGTCGAATCGTTCTTCAATTATTCGTTCAAGAGCAAGCTCTACATATGGAAGAAAACTGACAACCCACGACCGACAGCCAACAGCTGGGCAAATTCAAAACCAATCGAACAGGTGTATGTACCTAAGCTTTCGGAAAGCAAATTGCGCGAGCTGACTTGGAGCCTGGATATTAAAGAGAATCGGAATCCGATTACATCGGATTCCGATTCTCCAACCAACAACTAACTACCGACGACTCACGGCATGAAACAATTTAGATTCCGAGAATGGAGAGTATATAAGGATTCCCAAAAATTATTCTCCTTATTGCTGAAGGTAACCAAGAAAATGCCCAGAGAATATCGATTTGAACTAGGAAGTCAGCTTCTAAGATCCGGCTCATCAATAATTCTCAACATAGCTGAGGGAAGTGGCAAGCAATCTGAAAAAGAGTTGAACCGGTTCATTGAAACAGCTTTGGGTTCATCGTACGAAACTCTAGCAAATCTGGATATTCTCCAAGCCAATGACCTTATAGAGAAGAAAGATTTCGATACTGGCCAGCAAATAATAGTCGATGTTTGCAGACAACTTGGCGCCTTTAAGAAAAAATTGGATTTATGAATAAGCTGTTGGTAGTAGGTTGTGGGTTGTAGGTTATAATGTATTTATGGCTGCCACTTCCAACGCAACTCAGGAGTTCGTGCCCATCAAGGAGGTACGCGACGGCATCGTCATCTTGAAAGACGGCGGTATGCGCGCCATCCTGCTCTGTTCTTCGCTCAACTTCTCGCTCAAGTCCGAAGACGAGCGGAATGCCAT
>ERZ1292632.4003-Hain-H43-01um-R2-4003-length-10853-cov-7_pt1 | contig 10853 bp, 19 predicted proteins | sample MGYA00564407_ERZ1292632 | MGnify/ENA primary metagenome ERZ1292632 (study PRJEB36523, sample SAMEA6512637) | groundwater metagenome | collected 2019-01-08 | study: AquaDiva: Metagenomics assemblies of 32 groundwater samples
TTCTTCTCATGGGGATAATCCTGCCCTCGCTCTACATCTTCCACGTATTGGGCTATAGACTCTAGGGGTTCATATAGTAAATTAAGGTTACATCCCATATCTCATTCCTTGCCGCTCGATCTGCGCTCTCAGGATATCCAGTCCACCCTTACGCTTCCATGCGGCCAGGGCGTCTCTCTGGCCGAAGAAACTTCTCTTCCCGTAAGTCACAATGCCCTGAACCGGGATGGCCGCCCGCGAAGAGATGAAGTACCTCACGCAATTATGGACGACGATGCCGCCTTCAACGCAGAATGCTCTTGATGGGTGGTCAACTGTCAGGCAGTAAGTGTCAATTGGAGGGGCCGATTCCACTCGCTCGACGCCGACGAAGTGCCGTTGCTCTGCAATTCGGATGGCAAAACTTCGTGCGGTGCGCTGTTCCTCTAGTGGCAAGGAAGTTTGTCCCGCAAATCTTGCACACCTTAGCAACATCTCGGATGTGAGTCTTTTCGAGGAAAAGTTTGTAATATCCTTTGTGCCAAGCCAGTCCAGCGTCACTTCTATGCCATTTTCTAGCTCCGTCTCGCATGGCTCGTTGCCAGTCAGAGGTGTCATTGTGCTTCGAGTGATAGCTGAGGTGGGCGTGTTCGTCAACAAGTTCGAGGTTGTACGGCTGGTTGTTTGAGCGGTTGCCGTCGATATGATGGACGTGGAACCGATCTGGGATTTCGCCATGAATGCTTGACCAGACGACTCGGTGAAGCCTGATTCCATTTCTCTGAAAATAGAACCCGCATTTGTAGTATTTGAGTCCAAGAAACAGTTGAGTGGTATCGTTGACGGTTCCGACGGTTTCCATGCCTCAATAGTATCGCAAACCATCAAGTTGGTCAAGTCCTTTGCTTCTACCCATCCGGCTGGAGTCAGGAAAAGATGGTCTGAAGTGCATCTCACAATACGCCCATCATCGAAGACTACCCTTACGGTTTCCGATTTCTCCCTGTAGCGCTTACAATCATTGAAAAATACCCATCCAAGCGGAGAATCCACGAGTCCGAAGGTTCCCACCAATTCCTCTATGCGATGGCTCCCAGAAGGCGTATTGAGAAGAGTATCGCCAGCCAAGCAATCGTAGGCATGGTCGGGAATGCCCTCATCTCGTTCATCGGTGAAGATAGGCTTGCCCAAATCGGTTCCTGCCCGAACCCGCCGTTGGGAGCGCATCTGGCGGATGATCTGGTCACAGCCCTGCGGCCAGTCTTCGGATTTCTGGATAAAGAACAGCCGTGGCCAGTATCCATAGAGTCCCGTAATGGGATGTATTCGAGGTATTTCCTGTCCGGGCTCGACCGTGACATTCCCAAAAGTGCGGGGCTCTGTTCCCCGGTGGATTTCCCCTGTACCTTGGAGTCTTAGGTACTCATTGATGAGATTCCTGGTACCCAGTTCATCGTTATCGGCAGGTTGCCAGTCCAGGGCATCGAGGGGATCAAAGCCATGTTTCGGGTTGCGGTCGGAATAGTCATCGGCAAACGACCACCTTCCGCCATATTTCTGCATGGTTTGAAAAAACATCGAGGGATCGGCCAGATTGGTTACGAACTTATCTTCACCGCTTATTTTTCGGATATTTCGGCGGTGCTCGGAGACCAGGAGGTTGGCCTGATAGTATTCCCACAGTCCGAAGATATTGCCATCACGGTCAACGGCCCAGGCGGCGCAGCAAGTCGGAGAAGCATCACCATGATCGAGGGTGCGATGCAGACGGCATCGGGATTTGAGAAAATCAATAATGGCGCGGGTTCCAGGAATAATGCTTGCGGGCTTGATATCATGGATTTGTCCTTCCGGGATGCCCCATTCAGCGTCAAAGAATCGCCGGCGCCAGGAAGCGTCTTTGCGGCGCATTTCCTCGATATTCTGCTGAGGAAGGAACTTATTTTCCCAACTAGGCATAGAGATCATCTTATAGCCCAGGGTTGAGTAGTATTCCTTCCACTCGGGGCTTTCCGGGTGAAAACGCTTGTAAATCCAGTGCGTTTCAGCGTCGGGATTACAGGTAAGCATGGCGTAGGTGGGAGGCACGGGGCGCTGGGTAACGGGATTCTTCCACTTCCAGTTCAGGATTCCCCCCGTCGCTCTTAAAGCCTCGTTAGTGACTTCTGCCTTATCCCAACGTCCCAGACGAGTGAGCAAAGTATCGAAGATTTCCTCGGCAATTTCCTCCGCCTGGTCGAGGATGAACCAATTGATTTCAAGTCCTCGGATGACTTTATCAATATCCTGATCTTCCAGGTGTAGCCAAAGGATTTCTGATCCGGAGTGAGCTAAGCGCAGATAATTCTCCGAGTCGGCTCGACGCCCTCCGCAGGCCGGATCATAAGCGGCGGGAGGGCAGATTTTGAAAAACGTGCTTTGCGTGGTAAGGCCCAGCTCTTTGGCAACCTTGCGGGCGATAACGCCACGGTTTTTAGGATAGAGGTCGGAGAGGTAGAGTGCCTTGAGGCACAGGGCATAGGTTTTTGCCGCTCCAAAGCCCCCCGAGCAGCATAATGGTGCAGGGCCATAGCGGAATGCTTCTTCCTGTTTGGGCGATGCCCAGTCGATGATCTGCGTATCGTAGGAGAAGTTATGTTTCATCGCCTAAAATCGTTTCGTCGGCCAGCACCGGGTCTTCGATACGGATAAACCGGATACTCTGCATTTTTCCGGCGGCGCTCAACCGGCACCAGGCGCGACCTACGCGCTCGGCACGTTCCAGGGAAGAGGCAATCACCAGCCCGGTTTCAGCGGGGTGGTTACCGTACTTATACCTCAGCGTCCACTGTCTCTGCTCCTGCTTCAATGACTTTTTGACTTCTTCCATTACTGGCATCGGGCAACTCCTTTGTTGTAATATCCAAAGTTACAGCGACATGCGCTCCCGCCGGGAGGTTAAAGAGCGGCTGACGGGGAACGTCGCGGGGAACGTCATCTCCAGCGCGGCGAAAGTCTCCCAAGCCTTCTAAGACTTTTACGGCACTGAAGCCACGGGCTTTGTTGTGAAGTACGGTGACTCCAAGATGTCTCAGGTCGGCATCGTTTTGAAGTAAGCGAGTCTTTTCTACCATGTCGTCGATGGGGTCAAGGGCATCTTCAGCGGCGCGGACAGCTTTTTCGTATAGCCGTTCACGAAGTCTTTGCTGTTGGTGGGCAGGGATTATGCCGGTTAGACGCCCCGCGCCATCCGGCTTGCGGACATGGTGCCTAACGATGGCGTGGAGTTCGCCTAGGTTGATGTTGAATTTCAGGCAGGTAGCGTCCGGGGTATGGTTGGAATCCAGGAATTCGAGCACTTGCAGGCGGAATTCCTCGGGAAACTTATCAATCTTGCGGGGCCTTCCGTGTCGTATGACAGGAGTTTCCGACATATTCTGTCACTTTATGCGCCAAGTGACAGAATATGTCAAGATATTTCTGTGATACCCGCCTTTTCTCAAACCCTCACTGCTTACGATCTCCGTAGCGGGCCGCAGCGCGGGTCAGTCTGTGCCATCAAGGTCATAGACGTGAAAGCCGCCCATGAAATCAGGCACAATACTTTTAGTTTCATCGGGCCTCACCCCCTTCTCTTTTGCTCGTTTTGTAAAGCCTTAGCCACCAAGTCACGAACTTCGATGGCGTCTTTCCTGGGATTCTGAAACGACCCGGGAGAGGTGTCCAGGGCGTTGAACCGGACAAGTCCAAGCCGAATTTCCTTAGCCGTCTCGATTTCAGCCGAGCGCTCAGAATTGTCTGCGACCTGGCGCGCCATCGCTATCTCTGACCTCAACAAAAGAATGGCATTCTGCCTTTGGGAAACCTCTTCACTCACTTTCTGCCGCTGCTTCTGCGCTTCCTCTTCCGCTTGGCGAATCCTTTCACGTTCCTGGACGTAGCGAGCCTTCTCATGGCTGCGCGCATCAATTATGGAATTCAGGGGAGAGAGTAAACTTGTCTGGTATTGAGATGCTTGGTCAGAAATCCTGGTAATCTCTGATTCTACGGAGATTATGGAATTCTGTATTTCCTTGGCGAGTTCTCTCAGGCGCTCAGTTTGCCGAATCGCCTTAGATAGGTCAGCTTCAGAACCGATGGCACCCGGACTGAATGCTTGGGACAGTTTTTCAATGTCATCCCTAATCCTATCGTATTCTGCGGTCTTCTTCAGGGAAATCTCGCCCAGTTCCAAGAGCGGCCCCTTTACCGTGGTAACGTCAGGAAATCCCATTATAACCCCCTCTCAGAACTCTTTATCCCTAACGCCCTGCACCGCCCACAGCCGTACAACCGGCATACCCCCGGATCGTGCGTCCTCTCGAAAGCCTTTTCCATCTGTCCGAGCGGGTCTGCCTTCTTCCTTTCCTCTAGCCGTGCCTGGGCCTCAGCAATGATTCTTGTCGTGTCCTCGGGCACGGTCGGAGTATTCGTTAGGGACTTGCCAATCCAAGTCGGGCCCGGTATAGGGGCCACCACGCCAGACAGCCTGGCTTCCAATGCCCCAATAACCCATTCCCGGAAAGTTACCCGCGCCTGCGCCGCTCTCGCCTTACCCTCCGCAATCGTGTCGCTAGGTACCTTCGTCACATGCAGTACTGCCATATTTCAAATGTATCAGATGTTTCTCCTAAAGTCAAGCCTCGTGTGTGCAATAAAAAATTCCCGTCGTGGAACCCTATGCGGTGCCTGTCTGCTGACCTCCCCATATCCAGCGCATAGCCGGAGTCCCTTCCGGGGGGGCCGGCATCTCCTACCTACTGGTCGGTTGGGAATGATAAGGGTTATTATGTTACCCGCTGTAGACCATTGAGCGCATTAGGCTTACAGGTAGTCCCTAGTTACAGGCCCATCGCTTGCCAAATGGCCTCCAATCGGCTACCGATTGCGCAGGAGGGCGCGGATTTGTTCGTAGACCTCCCAGGGGCAGTAGGCACGCTGCTGCAACTCCGGCTTGACACCTAAGCGGTCTTGCGGTATGATCCAGGGATGGATAACCAAGAGATGGCAAGGGCGTTGGGCCGGGCTGGGGGGAAGCGCAATACTGAGGCGCAGAAGACGGCCCGGCTGGCGAACATCAAGGCGGCGAATGAGCGGCGGTCCCGTAATAAGACGTCAGGTAACATAACATACCAGGACAGACAGGAATTGTCACCTGAGAGTGACAAAAAAGGGCCATGAAGAGGCGATTGCACAATAATGATGCAAGTGGGTACTGAAAGTATGGCACTTAGACCTAAGCGGTTTGGCATATCAGTTGCTAGGTAGTTAGGCGTGAACGCCATATCCTACTACGACGGTCCCTCCGGGCCCAGCACTAACTACGCGCGGTTTGAGACGCGCTCGGCCTATCTCGCCGATGGCCAGTTTGCTGCAGGTATGCTCCAATTTTTCCTCGGACTAAATAATGACATCATTGAAGGATTGGTGGGCCGCTACGTTCGAGGAAAACACAAGGGGCAGCTGCGCGGGATACTCTACTGGACGAAATGCGTCCACGGCGGTTGGGTACCAGGAATCGGCCTCTGTGGACGCGGAGTCACCGAAATCAATCTGTCAGTTGTGTCAGGCTGGGACCGCCGACATGGAGGACCTCTAACTACCAAAGTTATCTCCTGGAGCCGTGAAAATGGCATTGAATAGCCCACAATCCCCCAATGAGCCTACCGCTAGACTCTGGGCCGACCAGGGCCTACCAGTACGTTCAGTACGTTCGCTGGAAGAGGATTTAACCTACCTGCCTTGGCTGTTAGCACTGGAATTGGCAGAGGTACAGTGAGGGCACAAATGACTAAGACAAAACCTACAAGATTAGGCGGCGTGCCAGTCGAAGAAATCGACGAGCCCATGGCTATCCGGGGCGAAGTGTGGCATACCCTCCAATCACTTGTAGACGGCGACACTCGACTATGGGAGTGGTCGGAAACCTCCGGCAGAGTAATTCAGACTCAGAAATAAGGGCCAGAATAGACCGGCCACGAGGTAACGCTAATGAACACTCAGATCGGACGCTCGAAACGAGCGAGAACACGATTTAGCTGGATAGCAAACCTTCCCGAAGTTGGAACTCCCATACTAAGGTCGCTTGACCAACTCAATGCACAAGCTAAGGAGATCGCGGACCTCCAAGCGCAACTACACGCAGGCCGCGCTTCGCTCCTCCAAGAAATCAGTAGCCTGTGGACTGCCGAAGAGATCGCGGCAGCTAAACGCTAACTTCCCCGCCATGCCGTCCCGTAATGAGACGGTATGCCAGTGAGGTTAGGGGGTTTTGAAATGAGCCGTCAAGAGTTTGACCAGCATGTGCAAGGCAGCATCAGCATAGCAAGCGAATTCGTCGCTAGTCAGTTAAAGTGGCTTGGCTATGTGCCTGACCATGAGTTTACGCCGGCAGAGACACGCCGCCTTTTAGCGGCCATGTACCGGCTTGCATCCGTAGCCGCCAAGCTTAACGCAAAGTATGTTGACTGACCCGCACAGTTGTAGGGCCAGAATAGACAGGCCATGAGGGGACGCTAATGACGACGACAGGCAAGAAGGCACGCAAGCGCGGCGGCACCCGGCACGCTATTAAACGTGCCTATCGCCGTGCCAGTTCAGGCAAATACAGCCGCCGACCTGGTTATATGAATTATGTGGTCGCGGTACAGCCAGCGACCAGCTAACCTCAGCCTCTAGCCCATGCCCTCAGTGTGGGCCAGAGAGTGAGGTTAAGTCCCATAATGAGCCGAAGGAGTGACCATGCAGGAGGAGGATTGAATCATGCAACGAGACGACTCTACCGTTGATTATCTGCTTACTCGGCCGTGTAAACAGCGAGCCTTGATATTCCTCGATGCTCTGATATGCAGGTTTCCGCCGGACAGTCTGGAGGCCCAGATAATTGCGGGTTGCACACGAGCCGTAGAGGAGGAGGATTGGATCATGGACCTCACTAAATTTGAGGGACACACGCCGGGGCCGTGGCGGGGTGAATTTGTCCCCTGCACGGGCTTTGAAATCTTCGCACCTGTTTATGCCTGTGAGTCTGTCGCTCTACCGCAAGGCATCGACAAGCCAATGCAAATATGGTCTCTCGCCCCTAAACCCCAAGAGTTTGTGGAAAGTCGAACGAAGCCTCAACCCGTGCTTATCGCTTACGAACGATGGGTTCAGTTTGAGCCAAAGGGTTGGGAAGAGATGCAACGGGCAAACATGACTCTAATGACCGCTGCCCCCGACCTACTCGAACTTGCCAAGCTGGGGTTGGAGTTAGTTGATGCCATTCTGGCCGGCAAAGATATTGGAGGGTATCCGAAGCGCCCAACCCCAATAGACGAACTGCGTGCTGGAGCTTCCAGCGATGGCCCGTCGGGATGGAAAACAATTTGCGAGAAGGCCCGCGCCCTGCGGGAAAGGAGTGAGAAGCCATGAAGAACACAACGGCTTGCGCCGGTTGTCGCAATGATTTCTACAACGGAAATAATCCGTTGGGTGTACAAAGATGCTGGAGTGTCGAGTCTGCTAGTATCATACCGCGCTTCCGGCTGAGCGTGAACACTCCAATGGATCGAAAGAGCGGCTATGAAAAGCTAAAGAGACCAAACTGTTACCGCCAGGACGGTTTCGTGTTCTTGGAAGCCATCCCAAACTACGCCAAATGAACGAGGAGAAACCATGAGTGAAGCTGCAAGATGCCCCAAGTGTCGAACCCAGAAAACATGGGTGGATTGCGACCAGTGCGAGGATGGATTCTCTCACCATGACTGCGGCGAGGATTGCTGCTGCTGTCTCAACCCGATTAACAATGTTGCATGTGACACCTGTCGAGGCGCTAACGGCTGGTACGCTTGTCTCAAATGCGCGGACCCCGGATGGGTTGGAGAATTGATAGATGACGGCAGAATCTTTGAATGCTAAGGAGAAGCTATGAGTAAAGCTGCATTGAAGGAGAAGCCATGAAAAACCCTTGGAAGTTGTATATCTGGCGTGACATCCGAATAGACTATACGGCTGGCATCGGTTTTGCCGTTGCCCGTACTAAGGAGGAGGCAATCGAAGCCATTCACAAAGTCAGCGCAGACTGGGAATGGCAAACCTATGCGGGAGACCTTCTTAGAATCGAGCCTGAAGTCCATCAACCGCCCTATGGGGGTTGGATTTCAGGCGGAGGCTAAACGCCATGACCTGCCCAATCGTCGGCTACCGGCCCGCCGTCATCAACGGCCAGCATGTCATTGTTACCCTACTGGCGTCTCAGTACGAGATGCTTAGGGCTAAGGGCGACCCCGCCCTGATGTGGTGGACTCCCTTTCACTGTACCGGATCGTTTAGGGTGAATGGACGCCGAGATGAGATTATCGCCCGCTGGCTGGAGGCGCGGTATCCCGATTAACATATTTCTCGCTACGCGCCAAAATAAGCCCCGTTGTAGTTTTGTATGCCCCCCAGCTAGCTCTTTGCCCTAGAAATCGAAATTTGGGCAGTTTTCGCCTCAGCGCGGGCTATCCCATCGAGCATCCCGGCGACAAATCCCTCTTTTCTGTCCTGGTGCGCTGCAGTATGCTGATTGAAGGGAACGAAATACGTGTCCAAATGCCATTCTTGGAAGTGTTCAAAGGCTTCTTGTTTCGTCATAATATCACCATCTGTTCCGCCTTCTTCTCAAACAGCGTCGGCTGCATCTCAACCAGGGCGATGCGCTCTTCCGCGATCCGGCAGTAAGTTTCAGAAATTTCCATCCCGAGGAAGTGCCGGCCGAGCTTTTTGGCGGCTACCGCCGTTGTCCCGCTGCCGAGGAAGGGGTCGAGGATGGTTTCATCTTCTTTGCTCCCGAGCGATACGGCCCACTCCATCCATCGGAGCGGTTTTGTTGTGGGGTGCCCAGTATCCTCAGCTATTCCATTATTGGCAATGGCTGTTGGCTTTGCGCCAAGTTCCAAATTGGGAGCAGACCCATACAGCAAGCAATGGATTAAGTTAGACCATCCCCATTTATTGCGGCCCACGGCACCACCTATAAACATTCCCCCTATGCAGTCTGGTGGCGGGAATTTCCACATTGATGGAGGAACGCCAAAAACCATGCCCCGCTCAGATAGATATAGGGCAATCTTAATCGCCGGAACTACAACTGCGTCGAAATACTTAGGTGTGTCGATATACCCTCCGCGCCTGGTTAGAAGACCAGGGCGCGCTTCCAACGCTCCGACATGATTCCCTAGATTTACTCCGTAGGGTGGGTCTGTAATGAGGACGATTTTCACCGCATCCACGCAGCCATCGGGCAGGGATTTCATTGCTTCAAGACAGTCGCAACAAACGACGCTGCAACAATCAAAAGGCCCTATTTTTCTGCCGCACCCCATTGAACCCTCATCGGCAACTTGCCAAACTTCATCACGGCTCGATTCTTCGCCCGTAGCCGGTCATTCAGTTTACCTTCTCAAAGGCTTTGGTGAAGCCGCTTGTCAGCCGCTTCGCCTCTGGCCTTGTATCCGCACCTAAACCCGCCAGGTGTTCCACAAGGGCATGCCTTTTCCACACAGCCACGAAATCACGCTTAATGAATGGCATGGCCTTCCCGCCATATTGGTTTTCTTGCACCTGAAGAATGCCGCCCACAGAGCGCAACGCATACACTTCCCTGTCCGTCAAGGCGCGGCACCCCTGCAATGGCCCAATATCTGGGTGCCAGTTGTCCGCATATTCGAGAACATGCTGCCACGCTTCCTCTGCTAAAGCTTCGGCTACATCCAATTTGGAAGGCAGCGGCGCGACAGATTCTCGAATCTCCGGTATCTTTGGAAACCACTTCGAGGTAAGAAGCATCCCTTCGAGGCTCGTAATGAGACTTTGATACGGCAGGTCAGAGAGGCTCTGTATGTACAGGTCAATGCGTCTTGGGGTTAGGTTCTCTCCCGTCGCTTCCGCTATTGCGTAAAGCCGCTTGACGATCTCTTTCTGCTGAGATTCTGAGAGCTTCGACACAAGCCTTTGCGTTGTCAATGCTTCGCTGTTCGGCTCGGTTGACATAACGTCCTCCATTTGTTTTGATCGGGAATAGGCCCTGCCAGCAGTTCATAGTGGATTGGTTCAACACTTCCCCAGGTTCGTTCCCTTCCGTCTTGAGGTTTTCGAGTTTTGAGATTGCCAAACCTACCGCCCGGTCCGTCATGGGCTTCTTGATTTTCTTCCTCATCTCCAAGAATCCCATCCACGCTTCTATAGGAATCCAAGAAGGAAGTTCAAACTCATCCCCCCTAGAGGGGGTAGGGGGTGTTTTCTGTCTCTTCTCTTCTTTATATGTCTCTGTCTCTGTCTCTGGTCTAGCAGAATGCTTGCATGGCGCTAGCAAAACGCTAGCATTTTCACTTAGAAACCCCTTTTGTATCAATAAATCCAAGTAACGAACCCGCCGAAGTCCTGTCATCTGGCGGAGCAATCCAAGCCGCCGAGGAACCGCGCCCGAGCCGGAAGCTGCCAGAATCCAGACCCGAATCAGTTCGTATTGCGCCCCTTCGGGCATCGAAATAAAGTCGGAATCGTTCAAGATTGAGCGGTGAAGTTTAATCCAAGGCGGGTTGCGATCCTTGTAATGCTGGAAAGTATGCCAGTTTTTTACGTAGAGTTTCGGGATGTCATCAGACACAGAATCCCTCCAGTAAGGGAAAAGGGCGAGTGTACTGGCACCCGCCCTCGCGGATGCACGTTAGCCCGATGGCCTATCGAGCTGAAACCAGCATAGCACGCCTTCAGGAGTTTGTCAAGGGGGTCGGGTCTAGCTCCAACTATTCCCAACCCCCTCGCTCTGCGTAAAGGAGGAGTTCCTTGCTTGAAGCTATTCTACCACGAAATGCAAGTGGGTGAAAAAACTC
>ERZ1292632.4004-Hain-H43-01um-R2-4004-length-10850-cov-15_pt1 | contig 10850 bp, 18 predicted proteins | sample MGYA00564407_ERZ1292632 | MGnify/ENA primary metagenome ERZ1292632 (study PRJEB36523, sample SAMEA6512637) | groundwater metagenome | collected 2019-01-08 | study: AquaDiva: Metagenomics assemblies of 32 groundwater samples
GACTTAACAATGAACCCCGCACACAAATATGGGGTTGTAACCTGATACAGTCCGTCAAGTAGATTAGTCCTTTGCAGCATAGATAATACACACAGTTAGCATACCCAAGCAATAGGACACTATCGCTACTACCGTAAGCCACATGAGCCACATGAGTTATCCCTATGCTTTGGTACAACTTTGTAAAAGACTGGATAATCATACCCTAATGTCCGAGGATCAAATTGGTCAACTACGGTGACTGAATCATCAGGGCATGTTACCCAAGTATACCCATACCAGCAGCAATCGTCTGCCTGCATTTTAGCTCCCTACTTTCGTCCCAACTTAGCAGTCATTACCTGGATTGCTCGTTGCCCGACCATAACCTCCAAAGCATCCTGGTCAATGGACAGCCGATAGTTGAACCCGGCCAAGGTGAAACCCTTATCTGTCAAGCGTATTTTGCCTGATAGTTCAGCCGAATCCAGAGCTAAGCGGCCAGCTTCACGGTATTTGTAATAATCAGACATCACAACCCCTCAGGGTTCAGCAAGGTTAAAGGGGTAGGTTTGCTGTCCCTACCCCATGCCAAGCGTTAGTCCTTGTGGGACAATTTGTCCTGGTTCTTAGACAAAAAGTCCTTAATCTCTTCAGTCATGCCAAGCAGCTTCTTCCATTGCTGGTCATACAGTGTGACAGGGAACCTGCCAAGGCCGTAGAGACTGACTGCACCCTTGGTACTGACTTTGAGCGTAGGGGTAGGGTTACGGCTGGTGATCTTGGCACGAAGGGCGTCGTTTTCTGCGCGGAGGGCTTCGAGTTCTGTCATGGCTGCTACTCCTGCCCCTACCTGTGGGGCTGCTGGGAAGGCGGGGCGGTAATTCCAAACTTGCTGGTCTAGCCAGGGCCGGAATCCCTTTTGCGTCGGTTCGCTACCCCGCCGTCGGCGGCGAGTGGTGCAGACGCCGTGCCAGCAAGCGGTAGTGGTGCGATCCGGCGCCACCACAACAGCTGGTACATGAAATCCGGCACTGACGCAAAATGTCGCCCTTTTTTGTCACTCGGTGTCAATTTGTGGCGGTCGCGCTAGTCTCGCGCAAACCTCGCGGGCACATGCCTGAGTGCATGTGTGCGTGCGCAGGCACACGTGCGAGCGTGCGTGCAGGCCTGCGCGTGTGTGCGCCAGCGTGCGTGCTTAGTCACGCGCGCGCGTTGTCATCGTCATAGGGTGACGGGGGCTCGCGCGCGGAGCCACACCATCGTGACGGGTCCCTGGTGAACTTTCCCATCGAAAAGGTGTGAGTGCTTATCACAGTTATGATAGTGTAACAATCTGCGCAATGTACCTTGCAAAATAGGTAAGGAATGAGGTAACAACTAACAGACCGCCCGATCCAGTGTTGGCAGTTGTACCGTACGTTATAAATGCCTAACCCAGTAAAAATGAGACATTTTGACCCACGCCGAGGAGGTTGACAAACGGTGGTAAGTGTGATATACTGCCCGCAGGTTAAAGGAGGGTCCAATGAGAAGAACTACAATATTGTTGCCAGATTCAGCGAAAGAGTTCCTCGCGCAGGCTAACGGCCTTGATGTAGAGATTCCTGTCATAATGGGTGACATGAGGGTGCTGAGGCTCAAATACAGCCTACTTCCACGAGTTTGCAGTGACCAGTACATCCCTGAAGACGCCAAGGTCTGCCCCGGCTGCGGCCTCAGTTTACGGAAGGATGCTGAGATATGAAGCGTGATCTCGTACAACTGTGGGTAACGAAAGCGACGCGGCAGGCCGTCAAGGTCCAAGCTGCCAAAGCAGGACTCTCGGCTGTGGACTTCTTGGAGGGCTGCTTCCATGTCACAGGGAATACTGAGAGAGTGGCAGAAGTGCTGGTGACTACCTCGGAAAAGTCACCTTCCGTATAGGTATACTACAGGTGGTATAACCGCCGGTATAAGTTCTAAGTGCTTGATTTCAGTGAAGTGGCGGTATAACTGGTATTACCGCTGGTATTACCACTTATACCGGCCTGGAGGGGTCAGTGGACAAGCGAAAAAGGGGCATTGTACTGATTCAGGTCTATGAAGAAACTCGGGAGGCGCTGAAGAAGCTCGCTGCCGAAGCAGACCTCACGATTCCGCGTTTTGTAGCGGAAGTCGTAGATGGGCTGACTGGTGAGCATCAGGACACTGCGCATGAGCGCGAGAACGACGCCAGTGTGCGTAAGGGCGACTTCCAGCGCACAGGCCGGGGCGAGCCCAAGGCCACTGGTGAGTTCAGGGAGCTTGACATCTACAGCGAGAAGGACCAAGCGCACTGGATGACCTGGACCGCCGAAAAGAAGCTCAAGTACATAGAATGGTGGGAAAAGGACCACCCTGGGCGCTTCTGGGAAGGTGACGCAGCCTTTTTCCCCACGTCCTTACGGTGTTAGTTGACAAAGGGGTACGAGTATGATATACTTACTACGCTACGCTGTTGGGGCCGTACTGTTCCTCCTCTCAGTGCCCTTCATGCTGCTGACACTGGCAGCGGGTGAGACATACCTAAGCCTGAGTGCTGCCTCAGATTGGTGCTTTGGGTGCGCTTGTGAAAAACCTTGACTACAACAACGCTACGAACATTGTAGGCCAGCAGTGTACATGGTGTCATAGGCACACCCCTGCCAAGTACCTGGCCCCAATTCTCGTCAGTTGGCCCAAGCGCCTCATGAAACACCGAGAGCTACATAACGTATGCTGTGAGTGCATTGCTGCGAACAATGTGCCAAAGGGCGTCGCTGTTGAACCGCTGCCTCAGTACAACCACCAAGAGAAACGAGTGAATCCTAATGAAAAAGCTCTTGTCAGTCTTGCTGGCCTTACTGTTCCTCGTTAGTCCGGTTGCTGCTGGAGAGTGGAAGACGCCCCCACCGCAGGCACAAATAACGCCTGCCGAAGACACGCTGGAAGTTTTATGGGAAGGTGAGACTGACCTTGACATGTTGAAACAGGTCCGCATTGACATCCGGCGGGCCGTGATTGATAAGAAGAAAGTGCTGGCTGTCACGTTGCTGTCTCCTGGTGGGCCAGTCATTACGTCACTGGAGATTGCTCGGCAGATTAAACTAGCACGCGAAAAGGGGCTGATCGTTGAGATTCATGGCATCGCTCTTATTGCATCTGGAGCGACATTCGTGCTCTCAGCGGGCACGCCTGGCAGGCGAACTATCAGTAAGTACACTTTCTTTCTAGTCCACCCCCCACAGGCGTCGAACTACGGTGGGGCCACGTGTCTGAACGTCGTGCCCGAGCCAAAAGACGTGCAGGACAAAGCGATCAACGCGATCCTCAGGATCATGCGCGACATGTACATAGAGTTCACCAAGAAGTCCCAGGAGGAAGTGGAGAAGTGGCTCACGTGTGGCAATGAGGTCGTGGGGTCAGGGGAGTTGGCCTTGTCACTTGGCATGGCTGATGAAGTGAGGGAATAAGGTGACTCATGTGGCAGTGGTTGAAGCGCCTCTTTGTAGGGGTGCCATACTGCCGCTTGCATATTTGGCAGAAGAACGAGTACCACGTTTTAGTGTGTTCCGTGTGTGGCTGGGTTGAAGGGCAAGACTCTAATGGAGGGAAACATGCAATACAATTTTGACGAGAGGATTTTCGAGGAACGGTTCAAACCTTGGATACGCGGGAAGCTTCTAAAACACGCTGAGTGGGTTATTGAGGATTTGGTAAGTGAGTTCCGCGAGAAACTGCGCGAGCGCATTGACCTGGAGGTTGGTAAGGTCATGGCAACATTAAGTACCAGCGGTGACCTCACGATTACTTTACAGTTACCTAACGAGTACGAGGAAGACTAATGGCACCGTATTATTTCATAGATGACAAACATCATGCTGCTGGAGGGTATGTGTAATGGCACCGTTACTAGCATTGCTACTCCCTGCGCTGCTACCCGTCGCCGCTGACGCCCTGAAGGGCATCTTCGGTGGCGTTTCGCGCTTGATTACTGGCGACACGGGCGCGAAGCCTCAGAACATGGATGAGTACGTGAAGATGCAGGCGGCTGACATCGAGAGGATGAAGGCCTTGGCCGCTCTCGATCAGCCCGCGTCGAACATCTCGAAGTGGGTAGCTGATCTGCGTGCCAGCTTCCGGTACATCGGGGCAGGGCTGATTATCGTGACCGGCTGTGCGCTCGTGGCCTATGACGCCGTGTTCCCAGCGACCGTTGCCCCGTATGCCTACGACACTATGACGCAGTTGATGGGGAGCGTTTTTAGCTTCATGTTTGGTGACAGGGTGTATCTTGGCTTGAAGCAGGCCAGCAAGTGATTGCGGCGGCTGTCATTGTTGTGTTAGTTTTCGCGTTCGCGCTGTGGGCACATTGGCTTGAGTAATTTGTGCTAACGGGACCCTCTCAGCAATTAGGCAATGATGGAGACTGGTGCTTGACTGGGGTTCGATTCCCCGGCCCTAGCCGAACGCTTCCCGTTGGCCGGATTGAATGAGATGGGATATAACAAATCCGGCAGCACATTGTAAGGGCAGTACGTACCCTGGGAGGGTACATTATGCAGCGAAAAGATGGTTCTGTGAACTTGGAGGGCCTTGTCCCTGAAGTCCGTGAGAAGCTGGCCGTGATGGAAGCGGCTCGTGCGTCAGCGCTCAAGGTGCTTCTCGCTGGCGAGATGGTCGTCACGTCTGCGCGCGACGGTGTTCATGGTGTGAATAGTAAGCACTACACTGGTGAAGCTGTGGACCTTCGCATCCGTGATTTCACAGACATGTGGAAGCAGTATTTGCAGAAGGCGCTGGGGAAGGACTGGGACGTAGTGATTGAGCAGGATCACTTGCATCTCGAATGGGACCCCAAGTGATATGGCACTCCAGTTTCCTTATCTGTACAAGTGGACTTTCTTCAGTGAAGTCGGCTACACGCCACGCTCGGGTCAGAAGTGGCTCCACTGGGCCGCAGATTACTTCAAGTACATCGGCTTCTTCTCGTATCCCCGTGGCGGGAAGTCCTTTTCTGCCGCGATGGAAGTTGCGGCCACGGTCAACGAGAATGACTATCACTGCTGGATCGTCGCGCCAACGTATCAGCTTGGCTCCAAAGAGTTCGGGTACATCTACCAGGCTCACTTGAACGCCGGGTATCTAGACAAGGCAAAGCACGTCAGCTTCAACATCACTGGCGGCGACATGCGCATCGAATACCCTTGGGGGTGGTGGGTGGAGGTCAAGTCCGCTCAGCACCCGCACTTGATCCTCGCGGAAGAGTTGGACGAGATGATCCTGAGCGAGGCACCGCGCCTCCCTGCCACGCTGTTCGACCGCACGCTGTTCAACCGCGCTGAGAAGCGCCACGGGCGCGTGTACTGCCCTGCGACGCCAATGGGCAATAACTGGGCGCACCGTGAGTTCTGGATTCGCGCACAGAAGGTGTGGGAGGGGCAACCTAACCCACTCTACGACCGCGACCATTACGCTATTCGTGTGACGCACTTGGAGGAAGAGAAGTCCATTGCTGGTGTCCACTACCAGCCGGGGGTGTACAGTGAAGAAACCGTTGCGAAAGCGCGTGTCAGGTGGAAAGATCAGCCGCAACTGCTCCGAGAACAGTTTGGTGGTGACTTCATATCGTACGCAGGACTTGTGTACCCTGTTGCAAAAGTTAAGAGAGTCAGTCCTTTCCACATACCCGAAGACTGGCATGTGGTACTCGGTTACGATCACGGAGCATCTGGACGGGCGGGGGGAATGACCGCGATCCCCTTCGTTGCGTGGGACAATGAGTCCCCGCGCAACTGCTATGTGTTCAAGATGATCTTTGAGAGCGGCCACGGTGCGCGCCACTACGTCCAGCAAATTCGCAACAAGCTGCGCAAAGACGACGGGATGCAGCGTGGCATTGATATTGTGGTCGTTGATAAGTCGGCCAAGCAAGTGCGTATCGAACTCGCGCTCCTGGGCCTGCCTAACACAACGCCGCCGTTCAGTGACTTCAAGGCCCGTTACACGCGCGTTATGTCGCTCTTGGAGGAAGGGCGATTGTTCGTGTTTGACTCGGAGGAGACAGCGCCACTTTTCTACGAAATGGCCCGGTATGAATGGAAAGAGGGTGCCAAAGGTGAGCCGCGTGGCGACCAAGTTCAAGGCCCTGATGACGCGATGGACGCGCTGGGTTACGCGCTGCTATACCCAATTCCTGAAGTCCGCCCAGAAGAAAGAGAATCAGCAGCGGCGGTCAGGACCGAAGAGAAAGTCACGCCGCTCCCGCCGCGTGTGAAGCGTTTTTGGGACGAGTTCCACAAGGATCAGGCGGAAGCGAAGGCGCTGGAGGACTTGGAGGACGCTCCGTCAATGTTCGACGTGAGTGGTGGGCTTTTTGATGAGTAGGAGGAAGCATGCCTGACGAGTCTGCACAGGAAGATTATGAATATCATACCTATTTCGTAGGTTGTACCTGTGAACACGAACAGGACCAACACGGTTGGGGGCATTGTAAGGTTCCTGGTTGTTCTTGTGTGGGTGGGTATGAGGAGTAGGAGGAGCCATGAAAGACACGTTCTATGACAATGATCCAGTTCCTTATTCAGTAACGACAGAATTTGTTCGACACGACGGAGAACGGTTCATTCGACAAACGCTGCGCGTAAAAGGGTTTAGCGCTGCGCTCGTCGTCTTGTTTCGTGGTGTTTGGTTAGTGTTGGAGGGGCGAGCATGAAGCGCAAGTGTCCTCGTTGTGGGAACACTGATATCAAGTACAGTAAGTGTACTCGCTGTTATCCGCCGAAAGGGAAGGTAGTGCGTTAGTTTTAATAGGAGGAGTCATGTTAAAGTATCTCCTTGAATGTAACGTGAGGAATTGTAGAAACCGGACAGAGGAAACCGTTGTTAAAGGTAAAAGCAGATTAACTACACTTCCTATTGGCTGGATTCGTATTGGCGTTTTTAACGAGGACGATGTTAATGACGTGCACCTTTGTCCTAAACACGCTGAACTGTTACAAGTAAATGAATAATGTGCTGTTCATGGTGCGCTGAGCGAAGTGGAGGGATTATGTGGCTGAAGCGTACTGATTACGAAGCGTTGCGAGAGCGTGCGCTGAAGGCTGAAATACAGCTTCAAGCATTGACAGAAGTTGCTTGGGGACATCAGAAGTCTTATGAGGCGCGTATTGATTTGCTTGAAGCGGCCCTTTTGAAAGCGAACGACGAAGCACATACGGTGCGGAAGGAAGTATCGAATCGTCCTGCTGTCCCTGTGAACCTCGCCGCACTCTTCGATGACGAAGACCCTGAACTTGTTGAAGCAGACCGCCGCCGGGCGAAAGACGAGGGCTCGACCGATGGCCTCCTTGCTGCAATGGATGAATAATGCCAAAGGAACTGAAACTTCCTATCCTCGGCCTCCCGACTGTTGAGGAGGACACACGAGTCCTCGTTCGTGAGATTCGTGAGCGGAATACGCGGTATTCTCAGGACCTCCTGCATAAGTGTTACGAGAACATCCTGTACGACTACAACCGCCAGTGGGTCACGTTCGACACGCATCTTGGGCAGTTTCGCCCGAAGAGAACTGCGAAGTGGATTCCGAAGCCGTCCACGAACCGCTACAGTGCTGTCCTGCGCCCACTGATTGCCGCGCTCGCTGGTACTGATCCAATTCTCCAGTACGTGCCCGTCAGCGAGGAGCCAGCAGACCTAGCGACTGCGAACGTCGCCAGCAGGATCATTGAAGTAGCACGGCACGAAGTTAACGTAGCGCGCATTCGGCCACGGTTGGCACGGTGGGTTGGGCTCACTGGAAATGGCTGGCTCGTGTCTGGCTACGATAACGACGTGCGCTACGGGATGCAACCGGAGCAGTACGAGCAGTGCGTCGGCTGCGGTATGCAGATGATGGCTGACGACATTGAGAAGGAAGGTGGGTGCCCTGGCTGTAAGGAAATGGGCACTGAAAGCCCAGGGTTCCAGCCAGCATTTAACGAAACAGGCCAGCCAAAGATGGGTGAGCGCCCGCGTGGGGCATTGTTCAGTGAGTTCGCGTCAATTTTTGAGATGGAGTACGACCACGAGGCAGATAGCTTCGAGGACTCTCTGTACGCTCTACGCTTCCGCTCCCGTGACCGTGAATGGGCGAAGTCGCGCTTTAGTATGTCTGAGCAGGAATTGAACGAGGCCGGGTCACAGCCGCTCTCACCAGTGGTGCAGCAGCGGTACTTGCAGTCCCTCGCATTCATCTCGCCATTGTCGTACCAGACGTACCTCTCCAAGCCTTTTCGTGAGAACCGCATTCTCGTTACGGACATCTGGATTGACCCTACGGCTGAGAACCCCCAAGGCTACTACGCTATTCTCATTGGCGATACCATTGTGTACAAAAGTGGCTACAAGTACCATGCGCCTGATTCACAGGCCGGTTTGCTCGCTCCAATGCGGACCCTTTCACACTTTGGTTACCAGATCGCTGCGGGCCGCGTCGCGTACCGCACGCCTGCTGATGACCTCACTGGGATGCAGAAGACGCGCAACGAGCTTGAGTCCATTTACAAGCTGCACTCTCGGCGTGGCGCGAACTCAATCATCTGGCTCCCTGACGGGGCGAATGTCTCAAAAGTCACTGGAGAAGAGGGCATTGTAATTCGCTACTCAGCGATGTCTCAGGTTCCCCCACCACGGCGCGAGCCTGGGTTGGAATCACCGAGGTTCATTCGGGAATGGATTGATCTCATTGACGCCAGCATGGAAGTCGTGGCCGGGTCTGTGGACGTGCTGCGCGGCGAGGCTCCTGCGGGGTTGGAGGCGTATTCTGCCCTCCAAGCTCTCGAAGCTAAAGCCGTGCAGGCGATGGCTGAGTCCCGTTCCCTGTGGCAGATTGGCTGGGCCGAGTGGTCCCGTCAGATGTTGGGTATCTTCAAGGAGTACTGTCTCGATGAGCGTGAACTGGCGCTGAAGGGCGAATCTGGTGCCTGGTCCATTGAAAAGTTCAAGTCCGCTGACATGCGCGGGGGCGTGAGAGTCATTCCTGACCTAACAAGCCAGCCTCCTTCCTCACCTGTCGCTAAGCGCGCTGGGCTTGAGCAAGCACAACGGATGGGGCTGTACAACCCTGCGGACCCCCAGGAGCGGTATCGTGGCCTCCAGATCATTGGCTTGCCAGAACTGATGCAGGACCTTGACCTTGACACTCGGGCAGCCGCTATTGAGAATGACATATTCTATGACGTGTATTTCCGTATGCGCCCTGGAACTCCCCCGAACATCAACCCAATGCTTGACAACGACATTGTTCACCTTGGAACCCACAGGCGCTTCGCTTTGTCTGACAAAGGCCGGTCCCTTGGGCCTGTTGGTCAGGCCGCGCTCCAGGGTCACATGGCCCAACACGAGTTCAACATGATGCGGAAGGCCATGCAGCAAATGCAGGCTATGGGTCCTGACCAAGCTGGCGGCGAGGCCACTGGCGGCAAGAAGACTGGCGGGCCGTCCGCTGAGAAAGCTGTGAAGTCTGAAGCTGGGGCCGCTTCCCAGCCTGCCCGTGCCAACGACATGGGGAAGCCGAAGGAGGGCAAGCGCGCCAGTCGTTTGCGTGAAATGAAGGCTGAGCAAAACACTTCCCCACAATAACACGTATATCACAGTTGACACACGTTTGTCAACGTCCTGGTAGTTGACAAATTTCGTCAATTGTGTTATAGTGGGCCGAATACCCCAACATCTTGTATTGGAGCGTCCTCATGCCTATGTCCGAGAAGGGCCATAAAGTGATGGGTTCCTTCATGAAGCAGTATGGTGCGAAGAAGGGTAAGTCCTTTGCCTACGCCACTGCCAACAAGAAGGGCAAATCCTCCAAGATTTTCCAGGCTTTGCACGGGGGGAAATAGCCTACCCCATATCGTTCACGTTACGTGAACAGGACCGTTATTCCTAGCACTAGCTAGAGGAGACTACAATGGCCGACGCAAAAGTCGAGAAGGTAGAATCAGAGGGTCAGACTGACGAGGAGGCGTTGAAAGCCGAACTGGAAGAGGACGGGGAACTTCAAGGCGATGACGGGAAACCGCTCCCTTGGAATCACCCCAAGCGCGTTCGGCAGATTTACAAGGACGCTAAAGCTGGCCGTCAGGCTACACAGGCCCTCAAGGACCTGGGATTCAAGCCGTCTGATGCTGGGAAGCTTCGCGGCATCATAGACGAGTGGAAGCAGTTCCGTAGTGAGTACGATGAGTGGGAGAAGCGTCAGGAAGCTGGCGAAACCACTAAGACTGAAGACAAAGAGATCAGTGAGGAAGAGGAACGCTGGAAGCGCATCGAGAAGATGCTTCGTGCGCGAGGCGTGCGATTCGCTGATCCCAAGGAAGACGAGAAGGAATCCGCGAAGGCGAACGAGACCCATCTCCTGAACATGACCCGCCAGGCCCATGCGCAAATCATGGATAGCCTTGAGGATTCTGGGCTGTTCGAGGGGCTGGATGACGACGCCAAGCAGGACCTCTTTGAAGAGTTCGACTTCAAGATTGGCAAGAAGCTCTCACGGGACGAGGCTGCCAGAGCCAAGTTTACACAAGGCTCTCTCAGGCCCATCAAAGCATTCATCACTGAATTGCTGGAGCAGCGTGGGGTAAAGAAGGCTGAAAAGCCTGACGAGCATCCACGAGGCACAGGGATTCGCAATCTTCCCCCACGGGGGAGCAGCACTCCAGGATCGGCTGTGGTTCGTAAGACTGTCACGCAGACTAAGGAACCCCAGAACGTGAAGGAAGCTGCTGCGCAAATGGTTCTAGACCTTGCCGCCCGCCGGAAGGAGCGCGAGCGGGGAGGTTAAATAGAGGTTATCATGGCTGCTGACCTTACACAGATCGCAACTTATCTCAAGG
>ERZ1292632.4006-Hain-H43-01um-R2-4006-length-10849-cov-9_pt1 | contig 10849 bp, 14 predicted proteins | sample MGYA00564407_ERZ1292632 | MGnify/ENA primary metagenome ERZ1292632 (study PRJEB36523, sample SAMEA6512637) | groundwater metagenome | collected 2019-01-08 | study: AquaDiva: Metagenomics assemblies of 32 groundwater samples
ATAAGTGAAAAAAACCATTCATTGAACATAGGCTGTCGATATTTTTCAATACCCGAGAATCGTTTTCCTGTACGAATTCCATTCCCAATAATCAACATATCCCCATGAGCCATAGCGCGACTCATAGAGAAAAGAAACTGATTAATATCGAAACTAGCCAATGTACTGCCAAAAAGGAGATACGCGGCGCGAGCATCAGACCGAGCCCTCATTCGCTTGACCAGCTTATCGGGAGACGAAAAGTCCTCAACGTAAGAATGCCCTACGGAAAACGTTCGCGACGCTCGTGCCTGTAACCGTGTTTTGGCAAGATGAATCAGAGGTAGACTGACATCAACCGGAAAATATTTTGTCTTAATCGTGGAAGGAAGCGACGTTACAAAAACCTCTGCTTTTTTTCCATCTCCGCACCCAAAATCGACAGCGTCAAGTTTTCCCCGAGCCCCATCAAAAAAACGAGGTACATGAAAACGAATCAAGTCAAGTTCCCGATCGACCACATTGAGCTTGTACCGTGGCCAACGCTCCAAGTTAAGAAATCCTTGAGCAAGCTGCGGAGTTATGTAAAGAAGCTTATGATTAGCAATATTCCACACGCGCCTGCCCCGCTCTTTAGAATACCCGTTCTTAATTAACTCTTTTAAAACGAGTTGTTCGAACATAAAAAAATCAGCAAAAACCTCTATTTATACGTTTGGAAAGATGGCTACTTCTGACAGAGTGCAAGGGCGTAGGACCCATCATCAGAGACGTAAAGTTTAACATTGCCAAAATACATTTTAAGATAAGAGAGAAATTCTTCCTTCGGATAATGATAGGATATGCCAACGACTATCTGATCGCCCTTATAAAACTGAACACGTTTCTCCTGAAAAGAAACGGTGGTATCTTCAGCAAGTACAAAATAAAACTCAATACGAGAATTCCTGAATCTTATATCAAAGCCAACGTCCTCTTTGGAGAGGCCCAATTGAAGAGGAATGTATCGAAACATTTTTTCAAAACCGGGATTCTCTTTGCATGCCTTAACAATGCCTTCCTCAACATTGTGGTTATTTAACCCATTACCAATTAACAAGAAATCTCCCTCTTGCATACTCTCTTTAACTTCATAGAGAAGTTCGTGGATTTCAAAATTACCCAAGGTGTTCCCCATAAGCATAAACAGATTATTCTTGAAAGCTTTCTTATCGAAAAGCCTAGATATATTCTGAAGATTTTCAAAATCGGAAATATTCCAACCAACATCAACAACCTCTGCATTCTCAAGATGACGAACATTATTTATTGCAGCCTTTACCATATATCCACTAATATCGATAGGATAATACCTAACCTTATTCTTGTTACGCATCTTCTCTATCAAAAAAGCAGCCTTCGTACCGTCGCCACATCCCAGATCGATAAGATTTACAGAATTAGACTTCAACACGGAAAGAATATCTATAAAATGCCGTTGCATTAATTGAGATTCCTTAGGTCTGACCTCTTTCTGATAACCTGGATGCTGAGTAAGTTCCAAATATGCCTTCGCCTGCTCAGGAGTTATATACCACAACTTCGAATCAGCAATGTTCCAAATCCGAGTCTTGCCTTCTAACGAATAACCTCTACGAACAAGCTCCCTAAAAATTAATGAGTTAATTTTCATAGACGGCCCTCCAGAACAAAACCTTCTGCATAATCTTCGAAAATAGCCGCCTTTTTAACCCTTCCGTTTTGCAGGTGTTCCATGCAAATAGTAACGTTTAAAACCGCTTTTCAACTCGTTTCAAAATGCCCTTGTAGTCTAGTGGCCAAGGACGTCGCCCTTTCGCGGCGAAAACCCGGGTTCAAATCCCGGCAGGGGCATTCTATCGTATATACGATAAGACATTCTCTAGTTAAAATTACTTAATTTTATGAACCAAGATTTAAGAGTCCCACAATTAGGCACTAACTAGATTGTGCTCTTTTATATTGATAGAGAATATAACCAACACCATGAACGGTTCTTATTTCTTCCCCGTTATGAAAACAGCCATTCAGCGCTTGTGCAATTTCTAATGTTGCATATCCGTCTCTTCTAAGACCCTGTACCAATTTTCTCTCTTCTTCAGACCAAGGCGTTCCTCCTCTTGCCGCCAATGCTTTAAGCGCATCCTTTCTCATTTGTAATTTAGACCTCGCATGAACTCCTAATTTTTCTTTGTAAGCTCGCTTTCCCATAGTCTTACCTCCTTTGAAAGCCAATTCCATTCTTTCTTCTTTAGTCCGGGTATGAATTCCTCGCCCTTCAAGATATGCCTTATTCCCAGATAATTTACCTGTTTCAGCCAAATGTTTGCTCCTTATTCTTTCTCTCTCGGTTTCATCTTTGATAAGCCCCTCGTAAGGTTCAAGGCTTCTGGTATCCCAGGTCGATCCAGTAAGTGCCAAACGAACTCCGACACGCGCAACATTATATGTGACGCCGTATTTTCCTCGCACATCAAATTCGTCTATTGCTTGAGGAATAGTGCCTCCACTTCGATAAAAATCTACTAATCTCTCTCCCAAGTCATCTTGTAGAGTTTTACCTAGCTCAACTGCTCTTCTAATCGCTCCAGCTTGCTCTCTATCCATATAAAACATCAAAGAAATAGTCTTTTAAGCCTTTCTAGAGCACCCTCCTTTCAGTTAAATTGAAAACCATTTGACGATGACCGACCATTTAGTTAACGAAACAAAGATATACTCCTTCTCGACAATCCTTAAAAACATCCAGAACATGGACACAATAGGAATAAATGCCCACTAAAATCGCATAAACAGGTGTTGCTCGGCAGGGGCATGAAGAGCAATAGTCCGAATAGGTGAAGTGTTCATATTAACGCATCCACGTATCTTCCCATTGCTGCATAGAATCTTCATCAAACCGATACACAACCTTCTTTTCACGCCTCTGTGACCACGAACGATAGACTGCCCCAAAAAGCAATCCTAACGCCATGCCCGACAAATGTGCCAAATTACCCGTGTTGTTAATCGGATTGCCCGTAAAGTATCCTACTGCCCCAATAACATCCCCTACTCCCCAAAGGATACCCGCAAGAAACATCGGCATGGGCATTCCAAACGCAAATACAGTCAACGAAGGCCGAATAAGAACTAATGCTCCGATCACCCCAAAGATAGCGCCAGAAGCCCCCAAAGAAGAAGGATAAAAGAACACTGAAAACAGATTCGCACCGATACCCGTCACAAAATAAACCAGTAGAAACCGTTTACCTCCCACAAGTCGCTCAAGCACTCCTCCAAAGAAAAGCAGTGCAAACATGTTGTATAACAAGTGACCAAAGTCGCCGTGTAAAAAGATAGCTGTTACAAATCGCCAAGGTTCACCAAAAGCTCGCTGATTAAGCACAAGCGCATCGGTAAAACCAGACAAGACCAATTGCAAGATAAAAAAGAGCACACATATTCCAATGAGCCATCCAAAATAGAATCGAAATCGTTCCATAGAAGACAGAGAAAAGTCGAGGATAAAAATCTTTATATAAACTCCTCAGAGCAACACACCCGTGACACGAACGCTATTCGACTGTGTAGGTGACTGGTTTGAAGACGTATTACAAGCACAATTTCCCGATTTACGAAAAATCCCTGACAAAAATGGAACAAGGCCAGACTTTGAAGGTGACGTGTTCGACGCGGAAGGAAAAGTAGGTTTCTGGGACTACGGGGTGCAACTCAAAGAGACCCAAGTAAACAGCTTCAGGCCAATTGACAAACCCCTAATTTATATCGTAGGGTATCACACAGCTGCAGGACTTAGAAACGCGACCGTGGGAATGGCTGAAGAAGAAATTGATGATTTCTTACAGAAAAATGCAGGATTACATTCAACGTATGTGATATCAAACCGAATTATAGGAAAAATATGGAGACGAGAGAATCATACGGCTGCAAATCATCCTGAATGGAGATACTTTTCATTAAGACCACGACACCTTGACGCGATAATAAATAATAGAACATTTGAACGAGGAGGGGTACGATATACGCCTTCACGATGGTATAGAATATGTCGCCCCGATCTATTATTACGGCCTGCCCCTCTGTTGGAAGGAAGAAAAGATAAATTGCAATTCGGAGCTATTCTTGATAAAGAAGAAGATAAACCTGTTATCGACTACCTAACCCAACGAGGGCTCCTTCGATAGTGCAACCCAACAGCTTTTTATACCGTTTATAAGTTCTCTATCTGAGCCGTAAGGCAAACATGGCGGTTGTAGTGTACCGGTAGCACACCAGCTTGTGGCGCTGTTAGAGTGGGTTCAACTCCCACCTTCCGCTTTTCCAAAAGGGGGAGTTGAACGGTTCAACTACTGAAATTCGAAGAATTGAAGTTACCGCGGAACATTGTTCTGCGAGTACCCACCTTCCGCTTTTCCAAAAGAGGAGAACATTAGTTTTTTATAGAGCGCACAACACCTAAGAGCGTATGATATACGAACCAGACACCGTCAAGGGATTTCCCGAGTTTTTTCCCCCAGAATCACAAAAGTTCGAAGCGATAAAACGGATAGTCGAAGACGCGTTTACGCGCTACGGATTTATCCCTCTCAAAACACCCACAATTGAATTCGACGAACTTGCACGAGCCGAAAATCAAGGTACAGAAGATGAAGCAGTATCTGACCGATTTAAACTCCAGGACAAAGGCGGACGCAACCTCACACTCAGACACGAATTTACCTACCAACTTGCGCGCGTATTCAAACAGCATCAGGACATCAAGCTCCCCTTTAGACGCTACCAAATAGGTTCGGTCTTCAGAGACGAGCCTACGGCAACTGGAAGATACCGCGAATTCACCCAATGCGATATCGACATTTTAGGAGACAGTTCCATTGAAGCCGACGCCGAATGTTTAGCCGCAGCAAGCGATATCCTAAAAGCGCTTGGTATCGACGCAAACATCCAAATAAACAACCGTAAATTAATGAATGCAATTTTAGACAGTGTACAAATTGTACAAAAAAAAGAAGTCATGCGAGAACTCGATAAATTAGACAAGCTCGGCGAAGACACCGTCAAACTCAATCTCAAAAAATACGCCGATGCTAACCAAATCATAACTCTATTCAAGCTTCTTGAAAAAGATTTGGCGTTTTTTATGAAAAATCTCTTTGATGGTGCAGAGGAATTATTCAAACTCAAAGACTTAGGAAAATGGTACGGCTATACGGCAAAGTTTAACCCGTTTCTTATGCGAGGGCTTTCGTACTACACGGGCAACGTGTTCGAATGTAAAGTTAAAGAGAGCAAACACTCCATCGCGGGAGGAGGAAGGTACGCAGGAGTTGCAGGCAAGTTCATTAGACGAGAAATCCCTTCCGTAGGCATTTCATTCAGTATCGAACGACTTATGGATTATGCAAAAATCCCCATCAGAAAAACAAAAGTGATTATTATATCGATAGAACAACCACACGCAACCATTCTTCTTGCACAAAAGTTGCGACGTGAGGGCATTCCTGCACTTATTTCATTCGAAAAGGTCGGCAAGGCACTCGAATATGCCAATGCATATGACATTCCCTTTGCCATTTTCGTAGGCAAAGACGAGCTCAAAAAAAAGAAGTTCAAATTGAAAGACCTCCAATCGGGTGTTGAAAAAGAAATATCCGAAAGCACACTCTTCAAACAGTTGCGTTAATCTTCATCGTCATCTCGACGCGAAGGTATTGAAGATTTAGAAACAAATTCGGGCTCATCATCGTCATCAAGCGTATCAAGTGCCTGCAACGCAGCATCGCTTGCTTCTTGTTCCTTCTCAGCAGTTTGCATAAATGCGGCGACCTCAGCACGCAACGCGGAAAGATGTTCTTTATGCGTCTCCTCATAAAGCGTCTTTAACCAAATCCAGATTTCTTCAAAATGACCTTCCTGCTCAAGCCAAATGCGTTGTTGAGTGTCCAAGTGTAACAAAGCCACAAACTGTATAACTCGCTCCTCCCGAGAATGCGCCTGAGTAAGTTCAGAAAACGCAAGACGTCCTGTCCGTGAAGAGAAAACAGTTTCAAGATGGCGATATAAATCACGAATTTTGTCCTGCAAGTTAAATGTGCGCTTGGGAAGTGCAATGCCAATTTCTCGCTCCTGTTGCCTAAACAGAATTTCTCGTTTAATGCGTCGCGTCTCCGTTTTAATGGCCGTATCAAGAGCTCGCATAAGTTCTTCAAGCGTAACACGACGAAATCGAGGGAGCGGCGTGCGGGGCACGAGAAAGGGAATATCTTCATCGAGTTCTATGCGTTCTTGCGTATATTTTTTCTCTTCCTTCTTACCACTCAATAACTCGTCAAGAGCAGGTAAGTCTTGCGTTAATAGAATGTCCGATTTTATACGAAGTAAAAGCGCTGCGGCAAGCAACACTTTCGAAGAAACAAAGAAATTAGCTTCTTCAAGTGCACGAATACGTTCGAAAAACTTTGCAGCGAGTAAGCTCAAATCTATATCCCATGGGTCAAGCTGCTCGCTATTAATCAAATCATAGATAATGGCCTGCCAGCTAAGTTTATCTTCAAAAAGAAGGGCATGTATCTGATCCTGGCCCACTTTCTCCCCTCCAACAGACATACTCCTGTCGAGAAGAGAGAGTTTATTAAATCTCTGAGTATAAGATTCAGAACAAGTGTCATTAAGAAGTTACAACAAAGCGAAAGGTTTAAATAGGGGAAGTTCGCATTAAATATAATCACCTCTTTTTCCCGGAAGAGGACGTTTCATTCATCTTCTTGACGAATGAGGCCTCCTCTTCTAGGGTTTATATCTATAGAGTAAGATTCTTCAACGCGTTTCGCGTAAAGTCCTTGAATAGGCAAGAAACGCATATCCGAATCAGAGAGGTGATACTTATCTCTTCTAAAAGTAACAAACCTTAAAACCTCTGCTTGTCTCGTTCGCCCATGAACAAAGAGGTGCTGACTGTTTCATTGCTCGTCGTAGCAATAATCGCGCTCGCGCTCACTAGTTTTTCGTTCTATCGAGATATAACTCCTTCGCAAGATGATAAACCACAAACAGACAACATTGGCACAATAACAGATACAGAGAAAACAACCACGGGACGAATAATTGACGAACGCACCGTACGTTCAGAAAGTACGCAATCAGGACAAGGCGGAGAAGGTGGAGATGGAAGTGGAAGCTCACAAGGATTCCAAGAGCCTCCCGAAGAAGAACGAACCTACTGCACGCCAGAAGATAGATTGATTGAAGAATGTTCTGCTAACGACCACCCCGTATGCGGATGGTTTGATCAACAACAAGTTTCTTGCGATATGGACGGACCCTGTGTACGAAGCACATTCCCCAACGAATGCGAGGCCTGTATAACGCCTACAATTCTCTATTGGACCGAAGGCGAGTGTCCAATCCATCTATAAAATCATAAAATCTAAAGAGCTTCGTGTTGCAATAAAAGCAGCGCAAAGAGCAGGAACCTATTTACTCAAACAGCAAAATAAAGTCGTTGTTGAAAAAACAAAAAGCAATTGGAAAGACATCCTAACGAAAAATGACCTTGAATCAGAAAAAATAATTCTTGAAACATTGCAACGCGCATTCCCTCAAGATGCAAGCACTACTTGCAAAAGAAAAAATTACTTCTTAACGAACTCAGTATAATTGCATTTCCCGCAATGCAAACGACCTTTATGATTCGCAAGAAAAATACCGACTCCGCATCGAGGACAAGAAGGTGAACGGACAAGCTTTGCGCCTTCAACCTTATAGTGAATATATTTCTTGCCCAAAGGTTTATTCTTGTGAGGTTTCTTACCTTTCTTAACTTTTTTCTTTTCTTCCTTCGGAGGAGCTACCTTTTCATCAGCCATTAGGACGCACCTCCCTTCTTAGCCTTGGGTTTAGGTTCAAACTTCTGCTTTGCGTCAACAGAATTGTACACAAAAGCGTACACAACTGAATCAGAGGTACCATAGGAATTAACAAGTTGTTTAATGACGACCACGTCTTCAGCAACCCCGAGTTTTTGCGCAAGGGCCGTAAGAACAGAAGCATACCCTGGATTGCCCACGCTAGGATAGGCGCATCGAACTTCACGTCGATTGAGGAGCAAATTGGAGGTTTCGTCTAAGAGATTCATCGTAATCGAATGGCAAACGAGCCTTTTTTAGTTAATTTGAGTGCTTTCGCAATTTCCGACTGTTCAGCATCGAGTACTTCAATATGCCCTTTGAAACTATCAAGGAACTCAGCCGAACCACACGCAGGACACTGTCCCGCACCCTCATAAATAGTGCGACACTGACGGCAAGCTTTAGTGACCATTACTTCTTCTTGCCCCCTTTCTTCTCTACTTTCTCAGCAGTCTTTTTAGCGCGCTCGTCCTTCTTACGTTTCTCATCAAGCCATTCAACCTTGCCTAAACCCGGCTGACGCATAGTCAATCCAATCTTAGGCTCGCCCATTTTATAACTAATAGCAACAACACGCGCAACACAGTGGTCTCCCACTGCAAGCGAACGCTTAGACGCCTTGCCCGAAAGCGTACCTGTCTTACTCAAGGAGACATAATCATCCATGGTTTGAGAAATATGGATCATGCCTCGAGAAGGGCCGATATTCATAAACGCGCCAAAATTAGTTATTTCTTCAATCGTACCATGGACAAGCTCGTGAAGCTCGGGCTTCCACGTAAGAATAGTGAATGTAGACTTGTAGTAGGTTGCACCATCACCAGGAATAATAACTCCATCACCAACGCCATTAACACTGATAACACGAATAACAAACCCAATCTCTTTGGTCATACGATTAACATAGCTCTCACTGAGCTGCTTCTCAACGGCGTCCCGTGTCGCCAAACCAAAATGCTTGGGTTCAACGCGGATGTAGTCTTCAACATCAGCAAGATAGAACATAGAATCTTGACTAAATGATGCTTTTTAAAAGTTGCTGTCTATCAAATTTAAGCCAATGGGGTCCGTCCGACCGCGTCAAATCGCCGAGAGAAAACAGAAAAGGTGTAAGGGTCCCGATTTTCAAAAACAAACTCTGTAAGACGAGGCTCGCTTTTATCAAAATTAATACTCCCCGTATCATCAATAACAAGGCTTCCCACTTCAGGAGCAAAGTAGCGAATAACCATATAACGGCCTTGTGAAGGATCGAGCGTGCTGCGAGACAAAAAAACACGAGATCCGCGATGAATCCCCTCGTAGAGAGCAAAGCCTTCCGCCGATGTATCTTGAGAAGAAATCGCAACACGATTTCCAACAAACTGCTCTAAATCAGATTCTTGAGCGATTCTATGCAGACCTACATTTCCACTATCCATGAAAAAGACCAAAAAAAGATTATTTTTAAAGATTTCTAGAGGCTATCTCTTTTCGGGGCCCACTCGTTTTTCAGCATCAAAAAGCACAATCACATTCGGAACCGAGCGCTTAATTTCCCGATCAAGGGTCGCAATATAAACACCTCGTTTGCCTTTTTCTATAAGGCCCTCATCAACACGTCCCTTCCCCAACTTCATCTTTTTAACACCCCGCGATTCAAAAAGAGCGAGGGCAATATCTATCGATTCTCGTTCAGCACGAGGGGACTTAAGGCGCAAATCTCGCAATTCTTCAAAAACCTCATGAGGAACTTTAACAGTAAAACCTTGTTCTTCGAGCTGAGTCAAAAAATCAATCTTTTTCTTCAAACAAGAAACAATAAAACTGCTATCCAGCAACACTTCCATTAAACGAAGAACGAATCAAACTTTAAATAGCTGTCTACGCTCTAAACTATAATGGTGATTATCGATAATAAAAAAGAGACAACGCATTTGCTTGAAGTACTCGCACAAATACAACAAGCGCTCGAACAATCAGATTCCTTCGCATTACATCAACTCTCGGACCAATTACTCCATACCGCTTCAATCCAACAACACACCGACATATTGACTATTGCCGTCGTAACCTATAGCCTTCACAAGCTCGTGACAAAAAAAGAACGCATCCCGCAAAGAGAATGGGCTCTCTTTATAAAGAAGTTCAACGGAGAGCTGCGTAAGTCAAGTGAAGCGCTTCAGGAACAAGATGCCGAAGAGTTCGCACGCCACCTCGACCATGCAAAAGAACTGATAGAAACAAGCATAGGAAAAAAAATGGCGGGATACGTTCAAGAAATTCTTAAAAAAGCATCCATAAACAAAGCAACAAAGGTATACGAGCATGGTATTTCCCTGTCGAGAACCGCGCATCTCCTCGGATTATCGCAGTGGGACCTACTCGAATATGTAGGGCAACGAGAATCACGAGATTCTCCGTATGTGGCAACAATCGACGAGAAAAAACGAGCGGCAATGGCACTTGCCTTCTTCTCATGAAACTCCTTATTTTTGACTCGGGTCCACTTATCAATCTCTCAATGAACGGCTTACTCGGAATACTTGAAAAATTAAAAACGCACTTCAAAGGAAAGATGGTAATAACACCGCCCGTGCGAGCCGAAGTGTGTGAGCGCCCCTCGCGTATTCCCCAATTTGAATTAGGCGCCCTTAGTATTAACGCGCTCATTGAAAAAAAAGTCATTGAGCTGCCTGAATCAATAGGAATAAACGCAAAACAACTTGAAGTCCAAACACGCAACGCGATGGACTGCGCAAATCACTCGTTTAGAGCCGATAATCACTGGATAACCCTTGTCAGCGACGCAGAAATGTCGTGCATCGCCCTTGCACAACTCGCGAAAAAAGAAGGTCACGAACCTCTCCTTGTAATTGACGAACGTACAGCCCGTTTATTATGCGAAGCTCCGGAAAACATCGAACGACTTATGGCAAGTAAACTACACCGCCCCGTTATCA
>ERZ1292632.4007-Hain-H43-01um-R2-4007-length-10848-cov-4_pt1 | contig 10848 bp, 9 predicted proteins | sample MGYA00564407_ERZ1292632 | MGnify/ENA primary metagenome ERZ1292632 (study PRJEB36523, sample SAMEA6512637) | groundwater metagenome | collected 2019-01-08 | study: AquaDiva: Metagenomics assemblies of 32 groundwater samples
CACGAGCGAGGAGGACAAAACCCGGTTTCTCGGGACGCTCCAGCCGGATGAGGCGCGGCTTATGGCCGAAGGGTCAACGGCGGAGTACCTGAATTACCGGCGGTTCACGCTCAGGAACCAGTGTCAGAACGATCTGGACATTTACCACCAGGAGCACTGCATCGCGGCTGGCGTCAGGGTCGGGACCGATGAGGGAATTCTAAGGATAGAGGAAGTTTCCGGTGGCCAGGAGTGCTCATCCGGTAAGGTGATTGCGGCCGGCCCGGTCGGGGTGCAGCCGGTCATTCGGCTGGAGACGGCTCTTGGGTACTCGGTTCGCTCGACGGTGGACCATCGGATTGCTACGGACGATGGCGGTTGGGTGGAGGTCGGGGATCTGGAGGTTGGCAATGCTCTCATAAAGTTGCGGGCGCCAAAATTCTCCGACAGGGAGTACATGCAATCGTGGTCGGACTTCCCGGCGATCCGAACGAGCATCCGGATCGATGAGGTGTGGGGGAGGTTCCTCGGCTACTTCATGGGCGACGGCTGCTACTCGAAGGACACGCTTCATTTCGCCTGTGATGCCAAGGATGTCGATGTCGTCGATGACATTGCATCGCTGATTCTCAAACTGTTCGGCAGAAAAGCCTCCGTCAGAACGGTTCGAGGATGCACGAATGTTGTGCTCACCTGCACGTCCCTCAAGCACGTCCTGGACAAGATGGGTCTGTTGCGCCGATCCGGGAAAATGAGCCGTGGCGGGATCATCAGGAACGTGAGCGTTCCGGAGTGTATCTGGCGCTCTCCGAAGAACGTCGTCCGGGAATTCTTGCGCGGGCTGTTCGAAGCCGACGGTTTCAACGGTTACGGGTATCCGAGGATCGTGCTGTTCAGCAAGCACAAGGAGTTCCTGCGGGACGTTCAGCTCTTGATCCTGGGTTTCGATATCACGTGCCAACTCAGCTCGAAGGTGCGCCACAAGAAGCCCAAGGATGGCAAGCCCGGGTACTCCTACGTCGCCAACGAGCTCCTGTTCCGCACCGAGGAGTCCATCGCCTTCAACCGCGAGATAGGGTTTCTTTCGCTGCGGAAGCGGTCCCGGGTCGATAGCTACCTGACCGGGAAGCCTCGACAGTCGCGTCTCGCGCTCGGGATGTCCGACACCGTTACGAGCGTCGAGCCGGATGGTGAGGCCGAGGTTTTCGATCTGTCCGTATCTCCTGTCCCGTCTTTCGATGCCGGAGGGGTCCTTGTCCACAACTGTGAGACGGATCGGCACGCTTTCCTGTCGTCGGGCCGACCGCGGTTCTCGAGGAGTTTGATTTCACTGTGGCCGATCGAGAACGGGCGTGTGGGGCGGCTCGAGGATCGGGTGCATGGCTGGAAGCGAAGCATTGCGTTTGTCCCGGACGCGCAGGACTTCCTGACGATTTATCGAGATCCGATTCCGACGCATCGGTACGTGATGAGCGTGGACACGAGCGAGGGGAAGATTCCGGACGGATGCCGCAAGCCCGATGCGACGGCGGCGCACGTCTGCGACATCGACCACGGGAACGAGATTGTGGCGGTGCTGTCCGGGCAGATTTCCGAGGAGAACGCCGTCCCGTATCTCGATCTGATGGGGCGGTACTACAACATGGCTTTCATCATTCCGGAGACGAACTCGACGGGCAAGGTGGTGGCGATCAACCTGCCGAACCCGCCGTACAACTACCCGCGGGACAGGTTCTACCACAAGGATGACTGGAACCCGGAGAAGAGCCGGCACGTGCGGGAGATCGGCTGGCGGACGCACGAGACGAACCGGCATCATCTGATAAGCGTGATCGCCAACGCGATCAACGATGGCGGAGTGATCGTGCATGACCGGCGGATTCAGGAGGAGTGCATGAACTTCGTCTGGAAGGATGCCGGGCGCGCGGAGGCGCAGAGAGGGTTCCACGACGATCACGTGGTGGCGCTCGGGCTCGCGTTGATGGGGGCGAAGTGCTACCCTTCGCACTTGAAGGATGGGGCGGAGGCCGTCCCGGCATTTTTGGCGGCGCGGGCGCGAAACGAAACGGCGGACAGCGTGACGGGGTATTGAAAATGTTCGGACCTCCCGGAGTCGAGTTCGACGCCGCATGGCCGGTTATTCAGCCTCGATTGAAAGAGCTGTACGGTGATCGGCTTGACGCCTTGAGTCCGGATGACCGGCGCTGGCTTTGTGATCTGTGGCGGCGCGGGGAATACGACAAAATAGAGCGTGTCGCGGCTCCGGAGAAACCCTGATGCCCTACGAGCGGCGAGGCGCGGTGGTCTACAAGGCGGATACCGGGAAGCGCGTCGGGAAATCGAAGTCGGCCGACCGCGCGACGCGCTATCTACGGATGGAAGCCGACAAGGACCTGCCCGCGCGCAGGCAGGCGGGAGGGTCGCTAGATGGAGTTCTATTTACGGATCTGGAAAGCCGATGTCAGGGTGGCGCTGGCAACCATGTCCTGGGACCTAAATGTCTATCTGAGGGCCGTGGCGCTCTTGAACGTGGTCGGTCGCACGATGGGGTTCCAGTGGTACACTCGGGCGGACGGAATTCGGGTGCTGGCGCTCTACCTGTGGTCCTGGCAGCGGACGTTCGAGAAGAGAGTATGGGGATTGCCTGATGGCGCCTAGGAACGTGATTCCCAAGATCGAGCTTTCCGCCGACGAACAGAATCGTCTCGTCGAACAATTGATCGAGGACGCGGCGCTCGCGGAGGAGTTCAAGTCCGGGAACTGGGACACGGCCCACGACACGCACTGGCGGCTCTATCGCGCCGAGCCCGATTTCGTTGAGCGCAACTTCCCATGGCCCGGCTCGTCGAATCTCTTCATCCCGATCGGGCAGGTCATCATTGAGGCGTTCATTTCGCAGGTGTTCGACGCGATGGCCTCGAACGATCCGCCCATGAATGTCCTTGGGATGAGCGACGCCAAGGAAGAAGATGCGACTGCGCTGCGCGACTACTACGGGAACTATCTCTACGAGCAGGTGATCCCGTTCAAGGCGATCTTCAACGACTGGCTCCTGAATACCTGCGTGGACGGGACCGCGGCCGTCAAGCCGCGCTGGTCCAGGGAGTACGTCGTCAGGCGCCCGCGCGAGGTCGAGGAGATTCAAGGCGTCGAGAAGCGCACCGTCGAGATGGAGGGGGTGTCGCAGCGGGTGGAAATACCGGGCCCGGTGGAATCGCGGGTGCGGGAGTACGCGCTGGTTGAGAGGGAGGAGCGCCCGCGGGTCGACGTTTCGGATCTCTCGCATCTGTTCGTTGCGCCCGACACGGGCCGCACTCTCAATTGGCCGGATTGCCGCTGGTACTATGACCGCCAGTATCTCACCTGGGAGGATCTGGTCGAGCGGCGACGGGACGCCGGCTACGCGAACGTCGACGAGGACCTGAAATCGAAAATCACCCGGCGGCTCACGACCGACAAGGAAGCGACCGAGCGCGACCTGCAGGCGCTCTCGGAGAGCGCTACCGAGGACGTTGTCGAGGTCCAGGAGTGGTACCGGCGCATCGTGCTTCCCGCCCGCTACCAGAAGACGCTCGATGACGGGAAGGAAGAGAAGGTCGACCAGGACGCCGGGGACGAGGACGGCTACGCCGAGGAGTGCATCCTGACCTTCTTCCCGGATACGAAAAAGATCGCCAGAATCGTCCCGCTCGAGCGCCTCTACCCGGACCGGAAGCGCCCGCACGTCGCGACGAGATTGTACCCGGTGCCGAACTTCTTCTACGGGATCGGCCTGTCGGCGAAGCTGCTCCACATCAACCGCGCGCTGAACTCGACCTGGAACCAGCGCATCGACTACGGGACGCTCCAGAACGTCCCCTGGTATCTCTATGATCCCGTGACCACGGGGCTGCAGGAGGACAAGCTCGGGATACGCCCCGGATCCGGGATTCCCGTGCGCGACCCGCGCGGCGTGGTTTTCCCGCGGATGAACGGCGACTATAACTTCTGGCTGTCGGCCGAGAATACCCTGCAGGGGTGGGGCGAGCGCGTCGGGACGATCTCGGATTACACGATGGGCCGCAGCCCGTCGAGCCCAAACGCCCAGAAGACCGCCCGCGGCACCGCCATGCTGCTCCAGCAGGCCAACATCGCTTTTTCCAGAATCGTCGCGATGCTCGCCGACGGGCCCGTGGAACTGTTCCGAAGGGTCCATGATCTGCACCGGCGCTGGGCCCCTCGCGAAACGATGTTTCGCGTCCTGAACCGGCAGAGCGGGGCACTGTCTCGGCGGACCATCGACCAGCGCGTTTTCGATACGGACGTGGACTTTCAGTTCGTCATCAACCCATCCCGGGAGCAGGAATTCAACAAGGCCATGCAGATGTTCCAGGTCATCGCCCCGCAGCTCCAGCAGTGGAGCCCGGACGGGATTCGGGAGGCGATGCGCGACCTGTTCCAGAAGGGCGGGGCCAAGAACTTCGATCGGTTGTGGCCCGAGGACCGGAAGCCCAACGTCGTGCTCCAGGAACAGCAGATGCACGCTGCCCACGTCGCCGAGATCCAGCGCCTCGCCGGCATCATTCAGCAGGCCGGCATCGACCCCCGCCAGGAATCAGGCGGGCAGGCTCCTCCTCCGCCGCCGCCCGAGCCGCCGCCCGTTCCGGAGACTCCGGTCGAGCCCGCCATGCCCGCCACCGAGGAAGATGATTCCGTGAAGCTCGCGAAGATCCGCCGCAAGAACGGCCCCTTGCGTGAGCGGATCAACGAGGTGAGGGATCTGCTATGAAGCTGGAACTGACCGCCGCCGATCGTTACAACCTGCGGAAGTGGCTGGAATCCGATGACTCCGCCACCGTCCGGAAAGTCATGACGTTCCTGGCCGAATCCTGGCGGGAGCGCGCCGCCACCGACGGCGCCGACCATCGCTTTAACCAGGGGACCTACTACGGGATTCGCGCCGTGGAACTGGCGCTTCAGGACGCATCCGCCCCCCCGCCCGAGGTCGAGGAAGTGCCGGCCGCGCCGACCTATCGCCCGCCCGCGCGGCACAGCACCGGAGGCTACATATAAGGATTGCTGGGGGCGACTCTCGGGATGCCCGGTGAGTTCCCCTCGATCGACGTAACCTGAGAACAAGGAGAGAAGATGCCGACTGAAGACGTGACGCCAACCCCAGCCGCCGCCGGGCCTGCTCAAGAGGCAACCCCGACCGATGGGCCTGGCGCCACCCAGGACGCGGACTCGACCCGGAGCCCCCAGCATGACCTGCCCGCCCGCCTGCCTGCCGTCGGGCAGGCGCACCAGCAGGCGGGAGAAACCGCCCCGCTCACCCTGGAGCTGCTCCAGGCCGAGGTGGCGGAGCTGAAAACCCTCCACGAGCGCGAGAAGAGCGGACGCGCCGGGGCCCTTCGCGCACTCGAGGCCGAGCGCCGCCGAGCCGACCAGGCGCTCGCGATCGCCCAGGGCGCCCAGCGCCAGCCCGTCTACCAGCCTGGCCCGCCGCCTTCGCCCGAGTACCAGATCGACGAATCCGGGCTCTCCCCCGCCGAGTCCAGGGCGCTCAACGACGCGATCATTTCAGGGGACAACCGCACCCAGCGCGATATCGAACGCGCCCGCGGCGCCAGGCTCCGGTCCGCCGCCGCCTACGACACCGAATCCCGGATCTACCAGAACCTTGCCTCCGCCGCCGACCTTGGACAGAGAAACCAGGCGTTTCTCCAGTATTTCCACGGCAACAAGCTCGGGGACCCGAGCGACCCGAAGGCCCAGCGCGTGGCCGCGGCCTACAACGCTCTCATGCGCGACCCGTCCACCTCGTTCGTCGACCGCACGCCCTTCGATCTCGGTGGAGGCGTCGTGGTCGTGCCGAACATCTTGAGATTGGCCGTCGCGGAGGTCGAGAAGGAAACCGGCACAGCCCGTGCCACTGCCCGCGAGGAGGCCCGCCAGAGCCCCGAGGGCTTCGTCGAACCAGCCAGGAAAGGGAACGGACAGATGCCAGGCGATGCCAAGGCGAAGGGGTTCTCCGTCAAACTGCTCTCCGAGGAGGAGCGCGCCGTCATCGACGACACCAAGCGCCGCGACCCCACCTACACGGCCGAGCGCTACTTCAAGAACCTGCCGCCGGGGAACCAAGCCGAGCGCCTCGCCGCCGGGAAGCCCATGCCCCTCCCGCGCCGGTCGCGGATGAGCATGTGAAAAATTGTGGTTGACAGGACACAACCTGTGGTAATTTAGACACGGCATGGACCGAAGCAGGCGAACGCCGTCAGGGAAGGAGAGCATACCGGCTCTCTACCACGATTGCGACGCCTGCGGAACGCCGCTGCGGATCGACCGGACGCCCGAGGGGGGACGCTACACGCGCTCGACGACGGTATCGATGACCGACTCCGTGACCGGGAAGTCCTTCTACGCCGACAACGCGGCGTCGAACGGCTGCTGGTTCTGCGGAAGCCCGGCCTGGCGCCGGGGCGGCAGTCTCGGAGACATGCGCCGATAGCCTGCCGGCCGCAGGCGGGCATGAGGGGAAGGCTCTAGAGGGGATGGACATGAACCGGAGTGCGCTACTCGTTTCGCACGCGGATCCCGCTCGTAGGAGCCTGCCCGTCTAAGGTCGACCCGAAGAGTCCTCTCGGTCACGCCCTGGCCGGAAAGCTCACCCGATCCGATGTCCGCCGCATCTACACGGACATCGAGCAGCGGACCCGCCCTTTCACCCAACTCAAGCCGACCGGATACCTCGGCGCCCCGTGGATCGATTCCTTCGTGGCGCTTGGGAAAAGTGTGTCTCTCTGCGAGACCTGCAACCGGCGCTACTGGAAGTGGTGGGAGCGGGCCGAATACCGTCCGATCTGGTCGCTGAAGGAGCTGACCGATTGCGACGGCTGCGGGACCCCGATGCTCTACTGCACGGGTTTCTACGCGGCGAGCCTGTCGCGCTCCGCCTGCCTACCGCAGACAGGCCTGAACAACACGGAGAGCTAACCCATCATGGATTGGATCGGAAGTCTGACCGGACAGAACCTGCGCCGCCGCTACCGGATCGGCGCAACGATGGTCAAGGGCCAGATCGTCACCATGGAGCCCGCCATCGCGTCACGCCTCGGAATCCTCAGCGACCCGTCGACGGTCAACGGCTACGTCATTGGCCTCGGCGTCCTGCTCGACGAAAACGGCGTGACCTACTCAACCACCCAGGGGACCGGGGCCTCGAGCGCGGAAGTGCTCGGCAAGGTCTCGATCGACCCCTTTCAGCTCATCAAGGGCCGAGCGGTCGGCGGAGTCACGGCCGGCACCGCTCTTGCCGAAGCCACCGACGGCAATCTCCTGACCAACACCTCGGCCTCGGCCGGCGGAACGGTCATCACCGACGCCGATGTCGGGACGAGCGAGTTCGTCGGCGGTTACGCCATCGCGCTCACCGGCCAGAACGCCGGCCAGGTACGCATCCTGACCGCGCACTCGGACAACACCTCGACGACCGTCGCGGTGCCGTTCGACTACGCAATCGCGGTCAACGACACGTTCCTCCGTACCCCGGCGCCCGGGAATCAGGGGATCGAGCTCACCACGAGCTTCACGCAGTTCAACATCGCGCTCGGGGCGGCCGTCGATCTCGCCGACACCGGCAACCATATCGTTCAGTCGGTTTGGGTCGACGGGACCACCGTCGACGGCGACGACGGCAACGCCATGATCCAGAGCACCACGGCGCCGTTCGTCGAACTCGTCGTCGTGTTCGCCGATCACGTCTTCAATTCACTGAGCTAGGAAAGGGGACCCCACATCATGAGTTCACCGCTGACAGTACAGGGGTTCCCGGACAACCTGGATCCCCGCTTCTTCGAGATCACCGCCGGCGAGTTCAAGGAGGAGAAGGACATCATCGGGCAGCTCTTCACCACGAAGGACCCCGACCAGTTGACGATGCGCGGCTCCGGCCTGACGCCGCTCGGCCTCGTTCCCGAGTTCACGGGCAACCTCACCTATGACGGCCCGGACCAGGGATACGCCTGGTCGGCGACCGTGAAGGAGTTCGCCCTCGGGCTCGAGATCGAGCGCAAGCTCGTTCAGTTCGACCAGTTCGACCTGATCGAGAAGCAGTGGAAGCTGCTCGCCCGCTCGGCTCGCCAGACGCGCCAGACCTACGCGATTCGCCCGTTCACCCAGGCGTTCTCCGTGGACACCGCCTTCGACTACACGACCGACGAAAACCTCTCGCTCTGCAACGACGCCCACACGACCACGCGGGCCGGCGTCGTCACCACGACCGGATTCGATAACGCCGGCACGGCCGAGTTCTCGCCGACCTCCCTCAAGAGCGCCTACGCGACCTTCCGGCGCTTCAAGGACCTGGCCGGCCAGCCCATCGACGAGAACCAGGCGACACACGTCATCCTCCCGCCCGAGCTGAAGCTCCGGGCCGAGGAGGTGTTCTCCACCATGCGGGGGCTCGACGAGGCCACCGGGAACAAGAACGTGCTCGAAGGCGAGTACAAGATCATCGATTTCATTCGCCTCACCGACACGAACAACTGGTTCCTGGTCAACCTCCCGATGTTCAAGGAGAACCACTTCTGGTTCGACGCCGAGAAGGCCGAATTCGCCCGGATGGAGTCCTTCGACAACATCACGGCGCGCTACCGGGTCTACTCGATGTTCGGGGTCGGCCGGACGCCGATCTGGCAGCACTGCCTTGGATTTAACGTCAGCTAGTCCAATCTCCGGGAGAATCTTCGGGCTGGCGAGGCCGTCCCGGCGAGCCTCGTGACCTCTTGCGAAGATCGCCAGCCCATGACAAGGGGAAAAGATCATGCCGAACTCTCCGGGTTCTCTCATCAACACCCTCCGGGGTATCCCGTTCCTCGCCGCCGCGGCCGACCCGCCGAACCAGATCACCACGGGAAACATCTGGTACCTGTCATCGTCGCATGCCAACACCCAGGACGCGACCGACCACGGCCAGACGCCGCTGCTCCCATTCGCCACTTGGGACTACGCAATTGGGCGCTGTACCGCAAATAACGGCGACGTGATCTACGTCATGTCGAACCATGCCGAGACACTTTCGGCCGCGAACGCCGTCGCCCTGGACGTGGCCGGCATCAGGACCATCGGAATCGGTGTCGGGGACGACCGCCCGACGTTCTCGTTCGACAACACGGCCGGGGAGATCCAGCTTTCGGCCGCCAACATCGAGATCACCAACTGCGTCTTCGTCTGCAACGTCGCCTCGCAGACGCTCATGATTGATATCGACGCCTCGTCCGACGGCGCCTATATCCATCACAATACGTTCCGCGAAGGGTCGTCGACCGGCCTGAACTTCGTCACGATCTCCGGAGTCGCTGACGACGTGCGGATCGAGGACAACTACTTCTTCGCGCCCACGGCCGGAAACTACGACGACGCGATCTCGATCAACGCCGCGGCCCTGCGCCTGTCGATCCGCCGGAACTTCATCTACGGAGACTTCGACGACGCCGGGATCGCTTCGGGCTCGGCGTTCCTGAACTCGATCATCGCCGACAACGCGATCACGAACCTGCTGACCGGGCAGCACGCCATTGAATTGACGGCGGCGGCCACCGGCATGATCGTCAACAACCGGCTGTCGACGGACACCGCGGGCGCCACCGGGGCTCTCGACCCCGGGTCGATGCGCTGCATCGGGAATCTCTGGAACAACACCGGAGACTTCGAGGGAACGACCCCGCTCCCGGTGGTCGACTCCGCGACAAACTTCCTCGGCGTCGACGACGCGGACAACCTGGCCGACACCACCAACGTCGTGGCAAACCGGGACGGCTCGGTGCTCGAGCGCTTGGAGCATATTCTGGACGCGCTCGTCGACGACGAGACCACGAATTTGATCGGTTTCGACGATGCCAACAACGCTGCGACGACGACAAACGTGGTTGCCAATCAGGACGGCTCGCTGCTGGAGCGCGCCGAACAGTTGCAACAGCTCGCCGCGATGGCCGGGTTCTATAACTCCAGCAACTACTTCGCCGTCACGGCAGACTTCACTAACGCCACATGGAACACGGTAGCGTCCCATGAGATCGCCACCGTGACCGGCGCTGTCAGGATGCTCATCCTGCCAGAGTGCACCGGGACCGTCATCACCACCGGCACCAACGGCAGCTTCGTGCTCGGCGATGAGACGAACACCAGCTCCATCATCGCTGCGTCCCTTCTCGATGCGTTGGCGACCGGCGAGTGGTGGGTCGATGCCACCATCACCCGGACCATCGTTACCAGGACGCAAATGAACGCCCTGGAGTTCGTTGTCGGCGGCGGCAAGGACATCGGCTACACCATCAGCGTAAACGCCGCCACGACCGGCAGCATCGTTTTCCACATCTGGTGGGTTGCCATCAACGCCACGGGCAACATGGCCACGGGCGCCGGAGGATCCCTGTAATGGAACGAAACACCAGGAAGTCGGGAAAGGGCAGCCGCGGGGGTTTCCCGAAGCTGCCCCACGAGATCGGTCGCCAGGGCGACAAGTTCTGCCCGGGCGATTCCGGCATTCCGGATCGCGGTACCGAGAAGAGCACTTGGGCGCCGCCTCTCACCAAAACCAAGGGGAAGTGAACCGATGATCTCCGAATACGCCAGTTACGAGACGCGGCGCATCGTTCAGGCGAACGTCGACGCGCTCAAGAAGGGCAAGGAGACGGCCTTCGACTCCATCAAGAAGAAGGACGCCTACGAGAAGCGTCTGGCCCAAGAGCAGGCGCGCCTGGACAAAATCACGCCCCCGGACATCACCGACGACCAGCGCCCGCGCCTCGAGAAGCGGCTGCTCCAGCTCGAGGAGGCCTGGGTCGGCGGGGTCAATGGGAAATGCCCGCCCGCGCCGTCGGTCCGGCAGAT
>ERZ1292632.4009-Hain-H43-01um-R2-4009-length-10847-cov-7_pt1 | contig 10847 bp, 21 predicted proteins | sample MGYA00564407_ERZ1292632 | MGnify/ENA primary metagenome ERZ1292632 (study PRJEB36523, sample SAMEA6512637) | groundwater metagenome | collected 2019-01-08 | study: AquaDiva: Metagenomics assemblies of 32 groundwater samples
GATCGCCTCCGCCATCTGCCGGCCAATAGTCATCCGGAGGACCAGCATGGCGTCACGCGTCACAATGCCATACTCGGCCACAGCCTCGGCAATCGCCTTCAACCGGGATTCATTCATGGCACACGCTCCCGCTCAACGACAACATGCATGCTGCATATCTCTTTCAGGTTCGTCACCGCCCGACCCGCGAACAGCCCGGCATGCCCAACGTACAGATGGCACTTCCTGCAGAGCATACAGTAGTTATTCGTGTCCGCGGCGAGCCCAGGCGACATCCAGACCGGCTGAACATGATGCACCTCCAGCCGCTTCGAGGATCCGCACCACTCACACGCCAGATGAGAACCGCGGTACCCGTCCATCGCCACGCGAACGGCAGGATCATTCCGGACATTCTCGTCCGCCGGCGTCGCCCAGTGCCAGGCAACGAGAAACGAACACAGCGCGGCGACAAGACACATCTGGAACCGGTTCATTGATCCTCCCCGTAAAGGATCACCCGCATCATCTTGTCGTCGAAACGCCGCTTCAACTCATCGGCTGCGATAACCATCTTCTCTTGAAGCAACAGTCGATACTTTCTCAACCTTCTCCTTGCCGCATGCCGAGAATGAGCTGTCCGCATCACGCTCCGATTTGGCACCAGATCATATACATCTGGAAGATCCATGATTTTCGCAACCATCGGCCTGTAAACCTCAACGTCCACTCCGCTTCTCCTCCCAGCCCGAGTACCGGAGGCAGGCGTCCCCGCACTTCGCGGTCCCATCATTTACGCAGCGCCCAGCCCGGATACAGAACTGGACGTCCTGCGCGATCGGGAAGTGCTTCCGTGACTTGGGATTCGCATGCATGTGGGGCCGCGGCTTGAACGGATTGTCGGTGTACTTCCGCACCTTTGTCCCGCCCGCCGTGGTCCCCAGATCCGTGCGATGGCCGTAGAGCGGCATGGCCTCACTCCTTCTGATCGAACAGCGTCGGCTGATTGCTGACCGTCACGGACTCGGACAAGTCCTTCCGCTTGAGCGACCAGGCGATCTCCGAATCGATGTCCCAGTCACCCTGCGCCGCGCCCAGCGATACCTTGGCCGACACCGAGAACACGAACGGCTTTGGCTTCTCCTCGCCGGCCTGCGCTTGCGCGTGGATCTCCTGCGACTTCTCCATGTCGCGCCAGATATCGTCCCAGTCCTCCGCCAGGAGCCCGGACAACTGCGCCTGAGCAGCCACAAGCGCCTTGTCCTTCAGGGTCACTCCACCCGACTTCTCGCCTTCCTTCTTCGCACCAAGCACCTTCGCCATACGTCCCCCTTTCGCTGTTTCGATGATGTCCTTTACCAGACCAGCCGGCATCCTCTTCAATCGCGCCGTGTTACATGGCAGACACAGACCATTGCCGCAAGCGCCCAGCACCCCGCACTTCGTGCAGCGCCGATCCATGTCAATCGTGATGTCCGGAATCTTTGCCATCGGGATCCTCCTGCTTCGCGGCAGCCTTCGCCTCTGCCGCTTTGATCTGCAACGACACTAGGTGGTTCGTGTTGACCGTTGGGTCACACATGCGTCGATACTCCGCCGCGAAGTCGGCGGAAAGGTCGCATATCTTTGCCAGGGTCCGCTTGACCTCCATCAACTGCTTCGGCCCGATCCCGAGGACGGACAGGTGAAGCGCCTTCTGCTGCTTGTGTGCCGCCTGAAGGACATGAAAGTGCGCCATCATGAGGTTCTGCATGTACGGCCCCATCTGCTCGAGGTGCTTCCCGAGCGTGGCCAGACGCGCATCGAGGATCCTGATCTTTTTCCGCAAGTCCCCGTTGCTGGCCTTCGTCGTGTCAATATCGGGAATATCGGTATCGTTGATCACAGAGGAACCCCACGTTTGACTGGCTGAGGCTCGCCCCACGGCTGCTCAATCGGCCCGGCGCCACCGTTGGCCCCAACCACGGACGCCGACTGCATGACGACAGCCCACCGGCAGAACTCGGCAAGATTCATCTCCGCCTTGTCCGCCGCGGCCTGCGCCTGCTTGGCCTCGTCCTCGGAAACGTTGATCGGTATCTGGATCATGTCGCGTCATCGTCCTTGTCATGGATATCCGCCGGCGGCTTCGAGTCCCCTCCCAGAAGGGCCTGGGCGACAACCCAGTTCAGCATGCCGGACTTCGTTCGCCGCTGAACCTTCGCGGTCGCAGCCAAGGCATTAAACACCTCCCGGTCCATGCTGAACGTCACACGCACGATATCCCTCTCAGCCATTTGTCATCCCCACTCGAATAATTACAAGATTACACAATATCATACGCAGTATGCAAAACGCAACACTTATTTACAACACCCAGGGATCACCTTAACAACGACGACCGACCCGCCGTACCCACGCTTCATTACGCGCAGCGCGCATGGTCCATAGTACGCCCACAACTTCTGCACCATGCGCCACCGTGGCCCTTCGACCCCTTTGACCTCGACACAGATTCGGTTCCGCCCCTCCATGAAGCTGAAGTCGGATTTGTATCCTATCCGCGCCGGGCCGAGTTTGAACGATGGATGAAACCGGAGCCCGCGAATCTCCTTTGCCTTCAGGCGCATTGCGAGAATCTGTGCAACCTCACGTTCGATCTTGGATGCGAAGGTGATACCGCGCAGGACAGGGAAGAGCATGTCGCGGCACTTCTGGGCATGGTACTTATTGCCCTTTGGACAAGCGCCGAAAGCAAGCCTTCCCGCCGTACCCTTTGCCCGGATGCGCTCAACGTCCTGTAGGGTCCAGCCTCTCATGCGCCGAGGATCCTCCCCAAGTTGTGCTTCTCCCGTACCTCAATGCCGTCAGCAGACAACCGTGAGAGGAGTGCCCGCACCTTCTCCGCCGGCGGCTCAGGCAGGTGATGCCCCTGCGAATCGGCCCCGATGTTGACGAACTCAGGCCGGATCCGCTCGAGCCACTCCACCAGGACGTCCACGTCAAAGTCCATGATCGGCTCCAGCGTCACAAATGTGCGCCAGGTGTCCGGAAGCGAGCCCATTGCATCCACACGAAAATAGGGGCTTGGCGCCCGCGACACCTCCAGCGGAATGACCCGGTTCGTTTCGATGGTGCAGCCCAGCATGGAACCCTCCGGAATCCGCGACAGAAACTGCATGTACCGCGCCGGGTTCTTCGTCTGGAACACGTAGGTGTTCTTGGGCCACTTCGCGCAATGCTCGAGCACCTTCAGGATGGCCGCACTCGCAATCTCCTCCGCCCACAGGTCGTTCATGTGTTCGATGAAGATCGTTTTCCGCTCGCCGTACTTCACCTCGAATTCCGCGGCAATCAGCCGGACCTCGCCCCTGTACCGCGCCGGACGACCGAACCGCCGGCTGTCCACGTAGCAGTAGCTGCACTTATGCGGACACTCCCCACCAATGTGGGTGTGCTTGTGGCTTACCCACGGATACATATCCCCCTTGCTCTTTGTCAGTGGCATACGTCACCCCCTTTCAAAAATCGGTCCCCTGCACCTCTTCAGCCACAGCCGTCCGCTTCACCTCCGCAGGCTCCTCGCCCCGCTCCTGCGCCGTCAGAAACCCGATCCGATCCGCGTATTTGATCATCATCCGCGTAATGGCATCCGATTGCTTCGCCGTGAATACGCCGGTCCAGCGCAAGGCCGACTCGAGGAACTTCGCCTCCCAGTCCGATACCTCGACCCGATCCGAGTCGTCAAGCGACCGCACGAAGTCATGGCAATCCTTGTCCGTTACGATCGGCATGTGACCTCCTTCGATTTATCCAGCTTCCGCGCCGTAGACTTCACCAAATCCATGGCGCTTACGGTTCTGTCGTCTCGAACAACACCGCCTGGCAGCTGAAGCGCAAACTCCTCCAGAGCCCTGCAATCCTCGAAGCTGGCCGGCGAGCAGACGATCTCCCAGCGCTCCGCCGGGCTCGCATCTCGCAACCGCGACAGAAGAGAGGCCAGCGCCGGGTTCATTTCCGGACGCGCCTGCATCTCGCGCTTCAAGGTCCGGTCCATCGCCAGCTTGACGACGCCAAAGTCGGGTGGCATCTGACTCCCGGGGACCGCCAGCTGCTTATTCCGGATCTGCTCCAGGACGTCGACCAGCCTGTCCGGCCACGCCCCGCCGAAGTTCTTGTCCAACAGTCGCTCCCACTCTACAGCCACAGGCTCGTCAATTCGCTTCAGCCAGAGCGCCTCATAGGTGTTCACCCAGTTCATTTGACCACCCGCCCCTGTTTGTCGTGCGCCACGCACTCACGGCCCCGATACCTATCCCCGCCCCGCCCGGCCCCGGACGCCGACCTCTGCCCCTGTTGGGCCTTCCACTTGGCCAGCGCCGCTGGAAGGTTCACGATGCGCCGCCCAGCCGCGTCCACGAATCCAACCGCCGCGTAATGGGCCCAGAACTCCCGCACCATGGTCTCCGGCATCCCCACCGGCATCGCCGCGGCCAGACACTCCTCGATGGACCACCCCCCAGACCCCCCTTCAGAGACAGAAGAAGAGGGAGAGACAGAGGGAGAGACAGAGACAGAGCACGGAGCAAATGCTAGCGGTTGCTTGCATTCTACAAGGAACCCTTTATCAATCAACGGTTTAAGGTCAACTGCTAGCACGCGCAAGCGGAATGCTAGCACTTGCTCGTCTACAAGACCATCGTTTTCGCTCGCCAACACCCATATTTGCATCAAAAGACCACGGTCAGCCAAAGACAAAGACATGAACTCCGGGTCATTCAGAATGCGAACATGCAACTTGATCCACGGAGGACACCGATCTTTGTAGTGCTGATACCGGGCCCAATTCTTGACTTGCAGCATCATAGGCATCCCCACAACCGAACCCCAGCGACGACAACAGGTGGCAAGGATGACCAGAAGGACCGGTGTGCCGGCCCGCTGAAGGATCCGTGTCTGCCGCCGCCGCCAGGGTTCGATGTTGGTCCTACATTCCGCATCAGGCTTCTCCGTCAGGGTTGCCACACCCTCTTTCATGTAACTGCCGCGCACCTTACCTCTACCCGCGGAAGAAGGTCAAGTCATTCCGAAAGAAAAAAGATATCTTTTTACCGTAGACTCTGAACACCAAATATGCCATGTTCATGATGCATGACGAAAACGGAACAGAATTTTGCCCCCGGCGTGGACCTCGCGGATCCGTCCGCATCGTCATGCACACGCCGTGGGGCACTTAACCCGAGAACGCCATGAAGATCGATCCAGAATTCAGAGAAATAATACGAGTCATCACAAGCGAAGAACGCAAACGCCTCACAGAAAGCATCCAGGCTGAAGGTTGCCGGGACGCCCTCGTCGTCTGGGAAGAAAAGGACATACTTCTGGACGGACACAACCGAAAGGACATTTGCGATGGCCTCCAGATTGCATACAAGGTCAAGATGATAAGCCTCGAGGATCGACTGGCCGCCATGATCTGGATCCGAAGAAACCAAGCGGCACGACGGAACCTCACCGATGACCAACGCGCAGCCAACGCCGCCCAACTCGCCGCTCTCGAGAGCAAGAAGGCCATGCAGGAAAGAGCGAAGAAGGGCGGTGAAGCGGGCGGTGTCGGTAGACCGAAGCAAAATAGCTTGGCGGACGCGTCGGTCTCCAAGCTATTGAAACCAAAAGAACGAACCCGCAAAGCCGCCGCGGAGCAGGCCGGCGTATCCGAACGGAAGGTCCGGCAGGCGCAGACCGTAATGAAGGACGCTCCCCAACTCTTCAAGAAAGTAGAATCCGGAGAATTGCAACTCTCGGCCGCCGTCCGAGAATCCAAGAGAGCTAAGATCGTCGAACACTTGAACGACATCAAAACCCAAGAAACCAAAGCCGTACAAGGCGTCTACGACGTCATTGTGATTGACCCACCGTGGCCAATGGAAATCATCGAACGAGAAACAAGGCCAAACCAAGTCTCCATGCCCTATCCCACCATGGACCTTACCGCCATCCGGTGGTTAAAAATCCCCCACGCCAGAGACTGCCACATATGGATGTGGACCACGCAAAAGTTCCTCGCTGAAACACTGAGTATTTTTCACCAGCGAAAATGGCGGTTCGCCTGCGTCTTCGTATGGCACAAACCCGGTGGGTTCCAACCAATCGGGCTTCCACAGTTCAACGCGGAATTCGCGGTTTACGGTCGCGTAGGCAAAGCAACATTCATCGATACGAAGGCATTCCCCGTCTGTTTCAACGGAGCCAGAGGAAAGCACAGCGAGAAGCCACAAGAATTCTACGACATGGTCTGTCGCGTCACCGCCGGACGACGCCTCGACATGTTCAGCAGACGAAAGATAGATGGATTCGACGGATGGGGAAATCAGGCGCAAGAATGAATGGGTGGAAACAGGACAAGGACTGGTCAGACGGATTGATCTGCGAAGTTAAGAGCCTACTGGGAATCTACTTGATAGGTGAGGCCAGCGAAGAAGACGACCAGTGCAAAGCAACGGACTTCATTGTTCTGAAGATGGAGGCCGTTCGCATTGCCTGCCGCATCCGACGACATCAATATTGGATCCAGCCCTCATACCGGAACCAATTCACCATGCGAAGTAAACGACCGACAGGAACAGAAACAGAACTTGCCAAAGTTCTCTCGGGATGGGGGCACTACTTCTTCTATGGTTTCGCCGACCAATCTGGTTCGGCTCTTCAGGGATATACCATCATGGATCTCAACCCGTTCCGCCTCTGGTTTCATAGAGCAACCATTAAATCGCAAGGACAATGTCCTGGATGTGAAATGCACAACCACGATGCAAGCAGCACATTTCGCGTCTTCAATTGGTCTGATATTCCTCAGTCTGCGATCGTAGCACAGAAGCTGTCCTAATTGTTCGCCCACCGAAATACTTATATTATCTGCATTTTCTTATGGACACCTTCGGACACTCAGTGTATAGTGGCGCCACGATGAGAACAGAAAGGGTAAACAACAAGGAGGACACGATGAGATCAGCAAGAGATCGACATCCAGCACTATTTGAGGTACTCGAGAAGAACAAGCGACTCGCGCTCCTGATCGAGATCAAGCACGAACAGGATGCAGCGGAATGCCATCCGTGTCGGGACGGGCTCTCCATGGCCCATAGGATGAACGCCACGGCCACGGTCGATGACAGCGAACAGAACTACGTCCACTCGCTACGGGAGGCCCGACGCCTGATCGGGCAGGAATGATGAAACCCATCATCGACGCATTCGTCACGGCAGGGGCTGGAACAGTTGTCCTCGGATCGCTGTTTCTCGTCATCGCCTACGCAACGGGAACCATGCCAGGAATGAAGAACTCGAAGAAATGGTGGAGGAAGCCATGAACCACGACTACGAGTGGTGGGTCCGCGCAACGGTGCAGAAGTCCAGCCTTGACGCGCTGGCAGTGATCGCCGCCCTGCTCAAGGCCGGTCTCGCCAAAGGCGTCTGCTCTGCCAACGATATCCCAGCAGGCGTCGCCACCGGATCCAACGTCCGCGGCGCCTGCTTCAAAATACTTAGCCGCGCCGGGTTCGTGAAAACCGGAGCAATCACAAGGTCGGATGGAACACGCCGGCACTCCGGCCTCATCCTCCTCTGGGAACTGGCGGACCAGGCAAAGGCCATCCGGTTCGAGAACGCCATCTCCGGCGCCCTTCTCGCGAAACAGCCGAAACAGGAATACCAGCAGCCATTACTCAGCATGTAGAAAGGACACGATGAACGACGATACCCACATGGAAGAAGCACTCCTGAAGAAGATACGGGCATGGCATGAGTCCGAGCGCCGGTCCTGCATCGAGCGGACATTCGCGCTGGGCGACCTCATCGTGAGCGCCGTCATCCACACCGGGATGACCGAGTACCAGATCATCCAGCGCATCATAGCCGACCTCGGCCCAGTGGCGATGGGCCAGACCTGCTACAACCGCGCCGCCAGGATGGCCAGAGTCTTTACCGGGAACCAGCGCCAGATACTGATCACACACGCCGTATCCATAGGCCGTTGCGAGATCCTGGCCGGCGACTTCTACGACGGCAGGAAGCGGATCAAGGTGATCGCTGACATCAAGGCCGGCAAATGTACCGCCCCATGGGCTGCCATCAAGGGGTACAAGGAATTCAACCGGTCCAAGAGAGCTGACGATGACCCGGAACGCCAGATGCTCCGCGCCAACTCCGACGTGCACATGATCGTCTCCAGGCCGTTCGATGCGGATAAAATCCAGAACGTGTTGGCCGCCATCCTCTCTGACGTCAAAACAGGCCGCGCCCCAGTCAGCCTGCAGGAGTTTGACGAGCTGGTCCGCGAAGCCAAGCGCCAGACCGGGCTGTCCACAAAGTAGTTGACACCGAGTAACACTATAGGATAGAGTCGGACACCATAAACAGAAAGGAGAAGTATGGCACAGAACATCAGACGAAACATCAGCTTCGACGGGCTCGCGTGGCTCGTCCTCGAGGAGCTGAAGAAGGAACACCTCGGTAACCGGAGCATGACACTCAGCCTTCTCCTGCTCGCCGAGGCCAAGCGACGCAAGATGAAGGTGAAGTGATGGACTACCGATTCGACGCTGACTCCCATCGCTACTGGATCAACGAACGCGAGGTGCCCTCGGTGACGCGGGTTCTTGCCGACCTGATACCAGGATGGAAGGCGTCGGAATGGTATCTGGAACGCGGGCAGGCGGTTCACGCCGCCGCGGCCTTCATCGCCAAAGGGATCGACTTCGAATGCGACGCAAGAATCGCCGGACAGGTAACAGCCGTGCGCCGGTTCTTTGCGGAAGTGAAGCCAGTAGTCCTGGCCGTCGAGCTGAAGGTGTACTCGCACACATACCAGTATGCCGGCACACTCGACCTCGCCGCGTCGATCCCCACAACCAAGACGGCCCCGGTCCCGATCATCTGGGACTACAAGGCCAGCCTTACACCCGCTACGCCATATCAGATGGCAGCGTACTCACAGTCACTGAAAGAAACGAAAGGACAGAACGTCGATCGAGGCATCGGCGTAGAGATCAGAGAGGACGGTACATACCACATGTCGGAAGTCTACGACCTGAAACGGTACAGGCAGAAGTGGCTTACTCTGCTTGGCGCGTACCACATCCGACGCGAATGCGGAATCAAAGAAGAAACACAGGGGGAAACACAATGAGTGAGGCGGTAATATCCGTTGACGAACTGAAGTCAGAGCTGGCGCCCGTAGTCCAGCGGGCCGGATCCATCGTGGTCCGGTCGCCGGAACAGTACACCGGGGCGAGCGACTTCCTGAAGGCTGTCAAGGCCGCGCAGAAGAAGGTCGCTGAATTCTTCGCGCCGCTGAAGACGAAGGCCCACGAAGCGCACAAGGCCATCACGACCAGCGAGTCGACAACGCTGAAGCCTCTGATCGATGCCGAGCGAACCATCAAGGACAAGATGATCGCCTACGACACCGAGCAGGAGCAGATCCGGCAGGAGGCCCAGCGAAAACTTCAAGCGGAAGCCGACGCCAAGGCCAGGAAGGAGCGGGAGGCGCTCGAGAAGAAAGCGGCCAGCATGAAGACGCCGGAGAAGCAGCAGGAGTACATGGAAGCCGCCGCCGCCGTCGCGGCCCCGGTCGTCGTGGTCGCCTCCACAACGCCAGTCATCGCCGGCCAGAGCATCAAGAAGGTGTGGAAAGCCTTCGTGAAGGACGTCAAGGTGGTGCCACGCGAGTTCATGGTGGTAAACGAGTCCGCCCTGCAGGCGTTCGCCAGGGCCACGAAAGGAGCGGTGCAGGTCGAGGGAGTCGAGTTCAAGGAAGTGCCGCAACTGTCCAGTACGGCCAAGTAGGGGAACAGCACAGAAACACAGCACAAAGGGGGATACGAAGATGAGTGAGAACGGAAACACGAACACGAACACGGCGTTGGTAACGCTCCGGCAGGACTTGGAGAAGGCTATGCCCAAGCTGCAGGAGGTCGCGCCGAAGTACCTGAAGGTCGAACGCATTACGAGGATCCTGCTGGCAGCGATCAGCAGGAACCCCAAGCTGCTCGAATGCAGCCGCGAGAGCGTCCTGACGTTCTGCATGCAGTGTGCCGCTACAGGCCTCGAGCCAATCGGAGCCGGTGGCGCATGGCCGGTCCCGTACCGCAACAAGAACGGGAAGATCGACATGCAGTTCATCCCCGACTATCGCGGGCTCGTCAACTGCGCCAAGCGGGCAGGCTGCATCACCGACGCATACGCCGAAGTCGTCCGCGATAACGACGAATTCGAGTACTCGCTCGGACTCGACCCGCAGTTGACCCATAAGCCGGCCAGGGGCGACCGTGGCAGGATCCAGTCGGCCTACTGCGTGTTCCGCCTTCCCGACGGTACCCGCAGGTTCGTCGTCATGGACAAGGACGAGATCGAAGGCATCCGGAAGCGCAGCCGTGCCTCTGACAATGGCCCATGGATCACCGACGAAAGCGAGATGGCGAAGAAGACGGTCATTCGCCGTGCCATGAAGCCGTTCGCAGGCATGTCACCGGAACTCGACGCCGCCATTGACGCGGACAATGCCACTACCGGACTGGAGCAGCGCGAGCCAATCACCATGCCGAAGGCCAAGACACCTCCGGCCCAGACGCCAGCTGAAGCGCCGGTGAGCGAAGGTCCAGCCCCGGCCCAGGACGAAGCACCATCCAGGGAGCAGCTCCTCGAGGAATGCAACGCCCTCGTTGAGAAGGCCAAGGCGAGCAAGATCAAGAAGGTGGCCGACGCCGTCAAGTGGGGATGGGAAGGCGGGGAGGCGCTCGAAGGGCTGTCAGACGACCAGCTGACCGCCATCCGGTCCATGCTCAAGTGCTGAACAGGATACAACACATCCGCGTGCTGAAATGCCGCTG
>ERZ1292632.4011-Hain-H43-01um-R2-4011-length-10844-cov-9_pt1 | contig 10844 bp, 16 predicted proteins | sample MGYA00564407_ERZ1292632 | MGnify/ENA primary metagenome ERZ1292632 (study PRJEB36523, sample SAMEA6512637) | groundwater metagenome | collected 2019-01-08 | study: AquaDiva: Metagenomics assemblies of 32 groundwater samples
ATCGGCTCAAGCAGACGCTCGGCCAGTATGTTGTGGTGGATCAACCAGCACCACGTCCCGACCGGCACGCCCTTGAACGCGGCGCGGCACGCTGCTAATTCCGTTTCCGTTTCCATCACTCCCCCTCCTTCACCGCATTCTCAACTTCTTCATCGCGGCTCCTCTGGTTCAAGGATAATTGACCAGCCGAACGGGAGCGGATGCCGCATCCAATACTGATACTCGTCCCAATTCAGCACTTCCTCATGGTCCCAAACCCACATGACGCCTTGTCGCAGAGTACGATATTGATGAGATTCAACCCTACCTGACAACAGTTTCATGTTCGCGGCTCCTTCTCGCTTACGCCGAGGGCGACCGGCAAGGGGCTGTTCATCGTGGGAATCCATCGGGAGAGCGGGAACATCGGTCCCCCACCGCAGCCTTTCACGGAGCGCTAGGGCAATCCCCAAGGATAGAGTCAAGACAAATAGAATGAATAGAAATGCATATCTCATATTCCCTCCGCTCGGTCCAATTTCTCCACGCAGGACCGGAAAACCTTTGCCAATTCCCGCACTTCTTCTTTTGTCAGGGGGTATGAATCGCCACCGAACCTCAGCCATATTCCATCCCTGCCGTAAAACAACGCAACCGTTCTTTGGGAATTAGTTGAATTCCCCATCGCATATACCCCCCGAATGAGTGTTATTTTATCCATATCCCCTCCGCTGGACCTCGGTAATTGGCCGGATTCTCCACCCGGCTCCAGGACGGCACAATGGACTGAGATTTTGCTCACCCCAACTGGGGCTGCTTACTCAGCAACGTTGGCTATATGCCAGCCAAGCTCCTCGGGAGTATCACGTCCCTGTTTTTGGTTTCCATACCGATCCCTCCGTACCGCAACCTGCGACTGCGTTCGCAATCAGCATAGCCACGGCTATGTGACCATACCGCAAATCACCGAAGTCCAGCGCAGGGGGCGGTTCCTAGCCCGCCTCCCGCGCTTCCCTATCGAGTCGGCTTGCGCCCTCCTTTCCTTGGCATCGTTCGCGCCCCAAATAGCGCCTCAATCTTGCGGATCGTGTCTCTCTTGGCACGGGCGTAGTCCCAATTCACTTGGCCATATACAGTTACACGGAGAACCAGGCGGTTCGTGAGCGAATCCAGTAACCGGCCCAACTCCTTCCGCCGCTCGCCTACCTTAGCCATGTCCGCATCGCCTCCAACGCTCCCTGCCGTTCCCTGTCGGGAATATCCTCGAACTTCGACAGCTTCCACTCCGCAATCTTGTCCAGAAACGCCGATGGATGCGCCAGCATTAACCGCCGCATTTCCAGCGTCCAGTCATCTACCGGGGGAGGCGCGGGCGGGGCTGCTTTCTTTACAGGAAACAACCCCGCGTCTGCCTTGGGGGGCAGAATACCGCCCGCCGGGGGCGCACTGGGGGAAGGAATCCCAGGCGCACCCCCCGGCGCTGGCCCTGTCTGCGGAGGAAGCGCAGCCGTAAGGCCAGAACTTATTGGTGGACGCTCGCCACGGCCTGCCTTGGCGATTAGTTCGGCAATGGGAATCATGTCAACTTTAAGTATTTTGGAAGTCAGTTGAGAGACGAGCTTCCTGCCGGTTCGCAAATCCCGGATTTCATTGGCATGGTGGACGCCATTGGCGAGCAGGACTTCGTAGTAATCCTGGTGGTCCGTCGAACCATCGTGGAACTTGAGCCACGCGGCGACCAAGAGAAAGGTTTTGTACTTATTATCGCCGCGCTTTACCGTGGCCGACAACTGGCCTGGGCTGGCCTGGGGTCCAACATCGTCCAGAAACCTATATTCCGGGCCAGAGAACTCCCCAGGAACGGCCCCCACTGGCCCAGAATTGGCCTGTATTGATTCGGGGGGGGCTTCCGTGGCTTCGGACACCACCCGCTCCGCATCCACGCATCCTGGGCAGAATTTCAGCGTTCCAAACTCTGGGCCGTGGTCGTTGCCCAGGGACCGCAGGTAAAGGTGATTCTTTAATGGCATGACCCGCTCACCTTCTGGTACTCCCAGGTCCAGGCAAGTCTGACAGAGGGTTGAAAAGTGCTCGTGCTTTTCACGGTGAACCGGCTGATCGTCAGGACCTTGGCTGTCCAGATTCCCACCAAATTCCGCCATATCCTCAACGTCCTGGGTGAATATATCGGAAAGACCAAGGTTGAGGTCCGCCGCAATCAAGGCGCGCTTTGCGGCCTGTTTGCGTACTGTATTCTCCTGCTCCCAAATGTTCTCGTTCGGGGTTTTTCCTTCCGGTTGCGCCTCAATAGACTTATCGCCATCCATGAACTTCGCCCCGCAACCATCGGACTTCCCCGCTTTTTGCCAGCAAACCCACCCGCCGCCATATTCCTGCCTGCCCTTGATGATTGTTGGTTTGCCGCATTTCGGACAGGCGCGTTTCATTTTCCGCCAGCCGTATTTTTCTTCCCCGCTGTTGCAAGAGCCGACCCCTTGTGACACTTCCAGCCCGGTGTGAATATGAACGAGGCGGCAAGAGTACGCATGTAAAATAAATGGTGGCGACAACTGGAGCATGCTGTCAGGTTGCCGCTCAAACACCGGGCGCAGTTGAAGCATGGAATTAACCTTTTGTGCCCCAGGTTGCCAGAGCGAGGGCTTTTCGCAACCGGGAATTATGCCATAGTCAACGCCTTCCTTCATGGCCGTAGACATAAGTTGGACAACCTTGCGGCGAAATTCCAGCACTTCCTCAAGGGGGCGAGAGGCAAGTTGGCACTGCGGCTCCACCTTCGCCAGCACGTTATCTTGGTCATTCGGCATCGTTGTCCCCCTTCTCCAACTTCCGCACCAGGGCTTCTAGGTACTCAATCCGGGCAAGCGCGGCCCGCAGTTCGCTGGCTAGATTTCTAGCAATGGCTTTCCAAGTACCATTTTCTTTGCCCCAATTCCTGGCTGCCACCCAGTTTTCTACAGCCATGGCATCCTTGACTGCCAACTCGTAACTCTCCAACGCAACGCGGGCGCTAAACGTCATAGCCACTCTCCCAGCAACAGGCCGATTGTCATGCTGACCACGCAGCTAGCCCATATACTTAACTCCCCGCTTCCACGAAAGCTCGGACGATTGCCCCGAAAAGGTAGTCTTTCAACCGCTGCTGAACTGGCAACTGGTTGTATGGGACAAAACACGAATGTTCTTTCTTGGCTGCGTCTTTCACGGGACCGTATTTCCATCCGTCTGCGCGCTTTCCTTCCAGCCAAGACTCGTGGCTGGCGGAGGGCGATGGTGTAATTTCATTTTCGTGGTTCCGCAGATGGAACTCTACTCCTTTCAAGACTGAGGTCTGTTGCCATAACGGAGCCTCTTCCCACGGGGGCTGCGAGTTGTCCCCGATAGATTGGCAATAGGCCCTATTCGTTTCATAGGCAATACGAGCGATCTGTTCGTTGTTCACTTTTTCTCCTTATTGATCTGCGAGTCCGGCAGGATAATCATGCCCTTCGGTTTGCTGGCCCTGCGGGTTACTTTCGGTTTGTCCTGACGAAGGGTGTCGCGGACCTGTCCCGCTACGATCTGTCTGGCTTCCTCTGATTCCAGGCTGTGATACCAATTCAGAAACCGGCTGATTTCACTCTGACGTTTTGACATGAATCCTCCTATCCTTCAATTTTACCGTCTAACTATTTCTATTTTCCAGCAGACAGTAGTTTCATTCCCTGCTCCTTAAAACACTCAAAGAGCGTTCGGCCATCAGGCCGCTGCATATAAGGCAGAAAGACTTCCCCGGCCTCAACCATACCAATCTCGATCATGGCAAGCTGCGCTTCAACCCACCGATATAATTGCCGCCATGCAATCCGTTCCGCTTTGGATTTAGTTTCGACTTCGGTATGTTTCCCGGGCCGCTTAACCTGTTTCCAGAGTACCTTAAAAACAGGCTCAGTTTTGGCTGGCAGGGAAAAACATTGAGTATTTCCAGGGAGAACTTCGAGAGTGAAGCGCACGCCGATCAACCGCCCACCTTCCCCGTAGGTCTGATTGATTTGCCGCGCTCCTGCTTTAACCAGGCAGGCAATGATTTCCGAGAGCGTCCGTTGCGATGAAACGCTCGTCGTTCCCATGAAAAGAGCTTTACGGGTCATTTCACCCCTCCCCGTTCCAGAAATCGCAATGCCCGTTTGACCTTCCGGCGATACCGCCGCGTGGCATTCCGATGCAAACAAGAAGGTTCACAATATCGTTGCCGATTGTTGCTTGGTTCAAACCGACCCTGGCAACCCTTGCATATTCGGGGGTTCATAATTGCAATTGTTCAACGTTGGCGAAACGTTGTCAAGAGAAATCTTCAACTATTTTTACGAGTGCCTTGGGAGGGACTACTCGAACACTTCTTCCGGGGTAATGTCGTGCGGTGGGGTTGCCCAATACCAGAGACGTTCACCGGGCTTGGGGTCGTACTCGCAATGTAAATGCTCGACCGGGCCGTGGATTATGGTGTCGTAGCCCAGCGGATCGAGTTTGGCTTTGCAAAACGCTAGGATTTTATGCTTCTGTTCTTCGGTCAAGCGGGAAGTCTGACCATCAAGGGCAAGCCCCGGAGGATGCTTTGAACCTTCCTTGTGCGTGCCTTCTTTGAGGCTTGTGATTGTAAATTCAATCCCCGCATACTCCCAAAAAGCGGCTTTCAAAAAGCCGATGGCAATGTACATCGGGGCGCTGAGAGAATCAATCCCTTTGACTTCGGGCTTGAGAATCATTCCGCCGCCTTAATCATCCGGCCCCTTGTGGCCCAGGCGCGCCGGTTGAAGTCGGCCGGGGCTTCGTGCATCACGCTCTCGCACTTGTGGAACCGGACGCCATCGGAACGGACGGTGACGGTTTCCTGCGGGCGCGGCTGATCCAGGCTACGGATCAGTTCGTGATAGTTCGACTGGGTAACTCCTGGCGGGCATTTCTTGAGCAGTTCCCGTAGGGCGGTTCGTGCTGATACCCAGGCCATTGTTGCCCCCTCACTAAATGGAAATAATCTGCGCCCGCCCTGGCAGGGCTGAGCAGATGAGCGAGACGAGCAAAAGCAAAGCGAGGCGTTTCCTCATGGCGATGGTAACTTTTAGGTCTCGCAACACCCGGTGCGCTTCTTTTCGGTTCCATTCCGTAATGGGGCTTGGGCCGGTTGCCCGCCACGGTATGTCGAAGAGCATCCACTGGCGAAAGCGGTCGAGAAGCAAAGCAAGTCGTTTCATTGTTTCCCCTTTGCGGCGGCGGCGGCATCTACAAGGCCTTGGCCGATGATGTAGGCAATGACGAGTTGGACAATACGCGTTGTGGTGCTTTCGTCAATCCCCAACTGATTTCCAAGAACTGTCAGGGCTGCACCAGCAACCATAGCCCATAGTTTGCGGCTTCCGAGTTTTGCAATCATTTTGTCCCGTCCTTTCCAAAGTTTGAACCAGTCCCACCAGGTTAGTCCGAGTTTGTCCGGCATCGCCCTACCCCCCCTACCCGTGCCCACGATAGCAAATCTTCCCCACCGCTGCGCGGGATGCATTCCGCACCTTTACCTGACAGCAGCCACAGCGGGCCGATACAGCCGAAATGCTTCAAACGGTCCCACTGTGAACCCCTCTCCCTCGCCGTGTCAAGAGCCAAATAACCGCGCAAAAATCTCAATCCCAGTCGCGGTTACGGCAATGAGCACACCCCACGCCGCCACGATCAGCCCAGCCCAGGCCAGCGCGATTTTCCATTTGTCGGTCATTCTGCGCCTCCGGTACGGGTCTGTCAAGAGCCACACGAGAAAAAGGGGTAGAGCACTGCGACGATGATCCGGTCCCTCATTTCGCAAAGACCTCAGCAGCAATAAGCCGCACAAGTTCCAGAATTGCAAGCACGCTTCCACCTTGGTAGGCGCGGACTTTCCATCCGCTGCCGTTTAGGGGCCGGTTCGCAAACTCCTTTTCATGGGCATGGAACTGAGCCTCTAGTTTCCCCAATCGCTCTCCCTGGTCTCGCTGGCCTTGCTCCAGCGTGGCAATGCCCTTGCGGGCTTCCCCTACGAATGTTATCACTTCGTGTTCGAAGTCAGTCATTTGTATTCCCGCAGGAACATAGAATAGTAGAAGAAACCGAGTGTGCCCATGACTACCAGTCCGGCTCCGAAGAGCATCCAGAGCCAGAACGGTATCTTGCGAGTCCAGTTAGCCATTGTGATAGCACAGCTTTCCCGGTTTGGTCCACACTGTTGGCGGAACCTTGTCCCGAAACTCGCAACAACGGCAACTAACCGCCTTATTTTCACTTGGGCTAGTCCGGCAACAAGGCCGCTCGCTAGGTTTTATCTTGCAGGCGTCAGGGTTGCGGGCCAGACAATCGCAGGCCAAGTCTCCCTCAGATCGAGCACCTGGATAGCAAAGCGTCACTGGCCCAGATGGTCCTGGCAGCGGCGGCTCTTGCTGCGCTGCTTCCACCCCGCGCATGAATGCCCAAAGCAGCGGCACGCCCAAGATGATTGCGTAAATAGTTCTCATACTATTGTATCACCCCGCAACAATGACCCGCTGTTTGCCCACCGCGTTCGTAAGCTCCCAAATCCGGCGCGCTCCCCCACAATACCTGGATACCCTTGGAATTCTTGTAGAGCCACACAGATTGGCCGTCACTCCTGGGAATTGAGTTCGCCAAGGTCACGGTGTTTGTAGAATAGTTAATGCCGCCCGCTGCAATCTGGACTGCATTTGTAACCGTTCCAATCGCAATCCAATCGGGATTCACGCCCGCCCATCCGTCCTGGAAGGAGTGGGCGTCCGTCAGCACCAACGTTGTTCCAGTTCCTGTATCATCCACATGAACTGTAGTTAAGTGCCTGCCTGCATCAACGGCCCCTGAGCCTGCTTGCAGGTTAGAGTCCGTTGAGCTGACGAACTGCGGGTTGACGTTGCGAAAGGCCGGGCCGTTGGCTTCGTCCCCGGCAGGAGAGGCCCAAGTTACCGAGCCGGTTGTCATCCACCACCAGTTGTAATTCGTGGTATTTCCGGCCCCGTCGATGATATACCCCGTCTTACTGACTGCGGTGGCTCCGACCGCATCCTCGAAAATATTATTCAGCAGCGAGGAATTGTCAACAACCTGAGCGGTGGAGCCGAATGTTGGATTCGTGACGTTGTTTACCCTTGACGTATTGTTGTATATCTCGACGTTACTGTCCCCGGTTGAATTTGTTCCCAAAAACACGCTGCCGATGTTTCTGGTTTCATTGTGCCGTATGATGATCGTGTCCAGGAATGATCCTACTCCCCCGCAACCCGTATTCGGAGTGATTAAAAAAGTGTGAATATCCGCGTCAGGATCGTTAATATGCCGGTTGCCTTCCAGCAAGGTGCAAGTAAATGTCCATCCTGCGGAGCAATAGCTCTGCAATCCATCAATATGCACCGCGCCATTTGCTGTCTCACTTCGAAGCGACTCGTGCCAGAAGTTGCCGCGCACTACGTTTTTATTGCACGTAGTGCTGCCCCACATGTTCATGTAGTCGTCGACTAATTGTATGTCGCTGTCCGCCACTTCGGAATTGATGGCGTATAGCTGCATCCCGATGGTGCGCCCCGTGCCGCCTGGCCAGGCAGGGCCGATTCTGAGAAGCCTATTGCGAAGAATCTTCAGTCCATCACACAAAGAACTCATGCAGCGAATACCGATCCCGTCTGTGTCATGGATATAGTTGTCGGTTACTACACAACCCGTACACCCGCCCAAATCAAGCGTGGGAATGCTGGATGACATGCCCTGATTTGTGAATTCAAGGTTGGTGATGGCAATGTAGTCCTTGGCATTCATGTCCATCTTGCGAATTTTCGCCTTCGGCGCGCCAGCGGCGGCGGTGAACGTAATCAGGTTTCCCGCAGCGCCGGAATTGACAGGGATACAATTCTCATCGTACTCCCCGCCTACCTTGAAGATGGTCGTGTCACCCGCAACCATCGTATTTGCGGCTTTTTGACACGTCAGCCAAGGTAAGGCGGAGGTGCCTGGGTTGGTATCCAATGCAGCCGGATCAGTCTCATCAACGTAGTAAGTTGCCGCATCCGCCAAGAATGGATGAAACGGAAGCAGGCAGATTAAGAAGGCAAAGGCGCGGAGAATCATTGGAACTCCAAAACTGTATAGCGGACTTGCGCGCTTATAGTCACCGCGTCGTTATTGTCGGCTTCCAAAGCGATTTGCGCCCCTGCGCTTACTGCCGTAGACCCTGTGTCACAAGTGACACTCGCCCCCGCGCCTGCTGCTATTGTCACTTGCAGATCAGCTTGACTCACTCCATCTACTCGCAGCGTCCATACATAGGTTCCATTGTTCGGTTGGGCGCTCTCAGTAACAACACAGAATCGTGTAAACGTTCCTGCTTTCCATATTTGATTGCGGCGAGTGGCTTCTGAGCCGTCGGTTGTGTAAACAGTATACCAGGGAGAATAGTACGATGTCGCGCCGATCCCAACAGTATCAGCGCCGCCGGGATAAGTGAGCGCCATCACTCCACCACACCCAGCACAGCTTACGACTGTTAGCGCGCCAGCTTGTGTAACTTTGGCGTTCACGGAGCCTAGCTCCAACTCTTCGCTGGGGTTTACTTTCAGAACCGTGTCTGTGCCGGTTGGCGCTGCCTCCCAAACAATACTATCATCATTCAGTAAACGGATCACCCCGGAATCCCCCACGTCGCCCGATGTCGGCTGTAGAATGGGAGTGATAATACTTGTGAGAAATGTTGGCGTGGTCACACGAGCCAAGGCCCCCGCGCCGCTCGTAGATTCCGCAGAAGACGTATTGCTGGCTGTGGCGTAGTTTAGGATGCCGTTCGCTAAGGCCACATTCGCAAAACTGGTCCCATTTGAGACGGGAATCGTATCATCCGCGCCCGCTGCGAGAACGTCAGGGGTCAAGAGAGCGGCATTGCAGGCAACGCCATCTGCCCAACAAGGCCGGTCGGTTGTAGTGTTAAAAGCCATGTCTCCCTCAACAATGGAGCTTGCGCCAGCAGAGCCGGTGATTCGGAAGAAATCGCCAGCGGCTAATGCCAAGGTGTTTGCGGCAGGACGCGACACGGAAACGTCCGGAGCGGTAGCGCCACCAGGCCCCCAATCCATGATTCCCGTCTTGGAGATAGCAAAAAGCGTGTTTGCTTCCCCAGTAACAATGCTTTGAAATGCTCCATAAGTCGGGTTGGTGGTGCTGTTGGATGCGGAGATGCGAATGACCGGATTTGTTCCCCCGTGAATTCGCAGGCTGCCCGCCGCAATACGGTCCAAAAACGTATCCGCATTCACGGAAAGCCCGGTATCCACCCGGAGTGCTCCGGCGTTGGTTGCGCCCGCCTCGCGTCCCTGAACAAGATTTGCCGTGCCGTTGTTCGTTACCTGGGCGGGCGGCGCAAAAACCCAATTGCCCGTAGAGTTGGCTGTGAGTGTGATCGTAGAGCTGCTGGGATTATTCTCATCCGCCAGGACCGTATTATTGGAAGCAAAGTCCAGTTTCACCCGCACGGGGGACGCCCCAATCGGAGTCAGAAAGCGGTTTCCCGGTCCAATCCAATTGAATTGGGAACGGTTGGAAGCGTTCAGTCCCGTAACTTCCACCCCTACATTAAACGTCTCGAACGAAGAGTCCGTGATTCGCACCCACCGGACTGTATTTCCATTTACCGCTTGATCGATCTTGACCAGCGTTTCGTATCCGGCAAAGGTCGCACCGTGAAAGGTAACTGCATTGGTCGCTCCCGTATTGCTTCGCACCAGGACACCCACGCTGCCCGCTGCGGGACTGCCGCTCGATCTTCGGGTGAACTTTGTCCGAGCGCCGTAAAAACTCACTTCATTGACGTCCTCGATAATCACGCCGGGATCGGTGTTGGCCGGATCAATCGTTTTGCTCAGGGTGTAGAAGTCATAGAAACTGATCCCGTCGGTAACTTGCGCCCCCACGTTGGCGGACTTGCCGATGAAAAGGTATTGGCCGCTATCTTGGTTGACAACCGTGATGTTGCGGGACGGTCCGGAGTTTGAGACGCTGCGGATTTCCAGGGCTTTCTTCCCAGCCGTGGCAACATTATCCATGTCAAACATTACATCGTCTAAGCATACGCCGCTGGTAAATTCCAGGGTCGGACCATCGTTCGCAGGGTCAAACAGAACCACACTGTCAGGAGTGAAGCCTGCCGACGGTTTGATGATCGTCAGAGTTTGCGGAAGATTATTGTAGTCGCCGTGGGAAAGTCCCCGAATGCATTGTCCTTGCTTCGGCTTCCATTGCGCAGAAGTGTTGAACGTGGCGGCTCCCAGCAACAAGAGCGCAGGTTTCGTGCATCCGTTGAAAGGATCAGTCGAAACGGTTTGCGCCCCCTCTAACCCACGCGCATCCACCGTGCCGCCGGTTGCGGGCAGGTCGGCGCAAGCGGCGGCAATCTTGGCCCCTGCATTCGCCCCCGCAAAACCGTCCGCATACCGGATATTATGAACGACCGCCCCGGAGCCGCCCCCGCCGCTGCTGGCGGATGCTGGCGATGCATTGATCCGAACTATAATTGTCCCGCTGGTATAGGTGGTTGCAATCACGCAGATGCGAGTCAGCGCGGGCACGCTCAATTTCCAATTGCCGTTCGCCGTGCTCGTGGAAGCCTCTGCCCCGGATGGGTATGGGGTTCCAGTGATCGCGGTGTAGGTTGTCCCGCCATCGGCTGACATGAAGAATGCCGCCGTACCTACCCATGTGCCGGTAAGGGCAATCTGCGCGGAACCAGTATTCCCAGGAAGCGCGAGGACTACCCGCGCCCCCCCTGCCACGGTGCAGTTGGCCGCCGCCGCCGTGAG
>ERZ1292632.1881-Hain-H43-01um-R2-1881-length-18962-cov-5_pt2 | contig 10842 bp, 8 predicted proteins | sample MGYA00564407_ERZ1292632 | MGnify/ENA primary metagenome ERZ1292632 (study PRJEB36523, sample SAMEA6512637) | groundwater metagenome | collected 2019-01-08 | study: AquaDiva: Metagenomics assemblies of 32 groundwater samples
AAAAGAAAAGTACGATAGCGAAGGGAATTTACTTTATCTTCCTATGCAAGTAAAGCAAGATCGTGCACGAGAAAAAAAGTGCGGAAATATTTGGTATATATACATAGTTAAAGGAGAGCACGGATCAGTCGGTGCCAGTGAAGCTACTTGTATTATGAGAGCGGACTCAACAATAGAAGTGCCCGAGGAAGTAGATTATGCCGCAATAGTTTTGGAGTATAGGGACGCAGAAGACAAGTGGATTTAACTATAATTTTTTAAACATCAAAGTATGCGTACCATCCCTTTCGCTCTCACTTATGATGATGTTTTAATTAAACCGAAAAGATCAACGCTTTTATCAAGAAGCGAAGCAATTACAAAAACACGGCTCACAAAAAAAATAAATTTAAATATTCCCATCATCAGTTCAAACATGGACACGGTTTCCGAATCCGAAATGGCCGTGGCCATGGCGCGGCTGGGCGGCATCAGTATAATTCATCGCTTTTTAACCATAGAAGAAAACATAGAAGAAATAAAAAGAGTGAAGCGCGCGCAGAATTTTATTGTGGCTGATCCGTATACTATAGAGCCGCACAAAACTATTGAAGAAGCAAAAAAATTTATTGCCGAAAAAGGCGTAAGCGGATTATTGGTGGCCAATGGTGATCGTAAATTAAAAGGTATTTTATCAAAACGCGATTTTATTTTTGTCACCGACGACAATCAGTTGGTGGAGCAAGTAATGACCTTTAGAGAAAAATTAATTGTTGGGGACAGAAATACTCATTTTGCCGAAGCCAGAGAAAAAATGTCGCAATACAAAATTGAAAAATTGCCGCTGGTGGATGAAAATAATGTGATTATCGGTTTGATTACCGCGGATGATATTAAAAATTTAATTGATTATCCGTTGGCCAATATAGACGCAGGCGGACGGTTGATGGTGGGCGGATCCGTTGGCGTGCATGGCGATTATTTGGAAAGGGCGCAAGAATTAGTAAAAGCAGGAGCCGACGTGCTGGTGGTGGACATTGCCCACGGACATTCGGAAATGATGTTTAACGCTTTAAAAAATTTACGGGAAAAATGCGGTGGCACGCAAATAATCGCGGGCAACATTGCCACAGCCGAAGCGGCCAGGGACTTGTGCGAGGCGGGTGTGGATGCGGTAAAGGTAGGGGTAGGTCCGGGCACGATTTGTATCACTCGTTTGGTAACCGGTTGCGGGGTGCCGCAATTGACAGCGGTAATGGAAGTCGCGGAAGTAGCGAAAAAATATGGCGTGCCGGTGATTGCCGATGGCGGGATACAAAAATCCGGAGATATTGTAAAGGCCTTGGGCGCGGGCGCGGATAGCGTGATGCTGGGCGGATTGCTGGCTGGAACAAAAGAAAGTCCGGGCGTAGTAATGACCCGCGGGGGAAAAAAATATAAAGTATGCCGCGGCAGCGCCAGTTTCGCGGTGGCGCAGCGCCGTCAAAAAGTTCAGCAAGAAAATAAAAATTTAAGCGAAGTGGTGCCTGAAGGCGTGGAGTCCATTGTGCCGTATAAAGGGCCGGTGGCGGAGTTGGTTGGACAACTGGTGGGCGGGTTAAAATCCGGTATGAGCTATACCAATTCGCACACCATTTCGGAACTGCAAAATAATAGTGATTTTGTGCAAATTACTTCGGCCGGTTCGCGCGAAAGCGGGGCGCATGATTTGTTGGAGGTGAAGTGACGCGATATTCGCATGTTATGTCATCTTGAGCGAGCCGCGCGAGCAGAAGGATCCCTCTAACAAGTTAGCTACCTAGCCTTTAATTAACCCACTCACCTCTTCTGTTTTTTCTTTCATCACACTTTCGCTCACCGCCTCCAAATTAAGGCGGATTTTGTTTTCCGTATTTGAAGCGCGGACATTGAACCACCAATCAGGCCATTCAAAAGACAGGCCGTCAAAATCATACTTTAAATTTTTGCCATATTTCTCTCGCAGTCGTGAAAACACGCCATCTTTATCGCTGACCTCAAAATTAATCTCTCCAGGACGATAATATTTTTGTAACGGCTGAACATACTCACTTAATGTTTTTCCGCTTTCAGACAACTCTTGAAGAACTTTGAGAATCATTATGTCTGGAACTTCGTATGTTCCATGAGGCATTTTTATGAAAAAATGACCGGACGATTCCACCCCGAGGATCGCCCCAACTTCTCTCATCTTTTCCTTAATTAGAGAATGCCCCACTCTTGCCACCACCGGCACCCCCCTACCTTCTTCAATCAGATCATTTGTAATCCTTCCCGGCCTAATATCATAACAAATTTTTGCTCCTGAATTTCCTCGCAGAAATATTCTTGCCAAAATTCCTCGAAGTATTGAAGGGTCCACGGTTTTGCCTTTTTCATCTATAAAAAACAGCCTATCCGCGTCGCCATCAAGCGCGATTCCCAAATCCGCGCCGACTTCTAAAACTTTTTCCCGCAAAGCGCGATTATTTTCATCTTTCAACGGGTCGGCTTCGTGATTTGGAAAATTTCCATCCAGCTCAAAATACATTTTCACCAATTCGCACGGCAAATTTTTAAACAACTCTCCCATCAACGGCCCGCCCATGCCATTGGCAGTGTCAATTACAACTTTAAACGGCTTTATTTTTTTTACATTTGCCTGCGTCAATGCGAATTTAATCTGCTCTTCCAAAACCCCTTCTCTTTTTTCAACTTTCCCTTTTTTTCCAGAATTCGGAAACTCGTTTTTCACCACCGCATCCCTAATTTCCATAATCCCCGTCTCCCCGCTAATCGGCACGGCCGCGGCGCGCGTCATTTTGAAACCATTATACTTTGCCGGATTATGCGAAGCCGAGACCTGCAAACCGCCGTCATAACCATAGTAACTCACGCCAAAATAAAATGTCGGAGTTGAGGCAAGCCCGATGTCAACAACATTAACTCCCTGCTCTGCGATACCTTTTATCACCGCCTCGGTTAAACTCGGGGAAGAACCGCGCATATCCCGCCCGACGGCGACGGTTATTTGTTCTTTTTTAACCTCTTTTTTTATCAACTCCGCGTAAGCCCGCCCGATTTTATATGACAAATCCTCGTCTAATTCCTCCGAATAAATTCCCCTTATATCGTATGCTTTAAAAATGCCGGTTTTTAACATAGTCTTATAAAAAAATTCTTTGACTAATACGCGCGTTTAGTATATATTAAATGCATGGATTAGCCAATAGCTACTCAAATTTTTACAATCGTATGAATATTATAGACCGCTTTTCAACGCACCTCCGCGATGTCCTCGCGCGCAGTATAAAAATAGCGACGGAATTAAAAACAAAATCAGTGGAACCTATCCACCTGCTTTTCGCCTTATCTTTACAAAAAGGATCGTTGGCAAGTGAAATTCTGCAAAGATATAACATGGATGGCAAAAAACTTGAAAAAGAAATAATTGAAGACCCGACACCGGAAAAAATCGGCGAATTCGGTCTTTCCGCTTTCTCTGAAGAGTCAAAAGAACTGCTGGAAAAAGCCATGAATGTCGCGCAAAAAAACGGCCATAATTATCTTGGCACGGAACACTTGCTCGCCGCCTTTATAAGCATTGACAACAAATGGATCAATCGATTTTTTCCAAAAAAAGAGTTAAGACTGCCGGAATTGGAAAATCAAATAAAAATCATGCTCGCGAATTCTTCCCAATTCCCGCAAATATCAGAAGCATCCGAAACATTTGATAAAATACAAGAGAGCCTGGGCGAAGAACTCACGCCGTATGCCACAACTTTGGAGGAGGATAGAAAAACAAAGAAAAAAGACAGCGCTCTGGATTTTTTTGCGACTAACTTAACCGAAAAACAAATTCAGTCAGGCATTGATCCGGTGATAGGACGCGAATATGAAATTGAACGGATGATGCAAATCCTTTGCAGAAGAACAAAAAATAATCCGGTGCTTCTGGGCGATCCGGGAGTCGGCAAAACCGCGATCGTTGAAGGCTTGGCAAAAAAAATCGTATCCGGAGAGGTTCCGGAAATTTTGCTGAATAAAAAAATATACTCGCTTGATTTGGGGATGCTAATCGCCGGCACGACATTCAGAGGCGAGTTTGAAGCGAGACTGCGGCAAGTTATTGACAATATAACCAAGGACCCGAATATTATTTTATTTATTGACGAACTGCATAACATTGTCGGAGCTGGTTCAAACCAAGGCACGCTGGACGCGGCCAACATGCTGAAACCGGCTCTCGCTCGCGGACAAATTCGCTGTATAGGCGCCACTACAACCGCGGAATTTAAAAAATACATAGAAAATGACGCGGCTTTGGAAAGAAGATTCCAACCGATTTATGTTAAAGAGTCTTCCGTTGAAGATACGGTGAAAATTCTTTTTGGCATCAGAAAAAATTATGAGCTGTTTCATAATTTAAAAATTACGGATAGCGCCATTCGCGCGTCGGCGCAGTTAGCGCACAAATATATGACAAATCAATTTTTGCCGGACAAAGCAATAGATTTGCTGGATGAAACCGCGGCGGCTAAAAAATTAAAAATAAAACCCTCACTCGCGCAGGTTAAATACAACAGTCTGCAGAGGGAGCTGGACGCGATTGTGGCGACAAAAGAGGAGGCCGCCGGCAAGGACGATTTCGCGGAAGCAATGAGACTGAAAGAAAAAGAAAAAAAATTGATTCAAGAAATAAATAAATTAAAAGCGACTGTGTCCGGCAAGATACCGGCCATCGCCGGGATCGTCAATGAAAAAGATGTGATAAATCAGGTGGCCAAAATTGTGGAAATTCCGGCCAGCCAATTGCTCTTAAAAGAAAAAAACTTTATTGCCAATCTTGAAATAGCCCTAAAAAAACAGATCATCGGCCAGGATAATACGATTAAAGATGTTTGCGCCCTGATAAGACAAGCCAAACTTCAGCTGTCAAACCCGAACCGGCCACTGGCGTCTTTTGTGTTTGCCGGAGAAAGCGGAGTGGGCAAAACAGAACTTGCCAAAACACTGGCCAATGAACTTTACCCCGGGCAAAACGCTTTGGTCCAGCTCAACATGGGCGAATTCACCGAAGGATTCAGTGTTTCAAAAATACTCGGCTCGCCGGCGGGTTATGTCGGATACAGAGAGAAAAATCAATTTACCGACAAATTAAAAATGAATCCTTATGCAGTTATTTTATTTGATGAAGCGGACAAGGCTCACAAAGATGTTCTGAAGCTTCTCTTACAAATGCTGGAAAACGGCGAAGTTACGGACTCGGTTGGTAAAAAAATATCGCTCAAGCACGCCATAATTATTCTTACCACTTCGGCCGGAGTTGAAGAAACGAAAAAAGCAAAAATCGGATTTGAAAACAGCGCGTCAAATTCAGAGGATACTGAAAAAAAATTGACAGAAAAACTCAAAGAGTTATTTGGCGCGGAATTAATTAACAGACTGGACAAAATTTGCCTGTTTAATCAATTATCAAAACAAGAACTTGAAAAAATCGCCGCTCTGGAAATTGACGACCTGAATTCCAGATTACAGCCATACAAAACAATCGTCAAAGCAAACGATGACATATTTCCATGGATACTGTCAAAATCCGGCAAAAATATAAGCGCGCGAGAGTTGAGAAGAAAACTGCGTGGCGAAATTGAAAATATAATCGCGGAAATAATAATGTCAGGCAAAATAAAATCCAGCCACAAAATTTTTATAGAAAAAGACAAGCTTCAAATAAAATAAAGGTCTCGTTATGCCGATGCCGGAAGGAGAAAAGAGCAACATTGTATATTTAAATTCAAGAGCGCAAGACATGACGGCGCCTCTGATTGACGACCCATACGAACAAGAAATGGCCGGAAACGAACTCGCCGCCATGCGGGCAAAAAGAGCCGTGCTGGAAAAAAAACTGGCCGAGTTGGAAGAAGAAGAGATTGAAAATGACGAAGCCAGTGCTGACGACTATTCCTCTGACAGCTCACGGGAAAGTAATGTTGCTCCGGATCAAGATGCCGGGCCAAGCGACAAAGAAGAAAAACAAAGAGCGGTTGACATCTTAAAGGCCAAACAAAATAGCCTAAAAAAAATCCGGCCGATGCTTAAAGAAGCCGAAAATAAACTTAAAGAACTGGAAAAGGATTTGTCGCATTTTAAAGGCTCCAAATTCGCGGGAGCTCTCTCAACCTTCATGCCAAGAATAAATTTGCTGACCGACAAGCTTCTTGATTCCATGAAACAACCGCTCAATAAAATGTCGGATGAGCAAAAAGTCATTCAGATAACAATGATGCTCGCGACAATTACCGCGCTGATCATTTTGCTTCAAGGCCTTAGAGGCGTCACCGCTTTCATTGACGCCATGTTTACCGACAAGTTTTCATGTTTGCGCATGGTAATAATGACTTCGGCAACAATAGTAATTCCGATTATTTTGATTATCCTGGCTCCTCTTACAATTCCATTTATAGCAGTGCTGTTTATATTGGGAATGATCCCGCTGGTGAAGGGCCTCCTTACCAATAACATTATAAAACTTATTGACAAGCTAAAAGATCAAAAACAGGTCTGGCAAAAAGAACTGGATAAGGCGAAGAAGAGGGTTGCTTTGCGCAGACAAATCAAAAAACTAAAAGAGATGGAAGCCAGCATCGCCACAGAGCAAGCCCCGGCGGGAAGATTAGCGGCCTAACCCAACCGATTTTTTTGTGGTATAATATACTTGGCTGATAAAATCAAGTATTTTAACTATGAGCCCTATAAAAAAGGTTTTTCTAATGGTTCTGCTTCTCTTAATTTCTGGCATTATTGGCTATGGTTTATATTATGTTTTCATAAAAACTCCGGAATCGAAACTTCTTCCGCAAAAAACAACCGCCCCGAGCGTAACTGGCGAACTGCCAAGCGCCGGAGTCAGGCCAGCCACAACAACCGCGACTACCGGCGCAGGTGAAACCGCCTCTTTCTTGCCATCTTCTGAAATCGTCCAGCCTGGCGGCGAATCATATTACAAGCCCGGATTTGAAACCGCTCTTGTCAAAGAAACGGTCACATACCCATCTATGAATAAAAATGGAGACATTCGTTTTTATAACGCGAACAGCGGAAAATTCTACCGCGTGACCAATGACGGCCAAATAAAAGAATTATCCAGCCAAGTATTTTATAACGCCCAAAAAATCACTTGGGCAAAAAATAAAAATCAGGCGGTCATTGAATACCCCGATTCATCAAAAATTGTTTACAATTTTGAAACTAACAAGCAGACAACTCTGCCAAAGCACTGGGAGGATTTTTCTTTTTCACCTGAAGGAGGAGAAATAGCGGCCAAAAGCATCGGCATGTCTCCGGAAAACAGATGGCTTGTAACAACTAAGGAAGACGGAACAGGCGCCAGATTGATTGAGCCGATGGGAAACAACGAAGATAAAGTAATGGTAGACTGGTCGCCAAACAGACAAGTTGTCGCCTTCTCGCAGACCGGCGAACCAATGGGCGCGGAACGCCGAGAAATTCTTCTTATCGGCCTCAACGGCGAAAACTTCAAATCAATCGTGGTTGAAGGAGCAGGGTTCCAGCCTGAATGGTCCAACACCGGTAAAAAACTTCTGTATAGCGTCTACAGCTCAAGAAACGACTGGAAACCTGAACTCTGGATCACGGACGCGTATGGAGATAGCATTGGAAATAACAGAAGAGAATTAAAAATAAACACCTGGGCCGACAAATGCGCGTTCGGAAACGACGCCACTCTTTTCTGCGCGGTTCCAAAAGATTTGCCGCAAGGGGCAGGAATGTCCAGAGAAGTAGCCAATTCCAGCATGGATGACCTATATAAAATAGATCTGACAACCGGAATTAAGACATCAATCGCGCTTGAAAATAATTATAATATAAACAACATCACCTACGATTCGACCGGCAACAAATTATTCTTTACGGCTTTGGACAAGCCGGGAATTTTCCAGGCAAGCCTTTAAATACACGGGCTATGAATAAAAAATTTTATCTTGCGCTCTTCGGGATGGTTTTAGTCGCCGGCGCGCTTTTTTCGTACCAATTTTTAAGAGCCAAAAAAATCACGATTAAAAAATCGAAACAGCCGCTAATTTATAACAACTTGGTAAACATCACTTTAGACGACTCCGATCAAATCTACGGGAATCCCGGCGCGCCGATGACTGCCATTGAATTCGTGGATTTAAGCTGTTCGGAATGTTTAAAAATTCATAGCGCCATAAAAAAATACGCGCATGACCACCCTCAAAGCGTCCGGCTGGTTTGGAAAGACGCGCCAAAATTTAACTTCCTTTTTAAAAAAAATGAACTTGCGCATCGCGCGGCTTACTGCGCCGGCAAGCAAGGCAAATTTTGGGAATACCTGGACGCAATCATAGCGAACAAAAAAATGGATCCCAGCTCCCTCAACCAAATCGCCAATCAAGTTGGCATTGAATTCAACTCATGGACAACCTGCCTGGATTCTGATGAAACTGTCCAAAAATTAGCCGCCTCCGTGGCTTTGGCTCAAAGTATAGGAGCCGATTCTCTACCGGCTCTTTTTATAAATAACAGAAGAATAAATACGGACGACGGAATCAACATTGAAGAACTGCTAAAAGAATTTAGCGAAAAGTAGACAAAACTTGAAATTGCGTATAAGTAATTATAATTATGCGTCGCAAATTTAAAAAACAAAATATTGTTTTAATATTTACGATTGGCTTGTCCTTATTTTTTTTTCTGGATAAATCACCTGTTTCTGCAAGGTGCTCCGTGGACAGCGACTGTGGTAGTGGAGAAATATGCAAACCAGGCCCTATGGGTTCTGAGTGTGAAGCAAAAAAATGCTCATCGGATAGTGACTGTGGCGCCGGGTACTCCTGCTCCCCATCAAGTTACTCCGGGATGATATGCGAAAAAAAAATTCAATGTACTGCAGATAGTGATTGTGGTATTGGCGAACGTTGCAAACCAGGCCCTATGGGTTCTGAGTGTACTGTAATTAGTTGCACAAAAGACACTGATTGTGGGGTTGGTAGTTTCTGCATTCCTGGTCCTATGGGTGGAGAGTGCGGTGTGGCGCCACCAGCCACAAAACCAGATACCTCAATCACCGATCTAGAAGAAGATTTAAACGCAAGGAAACCAATTTTACAAATAAATATCCCGGGGTTAAATTTTAGCGACATTGCTTCAACGACCGACGGGACAGGAACATATTTTTATATCCCATGGCTAAGCCAGTTTCTTACCGCGATATATAAATTCGGCATTGCCATGACAAGCATTCTAGCCGTAGTTATAATCATCATGCAAGGCGCGCGAATAATTGTTTCAGGCGGAGGCGAAGGGAAACAAGCGGCTTACAAAAAAATCCTTCAATCGGTAATTGGCCTAGCCATCGCATGGGGATCTTTTGCTATCTTATACAACATCAATCCCGAATTGGTACAATTTAAAGCTCTGAAGGTGAAGGTGGTGGAGAGAGAAGAACTTGAAAATAACCATCAATGCGACGACCCAAACAAGTGCGGCTACAAAACCAATGTTTCGTCAGAAATGATTCCAAAAGGCAATTTCACCTCCAATTTAGAGTTGGCAAAAAAAGACAGAACGGCCACTGTTGATTATAAATATTTCGGCCAAGTGGACTACAGTGTAAGCGAGGTTAGAAAACTACAAGATATAAAACGCTTTGTAATTCACAACGGCGGCTACACCGCGCAAATGAACGTCGATGTGTGGCTTGGCTTGTTTAAAGAAAAAAAAGAAAAAACCGGAACGCATTACACGATTGATAGAAACGGCATAATTTATCAAATGATCGGCGAGGAAGCAAAAGCTGTTCATGCCGGTATCTTCAACGGCGACTCAATTGGAGTGGAACTTAATATTTCAAATTTTAACGGAACATCGTGCAATGGTTTGGATTCAGGGCCAGCCGAAGCAGTACGGCAGGCATGCACTCCAACCGAGGCGCAATACCAAGCTCTAAAATCATTAATAGACGACGTTATTAAACGAACTAGTGTAAAACTAGACAAGAATAATATTGTAGGACATTGCGAATCCAGTCCAAAGGCGCATGGCGACCCTAGGGCGTTTGATTGGGAAAAAATAGGTTTAAATAATCAGGATAAAAAACACATTATTTCTAGCGGCAAAACAGCTTGCTCGTGGTATCTTCCTTTTTAAAATATGAACAAGCCAACCGCTTCGTTCTCATGTTCCAACTGCGACGCCCAATTCACAAAGTGGACTGGCAGGTGTTTAGAATGCGGAAAATGGGGAACGGTGGAAAAATCCAAAATCCAAATTTCAAATTTCAAATCAAATCCAAATGTCAAAAACCAAAATGAACAAAATTATCCACCGATTGAATTGACCGAACTAAAAAACATTGACGGCAAAAAAATAGAGCGGATAAAAACAAACATTGAAGAATTTGACAGAGTGCTGGGAGGAGGGTTTGTTCCGGGCTCACTTATTTTATTGGGCGGAGAACCGGGAATTGGAAAATCCACGCTAGCCCTCCAGCTTGCATCTATTGTTCCCAACACCCTTTATATTTCCGGCGAGGAATCCGTTGAGCAAATCAAATTACGCGCGGAACGACTTGGAACAAAATCCGGCACATTAAAAATAGGCAACGCCACGAATGTAGAAAGTATTATCGCCACATTGAGTAAAAACAATTCAGGGCCGACGCGCAACCTCGCTATCATTGATTCAATTCAAACAATATTTTCTGATGAAGTTGAGGGAGAGTCGGGAAATATAAATCAGGTCCGCGCGTGCGCGGTAAAACTGATGGAATTCGCGAAAACAACCGGAACAACAATCGTGCTGGTCGGCCAAGTAACAAAA
>ERZ1292632.4013-Hain-H43-01um-R2-4013-length-10841-cov-5_pt1 | contig 10841 bp, 33 predicted proteins | sample MGYA00564407_ERZ1292632 | MGnify/ENA primary metagenome ERZ1292632 (study PRJEB36523, sample SAMEA6512637) | groundwater metagenome | collected 2019-01-08 | study: AquaDiva: Metagenomics assemblies of 32 groundwater samples
CCACCCTAACCACGCCGCACCTGCGCCTAAGCCTAGGAACACAACCCACCCCGGAACCCACCGAGTCACGACCTCTGTGAATGTAGGGGTCCCTTCATTTCCATCAAACAAGGCAGGAATCTCTAAGCCGAAGAAGAGAGCCACAGAGACACACACCCACACACCCCACGCGAGCAGGTACCACGGGCTCCACTCACCCTTGTTCTTCCAATTGTTACCTGCCATCAAGAGCCTCGCATCTTCTGCTTCTGTTCAGGAGACATCAACGAGTAGGCTTTCTCCAACTGCTTCCGATAACGTCTGACGTACGGAAGTTTGCTGAGCCAGATATGCAAGCCGTCCCTCATCACTCGCCTCCGTAGTGCGGGGTGTCTTCAGAAGGCTCAAAACCTGTGTCTCGCCAAGCCAACTTCGTAGTCTCGAACAACCGAGCGTTGACTCCATGCAGAGACATCCGCTTGATGAGAGATTCCGCATCTCCTCGCCGTGTGAAAGTACGAGTCGCAGTGAAGCCATAAGGCAGCCGTCCTTGGCTGCCTACAGGATGCACACGCCAAATCGTAGTTGGAAGACTCACTTTCGCGACTCCGCCAAACGCTTCAGCTTCTTCATGAACGTCGCTCCAAACCTGTCTTTGTAACCCAACACCTTCTCAACAGACTTGGTCTGAATGGTTATCTCTTCCACGCGGTAGCCCAGAGCGGCTGCGAACTTGTCTACCGACGTTCCCTGCGAAACCTCTAGTTCTGCGTCCTCCTTCACCCACTGAAGTTCCTTCCTTAGGAAGGACTTCACAGCCGCAAGTGTAGGGTAGTACTCCTCTTCGACTTCCTGCCACGCACCGTTCTCTTTCGATAGCAAGACGACACGGTACTGCTTCTTCGCCCACTCATCGAACATCAAGAGTCTGCTCCTTCCGGCTGCATGAGACGACGAATCTCCCGTTCTGACTTCCCCCGCCTCGACCTTGCCAAAGCCAGTTTCTCGTCAAGAGACAACCCGTCATAGACCTCCTGACGCCCTTGTGCCTCCTCACGCTTACGCGTGATGGCTAGGTACTTCCACGGAGTCTTTGGTTGCTTCTTCCCCTCAGGCATTTCGAAGACCTCCAATCACACCACTGAGCCAGTAGAACTGAAGCAGAGATGCGGCTGCGTCGTATCCTGCGTCATGCCAGTTCGTAGACGGCCCCAACATCTTACCTGAGACCTCTTTCGCCGCGTTCTTCCACTTGTTCTCGTTACCGCCCAGTTCTGCTCCCGGCACCATCCGAGACTGCTGAAGAGCAAACGTCAGCGAGTTCAGGTCGGCAAACCGATAGGAGAACAACGAGACCGTGAGCGGCAACGTAGGAATCAAGAACTGCTCGAAGTCAAAGGAACCGACATTCCAACCGACCGCGATACCGTCCTTGTGACCCACACCTCTGTTCTTCAGCCATTGTGACAGCAAGATGTCTACCTGCTCCGCAGGCGGACCGCTGCGGATACGCTCGTGGTCGAACTTGTTCACCTCAAGAGCCCTCTCCTCCCACGAATACGTTCCTTCCGCCCATCCGATATCGCTGGTGAATGTGTCTGCCGCTCCCAACGACACACCGACTTGGATGAGGCGGTTAGGAGGATTCTGGTCTCGCAGGACCCCAGTCATCTCCCCATCTACCCCAATGAACACCTTAGCCATGTTGTACTCCCTTCCGAAACGAGTCTTTGCGCTGACGGTTCACGGACAACATCAAGCGATGGGATTCCGCCATAGCTTTGTCGCCTTCTTGCTGAAAACGGACCTTCTGCCAAGATTTGCCAGCTTGTCGGCTCAACATCCAATACAACTGAGCCATATTCTGCAAGCCTTGTGCTACGACTCTCTTCTCGATGTACTCAAGAACCGCCGGATGCAAGATGTCCTTTGCCGGGTCACACACGTTGTAGCACGCTTTGACATGTGTCTTCGTCACAGGTTTTGACTTGCACTTACCACACCTCATTCCGCCTCTCCTCTACTCTCCCACGAAGACCACACACCATCAACGACGAACGGCTTGTAAGGCTCTGAAGGTCCCCAGTTAGGACGTGTCTCCCACTCATAGTCCTTCTTGCAGTCCCCGTTGTGGAACACAGTCCCATCGGGAAGCTGGAACTCCAGAATCCCATCCCCGTCCCAATACCAGCGCAGGTACACGGTTCCTTCAGGAAGCTCTAACGAGTAGCACTTCCACATGAGGTCACTAGGCCAGTCCTCATCCGGCCACGACACAGGAACCTGTGGGAGTTCGACCACATCATCCTTCACGTCGAACTCCGAGTAACAACCGTAGGTCCTGTAGCCATCAGGCAGCATCTTCTCATCGAAGAAACGCCGACGAAGCCACTCTCCTACCGGGATGACATCCTCAACCGAGTCAAGGTCGTACTCTACGCGGAATTTCATCTCCACTCCTCTCCTTCGTGCCAGTCCATCAGCGCCTGTTCGTACTGCCAGTTCTCGTAAGCCTCCTGCTCCATCTGAGCCTGCATGTCTGCTTCCTGCTGCGCTTCTTCCTCACGAGCACGCTTGCGAGTAGCCTCCCATCGCTCCTCTTCCTCTCTCTCACGCTTCTTCCACTCGGGCTCCGGGTCTGGCAGCATGTCCATCTGAGGCAAGTCCAAAGCCTTCGGAATCTCGCGAGAGAAGAACACCGCGCGCCCTGTATCAATCACACGACACTCATCATCTTCGAAAGCCCGCGCACCAAACACCTTGTGCCACCACTGCCAGAACTTCTTCATTGTGCGTCTCTCGCGCGCGCGAACTCCGCGTTGACTTCCGCTGGAGTCCCTTGCACCATCAGACCTGCTCCCGTGAGGTAGATGTAGGTGCGCTTCATGCCACTGTAGGTGTCCGACCGGGGTTCTAGTGCAGTCACACCATCAGGGTTCACGAACACAACCCTGTCTTCTTCATCCCTCAACCGGACCAACATCACTTCGCCTTCTTCCCACGACCACACTGCGTACAGCGAGAGGCTCCATCCTTGCTCAAGTTGTGAAGACGATTCCCCTTGCCGTACCGCTCGTCTTGATACTTCGACGTACAGACACAAGCCTTCACCAACGTCTCAGCCATCACTACTTCTCCTCCAAGACATCATCCAAGGTTCCGTACCTCGCTGAGTACGCTATGAACGTGTTGTTCGCTTCCGGCATGACGAAGACCGAGTTCCCTTCGATGTCCGTCACCTTCACCTTTCCCTTCGACACCAAACGAACCGAGAGGGAGCCGAACTGAACTGTCGTGTCGCTAGGGAGAATGAGGTCCCTACCGTAAGGGTCAACGACTACATCACCTTCCTTCGGAGAACCCCCTTGTATGACGATATCGTACTTCGCCTGAATCCTCGCGAGGTCGATGTTCAGCCGCTCGATTTCACTCTGAACCCACTTCGGAAGCTTCGCCAACTTCTCCGGTGTAATCATCCTCGAATCTCCTCAGAGATAGGCTTCTGCTCCATCTCGATATCAAGAGTCACGAGAACACTCTGAACCACTCCACGAAGAGTCCTGACGACATCCATCACATCCGCCTTCCTGTGGCACGAAGGAGCAAGCTCTGCCACCGCTGCTGTGATGATAGGACCCTCTAGTTCATTCAGCTTCGCTGCGTTGTACTTCAACATCAGCTTTCCTCCTCTTCGATTCGGATAGAGTCACCTTGAAACCGGATGAAAGTTCCTCCGAGGTCTTGACTAACTTGCATCTCAACTAACCTTGGAAAGAAGATAACCCTCCAATGTGCGTTCTTCTTTCCGCCAACCACTACGCCATTCCGTGTCGCAGAAAGCCCTTCACGAATCTTCGCATTCGCTGTCGCCACTTCTTCGAGCCGCACCTTCTCGACTTGATTCACCACATCACTCTCCAGTTCTTAGGAGGCTCTGTGCCATACAGGTACCTCCAGTAGTCGTACTTGCAGAACAACCCACGTCCAAAGATACGATACCGAGAAGGCTTGTGTCTCCCCGTCTTCTCGTCAAACACAAACTCCCTCCCGCAGCCAACACACTCATACAACTTCCACCAACTCCCCAGACCAACGGTCCCACTTCTGACCACAGTCAGGACACAGCCACCACGACACCCCATCGTAGCCGTTGCGGTCTTCGATGCCGATGAGGCGAGAGAAGCACTTACCGTCGCCGTAGGACTGCGCTACGTACTCATCAGGCCAGCCTTCTTCCGGCATCTCCACCCATGGCTCGTCTGGACCGTTGATAGGTAGTGGTCCCTTCATCGTGAACTTGATGAAGCCTCCACACAGTTCAGACTTGCACTGAGGACACACATCATGAGTGTGCCCTTCCTGCGCAGTCTTCATCCTCATCCCAACCACTTATAAGCAAGAAGTGCGCCAGACACAACACCGAAGACGACGGTTCCCACTGCTATCGCATTCAGCACAACCAAGACGAACGCCACTACCATCGTCACAGGAAACGAACTTGACGACTTGTCTAGGTAGAACGGGAGAATCCTATCCATCACGAAACCTCCTTCAGATGTAGCTTCAAAGAACGGACCTTCTCTCGAAACACAGGTTCATCCCACCCCCACGACACTTGACTCTTCTTGATGCCGATTCGGGTCACCGCCCGCACCTCATTACTCCAGTTCAACGTGCCTTCCTCCCACACGTTTGTCACCCGGTAAGGGATAGGGTCTTTGTACGCATACCACGCTTGGTCCTTCGCGAAGGGTCTATCACGAGTCTGACGAACCTTTCGCTTCCAACGGAGGTAGGCAATCTCCCCACTCAGCAAAGGAACTGCCACCTGCACTAACACCCACCCGATAGCGAAAGCGATTACACCCCACCCAATCAACGTCCAAGGGTCACCCATGTCCGACTCCTCCCGCTGCGTAGTTGAATCCTTCCGCGTAACCCAGACACCACTCGTGAGAGCCTCGCACTAGCAGGGTGCCATCCTTGTCCCGGACCTCATAGAGCAGTCCGTCATTCCACGTCTCAACTCTGTGAATCGTAGCCCTCACCTAGCCGCCTCCTCCATCTCCTCGATGATGCGGTCCTGATACCCCTCTAGCCTAGCAAGAGTCACAGACGACTCTCGGTACTTCTCAGCAGTCACGAAGGTGTCTTTAGAGGACGCTTCCCACAAGTCACACAGTTCCAGATTCCGAAGGAGACCCTCCATAACGACAACCTCTCGCAGGATGACTACCAAACACCATCCGAACATCGCACTACCCAGCACCCAAGCTATCAGCCAAATGACAGCATCCTCAGGAGTCTGAGCTTCCGTGATGATGAATGTGGCAATCGTCACAACCACTGTAGTGAAGATGACAACGCCCAAACCGATGCGTCTGGTCTGTCTATTGACCCGTCTCTTCTCCATCAACCGCTCCATTCGTTCTCCCACCACACTCTCCTTTCATTGAAGTTAGCCAGTACTAAGTAGTGATGATTGGAAGGGGTCCCGGCTGCCGCACTCATGCTAGCCACCAAAACACCAAAGTGACAACGGAAAACTAGGGTGTTTGGAAAGAAAGTTGTGGAGATTGGAGAGGAGGAAGGAGCGAGGTCCCCTCCCTCCTCTCCCTCGTAGCGGGTGGCACACGGGTACAAGGTCCGCGCTCGACAGGGGAGAGGTGGTAACGTAAACCCCTGCGTCTTCGCTGCGGTTGCCTATCACGGTCGAAGACCGCAGAGCCCGTTCGAGTCGATACTCCATGCCTCGCTCCGAGTACTTACCAGTCATGCTTTTCCGCCAGTGCTATGCAGGGCTCACACTCCAGATAGTCCAACACCACTCCGAAGGCTAGCATCTGGAACGTCTTTGAGGACGTGATTTTCGCCCCACACATCGGATGGTCTCCTAGGTCTACTACGTGCACCTTCGTCGAGCGGTCTCCGTTTTCGTCAGAGAAGAACCCTGTAGCGGAGCCTTGTGGTGCGCGCGAGAACGGATGAGGGGCGGGTGTCTTCGGCTTCCTCTTACCTGTGGACTTTGTGGACTTCTTAGCCTCTAAGGGCTTGAAGAGCTTGTCCCAGTACTTGTACTTGAGAGGACTACCGATAGACATGAGACTCGACCACACACCGTGGTAGATGCTGCTTCGCTCAGAGCCTTGCACTTTCGAAACACGACTCTTGAAGTTCGGGTAGTCAAGAGTCTCCACCTCACTCACAAGGAACTTCGACCATTCCTTCTTCAGCACCACTGTGCGGTACTCGTAATCCGCGTTAGGGGTGTGATGGTACTTCGTGTGAGTCTTCTCACACAGATACTGGATGTCTTCTTCGGAACGCGCACGCACGAGCACCTTGTCTGTGACGACCGGGTCCTGATAACGCACAGCTTTATGGTCCTTGTTCTTGTCCGTCATATCCATCGTCTCGTTGTACGCGACGACGCTGTAGAACCCGTGTGTAGTGATGACCCACATATACCAACACCTCCTTTCGAGAGACTACTTTACCAGAGTCAAGCCTTCAGCCTCAGTCGCGTACACGATGTAGGCGATTCCGTTCTCGATGAGTTCTGGACACGTGTGGTCGATATAGACCACAACCTCAACCATCCACTTCCTATCCGTCTTGCCTACCTTCACCGGCTTGCAGTTGAAGACCAGAGCTTCCAACTTGTTCAACCGAACCCGGTCACCCTTCTGAAATGGGGCTCCTTCTAGCATTTCTCCACCTCTCTTAGCCGTCCGATGTGTACTGCTCCGCCCTGTATGGCATAGCACCGCCGAGCGTCTCGTGAGCAGTAGCCTATTCCGCCACTCCATGTGACTCCCTCGATAGGCTCTCCCCAGACCTGCGTGCCGTCTGGCTTGTAGATATCCAGTGGCTTTGCTCTCGGACTCGCAAGAGGTTTGCAGGTGCGCCATATAAGCCGAGCTTCTCTCCAGTTAGGCTGGGTGTAGTCGTAACCCCACACAAGCGTCTTGCTGCGTCGAAACCGGATACCGTCGAGAATCATCGAGCCACCTTCAGCCAGAGATACTCTGCTGTGACCCCGATAGCGCCGACTAGAGCCATCCAGTCTGTCGCGTTCCACACGTGGTGGATGAGGTACCGAAGCATTACAGGTACCCTCCGGGAAGCATCCACTGCTTAGGCTTGGGCTTCTCGACCGGCTTTTCGGTAAGCACCCGAACCGCTGTGCCTTCCTTCGTCACCACGATAAGCGCCTTCACCGGAACCAGTAGCTGCTTTGTCATCTTGCTCTCCTTTCCTTTTCTACCTCTAGTTTACCACTTGTCAAACGATTTGCTGGGTTCCGACGCCTTGGCACTTCGGGCAAGTGCGGTCCTCCCACACAAGGTTCCCTTCCATGAGAGTGCCCGAAACCTTCCAAGCCACGAACCCTTCTCCTGCACAGGAGCGGCAGCTTTCGCGACCGTTATCAGCCAACACGAGTTCCCGCACCATCAGAAGTTCCGAGCACATGCAGATACCCACGCTGTGGTCGCATCCCTCGTACATCTCCTTCAGATTGTCGAGGACCGCTTGAAACAAGGTCTGTGGTACCTCCACGTACCCTTTGTAGGCTTCGTGGCTTACAGCGTCTCTGAGAGCGCCTAGAGCCTCTTCGTAGACCTCCGTCCTGACCTTGATAGCCATTCTCAACCTCCTCTGACGTAGACAACAGGGGTTCGACACTTCCGGCACACTCGCCGGGTCCGAGAGTTACGGGAAGGCATCCGATGCTGCCGGTGGAGTACCCCGTGGTTCGGACAGGTGACTGCGATGCGCCCTTCTGGCATGTCTACTTGCTTGCTGTCGTAGCAGCGCGACGGGCAGGGATTCCTAGATTACGACACTGAGCCTTCCACACCTCGCCGTGCCCGTCATAGGGCTGAAGCGCGTGAGCGGCCTCATGGAGGAGGGTTTGCCGCACAAGGTCCCAGTCGTTTCGCGCCACGAAGTACTCAGAAAGAGTGATTCGCCTCTCGCGAACGTGGTAACACCCTGCACGTTGCTTTGCGCGGTCGAGTTCAAGGTCGATGTCTCCAAGACTTACCTCATCAAGAAGCTCTCGGCCTCTCGTCAACATCTCGGTCTTGTTCATGCGTACCACGATTCGTACTTCGGTTCCCCGTCCCACGCGCTAATCCATCCGTAGGAGTCTGCGAACTTGCATCCGTGAATGGCGTCGTCGTCGCCGTACCGCACGAGCTTGCGACGGGTGATTTCGAATCCGTAGACCTCAGGGTCCGTGATGAGTTCGCCGGGAACTACGTAAGCGGACATGAACTCGTTCAGTTTGGTCTGAACGCTTGTCATGCGCTGGATGGTGATGGTCTTCTCGGTCCTCTTCATGACCTTGTAGAAGTAGATGTTCGTCTGGTCGTAACCCCACGCACCTACGACTACGTCTCCGACCTCGTAACCGTCTGTCTTCTTCATGCGATTACCTCCCTCACCCGAAGCGCCTGTGGGGTGCTTGGCTGGTCTTCCCTGCGGAACATCGTGGTGACCAACTGTCCGAAGCGGATGATGGCCCAGACCACGTTGCCGTTGCTAGCTCCCTGCCACCCATCGTCGGTGTAGCCGACTAGGATAGCCACTTCTGTGTTCTGGGGGTTGAGACGAGCCTTCGCGAGCCGCTCCTGAGCGATTGCCACGATGTCTTCGATGGGGATGTTCCTCATCTTAGCTTGGGCCTCTGCGTGAGGGTTGACTCTCATCTCGTCTCTCCTTTCTCCACCTCCATTATGGCAGATAGACTAGACAAGTGTCAACTACAGCTTGACCTTCTTCCGACGAGCCAGTTCGCTCTCCAGCAAGACTCTCATGTGGTGAATGGCCTCTGGAGAAGAAGCCGACAGAGCCTGCTTCTTGAGCATCTTGTCAGTCCGGTTCCAGAAAGCTCGCACTGCCTGCTTGGCTCGAAACACCATCTCCTCTCGACTTTGGATGCTTTTCCGTTGCTTCGGAGTCAAGGCAGCAAAGGTGTAGTACATGTATCGGGTCCTGCGAGAGGTTTTTCTGTAGGGACCAGTCTGCTCTGTCCACCCGTCTACGTCCCATGCGTACTTCGCACAAGCTTCTATGACCGGACAGTAAGCACAGTAGGTTTTCGCCCACGTTTCAGGGGTTGTGGAATCAGGGTCCTTGTTGAGACACCTTGATTGGGCTGTCCAGTCAGGAGGCAGCAAATCCAGTACTTCCTCAGGACGACAGTTCTCGCACAGCACCACCGCCACGCCGGGTGAAAGTCGAGTAGCTCCTACCGCACGATTCGATTCATGAGGTATGCCACACTGACTACATGTGATGAGTCGTGCCTTGAGGCTAGACCGCTTCTTCTTCACACATTCTCCTTTCGCAGCGACAAGTATAGCTTATCACAACTGTCAACCCTAAGGTCTTGATAGCTTCAAACAAGGTGTGGGCCGGATACCCCTACGCGCAAGAGCTAACTACTGTGAACTCTAGACAACACCTTGGAGGGTGACATGGAAAAGACGCTCGCAAGACGCATCCCACAAGACCAAGCCCGTACCGATGTCGGGAAGGTGTTCGGCACCACCGCACTAGTCCTCGCAGGAGTAGCGGTTGCACCTCTAATCGCCTTCGCGTTGTTGTGGACCTCCCTCATGGTGGTCATCGGCGCGACATGGGTAATGCATTTGCTGGGACTTGCTTGAGTCGTTTGGAGGACGGGGAAGCACCCTCCAAGACACCTGACCCGTCCTCCATTCCTCTGAATCGGGTTGTCACTTCTAAGTCCTCAGTCGTATAGTGCGACTTGGCATCTGCCACAAATAGCCCCTTGAGGGCAAGGAGGTGATTCAGATGCCACAGATACAGTTCCCGCACACCATGAAGCGCGGGACCTTCGCAGGTCGTACGTTTACGACCTCCACCGACTACCAGCGCGCTTTGCGAGAGCTAGCTCGCAAGAAGCGTAAGGCGAAGGTCGTGAAGCTGCCCACAGCAGTGATTGACGCTGCTGAGTTCGAGTTCACCGCGAAGCACGGCCACACGGTTATCGTGCTCAAGGGTAATCTCGATGAAGCGGCTCCCGAACTCGTCTCCGTCATCAACTCGATGGCGAAGCCTTCGTGGACTGGTAAGGAGCGGCGCAAGACCAGCAAGGTCACGCCCATCCACCAGCCTGCGTAGAGCAAAGCAGGGTTAGGTCTGTGACCGTATACATCCTAGATTGAGATGTATACCAGTCACAGACCTAACCGTTGTCAGGAGGCAACCATGCCGGTACAGTATGCCGGTACCCCGCAACCCAGAAGGAGGAGTACATGAAGAAGACAGTGCTGTTCGTCGGAGTCGTTCTGGCTCTCTCGCTCGTAGCATCCACTGCTCTTGCAGGTGTGAGCTTCGGGACCCGAGACATCAGCATCAAGGACGTGGTCGTGGAGAACTGCGACGGTATCGTCTGCGACGTGCATGTCTGGGGGAAGGTTCGCGTCACCAACTCCGGGACGAAGGACCTCATCGTCACGTGTCCGTTGACCGTGCATCGGTTCAACAAGGGACCTGTGGCTTGGGGCTCCGTGAAACTGCTCATCTATCCGGGAGTGAGTCAGACCGTGACTTGGGAAGCCACCGGCACCGGCACCATTGACCAGACTTGGAAGGCTAAGGAAGACCCTGCTAAGTACTGGGTGCGTCGGGGGACTCAGGGAACGCCACGGGCTCAGATTGTGAGTTGTATCGAGTCCGTCTAACCGTAAAGGACCCCCTGAGCGAGCGGCAGCCCTCCTCAGGGGGTCTTTACTTTTGCCTACGGCATAAACCTCACCTCCTCCCAACCACAAACCTTACGAAGACAGACATGCACCCAAGGGTAGCGTGAGAAGTAGCCACACTTA
>ERZ1292632.4014-Hain-H43-01um-R2-4014-length-10841-cov-4_pt1 | contig 10841 bp, 9 predicted proteins | sample MGYA00564407_ERZ1292632 | MGnify/ENA primary metagenome ERZ1292632 (study PRJEB36523, sample SAMEA6512637) | groundwater metagenome | collected 2019-01-08 | study: AquaDiva: Metagenomics assemblies of 32 groundwater samples
AAAGAAGAGGTATGGGATTCGCGGGGGAATTTAGATTCCCTTTTGGCCGAAGCTGTCAAAGCTCTTGCCGAAAGAACAGGAAATATAGCTCTGGCCGCAACAGACGAGGGAAAAGTTTGGCATTCGGGGTATGCCAGTATCTTTACAAATCCTGAGTTTTCGGATATTGACGTTTGCGCCGGCCTTTTTTCTTTTCTGGAAGAGGCGGAAAGGATAAATGAGCTTTTTTTCGGGCACGTCAACCGGGAGAGCCCATTCGAAGTATTTTTTGGAGAGGAATTGGGTTGGCCGGAGATTGGCCCTGTCGGTGTAGTCACCACCCATTTTGAGGCAGGTGGGAAGAGAGGAGCCTTGGGGGTGATTGGCTCTATAGGATTAAGTTATTCGACAGTGATCCCGACCCTAAGATATTTTAAGAGCATGATTGAGGAAGTGGCGGGCGTATGAGTACAAAAAAACAAATACAAGCACAGTTGGCACGAGCCTTGGCTGACTACGACAACTTAAGAAAAAGAGGTGAAGCAGAAAAGGATACTTGGGTAAAATTCTCCTCCGAGAGAATTTTAACCAAACTTTTGCCGATTTTAGATAGTCTGAGGGAGGCCCAGAATCATTTGCAGGATTCAGGTTTGGCAATTACCATTAGAGAGCTGGAAAAAGTTTTAATAGAAGAAGGGATTGAAGAAATTACACCCCAAAAGGGGGAGGCGTTCGACGAGAGTTGTCAAGAGGCAATAGAGGTTGTCAAGGGAAATAAAAAGGATAATAATAAAATTTCGGAAGTAGTTTTGTCGGGATGGAAATATGCGGGTGGGCAGGTTATAAGGTACGCAAAGGTAATATGTCAAAAATAGTTGGAATCGATTTAGGAACAACAAACTCGGTTGTGGCTGTTATGGAAGGGGGACGCCCCAAGGTTATTCCTGCGGCCGATACGGGACGCAACATTACTCCCTCCGTGGTTGAACCTATTAAAAATTTGGTTGGAGATGTAGCCAAAAGGCAGGTTATCTTAAATCCCAAAAATACAATCTATTCCATTAAAAGAATAATGGGCAGAAGATATGAAGACAAAGAGGCAGGCAGATCAAAAAAGATGGTCCCTTATGAAGTTGTGAGCGGAAAAGGCGGTTCCGCAGTGGTTGAAGTTGAAGGAAAGACATTTACCCCGCAAGAGATTTCTTCAAGGATTTTAATGAAGCTTAAAAAAGACGCGGAAAGTTACTTGGGGGAAAAGGTCGAAAGTGCGGTTATTACCGTTCCGGCATATTTTGACGATGCCCAAAGGCAAGCCACCAAACAGGCGGGGGAAATCGCGGGGTTTAAAGTAGAAAGAATAATCAACGAACCCACGGCAGCCGCTTTGGCATATGGTTTAGATAAGAAAAATGCCCACAAGATTGCGGTTTACGATCTGGGGGGAGGTACTTTTGATATCTCCATTTTGGAGCTGGGTGAAGGCGTTTTTGAAGTCAAGGCAACCAACGGGGATACTCATTTGGGAGGAGACGATTTTGACGAAAGGATTGTTGAATACATTGCTTCGGAATTTAAAAAGGACAATACCGTTGACCTTGCGGCTGATAAACAGGCACTGCAAAGAGTGAGAGACGCTGCCGAAAAAGCAAAAATAGAACTCTCCGCCGCGAATGAAATTGAAATAAATCAGCCTTATATCACCCAAAAAGACGGACAGCCGATGCATCTAACCTTAAAGCTGACCAGATCAAAACTTGAAAGTTTGGTGGGGGATCTTATTGAAAAGACGATGAAACCGGTCGAAGCGTGTTTGAAAGATGCTAAACTGGATCCTCACGATATCGATGAGGTCATCCTGGTGGGCGGAATGACCAGAATGCCTAAAGTAATTGAAGTAGTCAAAAACTTCTTCGGCAAAGAGCCCAATAAGAGTGTGAACCCCGACGAAGTTGTTGCCATCGGAGCAGCTATTCAGGCCGGGGTATTGGGAGGAGAAGTTAAAGACATTCTTCTTTTGGATGTTACTCCCTTGACGTTGGCAATTGAAACATTGGGTTCCGTTGCCACCCCGATGATTCCCAGGAACACTACCGTTCCCACATCGAAAACGGAAGTTTTCTCAACCGCGGCAGACAATCAAACTCAGGTTGAGATTCATGTGACTCAGGGAGAACGTCCGCTGGCGGCCGACAACAAGAGTCTGGGCAAATTCATTCTTGACGGAGTCCCTCCCTCTCCCCGCGGGGTACCGCAGATTGAGGTTACCTTTGATATTGACGCATCGGGAATACTGAAAGTTACCGCAAAGGACAAGGCAACCGGGAAGAGTCAAAATATTGCCATCACCGGAGCGGTGGGGCTTTCCGACGATGAGATAAAAAGAATGCAGGAAGAAGCGGAAAAGCACAAGGAAGAAGACGAGAAGAAGGCAGAACAAATAAAAGCCAAAAATAGCGCCGATGCTATGATTGCAACAGCCGAGAAATCTTTAAAAGATGCGGGAGATAAAGTTCCGGCTGATGTGAAAGAAAAAGTAGAAGAAAAAGTAAAAGCTCTCAAGGAGATGTTGGAAACAGGCAGTAAAGAGGAATTGGAGGGGGAAACCAAAGAGCTTTCGGAAACCTTAAGTCAAGTAGGGCAAGCAATGTACGGCACACAAAATGCGAAGCCTGAAGACGGAAGTAAGAAGGGTGAAAAAGCCGAAGGTCCTGGGCCAGCCAAAGGAAAAGATGAAAAAATAGAAGAAGGTGAGGTAGTAGAATAAAAATCGTGGCAGCTTCTAAATCTGACTACTACGATATCCTAGGCATCTCCAAGAATGCGTCCGCAGATGAGATAAAAAAGGCTTACCGAAAGCAGGCTTTGGAGTGGCACCCGGATAGACACAAAGACGACAAAGAAACCGCCGAGAAACGTTTTAAAGGAATAAACGAAGCTTATCAGGTTTTATCTGATTCTCAGAAAAAGAGTGCCTATGATCAATACGGTCACTCCGCCTTTTCTCCCGGAGGAATGCCCGGAGGTTTTGGCGGAGCCGGTGGTCCTTTTGGTCAAACGGGTCAATATGGCCCCTTTACCTACACATATACTACCCGCAGTGGCGGCGACCCCGCAACTGCGGGGTTTGCCGGGTTTGATTTTGGTGATCCTTTTGAAATCTTTGAGCAATTCTTCGGAGGAGGTGAGTCACCATTTGGCGCTCGTCAGAGGCAAAGTATTCCCAGATATTCCATAAATATTGATTTTATGGAGGCGGTTAAAGGAGTTTCTAAAGAAGTTGGCATTGGAGGAAAGAAAAGGAAAATAAAAATCCCGGCGGGGGTATATGAGGGGGCAAGAATTAACTTCGGTGATTTTATGCTCTCGGTGAATATTAAACCCCATGTCATTTTTGAAAGAGACGAGGATGATATCTATGTCAGAGTGGACATTCCCTATTCTTTGGCGGTGCTGGGAGGAGAAATTAAAGTTCCGACTGTTGACGGGGAGGTAAAAATCAGGGTTAGGTCAGGAACTCAATCGGGAACTATGGTCAGGCTTCGCGGTCAAGGTGTAGACCATCTTCACGGAAGAGGATCCGGCGATGAGTATGTCCGCCTCAACATCCTCGTCCCTGACAGACTTTCAAGAGAGCAGAGAAGAATTGTTGAGGAGATAGGTGAAATAGGTCTGTAGATGAATTCAACCTCGCGGGTTGAAGATTTTTTGTTTGACTTCTTTTGGCTTCTGGGATAAAATTACACTCGGTGGGGGGAGTACCCACCCTTTTTGTTATGCAGACACCAAGAACAGAATTTGCACAGGCTCTAAAGGCTATAGCCACCGAAAGAGGGCTGGATCCCGGCGTTATTTTGGAGACCATAAAGCAGGCAATTGTTGCCGCCTATAGAAGGGACGCCAAGGAACGTGGGGAGGATAGCGAAGGTCAGGAATACGACGTTGAGTTAAATTCCACCAACGGTGAGGCCAGAGTTTTTGCTTGGTCCGCAAATAAAAAACAGAAGAAAGATGTAACTCCTCCGGGTTTTGGCCGAATTGCAGCCCAAACCGCAAAACAGGTGATTCATCAGAAAATTCGAGAGGCGGAGAAGGGGGCTATTATGGATGAATTTTCGGCAAGGGTTGGAACTTTAATTTCCGGGATGATACTTCGTTTTGACGGACCCGGCGTGAAAGTTGATATAGGCAGAACCGAAGCCGTTATGCCTGTTGAAGAGAGGATTCCGAACGAAAGACTTGACATCAGTCAACGGCTAACCTTTTTATTTAAAGAAATTCATGAGGGGCCTAAAGGAAAAGAGCTTATTCTCTCCCGTGCCGATCCCGTTTTCGTTGAAAAGCTTTTTGCCAGGGAAGTTCCGGAAGTTGCTTCCGGGAATGTAATCATCAAGGCAATTTCCAGGGAAGCGGGGGTAAGAACAAAAATTGCCGTATTTTCCAGCCAATCCGGCGTTGATCCGGTAGGAAGCTGTGTTGGTCAAAAAGGGGTAAGAGTGCAGGCGGTTACAAACGAGCTGGGGGGAGAAAGAGTGGATATTATTCCCTGGAGTGACGATACTGCCGAACTTATCAAGGCCTCTTTGTCCCCGGCTGAGGGCACAACAGTATTGATCGACGGGAAGAATAAAACTGCCCATGTCAAGGCACCCGAAGACCAGCTTTCTATGGCTATAGGAAAAGACGGCCAAAATGTAAGGCTGGCGGCCAAGCTAACCGGGTACAGAATCGAAGTCGAACCCTCCTTCGTTAAAACTACGGAAGGGCAAGAGAAAGATAAATAAAATGAAGAAAGACAGCAGTACAGGCAGTATTGATTCCCGTCCGCCGATTATTGCGGTTTTGGGTCATGTCGATCACGGTAAAACAACTCTTTTGGATGTAATCAGAAAAACCAATGTTGCCTCACGCGAAGCGGGTGGAATTACTCAGGGAATTGGAGCCTCGATGATAACTCTAAAGGACGGAAAGCGCATAACTTTTATCGACACTCCGGGACATACCGTATTTTCGGCGATGCGTTCCCGGGGAGCCAAAGTCGCGGATATTGCAATCTTGGTTGTTGCCGCCGATGATGGAGTAAAACCTCAAACTAAGGAAGCTTTGGAAATGATTAAAGAAGTTGGTGTTCCTTTTGTTGTGGTGCTAAGCAAAACCGATCTTCCTTCCGCCGATATCGAAAGCGCCAAAGGCCAGCTTGAAAAAGGAGGAGTATTATTTGAAGGTCGGGGTGGAGATGTACCGGTGATTGCCCTTTCGGCCAAAAAAGAAGAAGGAATCGACGATCTTTTGGCTATAATTTCTCTTCTTTCGGAAGTTATCGGATTAAAAGGGAGCATTAATGACCCCTTAGAGGCTGTTGTTATTGAAACCGCTAAGGATAACAGGGGACTTTTGCTGTCGGCGGTTGTTAAAAGCGGGAAATTATCGGTTGGACAAACGGTATATGGGGAAGGAATTGAAGCCAAAATCAAGGGGCTTTTTGATTTTCAGCTGAAGTCCGTAAAGGAGATCTTGCCCGGGGAACCGGCGCAGATTTTGGGTTTTAGTCAGTTTCCCCCCGTTGGATCGACCATTTTTTCGCAAAAGCAAGAATCTTTTCCTGCAGCCTCGGAGTTCCAAGCAAAAGCCCGAGATAGATTTCAAAAGGAAGGTTTGGTGGTGAGTATTAAAGCTCAGACAAAAGGATCCCTCGAGGCTTTAGTTGCAAGTTTGCCTGAGGGAGTTGTGGTTACCGAGGCTGCGGTTGGAGATGTCAGTGAAAATGATGTTTTAATGGCGAAGACTTCAGGTGCCAGGATTTTTGCCTTTGAATCCAAAACTTCTCCTTCAATAATCAAACTCGCCGACGCGGAAGGGGTAATAATTGAGAAATTTAATATTATTTATAAACTTTTGGATAGAATTGTTGAAATTGTTGAGGAGGGTGATACCGAAGTTTTAGGTAAAGCAGAAATAATAGCCAAATTTCCTTTTAATAACAAGGAGGTTGCCGGTTCCAGAGTTATTTCCGGAAAAATTAAAAAGAACGATAGTTTAATTCTAATGCGGGGAGAAAAGGAGTTGGGGAAGGTGAAGGCAATTTCAATAAAAAAACAAAAACAGGTCTTAGGAGAAGTTGGAGCAGGTGAGGAGTTTGGGGTACTTTTTGAACCCCAGCTTGATTTTGAAGTCGGAGATGTGATAGTATCGGTCACGAATGGATAATTCATTTTCTTCGCTCATCGGCTCTGCCTCGTCAATACTAATTCTTCTGCCGACCAAGCCTTATTTTGATCAGGTGGCCTCGGGGCTTGCGCTTTACCTTTCTTTGAAAGAATCCAAAGAAGTTACGGTGATGTGCCCATCCCCGATGTTGGTTGAATTTAACCGCCTTGTGGGGGTTAACAAAATCGCCTTTGAAGCGGGGAACAAAAACCTGACAATTAAATTTAGCGGATACCCCGCCGAAAATGTCGAAAGAGTAAGTGCCGACGTTGAAGGCGGAAAGTTTTACCTTACCGTAATTCCAAAGCCGGGGATGACTTCTCCCAGGAAAGAAGAAATTGAGTTTAGCTATTCCGGAGTTTCTGCAGATACAATAATTTTAGTAGGCGGCATGGATGAAAGCCACTTTCCTCTTTTAGAAAATAAAGATATCCGGGGGGCAAAGATCGTCCATATAGGAACAAGAGCCCTTTCGGTTTTACCGGATAAAGGGGTGATGTCTTTTGCCAGACCGGCATCGTCCGTTTCGGAAATTGTTACCTCTTTAATTAAAGAAAGCGGCTTGGTTTTGGACGGGGAGGTTGCCACAAACCTCGTATTGGGAGTTGAAGAAGGAAGCAATCATTTTGCCAGTGAGGAGGTAACCGCGGAAACCTTTGAACTTTTCGCTCATCTTTTGAGGTCGGGTGGAAAGAGGATTGCCAAAAGACCGATTTCAAGAGGTTTATATCCTTTCCAAACTACCCGCAGCGATTCCGTTGAAGCAGATGCGGCCTGAGAGAGCACCCAAGAAACTCCGCAGGATTGGCTGGAACCAAAAATCTACAAAGGAAATACGGTATCTTGAATAATACTGTTGCTTTTTGTTTTTAGGAGTGTTATCATTCCCAGAGATGTACGCTGGGTTATTCCTTCGACTCCTTAAAGTCGCTCAGGATTACTCGGAGTAGCATGACAATATGGCGCTGACAGCTGACGAAAAAAAAGATCTGATTAAGAGGTATGCCCGGGAGAAAGGCGATACCGGGTCTCCTGAGGTTCAAATTGCACTTCTGTCATTTAAGATTGACAAACTGGCTGCACACCTTAAGGAACACGTCCAAGATGAGCATTCAAGACGCGGACTTTTGGGTATGGTTGCCAAAAGAAGAAGGCTTTTGTCCTATCTTCAGAAAAAAGACGAAGAAAGACATAAAAAACTTATTGCCGATCTAAAATTGAGTAAATAAGTATTCAAATTAATGAATAAAATTGAGAAATCTATTGAGTTGGGTGGAAGAAAACTGACACTTTCCACAGGAGTTTTGGCACAGCAGGCAACCGCTGCCGTCATGGCTTCATATGGAGATACTGTGGTCTTGGCAACCGTGGTTGCCGCCCCCCTGAAGGCCGACTTGGGATACTTTCCTTTGTTTGTTGAATATCAAGAAAGGCTCTACGCCGGGGGAAGAATAAAAGGGAGCCGTTGGGTAAAACGCGAAGGAAGACCGACCGATGAAGAGATCCTTTCAGCCAGGGTAATTGACAGGTCAATTAGGCCCCTTTTTCCTAATGAATACAACAAGAAAGAAGTTCAGATTATTGTGGTGGTTCTTTCAGTTGATCTTGAAAACGACCCTTCGGTTCTTTCAGCCGTCGCAACCTCGGCAGCTTTGGCAATTTCTCCAATTCCTTGGGGCGGACCCATCGGTGTCGTCAGAGTAGGAATAAAGGATGGGCAATATGTAATTAATCCGCTTGAATCCGAGAAAGAGATTTCGGATTTAGATTTGGTGGTTTCTTCAACTAAAGACGCGATTGTTATGCTGGAAGCAGCCGCAAAAGAAGCAGCGGAAGAAAAAGTCTTGGGGGCAATTCAATTTGCTCAAAAAGAATCCGAAAAGATTCTTTCCCTTATAAACGATTTGGTTAAAGAAGTTGGAGTAAATAAAGAGAAATTGACAAAAGAGGACGTAAAAGCGGAGCTTGTTTCCCAAATTAAAAAATTGGTGGGAGACAAATTGGGAAGTGTTGTTAAAGGGATGCTTGCCGGCGAAGGCGGGAAGAGCCAGGACCTGCAAGAGCTTGTGGCAGCGGTTTCCGATAATGTTTTGGAAGAAGAAAAGTTCTATGCAGCCGGGATAATAGACGAACTCTTAAAAGAACATATAAGAGGAGAGATTTTAAAAGGCAAAAGGCCGGATGGAAGAAAACCCGGGGATATAAGACCTCTTTCCTCCTCCATTGGGGTGTTGCCCAGAACTCACGGTTCGGCAATATTTCAAAGGGGTCAGACGCAGGCTTTAACGGTGACAACTTTAGGCGCTCCTTCCATGGCCCAGCTTTTTGAATCGGCCGCCGGAGAAGAAGAAAAACGCTACATACATCAATACTCAATGCCTCCTTATTCGGTAGGTGAAACAGGGAGAGTCGGCTTTCCTAACAGAAGAGAGATAGGCCATGGCGCTCTGGCCGAAAAGGCTTTGGAACCGGTTGTTCCGTCTAAAGACAAATTCCCTTATACCATTAGGGTAGTTTCCGAAATAATGAGCTCAAACGGTTCATCTTCGATGGCTTCGGTTTGCGGTTCGACATTATCTTTAATGGATGCGGGGGTTCCGATAACATCTCCGGTTTCAGGGATTGCTATGGGTTTGGTTATTGCAGACCGGAAAAATTATGCAATTCTCTCCGATATAACGGGAATTGAAGATTATAACGGGGACATGGATTATAAAGTTGCGGGAACCGAGAAGGGAATCACGGTACTGCAACTTGATGTCAAGAGTTTAAGTTTAACTTCGGAGATTTTGGGTAAAGCTCTTCTTCAAGCCAAAGAAGGTCGGGTATTTATCTTAAAACATATGCTTGAGACTATTAAAGAGCCGAGGAAAAACCTTTCCGTTTTTGCTCCAAAGATAAAGGTTGTTAAAGTTCCGGTTGAAAAGATCGGTGAGGTTATTGGTCCGGGTGGGAGGATAATTAAAAAAATTATTGCTGAAACGGGCGCTGATGTAGAGGTTGAAGATGATGGCTCAGTAAACATTTCCGCCAGCGAAGATTCAGCCGTTGATGCGGCAGTAGCTTGGGTTGAAGGTTTGGTTAAAGAAGTTCAAGCCGGTGAGATTTATGAAGGAGAAGTAAAAAGAATTCAGTCATTCGGAGCTTTTGTTGAGATTTTGCCCGGTAAAGAAGGAATGGTGCATGTTTCCGACATGGGTGAAGATTTTGTAAACGATCCGTCCGATGTTGTTTCCTTTGGGCAGAAGGTTCGGGTTAGGGTAAAAGAAATTGATGATTTGGGAAGGATAAACCTTTCGATGAATATGGATGCCTCGAAAGACCTGCCTCGCCGGCAGTCAGGTATGCCCAAAGAGCAAAGGTCTTCCGATCGCGGCTCTTTTAGAGGTGGGTCAAGGGGAAGAAATTTTGGGGGAAGGGGGAGATTCCAAAGAAGTTCCGGCCCACACTTTCCGACCAGCCGGCTTCTTGATGAGCAGAGGAAGAAAGACTTCAATAGATAAGCACTTCGTGCTAAAGTAAAGGTATGGATGCTGCCGCTATCGATATCACCAAATTGACGGAAGAAGTTAAAAAAGGTTTAATTCCCGAGAGACTTCGGGAGAATGTTCTTCTTCGGCTTGAACAACTTACTAAACTTACCAATTCGCCGACTTTTTTACCTGAATTTGACAGGATTGGCAAATACATCGATTGGGTAATCTCTCTCCCTTGGACAAAAAGAACCGAGGACACTTTAAATTTGGAAAACGCAAAACGGGTATTGGATCAGCACCACTTTGGGCTTTCTGAAATAAAAGAGAGAATTTTGGAATATATGTCTGTTATGAAACTCAAAAAAGAACGGGGGGAAGAAGCGGATATTTATAGGGCCCCAATTTTGTGTTTCGTGGGGCTTGTGGGGACCGGAAAAACAACGATTGCCTCATCAATAGCAGACGCTTTGGGCAGAAAATTTGCCAGAATTCCGTTCGGCGGGATGGGAGATCCTTTGGACTTAAGGGGTCAGTCGAAAATGCACGCCGAAGCCGAGCCGGGAAAGATTATAAAATCACTGAGGGTAACTCAAAGCAAAAATCCGGTTATCTTGCTTGACGAAATTGACAGAGTAACCGACGAAGGCCGTGCTTCGATAATGGGAGTTTTGGTGGAATTATTGGATCCGGGACAAAACTACGCATTTACCGACCATTATATCGACTTTCCCTTTGATTTGTCGGAGGCATTGTTTATCGCAACCGCCAATAATACCAATCATATTGCAACGGCGGTTCTGGACAGAATTGAACCTATTTCTATGCCTTCCTATACCGATATGGAGAAAATTACCATTGGCTTGAAATATATCCTTCCTAAAGCGATTAAGGAAGCCGGACTACCCGAAGAAGCATTACAAATAAGCGAAGACGTATGGCCCAATATTGTCAGGCCTCTGGGATTTGATGCCGGAATAAGAACTTTGGAAAGAACCATTGACGGAATCGTAAGGAAAGTCGCCAGGATGATTGTTGAAGGAAAAGGAAACTCGTTTAAAATAACTCCGGAAAATGTCAAAGAATTCCTGCCTCAATAATTGCCGACATGTATCGATATGTTTCCGTAAATATCCGAGTTGTATTTAACACCTCCATATTTTACTTCGAAAGTGTCGGATTTCT
>ERZ1292632.2482-Hain-H43-01um-R2-2482-length-15338-cov-4_pt2 | contig 10840 bp, 14 predicted proteins | sample MGYA00564407_ERZ1292632 | MGnify/ENA primary metagenome ERZ1292632 (study PRJEB36523, sample SAMEA6512637) | groundwater metagenome | collected 2019-01-08 | study: AquaDiva: Metagenomics assemblies of 32 groundwater samples
GATTATATTAAATCAATGGAAGCTAATGAAGAAAAAATTAGAAGCGAGTTGATAAACATGACGGATGGACAAAGCACTAAAGGCGGAGGAATCCGCGTGACGCGCTCTGTTGCTAAAGGACAAGTGAACTATAAGGCAATTCCCGAGCTAATGTGTGTGGATTTAGAGGCATATCGCAAGGAGCCTGCCGAGAGATGGACACTAGCTCCTTGCAAGTAAATAATCTATTTTGCTAAGTTGAATTTAGTTTTTTTCATTAGGACTCCTTGTTTGTACTTGAGGGGCGAACCGTAAGTAGCCCCTATTTTACTCTTGGAATTCTTGTCCTAAAAAATCTTCCCAAGCATCCTGCATTTCATCCGGACTGGGCGATCTATTTAGATTCCTTACTAGGATTTCATAGATCTTTCTCCAGATCTCTAGATTCCTAACATGAAAGAGATTCTTTTCTCTGAAAAGCCTTCCAGGATTGGGATTAATCATTAGAGATTTCCTTTTTAGGCTTTGGTCCCCTCTTAGCTCCTCGATAGGGCAAACTATCTTGTGCTTGGAGTTGAGGCGGAATATGAATTGTTTGACTCATTCGTCCACTGATTATCCCGACTTGAAGACGAAGTTCATCTATTTTATCGCAAAGCTCATGATTGAATTCCTGAATTTCCTCATTCATGATCCCAAAGTTGGATTCATTAATATCCATTTCCTGTTCAAGGAGAGCTGAGAATTCCTCCAGAAGAATGTTATTTTTTTTCATTCTTCCTATGGCTTTGTAGGCAAAGATCGTCAAAAGGACTATAAAAACAAGTAAGATTAAATAAAAACAGATAACTAAAATGTCGATGATCATGCAGAACGCCTAGGTTGTATGAGTTTATGGCGGATCAGCTTAGAATAAATCGGGGAATTGTTTCTAGTGTCAACTTTTACTCGCTCTAAAGAGTCGAACCACATTTCAAGCTGTTGATGAGGTGCTGTGTTCTTAAATCCATTGATAAGCTGCATTTTAACCCAGCCATCTTTGACAACCCATTTGGTATAATCGATCTTGTAATGAGCGAGCATTTCATCTAAAAGACGTTCTTGCACCTCCCAAAGATATCCCTTTCTGTATCCTCTTCTCCGGCATTCTATTTTCCGGCGTTTGAGCAGCTAATTTTATTTTCTCTATAGAAAATTCCGGTGTTTCTCTCCGGCGTTTCAAAAAAAATAGCCCCTTCTTTTAAATTTTGAAAATATTTCTCCTCAGATTCGGATCAAAAATTCAAGCTCTTCCCACACATTCACATCATCATGAGCTTTCGCAAAGTTCTCAATCGCTTTTATTTTTTTCCAATTCTGTAAATGTTTGGGGCTTTTCTCTTTATATGTTTTAATTTTATCTTCAAAAGACTCTGACACATTAACCTCAAAAGTTAGTTCATAATAGATTAATAGTTAGTGATTAACGAATCAACAAGATTTTTTGGACAACGTAAAGATTTAATGGACTTTAAGGGATTTGGTTTATTAGGATTGGGCTTATAAATGCCGAAGGAGCCCAAGAAGGGCCCCCGCGAAGCAATGATTGATATGGGAATGTCGATCATCTTATACAAACCTAAGAATATTAGAAAACAAAAAAATATTCAAACAAATTGTATAACTTCTGGGCTCCTTGGCAAAAACTAAGGAAACTTATGAAATCTTGTATCGAAAACACTCTCTGCTTCCAAGCCACAATGTATGATCAAATGAAGCCTGTGACGCGTAAAGTTTTAGACGCTCTTTTATGGTTTGAGACTCAAGTTAAAAATAAAAAATATATCGAAGTATATGCTAGCCATAAAAAGATTGCCAAAATGGCAGGATGTTCTATTTCTTCATTAAAGACCTCGATTGATGAATTACAAGGGTCTTTCCCCAACTACATTCTAAGCGTTTCAAGAAAGGTTGGTTTCAAAACGAACATTCATAGGCTTAGCGAAAAGACATACGAATTTCTTTACCTTCTTAAAATGTGTCGTTTTACAGACCGCTGGAAGAGGGTCCGGTTTGAAGTTATTCAGGGACTTGCAGAAGACGAACTTTTTTTAGCAGAAAAGCTCTATAGAAAAGGCGAGTTATCAACAACGAAATTGGCTACATCAACCCTGTCAAAATTGGCTACAATTAAATCCCTTCTCTTAAGTAAATCAATTAAAAGAGAACGTACTGAGGAAAAACGTGCACGAGATGTGAACGAACCCAAAAAACAAAGAAAAGAGGAGGGGTTAATTCAAGATCTTGATCTTAGCGAGAAAGACCGAAAGTGGCTTTCCGATAATTTTGCCTTTGTGGACTTAAGAAAAGCGCGATTAGATGCTGATTTCTATCGACATAAGTGTGGAAAAGTAATAAACAATATGGCTGCTTTTCTTGTGTCTCGTTCCACCGTACACTTGAAAGAAAGGATAAAACGGTTTTAATGTTTAACTTTTGCAACTCTAAAGAAGAAGCCAAAAAAGTATATAGAAAGTTGGCTCTAAAATTGCATCCAGATTGTGGAGGAGACCACGAGTTAATGAAGCTTCTTCAAGATCATTACGATCAATATAATTCATGGGCTGATAATCATATAAAAGAAAATAAAAAAGATGGAAACTTTAATTCTAAGCCTAAACAAGAAGAAAAGGAAAAGATATTGGAGTCAGACGAAAGAATAAGTGTTTTGTATGATCTAATGGATTTATGTAAGCAAAAAAGACTAAAAGCTGAAGACTTTATTTTCTCTGTTTATGAATTCTTCGAAGAAAAAAAGTTCATAACAACAGCACAATATCAGGCTCTTTCAAATATTTATAAGTATGCAAGTGTAGCTAAAAATTAGCTTTTGATTTATTGATGGTTCAAAGGACTATCATGGGAACGTTAGATAGCGACCAAATTGACAATCGCTTTGAAGACATCGAAGACATGATGGATCATGCACACGAGCAGATCATCAATGCCGTTTATCACTTTTGTCTATGCACGAAACTAAACCTTCCTGCTGTTGATGAAAAAATCGTAAAAGCCCTAATGATGGAGTTTATTAGCGGAGAATTTGATGATCTTTGGCCCAAACTTGTTCCTCATGTTGAGACAAAAGGGAAGGATACTCTTGTATATGGATTAATTTTGAGAGACTAAAATCCTTTCAAATGTTTAAATATCTTGAAAATGGACTCCATGGAAAAATATCCCTTAGATGAAGTGACAAAGCTTACGGCAGCCATTATCAAAGAAACCAAACCTCTTTTAGATAAGGTTGATCTATACGTTGCCGCCGAAGCAATGAGCCTTGTTCATGCGATAATAGCTAAAAAGTATTATGATTCACGAAATGAGAAACTTTTATAAATAGTAAAAACCAGTAATAACGAAAACTGTATTATTAGCAAAAGCGGAGTTTGTGAGTTGCGCGGCTGCCAAAACAGAACCTTGTTGATACAATTGCATTGTAGTACTCGCACTGATCGCTCCATATATAGATGAATAACCTGCGGTATAAGTCAAAAAACTAGCAGAAGCGCTATTGCTTCCATAATTTGCAACAGTTGGGAATCCAGTTATTTCAGCAACTCCAGTAGAAGAGCCCTTAGACGAGAGATCAAATGTAACCTGGAAAAAAATCATATCTCCAAGACGCGTTGTACGTCCACCGCGTGAAACATAAGTAATGCCTGTAGAGCCACCTCCAAACGTTAAAGATGGAGTGAAAGTAGCGGTTGAATACGCGATGTTATTTGTGACTGTTACTGTATTTCCTGAGCCGGATGTAGAAATATTACTACCACCCAGAATATTAAGAACACCAGCTGAGGGTGTAGCAGTTCCGGCATCCTCAACAAAGCTAGTGGCAGAGGCTGATGTATTGGTTATTGTAACTGTACTTCCTGCGCCTGATGTTGAAATACCTGTTCCACCCACAATGCTTAACACATTTAACGCTGGGATGGCTGTTCCTGCGTCTTCTGCGAACGAAGTGGGTATAGTTGCTCCTGCGGTCACGGTCACTGTAGAACCAGCTCCAGAAGTGGTAATCCCTGCTGCACCTTTTATGTTTAAATTATTTCCTGATGGGGCAGCTGTTCCAGAATCTTCGGTATAAAGAGTGGCTAATGTTGAACCTGGAGTTATGGTGACTGTACTTCCCAACCCAGTTGTAGTTATACCCGATGCTCCTAGAATGTTAAGATTATGGGCTGATGGAATTGCTGTTCCGCTGTTTTCTGTGAAGAGGGTTGAGATAGTTCCTCCGGCTGTTACCGTAACCGTTGAACCAGCACCAGAGGTTGTGATGCCTGCCGAGCCAACAATGTTTATATTATTTCCTGATGGCACTGCGCTTCCAGCGTCCTCTGTATAGGTGGTCGCTACAGCTCCTGTAGTTGCTACCGTCACTGTACTCCCAGCTCCAGAAGTAGTAATGCCAGTTCCACCGAGAATGTTTAGATTGTTCAATACAGGGACGGCGGTTCCTGCATTTTCTGTAAAAGTTGTAGGTAAGGTTGGGCCTGCTGTAATGGTTACTGTGCTTCCGGCTCCTGAAGTACTAACACCTCCGGCTCCTACAATGTTGAGAACTCCACCAGATGGAATAGCACTTCCTGCATCTTCTGCGTAAGAGGTAGCAACTGTACCGTTTTGAGAAATAGATAGAGTATTTGTTCCAGGTGTTCCGGTAACTGTTAAAGTGCCTGCCGCAACTATGTTAATATTATTTGAGCCATCAGGTCCGACAAGGCCTCCGCTATTTCCTGTTAGATCTAGAACTCCTGTTCCGGTCGAACCCATTTGAATCCATGTTCCAAATGTTGCAGTTCTCTCAACCAACATCCACGCTCTTGCAGAAGGAAAGTTAATCCACACATCTCCAAGTCTAAAGTTTTTATAATCTCCTGTAGTGCCAGAGAGAGGATCGCGATCATCTTGCCATACTCGTGCAGCTACGATATCTGAGGCATACCCTAATGGTGATTCATATAGAAATGGCATATTGACTCCTCATGCGATTACATACTCTGTTATAATTACAACACCTGCGATTCCGACTCCACCGGACAAAGCACCCTGAGAGGTAAAATTAGAACTTCCGCCACCACCAGCTCCATAACCTAGGCCTGGCTGACCTTGATTAGAAGCCCCTGTGTTAATACAATAACCACCAGCTCCATATTGAGTAGACCCACCGTATCCACCTGTTAAAATAACGGCAGTTATATTACCATATCCCGTACCACCTGTTTGACCTGGAGTTCTAAAATCGCCTCCGGTTCCTCCGGTTCCTCCGGTTCCTCCGTCAGCATTAGAAGTTGCAAGGGCACCACTTGAAGTCCCTCCAACACCGCCGTTGGCAGAAATATTGGTAGCCCCTACGCTAGTATTTCCTCCATTGCCGCCGGCCGCTCCAGAATTAGCAGCACCTGCTGCACCTATTGTCACCGCCTTTGAAGCTCCAATGGTAGCTGCTGAAAAAATTCCACTTGCGTATTCTCCACCGCCACCTCCACCGCCACACGAACTTGTTGCAACACCGGTTGCAGCAGCCCCTCCTCCTGCGCCTCCACCTCCAAGACACTCTATTTTACAGTAGAGCATTCCTGCTGTTGGTGTGTACGTTCCCGTTGATGTAAAAAGCTGAGTTACAACAGAGAAAAGCCTCATTGCTAGCGTTCCAGAACTATTAGTCGCTGCGAGAGCACTATTAGCTGTTGTTAACTGACCTACCACGTTAGTTGCCGTAGAATATAAAAGTTGCTGTGAGGTTGTGGTTGCAGGATAAGTTGCTGTAGAAAAAGCCGGAGCTGTCCCAACTCCTGCTCCTTGAAGAACAGTGGAACTGGCCCCAGTAGGAATATTTGCTGCATTATTTGTTACCATAATTTTCCTATACTACTGTGATGTTCCCGATACTGCTAAATACTCTCCAAATAGTGCTCGCGCTCGTATTCGTTGCAACACACTCAACACAATCACCGGCATTTGTTGAGGCTAAACTTCCACCAACCCCAACACTGGTTGCTGAACTTCCGAATTTAATCTGTTGGTTGGCCGCTTGAGCTAATGTCCATGAACCTTGGAGTCCAACAATACTGAATACATCTCCAACAGTACCACTGGCCGGAAGAGTAAATGCAACGCCAAGTCCTCGATTAGCCAAATAACCATTTTCAGCTACTATTGTTTGAGTAGCACCCGTTACATCTGTCCAAGCAAAACCAGCTCCAGTAGCAGCGATGGTAATAGAATTAGAAGCGTTTGTTATAGAAATGCCTGCGCCGGCGCTTATTGTTGCCGCGGCCGGAGCTCCCGCTGTTGATCCAATAATTACCTGACCATCTGTGGCTAATGCAGTTATTACGGGAATACCGGTTGCACCAGTTGTTAAGACTCCCCGATTCGCTGTGGCTAAGCCAGTGATAGTATTTGCGGCTGATGAATATAAAATTTGGTTAATGGTGGTTATTAGAGGATAAGTAGCCGTCGTAAATCCAGGATCAGACCCGACTCCATTTGATGCCAAAAGACATCCGGTAGAAGCAACAGGTCCTACATTTGTTATAGTAGCTGTTCCGGCGCCTATTAAAACCGCATGATTAGTTAGACCCGTAAGTTGTGTGGTGAGTGTGCTGCCGGCACCGGCTATTGTAATGCTTCCTGTTCCAACAGTGTTTATATTATTGGAACTGGGAGAAATAGCCCCTCCACTATTTCCAGTAAGGGTCTTTAAAAGACCCGTAGTTGAAGCGGTTACAAAACCATTAGCATCGACTGCAAAACTTGCAGAATCAAAGTGGGAGACGCCGTTTTTAGTAGAATCGGTCCCAGCTACCGCAGTAGAGCGTTGTATTTCAATTGTAAGACTGTTAGCAGCTAGAGAATCCGATCTAATGACGTTTGCACCAATAGTTCCAGTAGCTACCTGTGCTCCAGTTAAAGTTAACTGACCTGCCGCGGTTGGGACAACAGGGTTAGTCCCTGGGGCTGTAGCCGCATCAACGGCAATTTGATCAAAAGCTATACCACCACCGGCTAAATCTAAATTAATAGTTCCGGCTCCAGGAGTTATAGTAATAGTTCCAGCCGTCGATGTTAAAGATCCTAAAACAGGATTAACACCGGTACTTCCGATTAAAAGCTGTCCATTCGTAGGTGCGGCCGTCCAGGTTAAAGCAGCCGCAGTGCCAGCTCCTATAGGAAGTCCATGAAGAGTTTGAACTCCTAATTTTGCTGTTAGATTGGATGAGGTAAGAGCATTAGCTGTATCAGTCCCTGCGATAGCTTCGGCACTCGTTGCAAGCTCAGATGTTCCGCGTTGTGTTGTTGTAGCTTGAATTCCTACTACGGTGAGAGTGTTGGTTCCTGGAGTACCAACAATATTAATTCCAGAAGTGTTATTGCCTACTAAAGTTAAATTGAACGAACCGTCTGGACCGACCGGACCCCCACTATTTCCTGTAACAGTTTCAACAGGAGGCGCTCCACTTCCGGAAGTAGTTAGAGCACCACTTTGGGACATTAGACACCCCCAGTGGCGAATATGGATTCAACCCAAACAGATCCTGATGTAGGAGCACCCGAGACTTGTTTGACATAAAATTGAGTCCCAACGGCAACAAAAAGCCCATCATCACGGATTTTATTTGTAGAAAAGTCGAATAAAGCAAAACTGTTAATAGCAAGTCGAAAATTATTTGTAGTACCGTCTAAAGACACATATATTTCAGCATTAGTACTATTAGCAATACGAATGATTCTTGCATGGTCCGTAAGTGCAGTTCCAATTGCTGCATATGTTCCGGAGATACCTCCAAAGGCTACTTCTCGAACTGCATCAAATTGGGCGCGTATACCGTATGCCATTTTTTACCTATGGTGCGTTAGTTGTCCATGCAGGAATCCAGTAAGCTTCGAAGCTAACCCTAGTGCCAAATGCCATTCTTTACCTATTATTGGAATCCAATTTTCAAACTTACCAAATTAATGGCACCAGGAGTTGCAGCACCAAATTCATGTCTGATAAATGGAGTTACTATATCACCGGTATCAAACGTAAATGCCGCTGTTACTGAAGGTGCTGAACCACCGATGGTATAAGTGACTACTCCGGCAGCAGAGACTAATATTTTAAAGGTTTTAGTTTGACCGTCCGTCCAGGCGTCTGTGGTGCTTGTGATTGTCTCACCAACATTGTTTAAATCAGTCTGCAAAATGATTGTATCTGCTAGTGTTGAGGCTCTCGCGCCGATCGTTGCAAAATCTGTGTAAGCTGTAAATGTAGCTTGGTTGGCTTGCTGCTTACGGAATCCACACACAAAAGGATCTAGACCGCCGACATCTGCTGCATTAACTGCGAGCTCCATGTAAAAGGCTGCGGAGGTTCCGATTGTGAAAGCAAATTTACTATTTGGATTATTTCCAAAGTTGTACTCGGCACCTTCTGCGTTAGTGAGGTCAAGAGATGTTAAGAGCCCTGTTGTAGTCATCCGAGGGGCGATGATCGTTTGGCCGGCTCCCAAGATGAACTGCTCCATAATTACACCATCTTGCAAACTCATCAAGTTAACCGCTCCCGTAGTTCCTGTAGGAGCAACACCTGTATTAGCGCTTGCTTGCATTATAGGACTAGAATTGAATGTAAGATTGATATCTGTAGCGTTTGACCATCCTGTTGTTGTGGTATTTCCTGTTACAGTTACGCCACCTGTTCCAGCTCTGATAGTCGTAGCGGATGATGTTGTGACAGAACCGATGATCACTGCATTAGCTCCAGCACCAGTAGCTACGTTTACAGCCTTACCGCCGGTACCTGTTCCCAAATTCAAAGTCTGCGTACCAGTTGATGCGTTACCGCTCAGTACGTTGACTGTTGAGTTAGCACCTGCAGCACCAGAAGAAACGTTCACCGTTTGTGCCGTTGTGTTAATGCCAGATGCTACGTTAACTGTGTTGCCGTCTACTCCTGTACCAACGTTAATTGTTTTAGCGCGATTTCCAGTTGCAAGATTTAAAGTTATAGTGCCAGCGCTTGCGTTGCCCGACAGAACGTTAACAGTGCTATCACCAGCTGATGCAGCAGTTGATATATTAACCACTTGAGCAGAAGTATTAATGCCCGTTCCTATATTAACTGTGTTTCCAGAAACTCCAGTTGCCACGTTGACAGTCTTAGGACCGGCTCCATTGGCCATATTAAGGGTAAGAGTTCCTGTAGTTGCAGTACCGCTAAGAATGTTTACGGTAGAGTCGGGTCCGGTAGCCCCATTAGAAAGGTTGAGCGTTTGAGCAACCGTGTTGATACCATTAGCTATAGAGACTGTATTTCCACTTACACCATTGCCGATATTAATCGCTTTAATGCCCGATCCATTAGCAAGAGTTACTGTCTGTCCTCCAGTACCAGGAGCTAAATCAAATGTTCCAACATGAAGACCAGTTCCGCCGATAGAGACAGTTCCTGAAGTCATTGCAGTTCCGGCAGCAATTGAGCCGCCTGTTTGTGTATCGCCGATGGTGATGATGTTGGCGCCAGTACCGCCGATTGCGATAGTCTCAACGACAGCAGCTCCAGTACCGATAGAAATGGTTCTAGCAGCAGCGCCCGTTCCAATGTTAATAGCTTGGGCTACAGCATCATTACCGATAGAAATAGCACCCGCAGATGAATTAAGCTCTACCACACCAGCGCCGTCAATTAAAACGGTGTCAGCAGAATTTATAAGCACATCCCCAGTTGTGGTTGTATTAATGGCGACATGACCCGTTCCTGCATTAAGGACAAGGCCGGTTGTTGAAGTAACGTTTCCGATTGTGATCGTTCTAGCAGCAGCGCCCGTTCCAATGTTGATGTTTTGTGCGTCTGCATCATTACCAATCCCAATTACACCGGCCGAAGAGTTCAGTTCTAAAACACCGTCAGCGTCCAGTAACATAGTGTCATCTGAATCAAGAAGAATATCGCCCGTGCCAGTTGATGTAAGAGTTATGCTACCTGTTCCGGAAGTGATGGCCACAGAAGTAGCTCCAGTCGCGTTACCAAATGTATTGACACTTGCGCCGGCTGTAGCAAGAGTTGTGGCGCCCACAGAACTCAAGGTTGTAGTAGCTGCAATACTTCCTGGGGCGATGAATGTCGTTGGAGTGGTATAAGTGATCGTGTTGGCTGTGCCTGTAGTAGTGATTTGGTTGGCTGTTCCCAAAATTGAGATATTTCCCGCCAGGGGTGAAATCGCTCCTCCGGAGTCGCCCGTCAAAGTATCTAATTGGGCAGAACCAGCAGTTGAAAGTGACCATGTGGCACTTCCGCCAGCATTAGAAGTAAATACAAAAACAGTATTGTTTGTTGTGTTGACCCAGTTTTGTCCAATTGCAAAACCCTTTTTTGTTCCATCAGTTGTATCGGGATCGCGAGTTGTTATAATTGGATTAGGGAATAAAGCTGTTATAGGTGAAGGAAAACCATAGCCTTTTTGACTTTCGGACATAGAAAATACCTCATAGGGGGTGTTAAAATTATAACTTTACATTAACATGAGCTGATATGTGTGTCAAAAATTATTTTTAATAAGTGGAGATTTTATGTTTTTAATAGATTATGCAATGATTATTTTGACTGGACTGATTTTAACCTCCCTCATTTTGATCTTAATTGAGACCAAGAGGATCCAAAAGAAGGTCCGGCATCCCGATGATAGACCCAAGAATGAAAAGCTATGGGGTTATGGGAAAAGCAAGAAGTGATTTTAGTGGATTTCTATAGAGGAAAATGGCTATAATAGCTCGAAAAGGAAATAAAATGGAAATTGTCTGGGACTTCTTAAAAGCATTTAATCTTCAAACC
>ERZ1292632.2876-Hain-H43-01um-R2-2876-length-13860-cov-4_pt1 | contig 10838 bp, 20 predicted proteins | sample MGYA00564407_ERZ1292632 | MGnify/ENA primary metagenome ERZ1292632 (study PRJEB36523, sample SAMEA6512637) | groundwater metagenome | collected 2019-01-08 | study: AquaDiva: Metagenomics assemblies of 32 groundwater samples
AGGAACGAGAAGAAATGATGCCGTCACGTTCGGATGAAGAGGAGGCGCTTCGAGCGGCACAGTCTGCTCAGCCCAAGAGACGGTTCCCTGGCTCGCGTCAAGAATTGCTTGAGGACGAACTATATCAGGCAAAGTTTGGGTTGACCGCAAAGGACCGACGTACAGCGGCACAGAGCTTTATCAGCGATGCAATCAGCCATATAGACCGAAAGGTTCCGGCTGACGAGGAAGAGAAGTGGAAGGCGTTAGCTGCTTCGATAGAGGAGGACGTTCAGAAGACCATGGAACAGGTACCGTTTACTTCCGAGGCGATGTTGAATGCAGATAACGAACAAGTTAACGAAGTGGCGTCGGGAGTCTCGGGAGCCTCCTCGCATAGCCACATACGAGAGCCACATATTGCGGAGTACTGGAACCGTATTGAAAATCATGTCGAGGAGATACGTTGGGGAAAACTGGTCAAATGGGTAGACAAACTTGCGGGAATCTGTACCACATTGAAAATCTTTCGTGAGCAGCGTTTAGAGAGAAGTCCGGAGATGGCGGTAGAAAGTTACCGGTCACATTCATGGAGTTCGGATGAAGACGATGGGGAGGATGAAGCTGAGGATGAAGATGATGAGGAGAAAGAGGGATGACACAAAGGAAGTTTTTACGTCATCCGGGGAACAAACTGATTCCAAATCGGGGGTTTCGAGACCGTAGAAATTCTCGTAGAGAACTTTTGGAGGAACGGGAAAGTGCAGAGCTAAAAAAGACGTATCCAAAAGAGCTTGAAGGGAAGCCGGACTATATGCTTACCGAGATTTCCTATCCTTATGCCAGTCCCAGAGGAAAGAAAGAAGAGGACCCAAAGGGATATCCTACACGAGTCAAGAACTGTAAATGGAGAACATGTAAACTGTCGCTCGGTCATGTAGGCCGACACAGGCTTAGGGAAAAGAAGAGGGCATCAACATGATGGGAGAAGACCTTCCCGGTGGAATTGTTGAACGTCTGACAATTCCGTATCTACAAGCGTTCAACGACTATCTCAGAGCGTCCAAAGATATCAGACAGAGGCTGGACAAGGGCTGGTACGATATGTACAGCAACGAGAGGAATGCGGCTATCGCTAGCATGTGGGCAAATCACAGGAACGCCCTAATAACGGCCAGGGCGCTGGCGCACAACTTGAAAATTCCGTTGGAGCAAAATTTGGCAAGCGCAAAGGAGATACTGCGTAGTCGCTATCGCAAGAAGGAGAAAGTATTGAGAAAGCGACTGGATGACCCGGTGAAGCTCAACGACGTACTTGAGAGCCTGGAAGTCGCATTTCAGTTCGAACTGTTTGATGAACAGACAACCATGCTTGAACAGGTAATGCAGCCGCATATGCTGGTGACGCCACAGGGAATCGGCTATGACTTGTTAGAGACGGTAATCAATGACATTATTCAGGATAGCGTTCGTTACAAACTTGGACTTCTCTATGAAGCGATGTCAGCGGCGGAGGTGAAGAGACATGCTAGACGGTGAGATGGAGGGAGATACGGCTCCAAAGGTTCAGATGTGGGTCGGCTCTATGGTCAGTCCGAAGTTGAGAGACTACTTCTTGGCGGTCGATAAGAATGAAATGACCTTAGATGAACATCGTATACGAATTTCCGAACTGACGCTTAGCGAAGACGTTGCTTCGGCATGTTTGAGATGGCTCAAGCGTATGGAATTTGAGAAGCGAGTTGAGATTCGAAGTAATCGACCGGACCATAGATGTTTTGTAGACATCACGTTTGGTAATCCAATAGTCAGAGCAGAGTGGAAGAGTCTTATCTCTGACCAGATACGAGTAATCAAGTCCAAGGCCGACCCGGTAACGAAGAGTGCCATGACACTTGGAGATTATAGGGTGGCCGGGGCCAAAGAGCAACAGAAAACGGATAGGCCATGGTCGCTATGAGTGAGCGAAACGTTAGAGAACTGGAACCGATTATCTTTGGTGAGTTCTGTAAGGAGTGTGAGGCGCTTGGCCGGAAAGTGAAATATAGACATGCATTACAAAAGGACGAGATTATGAAGAGGGTGTTCAGGCCCGCTGCCGTTTTCAACGTTCGTGGTGTTGGTGGAACGGGAAAGTCGTTTGCCCTGAACTCGCTTATCTGGAATCTGTTGCATAATCGACTTGTGGAGTTTCACTTTATTACGAATTTTCGGTATGAGAAAATTGTAGAGCGCACCGAACGTAAAATCATAGTAGAGGAAGACGGGAAAATGATAGAACGAACCGAGCCGCGTGTGGTAACCGAGTTCATTGCGGCTTCCAAGGTACATCCTCGTCTTTACGAGGCAGATGATATGGCAACTGCGTGGGTACGTGTAGGTGAGATTCTTGCGGGTATCGAAAGGGACCCACGTCCGGTCAGGATTTGTCTTATCATTGATGAGGCACCGTTGACAAAAATGGCCGGCGGCCGTTCGACACAAGGAGGTGCGGGCGGTGTTACTTCTACCGCAGCGGGGATGGTCTCATTAGTTACCATTTCTCGTAAAGTCGAATTACTTCTTTTCATGGCTGGCTGGGATGAGACGCTGCTTCAGAGAAGGTTTCGTAGTGGAATCGATGAGAAGGAAGGGACTATCGAGGGATTAGTACAAGCGGTTTTCTCTAAAAATGAGAACGACATACGAACGATTTCCCATGGATATTGGCCTGGAAAGAAGGGCAAGAAACTTAGTTGTCGTTATATTTTGGATAAACCTGTACAGGAATATATGGCTGTTATTCCAACGATGCCGGGCTGGGAGCCGAGTCTCATTCACGTATCTTCTACTCCGTTGTGTAAGCGTGAAGAGGATTGTCATGTTGGAGATACGACGTACTCCAATAAAAATATCGGTGGAATGGACATGGGAAAGATTCCTGGTACGAATACCCCGTTCAGCAACGATAAGTTGTTCGTCTATCTGCGTAACGTTCCACAGAAGAACATTGGGCAGGCGATTCTGAAATTCTTACATTCAGAGTCGGTAGAAGATAAGATAGACCGAATACTACCTCCAGACGAGGACAACGGGAATGGGGAAGAACTGTCGTTACCGGAACCGGAGTTTAAGATACAGGAAGAGGATACTGTGGAGATTATACCGGACTTAGATGCGAAACGGCTCAATACCAAACGACTGAGGCTTCGAGATAGAATTCAAGAAGGATTACGGGTGTTTAAGAATGACCCAGAGGTTAACTCCAAGAAGGAATTGGCAAGACGGATGCATACTAACTATCCGACTATCGAGGGTCTGGTACAGGAAGGACTGATAGACCGCTCTGCGCTTCCTTCGTGGTATAAGCTTGGAGGCGAACAGTGAGTTCAAATGCAGGGCGGCCGCTTGCTGGAATGGAATTCATAGAGCCGGACCAAGCGACACGCTATAAGACCAAGAACTTTAAGATGCAGCCTTCTGAATGGGCCGAGGATATATTTCAGCGGCATGATGGTGGAGAGACCATCAAAGAGCTTGCGGAGGAGTTTGAGATGCCAGAGACTAACGTGAAGCGACTCATCCGGAACATTCGAGATTACTATGACCAACAACAGGACGAGTATTTGCGGCGTGTAAAACTTGATTTGGAGTGAGAGATGTGGCACGACATCATGTTTCTAGGGGAATCTACAATCCAGATAGACGAGAGGCAATACGTGTGGGGTTACTGAACCGTAAGACGCTTGGCAAGAAAGTAAGCGGACCTAGGTGGGGATATGTCGATGACTTTACAGCCGAACTCAATGCCGACGGCAAGGCGCTGGTACGTGCGCGTGGACTGTATGGACTATCGTACAGAAAACTTGCAGCCGTATTTGATTGTTCGAAGAGTACGGCTCATCGGCTGTGCAGGAAATTTATGGACTTCGTGGTCCAAGCAGAATCCGAGGTTAAACGGAATACGAATTAACGGACCGGCCGAATATTCGGCCTTTTGGAGATTTACGGATTCGTGGATTTGAGATATTTACCAACGACGAAATCGGCCTTTATGGACTTTGGAGAAGAGCCGGGTACATGCCTCTTCAGGGCTTTCACAGTTGAATCGAAACCCGATACCGTTAGCGTACTGGAAGACTTTGTACAACTCAGTCGCGTATTATACGGGATTTGCGGCGCGGACCTGTCCGTCGCCATCAGTTGGGGACATCTCCGGGAGCGGGACCGGTTTGTGTGTGCGGAGGGCGAGACACGAGACTAACCGAGTAGTATACCAATAGGCACGGGTATAGCCAGACCCCCGTCTGTCGGGCAGGAAGGTTTAAGTACTGGACTGATATAGAAATACCTATGGACGGTGGTCTAGCGTCGGCCTATGAGGCTATCCTTCGACTGGTCAATGATAACTTCCCGCCGCCAGACTTGTGGGAGGACAAGACCAGCCCGCTTGCAGACATCGGGTCCTGCGTTATCTACACACGGCTAAGCCGTGCCGATGATAAATCTCACTCGCCAGAGACACAGCTATATATAACCGAACAAACGGCGGCTCGGCAAGGCTGGAAGGTCTTGTCTAAGTTTTCACAGGATGCCGACGAACCAATTAGCGGGAAGGCATTCGAGGCTCGTCCTGGCTGGGACGCATTAACCGAATACATACAGCAACTTCCAGAGAAGACTCGTCAGAAGACATGTGTGCTGGTCAAGTCCTTCGACCGGTTCAGCCGGAACCTTGAGGAAGGGCTAGTTACAGAGCGCGTGTTCAGAGAAGAGTTAGGAGTCCGCCTACGGGCCGCAGAGACACTGTATTTAGCACCAGAGAGTAAGGAAGGCTGGATGACATTCGTAGACCTACTCAAGTTTGCACATTTCGAGAGGCTAATGATTGTTGAGCGTACCAAGCAGGGATTGGCCACGGCACGTCGCAAGGGTAAGCATCTGGGAGAGTTCCCGCGCTATTTCGAGAAAGATGCCGAAGACCGAATCGTTCCAACTGACACGGCAACAAGAGTTGCTCAGCTTCGAGCAGCCGGCCGGTCATATAGCGAAGTTGCAAGAGAAGTCGGAGTGACCAGACAAGAAGCATTCAGCGTTTGTAAATATCTGCGGAATGAAGTAGAGAGGCTAAAGCAAAAGCATGGTCCTACGTCTTGAATTTGGCCACTCAGCTTGAGATACGACCTTCCGTGGGAACGTCTTCAGCGGTGGAAATATGTCGAAGCAAACCTTTAAATACTCGTCGTTATATGAAGAAGTCGATGCTGGGCATTCGTGGATACCGTAGGAAGAAGGATTTGAAGGAGCGCGGAATTGGCCGTATCCCGAATTTCATCGAGACCAGCATGTTTGGTCTAGAGTACAAGGGTGATGGTCAGTACGCAGTTGTTGGGCCGGACCCCTACATGAAACGTGATTGGTATGCCACCGTTACTGTAAAGGATGGCGTTATCGCCAAGGTGACTTAGATGGTTCGAGCATATCGTCGGAAAGTTTCTCATCGGAAACGGATGGACCTATTACAAGAAGGAGTATATCCCGGTACACTTGGCGAACTGATTCGTGATGAGGACGCCTTAGATTATCTGGATAAAGTCGTATGTGACGATGAGGCGGTGTTAGAAGTTGGGAACAGGACGACGAGGGTGTATAGCGTGGGATATATACTTGACCGGGCACGGCTCGCCAGATACGGGGACTATCTGGTTTCATTGGGTCTAGCTTGATATCTCGACCGGAACCTTTATAAGGTTTTCCTACTTCTAGTTAAGGCATGGCACCGGGCACCGTAGAGTTGCTGGTTGTGATGGGCGGCGTATTCGCCCTCGCGGCGATTGTCTACGCGCTCCTTAACAGGAAGCGGCAGTACAATTGAGATTTTGTTGTTCGTCTTTCAAGACGACATATTCCATTCGAAACCTTTATATAGGGATACGTTGTTATAGGTAGCGATGATGGTTGTAAAACAGCATCCAAGACAACGTCGGTTTCTTTTTAGAGTAACACTTACGGTGGTTACAGATGCCGAGGACAGGGACGATGCTCGGAGAAAGATTTATGGTTGGCTTGCAGACGAACTATGGCAAAAATTTCCGTACCGTATGAAAGGCACACGGATAACGGCCTACGACGTTGGAGAACCCGTAGAAGACGAATACATGCGAGACGAGGAAGGCGACGTGAAGGGGGTTAGAGACTAATGGTCTTCGTAAACAGCTACGCGCGAGCCACAGCAGAACTTAGCAAAGGCCGGCCCAAGGGTCAGCGCCGGAAGATTAACAACAACACCTACTTGGAACGACGCGATGTCAATACGGTTGCGTTGAAACTTCACGACACTGATATTGTGACCTATCACGAGGACGGAACCGTTGTTTTGGACACCGGTGGCTGGAAGACCCTAACTACACGGGACAGGATGAGGACAGGGCTACCGGAAGGATTCTCGATGCGTCAGGAAAAGGGTCAGTGGTTTATCGTGAAGGGTGACCCATGGGACCCAAGTGCCCAACGTTGGCTTTTCGTAGACGGGATGATGATTAAGGACGAAGAGGTTTACGGAGGCATCAGGGCGGACAAGGAAATCATGAAGGCACAAATGAAGGAACGACGTGCGGCCAAGAAATATGCCCGTGACTTTATCGATGCGCTCCGTGCCGGTGACGTTCCCGCTCCAAGTGGTGGAGATTGCTGGGTCTGTGCCATGAAAGATGAGAAAGGTCATCATGCACTAGAGGATGATGCGGCTGAACATATGCGTGAACATATGAAGGAAGGGTACTTTGTTCCGACCATAATTACGGAGGCCATTGAGCGGTTTCCAATATCGGCGGTTGCTCACGACTACCTTGTCGCACATTGGGGCGCGGGAACCGAGGAGCAGAGAAAACAGATTCTAGAGTCAGGCTGGTATAAGGATATCGCTTCGAGGCAGTTGGGGAAGGCCGTGTATCGGTATGTTCTTCAGAAACTAGGGCAGGCGTCTTAGATGCGACAAGGAAAGGGGTAGAATGGTTCGAGCACATCGAAAAAAGAAGCCTGTCTGGAGAGTAACTGTGTCATATCCGTTTGAACGTTACTCTGATGACGATATAGAGCGGCTGGTTGGTAGACTATCGTCTGGTGCCGGAACAGATTTTGCGACACGCGATATGGATTGGTTATTTGGACAAGGTGTAGCCGCCAAACGAGCGGCTAAGAAGCTGGCTAGAAAACCAAGGACTCACGTTGAAATTGAAAAGTACACAACTGGAGACCCATTTGGAGACCCGATAGAAAGTTATATCGTGTTTGGACCGAGAAAACGGAGGAAGTCATAGAATGGTTCGAGCATACAGAAAGTCGGTCAAGACATCGGCCGCAGAAAGGTCGTCCTACGATGTGACCAGCGGAATCATCGAGTTCGAGAGCGGGCAACTTGATGACCAAGGCGTACTCAAGTTGTTCAGCGAACTTGTCAAGAGTGGCTTGGTATGGAACTTACAGGGAAGTTACGGCAGAATGGCAGCTAGTTTGATTGATGCTGGATACCTTGATAGAGAAGGAAACATCCTCAAGGAACCGGAGGCCTAGAATGGTTCGAGCCTATACTCGTATGACTCAACGAGGAGAGGTCGACGATTTGGTCCACAAAGAAGTCTACAGATGTTATGACTGTGCGGACGAGGGTCTTGTGGTCGCATATTCGTTCTTGGACGAGCATCGGGGACACGACGTTCGTAGGGAGTTTGAATAGATGGTTCGAGCATATGTTCGACGGGCTCCGGTGGTTCTTCCCAGCGGGACAAACACAGGAAAACCAATCCGAGTAGTCATCGATTACGATGCTGGCACGATTGAAGCTTATCGCATTACTTCAATGAAGATTCGAGAGACGATTCTAGGAGGGACGCCGGGTCTTCTTGCAACCGGTCCCGTTGAAGGTGAGGCGGCCAGAAACCTTGAACGGTACTTCATGGATGAGCCGGTCATGAAGATTCGAAAGCGTAGCGAAGACGATTTCGAGGTTGACTTCGAGGCAGGCTTCCAGCGCGGACGTATCGATGTTGGAAGGGACGAACTCTGCAAGAAGTCCCAGTGGCCGAACAGGAATGGCCAGCCCTATCTGAAGTGGATTGGGCTGAAGTGTACTGACCCGGCGGTAAAGGAGTGGTTGGAGTAAGATGGTTCGAGCATATCGTCGTAAAGTCAGGAGAATGCTTAAGAGTGAATTCCGTAAGGGTTACGTTGACGCAGACTATCCGGGTCTCGGTGGCTATGCATTTGATGGTGAAATCATCTCCGTAGGCGATGGTCGAGGAGTGATGCATGACATTATGATGGACGTTGAGTGGATTGAAGATAGTCCGACAGAGTTGGGGCCGATTCTTCACATGAAGAAAGGCAGCCGATTCGGTGAGACCTTGTATGCCTTAGACAGCAATGACTTTCCGCAGCCGACCGAAGAAGAGGAAGAGGAATAAACGGAAGAAAGGAGCAGGAATGCCGCACAAAGTTCGAAGACAAGTACGACGTGCTGGAACCAAGGAACTACGAACGGCGCTTTCTAATCTACTTGGTTGGGTAGAAGACCACAGAACCAATTGGGAGACCGTCATACATCAGGAAGTCGGTGGATACGACGAGGGACGGTTTTCATATCTTTCCCTCTCCGGTCCAGCACGAGCGGTTATCGATGCCAGAATATATCGACGAAACCTTTAAATACTTCTGACCACATGTATCCCGACATGAGCACGGCGCAGGAAAGGAAACGGTATATAGAGGAGTTGCGTGGAGGTCTGGAGACTGCGCTAACTGGGAAGGGTTTCGGTTGGAACTCACGCTAGGAGACGATGAGAATGGTTCGAGCATACCGTCGAAAAACCAGCGGGAAAACGTTCAAGGTGTATGTTGATACCGGTGAGTCTGTTTGGAGTACAAATCAACTAGAGTTTGACACATCGGAGGAGGCCAAGGAATATGGTAGCAACCTTCAGTCACGGTGGATGTTAGTCCGAAAGTTTGCGGTTGTGGAGGTTCCAGAGGAATTCGGCTCTCCTTGGCTGAAACCTGAGCAGGTCAAGCAGATGGAGGTTCAGTAGATGGTCCGAGCCCACCCTCGCAGAATCCCGCTCCAAAGTCCGAGACCTTCCAATGTCTGCAATCGACCCTCAGTGCGGCTTTCCGTTTCGTGAGCATGTAGTCGCGGAGACTAGCGCCGGTTTTGTTCTGATGTGTCCATTAAAGGGGCATGGAAAATACACGGCAACAGCCGGCCCTATTGGGTTTTCGGGTACGGTGGTGGACTGACGGCTGAAAATCTGGAAGTTTGTTCAAAACGGAACCTTTATATACCTCTCTTACTTTGAAGTAGTTTGTGGCCGGAGGTTTACCCGATGTGGAAATTGTTAGAAGGTATCTGTCCGGAGAATCGCAGGGAGCGATTGCTAAAGATGATGGAAGAGATAGGAGTGCTATTAGAAGGGCACTCGAAAGAAACAGAATTTCGGTTCGAGATAAACGTGTTGAACAGTCAAAGGCCGGTAAGATTACTGGAGCGTGGGGTATAGAATCTGGGCATCTAGAAGAGATGCGTAATCTTCCTCAGACCAAGAAAGCACAACGTAAATCTGGAGAGAAATATGGTCCGATTCAAGGTAAGAGAAACGTCGAATCTGGGCACCTTGCAAGCGTGGCATCAAAAGGCGGGAAAATTTCTGGTAAACAGAACGTAGATACCGGACGTATCTGGAAAGCACTTGAGGCCTCAAGACGCAGAACGAAGAATACCGGTCCGGAACTTCGAGTTTTTTCAGTTTTGGATTCTCTAGGGATATCCTACCAAAAACATGTGGTAATCGGTGGGTTTCAATCAGATGTCGTGGTGAGTATTGGGAGTTCTAAGATTTCCATAAACGTTGATGGGAACTGTTACGACCATCCCGCTTCTTGCTACGAACAGAAGTGTTATATTAGGGAAAGAAGTCTTCAGGCACACCCAGATAGACCAGAGCACGACCGTAGGCGAGATGAAGCCATTGAAGCGGCTGGATATGAGGTTGTTATAGTACCGTGTCATTACCCAGAAATTGTTTTAGCACGGCTAGTTTCAAGGCTTACCGATTCTCTAGCTTGATATCCGATAGGAAAAGTTTAAATAGCGCAAGTATATTGGGGTACTTATGGCAGCAGCTTCAAAGTCCTCGACCATCCGTAGTCGCATTTTTAGCGAAGCCTTCTATCAGCAACGGCCATTTGGCCATTATCCCTGAAACGCCAACCGTTCTGCGGTTGTGCTCCGCATTGTTAGAAATCTACTTAATTGCTTGTCATCTAGAACGGGTTCTTGGTGTTCAATGGTAGCATTCGTGGCCTGGAACCACGAGGTTCCCGTCCGATTCGGGAAGAGCCCATTGCGTGTGTGGCACAGCGGCAACTGCAATGGCCTTAGAAGCCATTGGGCGTAGGCCCTTCGGAGGTTCGAGTCCTCCCACACGCACTAGCGCCGTCGTTCAACGGTAGGACATCGGGCCTTGAACCTGATAACGCTCGTTCGACACGGGCCGGCGCTGTGCCTGGGTAGTTTAAATCCAAAACCCGCGATTGTGACTCGCGTATTGCGGGCGAAAATCCCGCCCCAGGCCCCAGTCAAACTCGGCATAGTGTATCGGCTAGCACGACACGCTGTAAACGTGTAAGTGGGGGTTCAACTCCCTCTGCCGAGACTGCTCGTATGGTGTACCGGATAGCATACCGACCTGCGAAGTCGGAGAAAGCGTTCAATTCCGCTTACGAGCGTGCCCCTATTGGGTAACAGATAGCCTAGCAGTCTTCGAAACTGCCCGTGCCGGTGCAATTCCGGCTAGGGGCGTAGTCCCGTGGTGTAGTGGTCGAGCACA
>ERZ1292632.2560-Hain-H43-01um-R2-2560-length-14974-cov-5_pt1 | contig 10834 bp, 24 predicted proteins | sample MGYA00564407_ERZ1292632 | MGnify/ENA primary metagenome ERZ1292632 (study PRJEB36523, sample SAMEA6512637) | groundwater metagenome | collected 2019-01-08 | study: AquaDiva: Metagenomics assemblies of 32 groundwater samples
GGCGAGCAGCTAAAGGTTTATGTAGTTGCCAGTGGCATCATTTCTTCCACCGGGCAGCCACGGCCGCTTTGGCTCTAGCCGAAAGCTGTTCCTTTGTCAGTTTGGTCCTGTAGGGTCGCTTAGGTTTGCCAGGCACGAATTTAGACATCTCTGGCGGCTTCACAGTTACGCTAGAATTAGCATCTACGGGTTCTTTGGGTAGAGATGGCGTAGCTGGTGTTTCTTGTCCTGGCGACGGTTCTGGAAGGCTGGTCCATGATTCCGAAATGATGCCATACTGGAACCGGTCTTTGTAATGTCCAGCACAAAGCGCTATCAAAACGCTTCCCGGCCCGATAGTCCCAGATTTGAATCCTGTCATAGCCCGACGAACTTGAGTTCGAATGACACTGAAGATGGCTCGTTCGCATTTCTTTAGGTCGCAAGACTTGTAGCCTTCTTCACGTCGCGGAGCTACTCGAACGGTTTTTTCCTCTACTACGATTTTGGGAAGCTCACGTTGCCCAAGAATCTCCTGTAGATATGCGAGTGGCACGGTAGCTCCATTTAACATGTAGATGTTTTTGTTGCTACTCTCCCAGAACAGTTTGACCGATACCGTCTTGTCCGTTAGCTCGGAGACGAGACCAGTACGCAACACACCTTCGAGGTCTTTGTAGGATACGAAGGTGCCAAGTCGTAGCTGCGTGATATCAACGAGGACGTGCATAGATTCGGCCTTTTCTACAGCGACCCCAAGTTTCACCGCCGCCAGTACGTTTGCCTTTCTTCCCATCTAGGTCACCGGCCTCGCACATCTTATATGGCCGGTCTGGTACTTAAGGCTTGAGTCGAAACCTTCATATACTACATCGTATTGATGGGAGAGATGCCGCTCTCGGATGAGGAAATCGTTAGACGATACCTAGCTGGTGAGTTTCAGAATGAGATAGCTCATGCAGATGGACGGCATGGTACTACCATTCATAGGATTCTGGCTAGATATGGAATAATGCTTAGGAACCCGCATGAGGAACGTGTTAAGTCGGGGAAGATACATGGTAAGACTGGCGGTGCCATAAGTGGGAAGACTAACATTCTACGAGCAAGAGCATCACTAACTCTAGAAAAATTGAAAGCGGGAGGTCGAATTGCCGGAAAATTGGCCGTGGAAACTGGGCAGCTTGCTGCATTGGACCAAGGAAGAAAGAACAAAGAAACCGGAGAGATATTGAGGGCACAACGGATTGGTGCGAACAGTCCAGTTGTTAGAGAATGGCGTAGACAACATGGCCGAGAAAACTATCAAGCCGGCCTATGGAATCCCTTGAGCGGATACAAGACGCAGGATACCAAGCCAGAACTTATCATCAAGGCCATCTTAGACCAGAAAGGTATTCGCTATGAGCACCCGTTCAAGTTGGGCGACAAGTTTCTGTGTGATTTCTATCTATCTGACCACAACCTCATCATCGAAGTTGATGGATGCTACTGGCACGGTTGCGAAGAGTGCGGTTATCCCGGTCGAAAGAAAGGAGGAGATGCTGGGAGAAATGCCTATATCGAGGCCTGTGGGTATCTTTTGCTGATAATCAAAGAGCATGAGTTACTTGGCTGGGTTGATTGGAACCGCAGTCATAGTAAACTTCAGCGTCCATAGGACTTCGATTGTGCGTTTTGTACCGACTGGTCTAACTGGATATCCTGATTGTTCTGCAAACTTCTGTGCCATCCTAAGCTGTCCTTCTGTCTTCAACACGACCAGAAATCGAAATGACCCAAACCCAGAAATAGGGGTTACACGATATACACGATTCACTAACTTCGGGTCCAGTTTCTTTGGTCTTGGGTTGTTTCCGGTTGTATATGTAACAAGCCCCTCTTGTTCGAGAACAAATCGTGTGGCTTTCGAACCCACCGTCACTAGTGCTGCGGCCTGTAGAAAATTGTCCGGAATGGGTCCATAACTAAGTGCCCATGTTACCCATGTCCCCGGTTTCATTTTCCACGGACTCGCGGAAATCCAGGTATCGAGTGATTTTTGTTCCCAGCCGGTAAGTGGTTTCTCGAATAAAAAGAGAATTTCGAGGTCGGTCATGGTCACTCGTCCTCATTTATTGGCTCTACCGTCCATCGGATACTCCATGGGAAGAATATCAGCACAAGTAACCAGGATAATACCCAACCGGCTTTTTGGTAGGTCATTTGGGACTACCGGCCTTCTTCCACAGATGATATTGGTACGCTTCTAAAAGGAGGACGCCGACTAAGAATATCGAACTCATGAACATCCATACGATACCTCCTCTTACTTCTCCAAGGTCGTTCATGTTGTAGAATCCTGCCACACTCATTCCAAGTCCAACTCCGGCCAATAGACAGGCCGCCATGACCATGTAGAGCCCCGTGTACATCATCCAATAGTGTTCATGCATCATCCATCTGTCTACTGCCTTTGCTCTCTCGAAACTCATCGTCCACGCTCCAGAAAAGCATCCATGTGAGACATATCAACTTGACTTTCAAGGTGGACAATTTTCTTCTTGAGCAGTTCGACTTCTTCGCGGGATTCGTTGACTCTACACATCAAGCAGCCTTCTTCGATATCTTCGTAGCCCTCATAGTGTCCACAGGACAATAAATCGCCTCTCGGGTTGTCGCCCATCAAAGCACCGCCATTTCAACGGTCTTTGCCGGCCAAAATCCAACTATCCCGGCGGTCGCGCAGCCATGAGCATTGTCATACTTTGTCATATAGCAAACTTCCCAGCCATGAACGGGACAACGATGTCGTCGTATCGGTTCTCGTATTGTTTCACCTTTTGAATCGGGTAGTCGGATGCTGTTGTATAAACTCATCTCGGGCACTACTTCACCGGATTAATTGTAACAGTATAATGATTTGTCGCTTTGCCGCCCTCAACGATTGTTATGATAATAAATGGGTGTTTCGTCTTTGCCAGTTCTGTTGTCTCATCTTGGTTGTCAATGGGACACCAGATGATTTGCTCGATGACCATCTCGGCATCCGTAACTCCCTCCGATAGCAGTGTTTCGTGGAATAGGTCTGTCAGAACGTCGGATAGCCGCTCGGCGTCGAATCCTCGTTTCGTTGTCATTCCCACGGCCTCCGCTTTCGAACTTCTAGAGCGGCCTTGTTCGGCGCTTCAAACTCGATGACTATTCGCACACGCGGGAACTTGTTCAGGTCTACTTTGCCGGCCTCGTAGAGCGCGTCCGGTAGATTGGACATGACAATCTTCTTGAAGGTTTCGAACTGCTTCTTGTTCATGTGTTACTCCTCAATCAAATCTAGAATTCTTTCGAGAATACTACGAACTTGGTTGCCAAATTCTGTTAATCTCCATGTCTGTGGCGTAATTCCGATAACGGCTTCGACAAGACCGGCATACTGTAAGGCAGTCAAATTCAAAGAGGGAGTCGGTAGTTTAGATAATGTCTCCCAAGTGGCTCTTCCCTCATTCCAGATTGTGGAGAACATTTCTAGCTTGGAGCCGTTTTTGCTATATAGTGTCTCAAGTGCCTTCCCAAGACTCAGCAAGTCCATTAGACCACCGGAACCTTGTAGGTGTATCCCTGGAACGGTCTACGGGGTCCACCGTCATGCTCAACCCAAGAATCAGAATAGAAGAGAAGTTCGCTTTTCCCGTTCATTTCATTTTCCTCGGGCGGTACACCATCTCCGGTGAAGTCGATTCCCATCACGACAAAGTATCCTCGCCATCTGCCTTCGGATGCAACCCACAGCTTGGAACCGGTATTGAGTTCATCCGGAATCCGTCGTATAGACCAGTAGCAGCAGTTGTCCTCGGATTTCTTGCCATCACGCTTCTTGTGTGCCAAAATCTCTCGACTCATGCTAACACCAATGTCTTTGGGTCCATCGAAAATCCCTTTGTTTCCGCCGCTTACACGAACGAGTCTGGGCATTACTTGGTCACCAACTTGAAGAGCTTGCGAAGAATTTCGTCTACCTGTTTCGATAGACTGTACTGAGCATATTCGTTGAAGTGCGAATACACGGCAAGCCATAGAACCATGTCTGGGCCGGTTTCAGGTACGACCTCCATGTTATTCTTGAGCTTGAACTCTTGCATTGCCATCTCGAATTCATTTTTCTTCTTAGCCATCTAGAGCCTCCTCATAAGTTCGATGAAGCAGTCCGCCGTCAAATGTGCATCCGATAATGCGTCATGTTTCGTGTAGCGGGAAGTATCAAGGTCCAGCGCCTTGGCAATTTCACCTAGCGACTTGACTCCGAGATGTACAGCCGCCAGACCGGTCAGGTCCACCAAATGATAGTCGAATAAGCACGGTTGGCCAGCAAGCTCGTACAGCTTCTTCAGTTGTCGAAAGTCAAAGCCTGCATTTTGTCCAGCGACGAGCAACCCCGGATACTTGCCCGGCAGTAGGTCAAGGTGTCGCGTAACATCGATAGGCCTGAGACCCCTCATGATGGTCTTGATTTCCAGCTTGTGAATGGTCTGTGCCTGCCGAAACTCGGGCCTGAGTACGTCTAGGAGGCCAATACTCTTGATGATGAACTTGAGGAACTCCTTCTTGGTCAAGTCTCGGTCAACGACAACCACTCCAAGCTGAATCGGCTTAGCCATAGAGGAAAGGCCAGTGGTCTCGAAATCCATAAACGCGAGTGGAAACCGCAACTTGACCTTCCGGTCTAGCTTGAGTAGCCTGACAATTGTATCGGATTCGACCATGTAGTATCGGTCGGACCGGACTTTCTTTAGCAAGGCTTTGTCGTTGTCCTTGAGATGGGCAGACAGCCTGTCTTTCAACTTAGCTATCTCGTCTGGCAGCATCGTCTTCCTCCTCTAGCTTTCGTTTTCGCATTACGAGCGCGTTTACATCGCTGAGTGTCTCTAATTCTTCGATAGTAAGAGTCATTTTGGATGTAGGATGCTGTATACATGCCATAGTGACGCCACCATTCTCATAACGGAGCGAAAAGCGGCTAATCGTCCCAATTAGTCTTGACAATTCTTCCTCGCCACAGTCTGAGCATTTGAACAGCGGTTCACTCCAGGCGTAAATCATCGCGCTTCTATAATGGCCTGTCTGGTACTTAAGGCTTGCTTACAGGAGATTGACCAATATGAGACTTGCAACCATCAAGAGAAGGAGGACCAGTAAGGAGAGACAATCCTTTAACCTTTCGCTCATGGGCATCTTCCAATTCGCCAAACTGCCGTTGCAAAATATTATATAGTCTAATGTCGAGCCCTTTCTCATGGTCGTATGCAATATTATCATACTGTACCATTGCGAGGTATCCAAAGTTCTTGTGAAGCCAAAAATGTATAAATTCGTGAGTTAGCGCCATGACCGCCATTATCTGACCGTCCCCACGAATATCATGGTCCATGATGATGGCCATCAGCGGTTCTGGCACGATTTGCCCGGTAGCGGGATTGTAACTGGCATACATATCGAATGAATGCTTTGGCAAGGCCATTCCAGGCCTACGTCGGCCAGGTGGAAACCGTTCACGCCGTGTCATAGATTTAACACATTTTGGGCAGAATGGATATTTTCTCAGCGGACAGGTCTCCAGACCAGTAAACCATGTGGTCGTGCTCGCGGGCAACACAACTGACTTGCCCTTAGATATCTTTGTCGAGCATCTAACGCACTTTGACATCGACTACCCGCTCATTGGCGTCCTTTCCACTCGAATGTGCGCTCATCATTGCCTTTCTTGACTGACTGGACCGGAGTAGCGGTATCGGCCATCTACTGTGCCTCCGGGATAATCTCAACGACGAGCTTCTGTTCCTTCTGCTTCTCTTCGAGCGACCTCCGCAGCAAATCAACCAAGTCTGATTTGGTCTCTGTGATAACCGCCGTTAGCGGTTCAGCCACATTGATGCCTTGCTCAAGAAGAAGCTGCTGTCCATCCGCAGGAGCGGGGAAGTCTACAAGACCCCTCTTCTGCGTCTGGAGTAGCTGAACAAGCAACTGCCGCTCGGCATCCGAGACCGCAACCGACTCGGGCTCGAACGGGACTTCTCGACGGTCCTCAACGAAGTAGGTCATCAAGATGTTCTGTGTCTTGTTGGCGATTAGGGCGATACGTTTAGATTGTCCACGGAAATTCGCGTAGGACAAGACCGCCCAACCTTGCGAGGCTAGGGCTTCTACCATTAGCCGATAGACCTTCTTGACCGATAGGCTCGCACCCTCATCCGGTAGCATGAAGTAAGGCGAACTCAAGATGTACTTGGTTGCCAAGTCCTTGAAGTTCACGACAGCCTCGATTTCGATGTTCTTGGAAGGCGCGACTGTTCCTGCCTCATCCCACTGCTCCTTGGTAAAGAGCGGGCTATCTATGCCGCGCATGGGCACCTTGTCCCAAGACGTGTACTCGCTGCTGCAAGATGGACAGACGATTTTCTGCTTCGGCTGAGAACCGCAAGTACAGAACGAGTGAATTTTAAAGCTGTCGTCCTTTGTTGCCTTGTAGAGCTTCGCTTCCATGCTGACGATTCCGAGCGAAACCGAGATTGTCTGTATTGCGCGAGCCATCTACGGGCCTCCGTAGGAAGTACCCTGTGCTTCCTCAACGATTTCTTGGATGCGCTCTTGCTTGGCCTCATCGGCCATCTCTTGTGCCCGGTCAGCAATCTCACTTTCCATAGTCCGGCGCTTCTCCTCGTCTGGCTCTTCTGCGGGGTCGAAATTGTAAAGCTCAGCTTGGGCATCATCAGTGTAGTCGTCGGCATCACTCTCGATATCTATATCGATGCCACGAAGCTCCTCGGCCCATTCACGTAGAGCGTCGGCTCGTTCTTGTAGCATTTGGCCAATCTCGGAATCCTGTAGCTGGTCTGGCATGTTTTGAACTTTCTCTTCCTGTTCGTCGGCCAGCGACTCCATCTGGTCCGCTACGTTCTCGATTTGCGATTCAATCGAATCGTCAGCAACAAGCGCACCAAGCGCATCTTCAAGGTCATACATGCTAATCTGGAAGTCGCTCTGTGTCAATCGTCGGCGGTCTGGCGGTGTCTTGCTAAAATTTTTCCCACCGAAACGGAACTTCCACCAGTAATACTGGTCACCTTTCTTGATGTCGTGCTCGGGATAGTCCTTGCGAGCGTGTTTGACAACGTGTACGCGGGTCATCTAACTGTGTCTCCGGCGATGCTTTGTGACTTTCTTTCCTTTCAACGAGGGCGGCTCACCCCAGTCTTCGCTCAGAATCTCCTCGGGACTCTTCCCACGATTGGCCCGGACGGCCTCTCCCCACTCCTTGGCAAGCCGCTTGAGTTGCGCGGTGGTCTTGGAGTCGGTCGGCCCGTCGAAGTTCCAAATGAGATTGTAAGCTTCTTCCCATTCGTCTGGTTTCGCGTCCGGCCAGATTAGATTGTAGATTTCTTGGAAGTAGTGCATCACAAAATCTCCACGGATGCCGCCGACACGCGAATGTTCTTAAGTCCCATATATCTGCCGGCATCCCACTGGTCCTTGCCGAAGTCCACGTAGAGGTCGTTGCCATATTTTCTTACTACTGTGACAACCACGCCATTCAGATACTTGGGGGTTATCTTGACTAGTCGTACCCTGTCACCGTTCTTGATTTCCGAGACAGTCACGAACGCCTTCTGTTGACGGAGCATCTTGTGTCGGGCAACATATGCCCGATAGATGTTGTCCAAATCTTCGTCAACCTCGCCAGACATGATTGCCTTGATGATATCTTTTGCGGACATCTAAAGGTGTATCTCCTTCGGGTCACTTAAACGTTTCGGTGTCAATTTCAATTTTGAGACCCGTTTCCGCTTATGCCGGGTGGCGTCCCTCATGCGCGTTGATGCAGACGGGGGAAGTATACACGGATGGATGCTGAGGGCAGGGCGGTTGCGGACATCGCCCTACCGTGCGCCATCAGAAGGCGATAGACAGAATCGGTATATAAAGGTTACGGAACGAGTCGCCTACCATTTGCTTCAGTCAAACGACGAAAGCTGGGAAACCTCAATGCGCCCTTCGATTCCTCTTCCTTCGACTCACTGAGGAACTTGATTTCGGCCACTACTTTGCCGGCCGCGAGACCTACCTTCAACGCTTCTCGGTCCTTGAAGCCGTTTACGACGACACGCTGTTCCCGTCCGCTGTTCAACTGGACGTAGATAACGAATCCATCACCGATGCCAGTATCTTCGTAGCGCAGGACCGGAAGCTCGATTTCGGTCCACGTCTTACACTTTATCCAATTTCTTCCTCGCTTTCCGACATACCGTGCGGCAAGGTTCTTGAGCATGATACCCTCAGTCTCAAGCTCTCGGCACTTGTCAACCAGAATCTGAACCTCCCGGTCGCTACTGATAGGGATTTGCTCTACCGTCTTGACCCGCTCGCCAAGCTTTCCGAGCGTTTGTAGGTGGTCGTATCGGCCCTCCAAGGACAACGATGTAATGTCCTGTCCATCAATCTCCAGAACATCAAAGGCGATGAACGTAGCTGGGTTTGACTTCGCCCCAATGCCAATCTTGATTGGGTCATCGGTGTTTCGCTCCTGAATCTTGTTGAATTGCGACATGTCGTTGGCATCCAACACAACAAGTTCCCCTACCAAGACTGCATTCGTTGTGGGTCGAATCTCAGGGAAACGGTGCGTCACATCGTTACCGGACCTATTGATGAAACGCCCATCAACCCACATCGCCAAAATTCCATCATATTTTATCTCAGCTACCCACTTGCTCGTGGACAGGTCCGTCGGCTCGTAGGTTAGGGCCAACTGAAACTTGTAACGGAGTCTGCCCAACTTCGCATCCTTCTTTGCGGATACCTCCTCGCGCTTCACCCGCGCCGCATCCGCAGCTTCCTCTTGGGAGGCTCCTGCTTTGACTAGACTCTTTGCGGTTGGCGCGGAATCTCCTGAGTCAACGTGTGCTCGCTGAATAGTCTTGGGTGGGCTTTCTGTGGCAGAGAGATATTCTGGGAATTTGGCCTTCTTCTCCTTGATATGTTTGCAGTCCCGGCGCGGCATATGTCGAGTCCAGCCGACACAAGAACAGGACCAGAATCCATCGACCGTGACAGAGACCGTATATGGTTCTGCGGCACTACCCTGAACTTTCCACTGCATACGGTATTCGGTCATCTACGCTCCCTCATCGCACCATTCGCAAATCGTCACTGGATTACCTCCGGTGGGAACAGCGCATCAAGGCCTTCCTGTGTCATGGCGATGCAGTCCTCGCCGACCACATCGATATACCCCTTCTTGACAAGCGAAGCCATGACTCCCGAGTACTGGTGGTCGCCCTTGACCAGCTTGGGAAAAATTCCCGCCTCGTACTCGGACCACACGGCATGACCGATGGTGTCGATTCCTCGGAGACCATCTTGGAAGTCGCTGTTATAGATGGCCAGCAGAACGTCGGCCTCCAGTTCGGTTAGGGTCATGAATCTCCAATGGTTCTAGGACTATATAAGCGTTTCGGAGACGCTATCAGAATCGAAAGCAGGATTACTCCGTTCGCGCCCAGGCCCCGGCATCTTCGAACCTGTCGGCCCATGTCTCTTCGTGACTCACAACAGTATTATATGGAGCCGTTGCGTGTACCATTTCATGGTCTATCGTGCGACTCAGCGCCTGGACAGTTGTCTCGTTACAACACCACGAAACGTCGGCAACGCCAGCGAGTCCAATGAAGATTCTGCTTTCGTTGAACTGCTCTGACTTCAGGGTGAATCCGCTTATGCTGTAACGCTTTCCCACACGCGGTCTCTTGTACCACTTGACCAGTTTTTTGTGTAGTTGGGCAATGTCCAGCATGTAGACAATTGGAATTTCATCCATGTGCTTCCATATCCGTACCTTCCGGGGACGAGAGAATTTCTTTCAACCGTCTCTGTACGAATTCCGCTGGACCATAGGAACCGAATGGGTCGCGCGTCCATTCTTTAATACCGAATTTTTCAGATGCCCATGCCGCCGCCTCTGCGAAGGTCTCCTTTCGGTCTTTTTTGAAGACCAAGATACATTTAGAATCGTAGTCGGTCCAATGGTCACCGAGTTTTAACCCGCGTTTTGTAATCATCCACGCTGAGGCAGTCATTCGACGCGACTCATAAGAACGATACCGGATATATGGCTGGTCACCATAGAAGCCCCATGGGTTGAATACTCCTCGATTTCGAAATTCTTCGACAATTTTCATTTGTCAACTCGTTCTGCCATCTGCAAAAGTATCCTGGCAAGTTTACGTGCGTTTTGAGGAGTGATTATAAGTATTCCACTTGAAGGAGTTATGAGAATGGTTCCAACCAAAAAATGTACAAAAATCGAAACCGGTTTATCTGTGCCGCTCTGCTTAACATTAACAGATGTCATTCGTCCATCACCTGCTCAGGATTCGACCATCCTCGTGTAGTTCTCACTGCACCAACGCTTAGTTCTTCCTCAACCGCGATAGAAACGTAGCCCATGTGCTCAAGTACCATGTGGACGGCTTTCCACGAAACCGGACTTATATTGAATACCAAGTAGAGCATACACTTGACCGGGTATGGGTGCCGTTTCGGCAGCCACTTGATTCTATCGTGAAGCGACAATTCGTTCCATTCCTTGGTCTTGGTATCCAGTTCATCCATCGCGTTTCCTCTGCGAAGGCATGGATGTGCAGCAGTAAAGGTTAGTCTTCACGGTCTTCATTCACTTAGCCTCTTCCGTACCTTCTGCGCTATCTCACGCGTCTTCATCCACGACTGTATTCGTTCTATGGTAGATAAACCTTTGTCTTTGGACTCCTGCTTTACATTGGCCTTCTCGCCGCTTGGATTCAAGCGTTCGATAAGCCGCGCTTCC
>ERZ1292632.4018-Hain-H43-01um-R2-4018-length-10828-cov-7_pt1 | contig 10828 bp, 10 predicted proteins | sample MGYA00564407_ERZ1292632 | MGnify/ENA primary metagenome ERZ1292632 (study PRJEB36523, sample SAMEA6512637) | groundwater metagenome | collected 2019-01-08 | study: AquaDiva: Metagenomics assemblies of 32 groundwater samples
CCTGCGCATAGTCCCGCCTTGACTTGGCCCGGCCCGCTTCGCTAAATGCGCGCATTATCGACCCTGTCCGTCCTGGGCAGGCGTCTGGCGGCGTCCTGCTTGCCTGTATCTCGCCGTTTCCGGCACAATTCTCCTCTCGTCATCGGACCGACTCGCAATGCATCTCAAGGACCTCAAGAAAACCGCGCCAGCCGACCTCGTGCAACTTGCAGAGGAACTGGGCGTCGAGGGTGCGTCGACCCTGCGCAAGCAGGATCTGATGTTCGCGATCCTGAAGGCCGAGGCCGAAAATGGCGAGCAGATCATGGGCGAGGGCACGATCGAGGTGCTGCCCGATGGCTTTGGCTTCCTGCGCAGCCCGGAAGCCAATTTCCTGGCCGGTCCCGACGACATCTATGTCTCGCCCAATCAGGTACGCCGCTTTGGCCTGCGCACCGGCGACACGGTGGACGGCGAAATCCGCGCACCCAAGGACGGCGAACGCTATTTCGCGCTGGTAAAGCTCAACACCGTCAATTTCGACGATCCCGATGTGGTCCGCCACCGCGTCAACTTCGACAATCTGACGCCGCTCTATCCCGAACAGAAGCTGACGCTCGATCCGGGCGACCCGACGCAGAAGGACAAGTCGGCACGCGTCATCGACATCGTGTCGCCGCAGGGCAAGGGCCAGCGGACGCTGATCGTCGCGCCGCCGCGCGTCGGCAAGACGGTGATGCTCCAGAATATCGCCAAGGCGATCACCGACAATCATCCCGAAGTCTTCCTAATCGTGCTGCTGATCGACGAACGGCCGGAAGAAGTCACCGACATGCAGCGCAGCGTGAAGGGCGAGGTCGTGTCCTCCACCTTCGACGAGCCGGCCACCCGCCACGTCCAAGTCGCCGAAATGGTGATCGAGAAGGCCAAGCGCTTGGTGGAACACAAGAAGGACGTGGTCATCCTGCTCGATTCGATCACGCGCCTCGGCCGCGCCTACAACACCGTCGTGCCGTCCTCGGGCAAGGTGCTGACGGGCGGTGTCGACGCCAATGCGCTCCAGCGGCCCAAGCGCTTCTTCGGCGCGGCGCGCAATATCGAGGAAGGCGGGTCGCTCTCGATCATCGCCACCGCGCTGATCGACACCGGCAGCCGCATGGACGAGGTCATCTTCGAAGAATTCAAGGGCACCGGCAACTCGGAAATCGTGCTGGACCGCAAGGTGGCGGACAAGCGCATCTTCCCGGCGCTCGATGTCGGCAAGTCCGGCACCCGCAAGGAAGAGCTGCTGGTCGACAAGCCGACGCTCAGCAAGATGTGGGTGCTCCGCCGCATCCTGATGCAGATGGGCACGATCGACGCGATGGAATTCCTGCTCGACAAGATGAAGGATTCCAAGACCAACGAGGATTTCTTCGCGACGATGAACCAGTAAGCGGAAGGGACGTTAGACCGCGATGTTCGACCTTCTCGCCACGGCTGCCGCCGCTGCCCAGGGGCTGGGTTCGCCGGCTGATATCTGGCAGCATATCGTCAATGATTTCAGCAATATAACCTCGCCATCAGCGCTGTCCGCCTTCGTGCAGGTGCTGATGATCGACGTGCTGCTGGCAGGCGACAATGCGATCGTCGTCGGCGCGCTGGCGGCGGGGCTGCCGACCGATCAGCGCAAGAAGGTGATCCTGATCGGCATTCTTGCCGCTCTGGTCCTTCGCATCGCCTTCGCGCTGGTGGTGAGCCAGCTCATGCAGATCGTCGGCCTCATCCTGGCGGGCGGGCTGCTGCTGCTCTGGGTGAGCTGGAAGATGTGGCGCGAGCTGCATCCCAAGCGTGGGGCAGAGACGCCGACCGATCCGAGCGACGATGACGTGTCCGGCGTGCGCCCGGCCAAGAGCTTCGCCGGCGCGGCCTGGGCGGTCGCGGTCGCCGACGTGTCGATGAGCCTCGACAATGTGCTGGCGGTTGCCGGCGCGGCGCGCGAGCATCCGGGCATTTTGATGATCGGACTGGTGCTGTCGGTCGCACTGATGGGCATCGCCGCCAATGTCATCGCCCATTATATCGAGCGCTTCCGCTGGATCGCCTATCTGGGCCTTGCGGTCATCATCTATGTGGCGGTGAAGATGATCTATGACGGCTTTGTCGATCATCAGGTCGGGATATTGACGCTGTTCGCCTGACGACGGGGTAACTTGCAAAGAAGGGGACGGCTTCGGAAGACGCTGTCCCCTTTTTCGTGGCAAAGCCCGGTCAGGGGATCAATATGGTCGCGCCGGTGGTCTGGCGGGATTCCAGGGCGCGATGTGCTTCGGCTGCGTCCTTGAGCGCGAAACGCTGGCCGATCACCGGCCGGATCGTGCCATCCGCCATGCGATCGAACAGGCGCGCGGCGGTGTGGTCCAGTTCGGCGCGAGACGCGACATAGTCGAACAGCGTAGGGCGCGTAACGTAGAGCGACCCGCCCCGGCTCAGCTCCAGCAGGCTGATCGGCGGCACCGCGCCTGACGCATTGCCGTAGCTCACCATCAGGCCGCGCCGCTTGAGGCTGGCGAGCGAGGCAGTCCAGCTGTCCTTGCCCACGCCATCATAGACGATATCGACGCCGTTGCCGCCCGTCAGCGCCCGCACCTCGTCCGCGAGCCTGTCCAAAGGCCCATGGAGGCTGTGGTCCGCCGAAACTCGCGCCGCCTTCTCGGGCGATCCGCTATGGGCGATCACGGTTACGCCCTTCGCGCGCAACCATGGCACCAGCACCGAGCCGACCCCGCCGGCGGCGGCATGGACCAGCGCGATCTGCCCCGGCTCCAGAGCTGCGACATCCTCCGCCAGGAAGCAGGCGGTCATGCCCTTGAGCATCATCGCGGCGGCATCTTCAGAGGCGCGGGCGTCGGGCAGGTGGACGAGATGCGCCGCCGCGACACGCCAGTGGGTGCAATAGCTGCCCTTTCCCGTGCCGCTCGCCACCCGGTCGCCGGGTTTGAAGTCGGCAACGCCGGGGCCGACCGCCATGACGCGGCCCGCGCCTTCGAAACCGGGAGTCAGCGGGAGATCGGCAGGATAGAGGCCGGTGCGGAAATAGGTGTCGATATAGTTGAGGCCGACCGCCTCAACCGCCACCAGCACCTCGCCTTCACCCGGCTGGCCCGGATCGAAGGGTTCGGCAACAAGCACCTCCGGCCCGCCATGCGCCTTGACGACGATCCGCCAGGGCGCTGCGCTCATGCCAGATGCTCGGCGAAGAAATCGGCGGTGCGGCGGTCGGCCAGTTCCGCCGCTTCGTCCACCCGGCGATCGCCCATTTCCGTGGCGAAGCCATGGTCGAGCCCTTCATAGTCATAAAGGGTGACATGGCGATTGTCCTTCAATCCTTCGTGCATCGCCTTCTGCGTGTCGGCGGGCACGAAGCCGTCATTGGTCGGGATGTGCAGCATCAGCGGCTTGCCGATCGCGTGCTGCTCGCCCAGCAGCCCATCGATGCCGACGCCATAATAGCCGACGAACGCATCGCCATCGGTCCGGCACGCGGCCATGAAGGCCAGCCGGCCGCCCAGGCAATAGCCGACCAGCCCGACCTTGCCTGACCCGCCGAGCTTCGCGCGCGCCGCCTTGATCGTCGCTTCCAGGTCGCGGATGCCCTGATCCTGGTTGAATTTGGGGATATATGCCAATGCCTGCTGCATCTCTTCGGACACGTCGGCGTCGAGTTCGATATGCGGTTCGATCCGCCAGAACAGATCGGGCGCGATGGCGAGATAGCCCGCCTTTGCCCAATTGTCGCATTTGCGGCGTATACCCTCGTTCACGCCGAAAATTTCCTGGATGACGATGATCGCGGCCGATGCCTCGCCCTCCGGCGTCGCGACATAGGCGTCGAACTGCGCGCCGCCTTCCAGCGTAGTGACAGGGGTGAACTCGCCCATTTCGATTCCTCTCAGCCGATGATGGTGGGGCCATATTGAGCGCTAAAGGACGCGGCGCAACCTCCTTCTCCCTTAACAATTTGCCTTTTGGACGCGAACTGCGGCATGACGGCGTGCAGGCGCGCCGCGACAGGGAAGGGCAGCAGAATGAAGGTTACCGTCGACGTGGATTGCACCCCGGCCGAAGCGCGGTCCTTTCTGGGCCTCCCCGACGTGACGCCCATCCACGACAAATATATCAAGACCATGCTCGACAGCTTCGACGGCGTGGGCAGCGTCGAGCAGATGGAGACTCTGTTCAAGAGCTTCTCGCCGCTCGGCGACGCGGGGATGCGGCTGTTCCAGCAGATGATGAATGTCGGACTGGCCGGGATGGGCGGCGGCAAGGACGACAAGAAATAGGTCCCATGACGCAGGGCAGGGGCGGCACGATCTTCGCCCTGTCGAGCGGCGCGCCGCCGGCGGGGATAGCCGTCATTCGGATAAGTGGAACGGGCGCGCGGACCGCACTGGCGGCGCTGGCGCGGCGCGTGCCGCCGGCGCGTCAGGCGAGCCTTGCGCTGCTGAAAGACCCGATGGATGGCGGCGCGCTCGATCGCGCTTTGCTGTTGTGGCTGCCCGGCCCGGCGACGGTGACGGGCGAGGATATGGCCGAATTGCACTGCCATGGCGGCCGCGCAGTAGTGGCGGCCGTGGAGAGCGCGCTGGCCGCCCTGCCCGGACTGCGGCGGGCCGAGCCGGGCGAGTTCACGCGCCGCGCGTTCGAAAATGGCCGGATGGACCTGAATGCGGTCGAGGGGCTTTCCGACCTGCTCGCCGCCGAAACCCAGTCGCAGCGTCGCGCTGCGCTGGCGATGGCGGAGGGGCATTTCTCGCGCCGGGTCGAGGACTGGCGGCAGCGGTTGCTGGACCTGTCGGCCATGGCGGAGGCGGCGCTCGACTTTTCCGACGAAGATGATGTGCCCGATGACGCGATTGAGGGGCGGGTCAGCGGTGAGATCGCGGCCATGATGCGGGAGGTTGGCGCTGTGCTTGCTGCGCCGCCGGCCGAGCGATTGCGGGACGGAGTGCGGGTCGTGCTGGCAGGACCGCCCAACGCCGGCAAGTCCACCTTGCTCAACGCGCTGGTCGGGCGCGACGCAGCCATCGTTTCCGACATCGCCGGAACGACGCGCGACCGGATCGAGGTGCCGGTGGCGATCGACGGGGTCGCCTATCTCTTCACCGACACGGCAGGGCTGCGGGCGGACAGCGGTGACGCGGTCGAAGCGATCGGGATCGACCGGGCGCGCGCCGCGTTGGACGCGGCCGATATCATCCTGTGGCTGGGCAAGACGGATGATCTGCCGCGACCCGACGCGATCCTGGTCGCAGCGCAAAGCGACCGGGCAGGCGCGGCTCGCCCCGGCCTACGCCTATCAGCGCTGACCGGCGAGGGGATGGACGCGCTGCGGGCGATGTTGCATCGGCGCGCTTCGGCGCTGCTCCCGGGGGACAGCGACCATGCCCTGCACGCGCGACAGAGACAGCGAGTGGGACAGCTGTTTGCCCATTTGCAGGGCGCGGTCGCGACAAGCGATCTGCTGGTCGCGGCGGAGGAATTGCGGCTGGCGCGGGGGGCGATCGACGCGCTGACGGGGCGCGCGGGGACCGAGGATATGCTCGACCGGCTTTTTTCAGGCTTCTGTATCGGCAAATGAACCTGTTCCACGTGGAACGTTTTTGACCGATGCCGCCCCGATCTGATAAGGGGCGGCCATGCAGACAAGCTATGACGTGATCGTGGTCGGCGGCGGCCATGCCGGCTGCGAAGCCGCCGCAGCGGCAGCGCGCAAGGGGGCGCGCGTGGCGTTGCTCACCTTTGCGCGGGCGACGGTCGGCGCAATGTCGTGCAATCCGGCGATTGGCGGGCTGGGCAAGGGTCATCTGGTGCGGGAAGTCGATGCGCTGGACGGGCTGATCGCGCGCGCCGCCGACGAAGCTGCAATCCACTATCGGATGCTCAACAGCAGCAAGGGCGCTGCGGTGCAGGGGCCGCGCGTGCAGGCGGATCGCAAGCGCTATCGGGCGGCGATCCATCGGCTGCTCGACGCCCAGAATGGATTGACGGTCGTTGAGGGTGAGGCCGACTCGCTGCTGCTGTCCGACGGCAAAGTTGCCGGTGTGGGGCTGGCCGGTGGGCAGGCGCTGGGCGCATCGGCTGTTGTTCTTGCCACGGGCACCTTCCTGGGCGGACGGCTTTTTCGCGGCGATGAACGGGAGGAAGGCGGCCGGATCGGCGAGCAGGCTGCGACGATATTGGGCATGCAGCTCCGCGCGCTGGGCCTGCCGATTGCGCGGCTCAAGACCGGGACGCCGCCCCGGCTCGACGGGCGGACGATCAACTGGGCGCGGCTGGAGACGCAACCGTCGGACGGACAGGACTGGACCATGTCGCCGCTGACCCCGGCCCGCGTCCTGCCGCAGCTTTCCTGCGCCATCACCCGCACCAATAACGAGACTCACCGGATCATCCGCGAAGGGCTGGGCCGGTCGCCTTTGTTCAGCGGGGCTATAGAGGGGCAGGGGCCACGTTACTGCCCGTCGATCGAGGACAAGGTGCTGCGCTTCGGCGACCGCGACGAGCATCAGATATTTCTGGAGCCCGAAGGGCTGGACGATCCGCTCGTCTATCCCAACGGGATCAGCACGTCGCTGCCGACCGACGTGCAGGTGGCGATGCTGCGGTCGATGGCGGGGCTGGAGCAGGCGGAGATCGTCGTGCCCGGCTATGCGGTCGAATATGACCATATCGACCCGCGCGCACTCGACGCATCACTGGCGGTGCGGGACGTGCCGGGGCTGTTCTGCGCGGGTCAGATCAACGGCACGACCGGCTATGAGGAGGCGGCGGCGCAGGGGCTTGTGGCGGGCGCCAATGCTGCTGCGTGGGCGGGCGGCGGCGACACCATGATCCTGGATCGCGCGACATCCTATATCGGCGTGATGATCGACGATCTGGTGTTGCAGGGCGTGACTGAGCCTTATCGGATGCTGACGGCCCGGGCAGAGTATCGGCTCCGGCTGCGGGCGGACAATGCAGAGACGCGGCTCGGCGAAATCGGTCTGCGCCATGGCTTGATCGGGCCGGCGCGCTCGGCACGACTGGCGGAGCGGGCGAGGCTGCGCACCAGGGTCGAAGCTGCGTTGGGGCAGATGATGACGGCGAGCGCGCTGGCGAAAGCAGGCGTGCCGGTGCGGCAGGATGGCGCAAGGCGCAGCCTGTTCGAATGGGCACGCTTCCCGGAAGTCGATGCGACGCTGCTGCTGGATCTTGCACCAGCGCTGCGGGAAGCGCCTGCCGAGCTGCGCGCCGAAATGTTGGAGGACGCGCATTATGCGCCCTATCTCCAGCGGCAGGACGCCGAGATTGCCGAGCTTCGGCGCAACGAACGGGTGCATATTCCGACGGGATTCGACTATCGCCATATCGGCGGACTTTCCAACGAGATGATCGAGCGACTCGAATCGGCGCGGCCGGACACGTTAGCCGCCGCTGCGCGCATCCGGGGCATCACGCCCGCCGCGCTGGCTGCAATCCTCGTCCATATCCGACGCGAGGCGGCGTGACCGAGCAGGAGGCGCGCGCATGGATGGACGCGCAGTTCGATGTTTCACGTGAAACATGGGAGAGGCTTGAAGCCTATGTCGCCATGCTGCTGGCCGAGGCGGACGAGCAGAATCTGATCGCCGAATCGACCAAGGCGCATATATGGGCGCGACATATCGTCGATTCAGCCCAGTTGCTGACCCACGCGGCGTGGGTCGATGGCGAGTGGATGGATCTGGGGTCGGGAGCGGGGCTGCCGGGAATAGTGGTTGCCTGTCTGCGACCGGACCCCTTGGTCATGGTCGAATCGCGCCGCAAGCGGGTCGCGTTTCTGGAGCAGGTGATCTCCGCACTGGGTTTATCCAATGCCCGCGTCCATGGCGGACGAGTTGAACAGGTTCCCGCTACCCCAGCGGCGGTCATCAGCGCGCGGGCTTATGCTCCTCTGCGCAAGCTGCTCCAGTCCGCGCTGCACCTGTCCGATAAAAATACGCTGTGGGTGCTGCCCAAGGGGCGAAATGCGGAAAATGAACTGGAGGCGGCGCGTCCGGCATGGCAGGGTGTGTTCCACGTGGAACCCAGCGTGACCGATCGCGAAAGCGCCATCATTATCGCTCGAGGGGTCCGACCCGCCGGCAAGAGGAAGCATCGCCCATGATCCGCATCGCCATCGCCAATCAGAAAGGCGGGGTCGGCAAGACCACGACCGCGATCAACCTCGCGACGGGGCTTGCGGCGACGGGCCTGCGGGTGCTGCTGGTCGATCTCGATCCGCAGGGCAACGCCTCTACCGGCCTCGGCATCGGGCAGGCGGATCGCGCGCAGTCGAGCTATGACCTGTTGGTCGGTAATTGCGCGCTGGACGATACGATCGTCACTACCCGCGTGCCCAAGCTCGACCTTGTCCCCGCGACGCAGGACTTGTCGGGCGCGGAGATCGAACTGATCGACTATGAAGAGCGTACGCATCGGCTGGCGCGGGTGCTGGACGAGGCGCAGCCGGGCAGGTGGGACATCTGCCTGATCGATTGTCCGCCTTCGCTCGGCCTGCTGACGATCAACGCGATGGTCGCGGCGCAATCGTTGCTGGTGCCGCTGCAATGCGAGTTTTTCGCGCTGGAGGGGCTCTCGCAATTGCTCACGACGGTCGAGCGGATTCGCGGGCGGTTCAACCCCGGCCTGTCGATCATGGGCGTAGCGCTCACCATGTATGACCGGCGCAACCGGCTGACTGATCAGGTGGCGGACGATGTGCGCGCGTGTCTCGGCGATCTCGTCTTTTCCACGGTCATCCCGCGCAACGTCCGCCTGTCCGAAGCGCCGAGCCATGGCGTGCCGGCGCTGATCTACGACTTTCGATGCTCAGGATCGGAAGCCTATATGCGGCTCGCGCGCGAATTGATCGCGCGCCTGCCCCGCCAGGAGGTTGCGGCTTGAGCGACGACACGACCGAGAAGCCCAAGGCGGCGAAGCGTCCGCAGGGACTGGGGCGGGGCTTGTCCGCGCTGCTGGGCGATGTGACGCGCGAGGAGCCGGCCGCCGCCGCCGCGCCGCAGGCCAATGGCAAGGCGGTGCAGAGCATCGAGGTGGCGCTGATCCATCCGCACCCGGAACAGCCGCGCCGCCATTTCGATGAGGCCGCCTTGCAGGAGCTGGCCGACAGCATCGCCAAGCGCGGCGTCATCCAGCCGATCATCGTGCGGCCGCATGGCGGCGGGTTCCAGATCATCGCCGGCGAGCGTCGCTGGCGCGCGGCACAGCGGGTGCAGCTTCATCGCATTCCCGCCATCGTTCGCGACTTTAACGAGCAGGAAACGCTCGAAATCGCGCTGATCGAAAATATCCAGCGCGAGGATCTCAACCCGATCGAGGAGGCCGAGGCCTATCGCAAGCTGATCGCCGAATTCCATCATAGCCAGGAAGCGCTGGGGCGGATCGTCGGCAAATCGCGCAGCCATGTCGCCAATCTGATGCGCCTGCTGGAGCTGCCGGCGAGCGTGCAGGACCAGGTGATGCAGGGCCGCATCTCCATGGGCCATGCCCGCGCGCTGATCGGCGCGCCCGATTGCGAGCGGCTGGCAGGGCAGGTGGAGCAGAAGAAGCTGTCGGTCCGCGACACCGAACAGCTGGTACGGCGGACGAAGACCGGGGACGATGCGCCGACCGGACGGAAGAGCGGCGGCGGCGGCAGCTCTGGCAAAGACCCGGATATTGCCGCGCTGGAGCAGCATCTGTCCGACATATTGGGCCTCAAGGTCGGGATCGCCCATGATGGCGGCGCGGCGGGCGGGATGCTCGCGCTGCGCTACTCCAATCTCGACCAGCTCGATATGCTCTGCCAGCGGCTTTCGGGCGAGCGCATCTAGTGGATTGATTTTGACATTTGCATCCCCTGGAGGCTGGGATGGGTCTGCAAATGTCAAAATCGTAAAATCCACTAGAACATATATTTCTAGTGGTCCGAGAAGATTCTGACATTCGAGCGCGCCTTCGCTTCAAACGGCACCGAATGTCAGAATAGGACCACTAGCCCTAGTCTTTTGGCGGGGCGGCTCCTAGGTTGGCGGCATGGCCGATATGCTTTCCACCGCCGCCGCGCCCGCGGTCATCCGCCGCGCCGACTATCGCGTTCCCGACTGGCTGGTGCCGGAGGTCGCGCTCGACTTCGATCTCGACCCCGCGCTTACCCGCGTCCGCGCGGTGCTGTCGGTGGTCCGCAATGGCGAGCATGACCGGCCGCTGCGGCTCGACGGCGACGGGCTGATCCCGCTGGAGGTGAAGATAGACGGGCGGCTGCTGACGGATGCCGAATGGCATCTGGACGCGGGCGCGCTCATCATTGCGCTGCCGGGTGAGGCGCACAGCGTAGAAACGCTTGTCGAACTGGCTCCGGCGAGCAACAGCAAGCTGATGGGGCTTTATGCAAGCGGCGGGCTGCTCTGCACCCAATGCGAGGCGGAGGGGTTCCGGCGGATCACCTTCTTCCCCGACCGGCCCGATGTGCTGTCCCGCTACAGCGTGCGGATGACGGCCGACAAGGCGCGTTTCCCGGTGCTGCTCGCCAATGGCGATCCGATCGCGCAGGGCGTGCTGGCGGACGGGCGGCACTGGGCGCAGTGGGACGATCCCTATCCCAAGCCCTGCTATCTGTTCGCGCTGGTAGCGGGCGACCTTGCGTGCAACGTCGACCAGTTCGTGACGATGAGCGGGCGCGAAGTGCGGCTCGGCATCTGGGTCAAGGAGACCGACCTGCCGCGCACCGCTCATGCGATGCAGGCGCTCAAAAACAGCATGGCGTGGGACGAGCGCGTCTATGGCCGCGAATATGATCTGGACGTGT
>ERZ1292632.4019-Hain-H43-01um-R2-4019-length-10827-cov-11_pt1 | contig 10827 bp, 11 predicted proteins | sample MGYA00564407_ERZ1292632 | MGnify/ENA primary metagenome ERZ1292632 (study PRJEB36523, sample SAMEA6512637) | groundwater metagenome | collected 2019-01-08 | study: AquaDiva: Metagenomics assemblies of 32 groundwater samples
GTCAAAAAATAGTTTACTCATACAGCACCGGCCCGGTCCAAGAAAGTAGTCTTTACTTTATGGATTTATCAAATCAGGAAGAGGTAGGACTAAACATTAATCTTGATGCTTCAAAATGCACGTGGAGCATTGATAATAAAACTGTTTATTGCGCGGGGAAAGACTCGTTTGTTACGATCGATACCTCCGCGGCCCAGCCAGTTGCCGAAGACATCTCAACTTTACCCAAAGAAATCATGGAAAGCGCTGTCACGGCTTCAAATTTACTCCTCACCAGCTCCGAGGATTATCTCATTTTCAGAAACTCCCAAAACGGGAAATTGTACGGGTTAAGTCTCAACAAATAATCTCCAGCAATACCTTGCCCTCACTTAGTCCTCGGCTTCACTCATCAACTAATTCAGCCGAGGATTTTGTCTTTAAAATTTGGGAGCAAGCTTTGTATAGCCCCCTCGCCTGCAATGGTATCTGCCGACGTCTGACGTCGGCAGATACACGGCTCGACCCCAAATTTTAAACAAATCCCTCGGCCTCTATTAGTCTCTTCGCTTGCCTGCGATGTCGTTCGGGCAAGGTATTGCCTGCGTTCAAGTCATTCTGAAACAAAAAAAGCCCCCAACTTTGAGGGCTGCGGCTCTGCTTCCGCTTGGCTCACCATTTGATTTTACAGATCAAATGGGGACAAAGAAACTGGTTCCCCTTGTTATTACGCCCTGGGAAAATTCTCGGGCAACCTCGTGAGAGGCAGTGATTTTGGCCAACCTGGGCCCGCTAGGCCCGGTCAATGACTCGGAGCACGGTTTTTGCCTTTGGCGGCTTTGCGGCCAAAGCCGCTAGGGCCTCAACAACCGTCTCTGGCCAGACGAGGGTCCCTTTGGCGACCCTCGTCGCCGAGCAGATGTCGCACTTGAACCATTGGGCTTCAATCGGCTTCTCGGCCGATCGGAGTACCCGCCATATGGCAGGATGCCTGTTTGGGCATTTCCCGCCGACGGACTCGATGAGCTCGAGTCCGTTAGCTGCCATCGGTTCTGAACTCATAATGCTCTCCTGTGTTGTGAAATATCGGGTAAATGTAGGGCTTGCCCGACTCTTTAATTATAACATAGAACGACTATAAAAGTCAAGCTACGGTCAGAAACCGCGAAAAATCTGGGTTTTAGGCCATAATTTGCCTGATTGACCCCGCGGGTCAGTAGATCGGGTCAGTAGATCATGCATTGCTTTTTGTGTCTTGGCGGCTGGGTAAAAGGGTTTCGGCGCAGGCAATATCTTGCCCGAACGACCTCGCAGGCAAGCGAAGGAACTAACAGAGGCCGAGGATTTGTTTAAAATTTGGGGTCGAGCCGTGTCCCGCCCTTGGCGGGACCATTGCAGGCGAGGGGGTTATACAAAGCTTGCTCCCAAATTTTAAAGACAAATCCTCGGCCGAATTAGTTGATGAGTGAAGCCGAGGACTAAGTGAGGGCAAGGTATTGCCGGAGCACTACTTTTTAAGAGAAATAATTTCCCGCAGGTCGCTTATCGTAAATCCCTTCAAGATAAAGAGGATCGGGAAATATGAGGCGGCGGCTACGGTGGCCCAAACAAAATTGCCGAGGAACGGCCGCATGATAACCAGCATGATAACAGTGGCAATGGCCGCTTTGAATATCACGGTTTTGTCCGTCGCAGTTCCAGCTTCTTTTTTTATCAACCAGAACATCCACAATGTGATGAAAATTTCTGTCGCCACCGTAATCCAGGCGGCGGCGAAATACGAATAGCGGGGTATCAGGATAAGGTTCGCCGCCACGTTAAAAACCGCACCCGCCAAATAGATCCACAAGCTCTTTTTCTGTAAATTGAGCGCAATAATCGCGTTCCCTCCCAAATTGCCGAAAAATATCATTAAAACCGCGACGCTCAATATCTTCAATACCGGCCCGGAGGCGGTAAAGCCGCCGCCGCCGACTATTCCGACTATCTTATCAGACAAGACAATCAGATAGGCCACGAAAGGCAGGGCAAATATTGATATCGCGTTGAAAGCGCTACGAAATATTTTCACAAACTCGGCTCGATTCTCAAAGGCATGCTTAGATAAAAGAGGCATAACTAGCCCGACATAGATTGCCGGCAAAAATATAGCCGCCTCCAAGATCTTATAAGCAATCGAATAAACGCCTACGTCATAAGCCGGCTTCATCAAAGACAACAAAACCGTGTCCAGCTTGAAATAGATCAAAACGAAAATAAGGGAAGCCGCCACTGGGAAGGCCGTTTTTAAAATCTGTTTCCAATAAACAAGGTCGGCGGAAAGTTTTATTTTTACCAATGAACGAGAAAACGCAAGGGTCAAAAGAAAATGGACCGCTTCAGATAAGACGACTGCCCAGACAAAAGACAGCAGACCGGCCTTGAGATAGATCATAATCGCCAGCAATACGAGCTGGCATACTCTGGCGATAATATCGGCCGCAGAAACAAGATAAAGACGCAGGTATTTCTGAAACACTCCCATTAAAACCTGCGTCAATGAAGAAAATACGGAGAAGAGAGAAGCGATGACAATGCCCCATCTTACCAGCGGCGGATAAGGGAAAAATAAAACCAGAAAATCCGCCAGAACTAGAATTGAGACCACAAAAATCAGACGGAGGGTGAAAATTTTACTGGCAACTAGTTTCTCTTTGTCAGCATCAACTTTAGAAACTTCCCTAACTAGAATCGTATAAAGGCCCAGGTCGGCGATAGAAGTAAAGATATAAAGATATGCAAAAACAAGATTGTAATATCCGTAGCCGGCCGGCCCTAGAGAGCGCGTCAAAAGACCGACGACGACAAGACTGATAGCCCCGGTTATAAGGCGAGAAAAAGCGGCGACGCCCAGATTGTAGGAGATCTTTTGGAACAAGGGTCAGAGTTTTTACTTCAAGAACTGTTCCGGCTGCGGTTTCACGATTATTCTGCGCCTTGGTTCCTGTCCGACGCTCTCGGTTTGAATCTCTTTATAAGACGCGAGTTCTGTATGTACCAATCTTCTTTCGTAAGAGCTCATCGGTGAAAGAGCCTCGGCCCTCTGTGTCTGCATCACTCTCCGGGCCGCATCTCTGGCAATACCAATTAGATAATCGGTCCTGGACTTGCGGTAATCGTTCACGTCAATAATAAAATGCAGGTCGTTTTCCGGATCGACTTGTTCGTTTAGGTTTTGTGGAATAAAATCCTGGCGGGCTAATTTACGGCTTACTAATAGCCGGACGAGACGTTCAAAGGCTTCCAGGTTTTGTCCGTTTTTTCCAATGAGCATGCTGAGGTCTTTGTCGGACTCAATAGAAATAGTGGAGAGCTTGCTATCGTTCGGCCCGTTTTCTGTAAACTTTACTTCGCCCTCAAAGCCGACCCTTTGGAGCAGGTCTTTGGCAATTTCTATAATCTTGTTTTTTCTGTCTTCCACGTTCATGTTTGGGTTTGCGGCTGGGCCCGGTAATACAACTTTCAAATATTTTTATTGCCGCCTAAGTTCGCGTCATCAACTTACTGAATTGACAGCAACTTTTGATGGCTAGATGATCCCTAAAGAGAAACTTAAGGGCGATTGAAAGTTGTATTACCGGGCTGGGTTTTGGCATTGGAGTAGTTTCAAAATCCCTTTCTACTGCAATTCCAGATTTTTAGTTGTTACTTCGTCAGATCTCGCAAAAAGATCCTCAATGTAGCTATGGCTACATCTCTGGTCTTTTTACTCATCTTCCTCGTCTCAATCAAAAATCTGAAATATCGCTACAAAACGGGTTTTGAAACTACTCCTTTATATTTTTTGTTTATATACAACTGTTCAAATATGGAAAATATGGTCGCCACGATCCAGTAAAGAACCAGACCGGCAGGTAAATTCCAAGCAATGATTATAACCATAACCGGGAAGAAATACAACATTTGACGGCTTGCCTTCACGGCAGGAGGTTCGGGCTGGCCTTGGACAGCTGAGGCCTGAAATGACACCGCCTGCTTTGACTGCACCCACTGCAACACGCCGGCTATAACGGCCATTACGGGAGAGTTTTTGGCAAGGTTAACTAGGCCAAAAGCCATTTCTTTTATAGCACCTGGATTGTGGACAAAAGAATAAAGTGATTGCAGGGTCTCCGGCTTAAACCCCGACCCTAGGGCTTTATAGAGCGCCAATAATACCGGAAGTTGAATTAATAGAGGGAGGCAGCCGCTGAAAGGATTAACCTTGTGTTCTTTATATAAAGCCATCGTCGCTTGCCCCAGCGCCTGCTTATCATTTTTGTATTTTTCCTGAAGCTCCCTTATTTTGGGCTGCAGTTGATTCATCTCTTTCTGCGAGACTAACGATTTGATCGATAAAGGAACGAAGGCGAACCTTATCAGCACAGTCAGTAATATGACGGCCAGGCCAAAATCCCCTCCGGGCATTGTGTTGTAAATAAACACTAGAAGGTTGAAAAGGGGACGAAAAAGGATCTGATTATAAATCTCGATCATGTTATTTCTAAGCTAAATCCACCCCTCCTTTTGAAAGAGGGCTGCATCTTAAAATTCTCCACAGCCCTTTCAGCACGCCCTTTAAAATGCCGTAACGGTTTACGGCTTCATAGGTATACTGGGAGCAAGATGGATAAAAACGGCAGCGCATCGCTCCGCCAAACAAAATAATACCGTGGTCGGGAGAAATGGTTTTTTGATATGCCTTAATTAATCTGAGGATGATCTTTTTCATTGGATAATTTACTTGACCCAGCTCCACTTTTTGAGACTATTCATTTGATTTTTTATGAAAAGATTGAACGTAGCGAGAAGGTGGCTTAGTATGCAGTTTAAAAAGTGGGGCTGGGTTGACAAAAATAGCACCGATTGCGCCTGTCAGTTCGCTCTTGATTTCTCCGAAAGGTCTGCCTACGATACTTGGGGTAGCGACAAAGACCACATCAAAGGGTTGCCCTTCTAAACCGGCTGCTTTAAAAATCTCGGCTATTATTCTTTGTAAATGATTACGGACGGCGCTGCTCTTTGAAACCTTGGCCGGTGTCAAAACCACTAAGCGACAGTAACCGACTTGGTTTTCAGAAAATTTAATAAAGAAAAAACTGCCTTTTACAGTTTTTCCCTTTCTGAAAGCATATTCAGAATCCTTCCTGGCTAAACGATATTTTCTTGCTAGCGCCATTTCTTGAACCCAGCTCCACTTTTTGAATTATATGCCTAAGTCGTCTTTTAATAACGTATGGCCTTTTTATACAAAGCCCTGGCGCATAATCTCGAAAAGTGGGGCTGGGTGAAATTAGCAAAAAGGAAAGCTATCCGCTATAAAGTGGCCGGGCTAAACAGAAATTTCATAGCGTCCCTTCCTGCGACGGCGGGACAATACCTTACGGCCATTTCTGGTCTCGGAACGTTTCAAAAAACCATGCTTCTTTTTTCTTTTCTTCTTTTTGGGATGATATAGTGTTGTTTTCATTTGTATGTCGAGATAGTCTCAATCTATCAGTTTTTCAGAACAAAGTCAATTTAAAACAGGGGAAGCCGGCTATCAACTTTTTATAAACATCTTATCAACGAAATTCTATTTCTGAATTCTATTAAATTTAACTATACTTCAGTATATGACCAACGAGGAACTCTGGAAAGCGGTGCTAACTGAGATGGAGCTAGCTCTCTCGCGGGCTAATTTTACTACCTGGTTTAAAGGTACGTCGCTTTTAGCTAATAGCAGCGGGGCTCTGATGGTTAGCGTTCCTAATGGATTTGTTAAAGAGTGGCTGGAAAATAAGTTTGGAAAACAGATTTTCCAGATCATAAGAAACTTGAGTCCGGAAGTGCGGGAAATAAAATACGTTGTGGGCAACCTGCGCCCCGGAATGCCCTTTCAAAAGAAGGATCTGGTTCAATTCATGCCGGAAAAAGTCAGCGAAGAGTGTTCCGACGCCGATATTGATAAGGCAACCAATCTAAATAAGCGTTATTCTTTCGATTCATTTGTAGTTGGCCCAAGCAATGAACTGGCGTATGCTGCCGGCGTCGCCATTACTAAAAATTTAGGTAAGGTCTACAACCCGCTTTTTATCTACGGCGGGGTGGGACTGGGAAAAACACATCTACTTCAAGCTACCGGGAATCTCGTCGCGGCCAGCCCGTCAAATAAGAGAGTACTCTACATTCCGTCCGAGAAAATGACAACAGAGATCATTGAGTCGCTTAAAAACAGGACGATCGAAGACCTGAAGCAGCGCTATCTAAAATTGGACCTTTTGATAATTGATGATATTCAGTCTATAGCCGGCAAAAAGGGGACGCAGGATATATTCTTTGCGACGTTTAACGAGCTTTATGGTAAAAATAAGCAGATAATTCTTTCCTCTGATCGGCCGCCAAGCGCAATACCGGCGCTGGAAGAACGTTTACGCTCCAGATTTGAAGGCGGGATGATCGCCGATATAATGCCACCGGACTACGAAACAAGACTCGCAATCCTGAAACTAAAGAGCAAAGAAAAAAGTTTCGAAATTGACAATAATTCTCTGGCTTATATAGCATCCAACATCCAAAAGAATATCCGAGAACTGGAGGGCGCTTTGAACCGCATAATAGCTTTTAGCCAGGTGTACAGTAAGATCCCGGATTTCAAGGAAGTAAAAAAGCTTCTGGCCGCCTATCTTAATACTCCGTACCGTAAAACAACGCATCAATTGATACTCAAATCGGTCGCTGATTTCTACGGCATATCCTTAAGCGACCTTGTAAAAAGGAGCCGGAAGAAAGAAATAGTAAAACCGAGACAGATAGCAATGTTTTTATTACGGGAAGAAACAAAATCATCATTTCCTGAAATAGGTTCTAAGCTCGGGGGAAGAGATCATTCCACTGTAATTCACGCTTATGAGAAAATCAAAAAAGAGGAAGAAGGAGACGAATCAATCAAACAAGAACTAGTTCTAATCAAAGAGAGGATTTATCAAACGTTTGAAAATGTTTAAAAATTGATATTCGGGAAAGTTGATAATCTTGTTTATATATTTGTGGAATTAGCCGCAGTAATCAGTTTATAAAAAGTAGATAGTACAGTTTAAGCGACCAACCAAGTATTTTATAAGATTTTTATCCGGCAAATATCACAAGTTTATTAACAGCTTAGTAAATAGCTTTTAATAAGAGTGGTCTGGTAGATTTGAGCAGTTTAGTTTTATGCACACCTCTTATTATTACTATTAATTAATTTATATATGAAGATAATAATAAACCACAATAAACTACTGACGGCCCTACGGGTTGTGGAAAGGATTGTTTCAAGAAATGTATCATTACCGATTTTAAGTGCGATCCTTCTTAGAATTGAAAATGGACGCCTAAAATTATCAGCAACAAATTTGGAAATTGGTATTAACTATTGGGCTGGTGCAAAAATAGATGAGGATGGAGAAATTGCTGTTCCAGCCCGCATTTTTTCAGACTTCATTAGTAATATTACTGATGAAAAAGTAACTATCACGACGAATAAAAACGTAATTTCAATCAATTCTGAACACTATAAGACTCAAATTTTAGGCATGGAAGCTAAGGATTTTCCGATAATCCCAAAGGTTAAAAAAGAAACATCGTTTAAAATTAACAGTCAGGCGCTGAAAACCTCATTGATCAGTGTCTCTGATTCTATATCTCTTTCAGAAACAAGACCGGAGTTGAGCGGCGTATATGTTAATATTTCAGGCAACAGAGCTGAGTTTGCGGCAACCGACAGCTTTCGTTTATCCGAAAAAATTACTGTTCTAAAAGAAGGAGTAAATAAAGCAGTTATTATTCCTCGCAATGCCGTAGTTGAAATTGTAAGGATGCTGGAAAATACCGATGAAGAAATTAATGTAGCTATTTCCGAAAACCAAATATTTCTTTATAACGACGATTTTGAATTTGTTTCGCGTCTAATTGACGGCCGTTATCCCGACTACAAAAAAGTAATTCCAGAAAAATTTATATCACTCGTCAAAGTTAATAAAGGAGAGTTCGAAAGAAATGTCCGGCTGGCCAGCATCTTCTCATCAAATATATCCGACATCAGGATAAAAACCGCAAAAGATTCAATGGAAGTTTCGGCCAAGAATAGTGATTGTGGCGACATTATATCGCACCTGACCTGTGAGTTAAAAAATAAACCGTTCGAGATTTCAGTTAATTACCACTACCTTTTAGACGGGCTTAAGGTGATACCAACAGAGGATGTAATCGTAGAGTTTACCGGCGAAGGCAGTCCGCTTGTGCTTCGGGGCGACAACCTCAAAGATCAGACATACGTTATAATGCCCCTAAGAAGCTAAACCATTCAGTAGGATAACAATAAAACCCGATGCGCGCATCGGGTTTTATTGTTCATAGACAATCCTTGCCGCTTTCTCTGATCGTGGCTATTGTGGCGTGCTATTTTGTCCGGTTCTGGCAAGCCCCCACACCCAGCGAGGGCTTGATGTACAGTATCAGAAATATAGCTGTTATCTGGGTGTGGGGGCAAGCCATCTCTGAACCGCTTCTTCCCAATTCTTAAATTGAGAATCTTCGTTCGGGTTTGAAGGCGGAGGACCGGCAGGGTCATTCTTGTCCGTATAATACAAAATTGAATGTATGCCATCGGGGCCGTTGTAATCACCGTTCAGCATTATTTTATCAGTTGTTATGGGGTTTGGCTCAACGAATTGTTCGGGAGCGGTACCTGCCAGCGCATGGGTCATAAAATCATTCCACATAGGACCGGCAGCTGACAAACCGGCACCTTGTCTGGTCATGGACTCGTTATTGTTATTTCCCGTCCAGACCCCGACAACCAACGAGGGGGTATATCCCAATAGCCAACCGTCGCGATTTTCTTGGGTAGTTCCGGTTTTGGCCGCAACTTGCCGGCCCGGAAAGTAAAGCGGGCTGTTGTAACCAAATATCGGCCCGCGTGCGTTGTTGTCTGACAAAACATCGGAAACAAGTCTGGCTATTTGCGGCTCAAGTACCCTTTCCTCATCGTGTTTATATTCTTCAAGGATCGTGCCGTCGCCGGTAGAAACTTTTTGGATGAAAGTCTGCGGCACTTTTATACCGTCGTTGGCGAATACTCCGTAAGATGCGACCATATCAATGAGACGGACTTCTCCTCCGCCGAGTACCAAAGATAGGCCGTATCTAGAACGGTCATTAAGCGTTGTAATTCCCATTTTGTGAGCGAGGTCAATGGTACCATCAATCCCAGCGAGATAAAGTACCTGAACCGAAGGCACATTAAGGGATTGCCCAAGCGCCTGGCGTATGGTAACCGGTCCCCTAAAAAGTCCGTCATAGTTCTGTGGGTTGTAACAATCTTGACCATTGGGGTCTTTTTGTTGGACCGCAGACGAATCACAGTTTGGGTTGAATTCTGTGGGTAAGTCAAAAAGTATTGTTGAATCAGTAAAGCCCTTAATGAAAGCTTCAGCATACGCGAATGGCTTAAATGACGAACCAGGTTGGCGAAACCCAAGAGCAACATTAAAATTACCCTCAAACTTACAGCTGTTATTTCCGGTGCTTCCGGGCGTGCAGCCTCCCGGTTCGGACTTCCCAAAGTAATTTTTCGAGCCCACCATGGCCAAAATTTGCCCCGTTCTCGGGTCTTCCGCCACCAGAGCGGCGTTATTAGCTTTGTATTTTTCGGTATTGATACCGGCATATTTACTTACCGATGCCGAGGCCATTTCCTGCAGCTTAGTATCCAGAGTAGTTATCACATTAAGTCCTCCGTTTTCCACCATATCTTCCCCGTATCTGGTTACCAGATATTCCTTGACCATGACGACAAAGTGAGGAGCGAACATATCGCTTGGCTGATTAAATTGAAACTTTTCTTTCTTGGCCGAATCGTATTCTGTCTGGTTTATATAACCCAGGCTCTTCATTCTTTCCAATATTGAATCCTTTCTTGCCATCAGCTCAGAATAACGATTTCCATAAGGCGAATAATAACTGGGCGCTTTTGGCAAAGAGGCCAGAAGGGCGGCTTCGGCCAGATCAAGATCTTTTGCCGGCTTTCCAAAGTAGGTCTGAGCCGCAGCTTCTATGCCATAGGCGTTTGAACCGTAAGGTATCTGATTAAGATACATCCAAAATATCTGGTCTTTAGTGAATTTGCGCTCAACTTGAACAGACAAAACCGCCTCTTTTATTTTTCTGGCAACGGTTTTTTCATCGCCCAGGAGAGATTTTTTTACCAGTTGTTGGGTTATGGTGGAGCCGCCCTGTGAAGCGCTAAGATGAATGACATCTTTGTAAAAAGCGCGGAGTATCCCTTTGAAATCTATGCCTTTATGATTGTAAAATTCGCTGTCTTCCGCAGCTAACGTCGCCTTTTTGATAGTGTCGGAGATCTGTTCCCACGGGATAACGGTCCTTTTTTCTTCGCCGTGAATGTCATACAACAGGGCGGTACCGGTGCGGTCGTAAATTTTAGTTGATTCGTTGACGCGACGGGAGGCAATGGCCGAAGGGTCGGGAATTTGACCGGCGTAGTATATAAAAAGAATAACCAAAAAAACCAAGCCGATTACGGCTAGGGCTAGGATCGTGAGAAAAATATTTTTTGCAGGATGGGACTTGTTTTTTCTGCGTAATCTATCCACTTGTGTTGATTTTGGCACAAAAAGCGCCGCTTCGCAAGTTGCTTGATTTTCTTTCAGCATGTGTCGCCGGCAAATAACATATCGATTTTCTCGTTTTTCTGGATAAAAAAATCGTACCCCTTCCGTTCAGCCCCTCGCTTCGCTCGGGGCTTCACTCCGTCCCAATTTTATTTATCAGCGAAAAACTTCTAAA
>ERZ1292632.4020-Hain-H43-01um-R2-4020-length-10827-cov-3_pt1 | contig 10827 bp, 4 predicted proteins | sample MGYA00564407_ERZ1292632 | MGnify/ENA primary metagenome ERZ1292632 (study PRJEB36523, sample SAMEA6512637) | groundwater metagenome | collected 2019-01-08 | study: AquaDiva: Metagenomics assemblies of 32 groundwater samples
CATTAATGGCAGGTGACCATTGCGTAGGTTTTAATATCGATACAGATTCAAACAGTGGACTTCCCTCAATATTTCCTAAAATCACATCGCCGCCATTACCATTTTCTAAATTGAATTCTGTGATTGTATGAGGATAGTCATTCGTGGCATCATGTCCGTAGTAAATTAAATCTGATACATCCGATTTGTAAAGCAGATTATTTCTGAAGGTATTTGCTCCCAATTGCTGATCGTATTCATAAATCGAATAACCACCAGATCGCGTACTTTGTCCACAGTTATAAATAATGTTATTTGTAATGTCAACTTCCGCAACGTTGTGCGCTCCGGCTCCGAAAGGGCTTAGTACGATTCCTGCATCCCAAGTGTTTGCAATTACATTGTTGTAAATTTTTGTTCCGGTAACATCTACCGTATATGGGTTACTAATTTCAATTCCACCCCCCGTTTGCCAAGGTTTAGTTGCAACTTCTGAAGACCTGTTGTGTCCATCAAAAATGTTATAATATACTTCACAATTAGTAGAGCTTGGTTGACTATTTACTGTTACATCGTAGAAGTAATTTCCGTAAACCTTGTTACCTGTTCCCATGCCCTGATTAGTGACAATACCAAATCCTCTGCCATAATAGATGTTTGTGGCACTGACGTAATTTTCATAGAATAGAACATTTGACGACGCATATCCAGTAGTTAGCCCCTCAATCATTAAAGCACGATGGCCCCAATCTTTAAAGGTGCAGTCGTGGATGTTCCATGTATCAATGCCATCTGTTAACCTGATACCATCCAACGTTGATTGATCTTCATAATCATACATAAAAGTCGTTGGTGCATTAACGTCGAACGTGCAGTTTTTTACCTCACAATTGTTTACGGTTGTCCCGGGAGTTGTAGAGTTGGCGTCTATTCCACATCTGTCTGTTTGCCATCCAATATTACACCCATCAAATATAAGGTAGTCTGCATTTGTGATTCGCACCGAAGTGTTTGACCCTCCCCTAAAATCCAAATTCTGAATGGTGATATATGAGTAATACAACCTTATTGCAGTTTGACGGATTGCCCCACTTGTAATTGAAGTAAAAGCAGACGCCGGATTGCTTGTTGAATAAAGATAAAGCACATGGGTTGAAGCATTGTAATAAAACTTATCAGTACTGGTTACAGATGCTGATGTTGCTTTTTTAACCTCAGTGTCGTTAAGCCAAATCCTATTTATTTCAGGCGGTGCAGGTGAAAGAGTAATAGACCAGATATTTCCAACGTTTGACCAATTACCTGAAGTTGTCCATCCCGGTAATTCGTCAACTGCTGTAATTATAGGTTTTGCGCCTGTTCCATAAGCATCAATGACAACCGGATGTCCTGAAGTTCCATTACCTATAAATGATAGTTCTTCCTTCCAAACATCCCCACGATTAAATAAAATAATATCATCTGAAGTAAAAGACACACTCCCAACCTTAGCACAAGTTTTCCAAGCCTGCGCATCAGATAGTCCAGTATTCAAATCATTCCCTGAATTTTTGACGTAGTAAGTTGCCATAATTTTAGTATAACATGAATCCTCTAATGTTGCTATTTAATGAAAATCCGGTGTATTCGACAGGAGTAGTTATCGTGTTGAAACCTCCTTTGTTTGAGCAGAAGTACCAAACACCACCACCCAAGTCAAAGCTGTTTCTGTTTTGAGTGTTAAAAACGATAACTTTTGGAGCCGTCGTTTGTGCAGAATAGTTGTAAACCCCAAGCAGAGCGTATTTTGTGCCCTTAACCAAATTGACAGGAGCTTCAAATGCTTTTTTTACGATAGTGTTTTGTGTCGCTTTCCAAATGTTTGCATCATCAGCAGTGCGGACAATTTCGGTCATTGTAGTACCTACAACCGAACAAAGCACAAAACCATTGTAATTATCTCCCGTAAAAGCTCCAGTGGTGTCAAGTATATACTCAACTCCTGTAATAGAAATGTTTGCATCTGGCATAAATAAACTAACCATCAACTGATTGTCCACCAACGTTTCAGGAGTACCAACGAGTGGGCCATACACTCCTAATGGCAAAAGTTTAACGTCTGCCCCTAATTTCTGAAAGTCTGCCAAAACCGGGTGCTTAATTAATGCATCAGTTTCGGTTTTTGAATAAAGCTCGATAGCTTCTCCTTCAGAAATTAGAGGGTAACGCAAATCGGCCTCGGCCTGTGTCATCCATCCTAAAATTCCTTTAAGAACTGATACTTTTTGAGCAATATTTTTTGGTGTCATGTTATGATTCAATTAATTGTAAATAATAATCCAATCCATCTTCCGGATCAGTAAAAGTTAAAAGGTATTCAAATCCATCTTCGGGATCTGTGAAAGATAGCAAATCTGTAAGGTTCAAAACTGACCCTAGTTGAACCCTTTGTTGATATGCTAAGATTAAATCCATAGCCTTAGTTTTGAATTACAGATGCCTTGAAAATAATATAGGTTGAATTACCAGATGGAGTATATCCGACAGGCAACCAAACCTGAACAAATACATCTGTTGCTGTTGGACAAAGTTCCAAATTTGTCATTCCTCCGGATGATTCTATTCCCACCTGCGCAACCCCTGCTGATATAGTTGTCCCAAAAACCAATGGGATAACTCCTTTATTGATTGTTGCATTAGCTAAAGAATAGCTGAATGCAGAATTGTCCGCGATTGGGCTTGCCGGAGAAGATTTATAGAATGACACATTAATAGTTTTACCTGCCAGCCCAGTATCGTTTGTGAAGGCAGTAAGATTAATAAAATTAACGCCTCTTCCGGCAGCTTTTGCTACCCCTGCGAACTTCTGCGTCGCTATACCTACCACGTCTAAGATGGCGTCGCCATCAGAATAAACGGTTGTATTTGCTGGCCTTGTCAATGTGAAAACTGAATCAGCGTATAATGCCTGGTTCAATATTTGAGTGTCCTGTTTTACTGCGGTAGACATTCCGGTAACCGTTACTGTGCCAGCCCCACCCACGCTGACTGCTGCGTTAAAGGCTATCACAGCATCTTTTGCAGTCGTGAATGCCACTGAATCAATCGTGATATCAGTACACTTCACCAACTTAAATAACGGATACCCCAAGTTCTTGTGCACTACGGAAACTCTGGGTTCATCTTCTCCGGCGACTAAAACTGATAATGCTTCGTAATCTTTAGGAAAAGATTCTCTTTCTAATGCTGGGCGGTCGCCATACATTTCAAATGTAGTAGCGTCGATGGAATTCACATAGATCATAGCTGTATGTTTTTATATATGGTTTAAATTTATAATTTTTTATCTATTATCTGCATCGCATGATTTATTTCTTACGGTCTTCTGGTCGGCTCCCTTGTCGGTCTGTTATTTATACCTGATGGCATATTTGAACTTCGTGTTGGTCTTCCGGTTGATGGCGTTTCTAATCCTCCTGACGACGGCTTTTTGCTCTGCTGTATCATTGGATTAATTTGTGATTGAATCCATCCGGAAGCAGGGTTTGACATGCCATAAGTCATGATTAAATTGAACCCATTGGCAATTTGTAAATACTGCTCTTTAGTTATATATCCACCATCTAATGCTTTTCCTAAAGCATTCTTAGTGGCTTCAATTGATGCGCCTGCACTCCATGCATCATTAAACATTGATCCCGATATTCCCGGAAGTATTGCTCCTATGATTTGTTTTGGAGACCCGCTTTTAGGAACCCGCTGCATGTATAATTCATTTTCAGCCCATCCCAAAATAGTGTTTGTAGTTTTACTGTCAATATTGGCGGCTTGCATTCCCAATGTTATTGCATTGGCGGCAGTCTTATAAAGCCCCTGACTTCCACCCATAACAAGACTGGCTACTGATGCGCCTGCATTTATTCCCCATGCGTTTAGTTTGCCTAAATCTTCAATATCCTTCTTGGTCTTATCATCTACTTGCCCTACGAGCGCAGATTGAACCCCGTATTTAACTAGGGAGTTTGATACAAGTCTAGCTTGCATATAGATAAAGTTGCTCAAAGGTATTGATATTAAATCCCTTCTGCCCATAGCTCGGACATCAGGTGTTTCTCCATACATCGCCCTATTGTAAGCAATATTCATTTGCGACCATTCATTCCTGTTGAATCCCTGTAGCCCGTCGATGGTTTTTACAATTACATTCGAAGGGTCATAGGCGCTTCCGAAGAATCTTGTGTATTCAGGCTGTGACATTACGTTCTTGCTGTTAAACAACTCTTCGGTTCTTCTCAATCCCCAAGACGCTGCATGATCTACATCTTCCTGAATTTCTTCTCTGTAATCCAAATCAGTTTCGTATTTTTTAGGATCAAATTTCTCTCCGGTTTTAGCTTCAAATTCACGGACAAACAGATTGGTAAATAATCGCTTTCCTACATATGTGTCTGAAAGAGTCACCAGAGATGTCGCTCCTTTTTCTAATTTCAATGCAAGTCCGTGAGTGAATAAATTTGCATCTGCCTCATTCTCCCAACGACTAAAATGCTTATCTCCAAAATAGGTATCGATAATATTATTAAATGTCCCGGGAGATGCATTGTAGGCAGTCGCACCCCTGAGCACTCCTTCGCTGATTGCTGACCTAGCTTCATTGGACATTAATTCTGCCGGAACCCTGTTCGGATTTGCAATAAGGGCTTTCTTTTTAGCGGCGAGAGCAGTGTCATATAGCTTGGCTATTGTCCCATACATTTCTCTTCTTCTTCCATTCAAGACGAATGCAGCCCTTGTAATTAATGCTTCCTGATAAACCTTGCCCAATTCAGAAATCTTATTTAATCCCTTGCCTTCAGTTTCATTTTTTGTCATCCGGTCAATAGAAGAATTTTTAATAGCCCTTCCGGTTGCACGAAGAGTTGGGAGTACAAAATAGTTTCTGGACATCTCACCCAAATAAGCCTTGTTAATTATATTCGGATTTGTTTCAACTACGAATAGTTTATTCTGCCTTTCCTTTGTTGCGTTAGCGATCATCTTAGGACTTGTTTCTCCAAGGCTTAATGCCTGATTCAAATCTTCAACCCTAAGAAAACTTGTCTTTCCGAATTGCATTAATGGCATGTAGGATTCGCCTTGATTTTCAAAGGTTCTGCCATTTCTCATGGTGGCTGCTTCGGCAATTCCGTTCATGCTTCCGTAAATCTTTTTGATGTCATCAAGGTATTTTGCCCTGCGCTTATCTGTCCGGACGTGATCCGTGAATTTATCGATGTCCAAAATTTCTTTTCCATTAATTTCCTTAGTGGCTCCGGCAGCTTTAGCTTCACGCATCATTCTTTCATAAACCAATTGCCTTTCCTTGAATTCAAATGATCTTCCGTTTAATTCGTAATTCTTTTCGAAGTTTTCTCCAAACATATAATCGAGTAAACTCACGTCGGTATCAGTATTTTTTACAGGGTTCCTGAAACTTGATTCAACCATGAGCATCCCCATGTAATTGAGTTCTTCTTTTTCTTTGCTATACCATTTACCGGTAGTAACTCTTTGCTTTGCACTTCCCAATTTACCTACACTTCTAAATTTCAATCCACTTAAAAGTGATTTTTGGGCAGCATTGAATTCATCCTCTTTTACCTTGACGTATTTATTGTTTGAGTTGATCACATTTCCCACGTCAGTGAACGCACGAACAAGCCCATCGTCCATTCCCATATTACCCATTTCAATTTCAATCTCTCTGGGATTCTTTGATTTAACGTATTCGAGAAATTCCTTATAGGTTTGGAATTTATTTCTGAAAGCTGACCCGCGTTTCGAATTATTGTAGATTTCAAAAGCCTTATCCAAATAAGTCCTCCTGATTTTACCTCCAAGTAGTTTTTCGGTCAATCCTGCCGACTCGGGCACGAATGCACCTTCTTTTATATTGCGGATGAATTGCAGATATGAATCAATATCTTTTGCGTCAAGCGCTCCGATGTCCTCTTTTTTTGCCCTTAACAAATTATAAATGTCCTGTTTTACTTCTTCGCTAAATGCGTCGAGTTTCTTAGTATCAATGGCATACTTGCGCTCTACCTGAATCTTGTTTAAGATACTTTCTTTTACGTCAGCCAATTGATCTTGGAAACTTTTAAAAACATCTCCGTCCTCTGATCCAAGAAGTCCAATAATCTCGCCTTCACTATCAACCTTATAGCCCTTGCCTTCGAGTTTATCCAAATATGCATCGGCTTCTTTTTGGGTAATCTCCTGATCGCGTAATAATTCTGCGATTCGAGTTCTTCCGGCATCAATAGCCCTTGCCATTTGAATATATCCTGCCATAGTAGTCGCACTATTGGCTAACTTATCTAATTTTTCAATTGACTTTTCAATGTCAAAAATAGACTTCGCTTTAGCTATTTTGGCGACATCTTTTGCATATTTGGCGTATGATACAGAAATCTCCCGAAGTGCCGGTATATCGACTGTATTGCCCTTAAAAACCTGTGCCGACAACTTATTAAAGTCAGCCAATTCTTCAACGGTCATTTCTTTAGGCTGAATCCTTCCGATTACCTCTGCCAATCCTTTATCATTACCAAATAAACTTGCAGCTTTTCGGTTTGATTTTACTACTTGCTTTAAAAATCCTTTGGCGATTCCGGTTTCTTTGCGGTAAGTCGCATCATCAAGAACTTTATCTACATATTCAAGTAACCCTTTCTGAGTTTTGTCGGTAGTCGCAGTACTTAATCGATTAATAATTGACCGGTATTGTCCGCCTGTAATAAATCCTTTATCGAGAGCGTCTTTGAATTTACCCTTAATCTCTTTCCCTAAATCCTTGAATGATTTCTTAACTGATCTGGCGCTTTCTATTGCGGCTTTAACTTCAAGCCTTAACTGATCTTTAAGCCCTGCTGCTTCAGATAAAGTGACTTTATTTACAGGGTTTTCAGACGGAAGTTTCATCCTTGTTTTTTTCGCGTCAAGTTTCTCTTGTTTGATCCTTGACTTGGCTTCTGCCCGAATCTGTTTTGCTTCTTCTGCTTTCGATTTTATCTCGTCTGTTAATTTTTTTTCTGCTATTTTCTTGGAATCATCAGACAGTCCTTTATACCAATCCGTGCCCCTTAAATACTCAATTGCGCTTGACACTGCTTGAGCCACTTTGCCTCCAGTCCTTACGACTTCTGCTGCGACATTTAAGCTGCCATCCCAGAAATTCTTAATTACTTCTATTGCTGCAACATCTCCTTTTAGGTTCATTAAGTCATCCATCGAAGTATAAAACCTTTTGCTCTGAATAGCATCGGCAAGTGCATTTGCTCTTGATTCAATAGTTGGTTTAATAGGGGTTGGCAGATCAACTTTGATTTCAGGGGCTACTTCTTGGGTTGGCTTAGTTTCTTCAATATTTTTATTCGATCCTTCTTGCTGTACTTTTTCAGTAGTTGGGACAGTATCGCTTTTTCCATTTTCTTTTATATTTAATTCGTTAGCAACTTCTTCAATATCTGACTCAGCAAGGTCTTTTAGTCTGTCACTAGCTTCTAATTCAGACATAGCTTTTTGGTACTCTATTTCCTCTACTGCAAATTTATTGCGTATGGTTATCTTCTGACCTGATTCATTTATAGCATTGATAGATACAGTATTGCCGCCCTTGTCGACACTGGCAGAATCATAGGTATATTTATTCCCCATATAATCAATCGAACTGTCAGATGGATTATACACAGGCGCTTTACCTTTTTCAAATACGCCAATTTCTTGCGCAGGCATCCCACTTTCTCCGGATTCTACAAATACTCTATCTCCGGACTCTGTTTCAACAAAATAACCTTCGTCTGTTTTTATGAGCTTACCGTTTATCCCATCATAATTCACATAGCTATTTCCCATTGAATCGATAGTTGCATCCGATTTAGGAAATTCTACATCCGCCTTTTCCGCATCCGCCTTGGCATTAATCTTGTCCTTTTTCTTTTGCTCGGGAGTAACTTCTTTTTTAGGTTCTGCTGCGGCCAAATCTTCCTGACGTTTCTTTTCGATAGCTTCAAGTTCGGCTTTCTTATCGGCTTCGGCTTGCTTCTTAGCTTCCTGTTCAGCTTTTTTGGCTTCTTGCTGTTTCTTCTTTTCGAACTTGGTTTTGTAAGTTTCAATTACCCCAAGTGCTTTATTCAAGTAGGCATTTTCTTCCGGAGTCCTGTCGGTTAAATCTTTCTTTGCGGCTTCACTTTCATTTACCGTTTTTAAACCTTCTGCGTATCCGGCGGAAATTAAGGCATTGTCAATATTGTAAATCTTCTCAGGAGTATCAATAAAGTTATTCAACTGTCGTGTCCTGATTTTATCCTGTATATTTTTTGACAGGTTATTTATTTCTGTCGGATTATCAGATGTTTTAATTTCAAGAAGATTTCCATCCTTATCAAAGGTTTTAATCATAGAAGTTCCTTCCTGATGCTGTACGTCAATTCTTGTAGCCGATTCAGTTAAATCAAATACTTCTGCCGTATTGTTTGGGTCAAGGGAATATTGAATTTTTAATTTTAAACTTGCAGGTACATTTGGGTCTGCCATTAAATCTTTAACTTTGCCGTTTGATACTGCATCGGCTAATTCTTGAACTGAATCATATGAGGTCATTAATAATTCATCGTCACGGATAAATGGTTGTTTTGTTACCGCATCTTCTCTTGCGAGCGTTTCGTAAATATCTGCCCTGAACTCAGGAGTATTCCTTGCAGGGTCTTTTACTAATCCGGGCACACCACCTAATTTTAGTATCCCAAATTCAACATTCATTTTAGCCCAATCAGAAAAGGTAGTTGGAGTTTTGTCCCCGTTTAATACTTTTCCACCCAAAAGAAATGTTCCAACTTCTGCTTCAAATCCCGCAACTTTTATTCCTGCATTAGCCATTATCCTAGTCATTGGATTTGCTATACGACTTGTAGCTGCACGACTAATTAAAGATGTTCCTGCACCTAATACTGCGACTGTTCCTCCAAGTAGCGCACTGTTTCCACCGGATTTTGCAGTTTCATAATAATCTACCTGATCAAGAGTTTTACCGACAGATAGCTGCTGAACGACATCTGATACTGTGGCATGTATTCCTAGTGCCCCTGCTCCTGCTGCTGATCTTTCTGCTGTTTCTGCTGCAATTTTAACGAGTGAATTTTGAAGTATTTTTTCTGCTGCCGGTTTAGCTACACCAGCCTTAACAAATTGCTGGACAACTTTTTTAGTCCCTCCTGTAATCGCCTTTCCTGCACTCATTCCTACTTTACCGCCTGCTCCAAATAGAGGCAAATCAACTGCAACTCCTAATGCAAATGCACCTACGTCTTCTGCTGAGTTTGGATTGTAATCTTTTAGCCAAAGTCCGTCTTGCTTTCTCTTTTCCAGATATGCTTCCATCCCGGTTGGTGCATTCCCTCCCGTAGCTAAATTTGCTACCGATACGCCAAGAGAGTATGATGGATGCTTAACCATAGTTAAAAATTCTGCTGCTGCTCCCAATACTGTATTAGATAAGCTTTTAACCTGAAATTTAACCCTATCCATTCCAGTTTTTTCTTTTCTGGATAAAGTCTTTGATGTATCTGCTTCCGGCGCACTTAACTCAGGTTTGGCGTAATATCTTGCTTCGGGGTCATTCTGCTGAATTACATTTTGAGTGGCACTTTGAAGTGAATCGAAATCTAATTTTGCGGTAGTTTCTTTTGATACTTCTGAGACTAAATTATTGGCATGTTCTACTTCAGGATCGGGTTGAGGGGTAGGCGTATTAAAACTTAATGGTTTTGCATCGGGCATATCTGAGGTAAATTCCTGCACCTTGGCAAGCGGAATGTCAAACGTATCCTTCCCGGCCACAAATGATTTTACTTCTTGGGCATCAGGCATATCTTTAAGAAAAGATGCTGCTTCGGTTTGCGGAATATCATAAACCTTTCCTCCTGCTTTAAAGCTAATTGTCGTAGCATTATCTGGCATACTGATCCCATTTTGATGCGTTATTGTTAGGCTCTGACGTTTCTTTTTCGGAATTAAGTCTTTTTCCGATCTTAGAGTGATCTTCATAAAACTTAATCAGCTTATCTACCTCCTTTGAATTTGTCCAGTCATAAATCTCGCTCTTCCCGTCAGGGTCTGTAACCTTGATATTGTTCCATCCTGCTCCACCAACTTTTCTTGACAGGGTTCCTATCTCAACCCTGTAACCATCTGGCAAATCTCGTTTTAATGATTCTACCGCCCATCTCCACCCCGGCTTATCTTCAACTACCTTATTGTCTTTATCGTATGTTTTCATGGATTCTTTCCCACTCTTGATCTGTTCAGAAAAGTCCCCAAACTGATAAGGCGTTTCTTTTTTACTTGGGTTATTTAACTCCAAATCTTCACCGGTAAAAACTCTAGGGTCTTTAGCCTGAGTCGTAGATGGCAATAATCCGTTCATTAAGATATCAAAATTTATTTTTTCATCTGGAGTTGCATTTTTGCCTGGGATATTATAAGAATTAGTAGTCCCATTTGCCATAGTATAAACAACCTTATCCGGTTTAGATGGGTCTGATGAATATTCTATCACTCCCTTACCTCCGATTTTTGTTCCAAATAAACTTATGGCTTCGGAATCCCCTTCCCTTATTTTTTGAATCAACTTAACAGTGCTTGCATACTTATCCTTGGCTTCGGCTAATTTATCTACTCCTCCGCCTCTTGGTTGTGGTGGATATTTTACAGACTCAACTACGTTTTTAGGCATCTGAGTTATAGCATATTGTTTTGCTTCCAACTTCTGCTTTTCATCATACGGCATTGAGTCAATCTGCTTGAATACATCTGCCATTATTTTCTCCG
>ERZ1292632.4022-Hain-H43-01um-R2-4022-length-10821-cov-6_pt1 | contig 10821 bp, 7 predicted proteins | sample MGYA00564407_ERZ1292632 | MGnify/ENA primary metagenome ERZ1292632 (study PRJEB36523, sample SAMEA6512637) | groundwater metagenome | collected 2019-01-08 | study: AquaDiva: Metagenomics assemblies of 32 groundwater samples
CGGACTGCCGAGACTCAAGCCGCCATAAGTCCAGTCGTCTACTGACTTCGGAGGATTTTTCGTAGTTGCCAAAGCATTCAAACCCTTACTCAAGAATTGATTAAGCAAGGCGTCAAAAATGGCGGACATGTTGTTACCCAATGCCGCACCAAGCTCAGTTTGACGGAAGTTAGAACTCAGGGCAGTCGTTATTTGATTTGCTACCACAGAGCCAGGGGTGGTGGCTACTAATTTAGTACAGGTATTTTTTTTGTTCCAATCAGCCATCGCTTTATTTTTTGCCTCAGTCCATCTTAAAGAAGTTCTATAATCTGGTTCATCTGGCGGTGTTCCTGGTGGAGGATAGGGGTGTGTTCTGTCATATTCTGCCTGATTAAAGCTTGGGCGTCTGAACTGATTTGCGACGATTTTATTATATTCATTATCGCCCCCATTATCCGCGCAAGTTTGCGGAGACAAAAAGCCCGATCCTTGGTCTAAAACTGTCCTTACTTTCTGCGCATTGTTCTCAACTGTTCCTTGCAATCTATCAGCCAATTCTTCTGTCGCCAACAACTGAAACCCGATATAATTATTTTGTTGATATTGTGTATTTATTAAAAATCCATTCCAGCCCCCGAAATCAAAATCATTTCTATAATTATTTAATAAAACAGGGTCGTTAATTGACTTACTTAAAGTATATGCGGCATTATCTCCCAGCTGCCTCTTGTAACTGTTTATTGTATTTAAAGCAAAATCTCTGCCAAAAGGAAATCTGCGGCTATCATAGCCGAAGGTGTCTATCAGAGTTTTAATTTCATATTTTCCTATATCTTTGAAAAAAGATTTTGGATTTTCCAAGAAAAGGGGTGAACCATGGAAACCAGAATTTATCCAGGTCACTGTTTTTTTGGTCATTTCCTGTAAAAGTCTTCTAGCAACAGTCATGAGGGCCTGTCTTAAAATTTCCTTTAAAGCCTTCTGGATCTCATAAGCAGTGTCTGTGACAGTAGCTATTGCGGTTGTTCCAGAAGAAACAGCTGTTACACCTGTTTCAATTTCTGTGGGGACATCAAAAGTCGCTACTTGTGCACTGACTTTTACTGGTTTTAAAAATAAAACATTAGGTACTAATATTGAAATAAGTATCAAGAGAGATATAAATTTTTGACTTGTTCTATTGTTAGTTATCATTTTTTCATTTGATACATTATCTTGATATTATACAATTTATTGTTTAATACCTCAATTTTTGCTGGATTACATTTTTAAGATTACCAAACACAGAGTGCAACATCTTAGCATTTTGATCATATTGACTAATACCACGAAATGCCACGACAGGATCATTATCATAAAGCTTTATATCACTTACATTTTCTACCAACCTCTCCAATGCATTTACTAAATCCAGATGCAGAAGTGAAAGAGATTGTGGCACAGTCATCTTTAGCATCTCGGATATACTTTTATTTGTATTTTCTATAATTGGGTCAAGTTCGACCAGTGCACCAATATCAACATTATTTTCATCAATTACAAATTTTTTTAACACGTTAAGGACGGTAGGAGTTGTTGTATATTTTTTATCAATACTATCCAGAGTATAATTATAATTTTTCATAGCTTGTGAACTATCGTCTTTTATTATTTTTAAGTCAGAAAGCAAAAAAGCCTTTTTGGGTCTTGGATTGTTTATTTGCTCCGCTAGCGAGCTTCCCAGCTCGTCTATGGTGACTTGGTCGAGCGGTCCATTTTGGGAGAGGGCGCTCATGGTGGAGAAAAGTTCTCTTGAGAATTTTTCTGTTTCTGTTAATTTCTCTTCGCCCGAGGCCAGCGCAGGCCCCTCCTCATTGTTTTGCCCCTTTTCTTTTTTTAAGTTCTCTATTTCGACACTGTCTGGCGTGCCGTCGGCATCCGTGTCTTTTTTAATCGGGTCTGTCCCCCAGAGTTTTTCTTCCCAGTCTGGCACGCTGTCATTGTCAGTATCTTTATTTACCAGATCCTTGAGTGTTTCCGTGTTGTAGACCAGTCCTTCTTGTTGACCTAATATGCTTGCCCCATCACTGTCCCCATTCCCCTGGTTTTTGAATGTCGTTTTGTTTTTTGTAAAAAAAAGTGCGACAAGAAAAACGACCGCAAAAACAATCCAAATAGTCCTTTTGTGTTTTAACCAATCTAATTTAATTATGACTTAATTATAACAATTAACGAGGAGCATAAGCAAATGAATTTGCTTAATGTCCGAGTGCCATTGTTATATGGTAATCCATATAACAACAAGAGAGGAGCAAAGCAAAAGACACCACTATTTATTTTGTCCGAACGCTGTTGTTATGAGGTTTTTTTTACCTAAACTCTTGACAAGAGAGCTCAAATATGCTATACTTTATTAGGATTTATTTGATTTGTGGTATAATTACAACGAAAAGAAGTCCCGAGGTCGCTCCCCGGGCAGAAAGGTAGTGTTATGAAGAAAGCGATCGCTCTTTGTCTCTTCTACTGGGCATTCTGCGCGAATGCTCAAAGCTCCTTGGTAAAACCGGAGGTGGCGGCCAACCCAACCGTCAATGTAGTGACCACGATGCCCGAACCCGAATGGGCTGGACAGGCGTTCTGGCTGAACGATGGAAAACTGGTTCCCCTAGAGCGGCAAACTGCAACCCCTGTGGTCAAGAAAAAGGGTCTCGGATTCGGCGGGGGCGTTGGTCTTTTCGTCTACAAAGGGGTCTCGTCCTCCGTTCGGGTTCCGGCTAATGCTGAGTTTGTCGTTAGGCTCGAGGGATTGGGGGACCCAACGACTAGGGTCTTCTTGACCCCCCTTCAACAGGACGAAGGGAAAGACCTGCGCCAAGCCGTTCTTGCTAAGGTTGGGGGGATGATTCGGGGCTTTCAGAGCTCGACCGACCAGACCGGGGCGGAGTTGAGGTTTACTCGGTACGGTACGTCATCGGTCAAGTTCGCGACCGGCGCATCCCTCCCCCGGGGGGAGTACGCGATCCGTACAACGGAAACGAGCTTCCTCTTCCGGGTCGAGTGAATCTACCTCGATCCGGCGAAGGAGGTAACACGCACCTCCTTCGAAGAATATCAAGCGTGGAAAAGGCCAGCGATCGCTCCTCCGGGACGACGACTGGCCTTTCACCTTTTTAGACCAAATAATTTTATTTACTTAGCAATATCCAGTCTTGAAGTGTTAAATCTTCTGCCCTCTTATTTCCCAAATTTACCAAAAGCTCGCCCTTGAGAGAAGTTATATTTTTTAAGTTGCTTGCAAGTTTCTTTCTCTTGTGGGCAAAGCCTGCTTTCACTATTTCCCAAAATTTCTCTTCACTTATTCCACTATTTTCAAAAATTTTGCGAGAAATATTTTTTATACTGATTATCATAGAATCTACTTTTGGCTTGGGAGAAAAATATCTTGCGGGAACCTTCATTACAATTTTTGGTTCCCCATAAGCCTTTACTGAAATGGACAAAATACTCTCTTTGCCATCCTGTGCCACCATTCTTCTGGCGACTTCTTTCTGAACCATCAGCACCATGCTAGTTGGCTGATGCTTCTCCGTCAGGAATTTTTTTAAGATTGCGCCAGTAATGTTGTAAGGAATGTTGGCAATTATCTTATAGCTTGTAGTTACTAGCTTGTAGCTTTCTAGATTAAAATTAAGAATATCATCATCAACTAAAACCAGTTTTCCTCCAGTAACTTGTTTTTGGTATTTTGTTTTTAACATCTCGTATAAAGCCCTGTCTTTTTCCACAGCTATAAGCTGACAGCCAGTAGCTAGAAGCTTCTCAGTTAGTGCTCCCCTGCCAGGTCCTATCTCCAAGATGATATCATCCTTTTTTATCTCTCCAGCTTCAATAATTTTTTTTAAAGCTAACTCCGATTTTAAAAAATTTTGCCCTAAACTTTTTTTTGGTTTCATCCCGCACGAAATAGGACGCGTACGCTTACGCTTGTTCGCCCTTTTTATTATTTATAATATATTTTATCAATTTCATAATTTTATTTATTTTCTGCGTCCGCGATTTTGTTCGGGATCATATATAAATTGTTTTCAATAAATTTTTCTCTCCTTCTTTTTCTAATAAATCGGTCGGTATGTCGGAAATAAATTCTGATGGAGCATTGATGGAGCGCGAACCGAAAATGGTGCGGAAATTCGCAAATGATAAAAATAATTTATTTCGAGCGCGAGTAACCGCTACATAGAAAAGTCTGCGTTCTTCCTCGCTATCAATGCTTGTTTCTTCATTTTCTTTCTCGTGGGGGAAAAGTCCATCCTCCAGTCCCGTAATGAAAACATAATTAAATTCCAGCCCCTTCGATGCGTGAACTGTCATCAATTTCACCCCGTTAGAGGCAGAGGGTCGTTGCGAGCCCTCGCGGCCTCTAACGGGGTCACCTAGTATTAAAGAATCCTGGTCAGAAGCAAGCGACGCGTCTTCCAGAAGCTTTTCTATTCCCAACCCTGGCGTCAAATTGTCATATTTGAGCGCCAAGGTTGCGAGCTCCTTTATGTTTTCAAGTCTTTCTCTTTCTTCCTCCGTGCCGTTCGATAATTCATTTTCGATGCCAGATTTTTTCACCACAAATTTTATTACTTGGCTTGTCTTTTCACTTCCTATTTTTTCTTTTATTTCTTCTAATATTTCATAAAAACTATTAATTTTTATTCGCATTTTTGCTGGTAAATTTTCTATTTCACCAGCAAAAATTTTTACTAAAGTAACCTTTCCAATACCTCTTGCGGGGAAATTAATAATTCTTTTTATATCCGAAAGACTGTCTCTGTTTAATGCCGCGCGCAGATATGCCAAAGTGTCTTTGATTTCTTTTCTCTCAAAAAACTTAACACCTAAAACCTGGTATGGAACGTTGTATCTTAACATCGCTTCTTCCAGTGCGCGGGATTGAAAATTAGCGCGATAGAGTACAGCTATTTCGGACAAGGCAAACTCGGAGAAAGTTTTTTCATGGTCTGGCTGGAGGAGGGACCCAGGAATCCGAGGACCTGAAAAAAACTTTTCTCCGAGTTTGCCCCTTTTACTGTCTTTAATCTCCAAAATTTTCTTCGCCACGAAGTCTGCTTCATCTGTTTCATCGAGCGCTTCATAAAGGCTGATTTTTTCGCCGACAGCGTTCTTCGTAAACAAATTTTTATCTGGCCGGTATTTATTTTTTTTGATTATTACATTCGCGGCTTCCAAGATATTTTTTGTCGATCTATAATTTTGTTCCAGCAAGACTATCTTTGCATCGGGGTAATCTTTTTCAAAACTTAAAATATTTTTTAAATTTGCTCCGCGCCATGAATATATATTCTGATCTGCATCCCCCACCACAGCTATGTTTTTATGGCTTTCCGAAAGTAATTTTGACATTAAATACTGCACCTCATTCGTATCTTGATACTCATCGATATGAATATATTCCCATTTTTCCTGATAAATTTTCCTAATTCCTTCTTGTTCTTGCAATAATTTCGTTGCTTTCAGGAGCAAGTCATCGAAATCCAGAGAGTTTTCTTTTTCTTTTTTCTTTTCATATAAATTCCAAACTTGCGCCACAATTTTACCCATATAATCTGTTCTTTGTTCTGCAAACAGGGGCAGATGCACGAACTTCCCCTTCTCTCGGCTGATAATATTTTTTATTTTTTTCGGGTCATGTTGTTTCGGATCTACCCCCAATTCTTTTAATGATTCCTTGATCAAAATCGTAGAATCCGACTCATCTAAAATAGTGAAATATTTTGTTAACCCCAAAATTCTCGCATTTTCTTTTATAATAAAGACTCCCAGAGAATGAAAAGTGCTAACAAAAGGCACGGTATCCTGCTCATTTGCATTTTTTTTAATTTCCGCAATAATTCGCTCACGCATTTCCTTTGCGGCTTTGTTGGTGAAGGTTACAGCCAGGATTTTCTCCGGAGCAATGCCCCGCTTTATTAAATTTACAATTCGGTGCGTTATTGTTTTGGTTTTTCCCGCGCCCGCGCCCGCGACAATAAGCATCGGACCCTTCATATGAAGCGCCGCTTCTCGTTGTTCATTATTTAATCCCCCTAGATGTTGGGTCTCCGTTGTCACATCTGAAATATAACACAGAAATTTTATTTTATTATTACTCTTCTTTCTTTTTTTTCTCCTGCTCTAAAATCTCACGATTCACTGCTCCAGTATCGAAATAAGTGTTACTTCCGCCTTGTCCTTTATTAATCTCTACAGCTCCCGTTGGTTCCTTTCCAGCATCAATATCTCTTCTTATTTTTTCTCTTAATTCTTCAACAACATCCGGATTGCCACCAATATGGACAGTTGTTCCGGTTTGTACTCTTGTCCCCGTTGTTACTCTTACGGGCGCAGTAGTCCTTCTTGGCACCCTTTCTTTTGGTTTCTCTGGTTCAGCCGGTGGTTGGGTTGGCGTAGGCGGTGGTATATCTTCAGTTACAGGTCGTGGACTCTCTGGCGCAGTTGGTGGTTGTGTTGGTTCGACTGGGGCATCTTTCTTTTCAGGTTGAGTCTGTGTTACAAGGGGTGAAGGTTTTTGTTCTTCTTCGGGCGCAGACTCTTTTCTCTCAGGGGTTGGTATTTTTTCTGACGCAGGGCTTCGTGTTGTTTTGGCAAGATTTTCTCCTCCTCCCGTGCCAGTATATCTGCCTATAAAGTACGCAAAAGTTTCTCCTCTCTGGGCTGCTGCCATAACTAATGCACCGATAGCATTTACCCCATCTTGGTTTGTTTTATAAGAAGCAAATGTTCCTCCATCAGCCGCTTTAACTTTACTGTCTATTTGACCTGGCGCGCCAATATATTTTATATTTCCCCGATTGTTAATTACTCCTTTTGGAGAACTGCCCTCATTATAAATAATTCCCTCTATAATACGAAGTAAACCAATTTTTTTGTCATTTATAACGTCAGAAAGAGGTTTTGTAACATCATCGAGACCAATGTATTCTGCAATCCTTATTGCGGCTGGAGAAACTGGTGCCCTTTCTCTTTTTCCAGTTATTCTATTTTTCAACGCAGTTACTTGAGTACCAAGATCTCCCCACCAACCCCGTTTTTGTCCAGTACGTAAAAGAAGACCAGTTGATGCTGCAAGTCCGCCTGCCAATGCTATATTCCTCACTGTTCTTCCTAATCTGCGAGAAATCAACCTTCTGGGTGGACCTTTTAATTTTTCCTTTTCTGGTTCTAAGAGTGCGCCAAAGACATCTCTTTCTTCTTTTGCAGGACTCGCGCCAGCTACCCGTAAAGCTTCCGTGGCCTCTCTCACAGCCTCTTCAGCATTCGTTATTTTCTCCTGTCCCAGTCTGTCTTCCTCGGCTAGTCTTTTCAGTTCTTCTTCTATTTGCTTTTGTCTAATTAGTGGATCTTGTTCCATAAAATTTCAATTTATTAAACTTGTTTACTTTGTTTTTCAAAAAGGCTAATTTGTCGTTCTTGATATTGTTGAGCTCTTTGTTCCAACAAGATTTTCCCCTTTTCCAGATTTAGTTCGCCATCACCTCTTGAATCATGCGTCCAGTCTGGATAAACCAACATGTATTTCGCCTTTAGGCTGTTTACCATTACAACTTTTTTACCACCTTTTCTGTCCGTTACTTCATCCTTATTTAATAGCTGTAAAGAAAATCCATTAGATGAAAGATATACCGAATCGTTTCTTGCCGCTGTAATAAATTCAGGAGTCAATCCAGGAGTCAGGAAACAAAGTCGTTTCCCATCTTCCCCGGTTATGTTATTGCCAGACACGTAATTTATATTCTCCAATGTAACCTCTTCTTTTTTTCTTTGATACAAGCAAAAGAAAGCTGCAGGATGCATATTATCAATAACGAAATGCTTAAAGGGATTTTTTATTTTATCTTTAACTAATTCAAGTTCTCTAAGCAAAGCTTCTTTTCTTTCCCTTCTTTTTTCCATTCTCTCACCTTCCTCTTGGATTATCCTCTGGGCGCTTGCTATAGTTTCTCTAAGTGCAGCTATCGCTTCTGCCTTCTGCCTTTTTGTTATGGGTTCTGGTTTGGCAATTGGCGCAGGCTCTGCCACGAGTTTTTTCTCTGATTTTACTCCTCCCACACCACTCCCTGCCGTAGGTTGCGCAAATTTGACTACAATTTTTCCATCTACAATTTCAAAACTTTTTGATTCTGCATGCTCAATGTTATATTGCCTTTCAATGTAGGAGATAATAGTTGGGACCAGTTCTTTCACTTTTTGATCTATCCCGCCTTTCCTTGCATTATTTATTGCTATCTCATTACCACCATAAGAGTGATTTTTTAAGACAAGAGATCCCCTATCGTTTCCAAGAATCGCATAGACAGAAAGTCTGAAGTCTCCAATAAAGGTTTTTTTGATAATATGTATTTGTACGCTTAGATTTTCATCTTTATACTCTATTCTGACTGGTTCCTCAAACGTTGCTCCCTTATCTTTTAGAATAGGTATCAGGATTCTTTCTATTTCTCTCTCAATTTCTGGTAAAAGAACGCTAAAAGTTTCTAACTTTTTTTCTGGTATGGTTACGGGTTCATCAACGGGGATTCTTTTCCCATCTTTGTCGTAACGAAAACGTGCGGTCATTGTCCCGCGCCAGTCAAACTCTTCGTTGATTCCATCAGGATAAGATTTACGATCTATTGTTTTTCCATCAGCGAAGTAAACTATGATGGTTCTATCAGGAAGAATTTCTTGATACATCGTCCCATCCTCTCTGAAAGATTTTTCTGTCCCACTTGGCAACCTTTCCCATTTTAGTTGACCGTCTGGGTAATATTTCTCGGTAGCTGTGTCCACAGGTCTTGCGGGTACAACTTCTGGCGGTTGCCCAGTGGGAGGTGGAGCAGGTGGTTTAAGTGTCGCCTCTGGTAGGGTCGTTTTTGGCGTAAATTCAACAACCAAATTTGGACCAACTATCTGAATGCTCGAGACTTTTTTATTATGCTTTTTCTCAAAATACTCTCTCGTGTCATTAGTGAAATTGGAAAATGCTTTCTCAACATCTGGGCGCGCAAGGAGGTTGGCATCAATTTCGAGATCTGGTATAGCAACGCAGTTGCTAGTATTTACTATTGTTCCCCTTACTGATGGTTTTCCTCCCACAAATCCAGCATCAAGATCAAGAGATAACCGCACTTTTCCGGCAACTGGCACAAGATCTAGTTTTACAATTTTTGCTTTTTTGCCAGCCATTACAGAAATAAAAATTTCTTTTGCTTCTTCAATCCCGAGGGAAAGGGGGTTGTTTTCTTCGGGTGAATCCGGTTGCCAGTTATCCATAATGTATTTTATTATAAAACCTTTAACTCCTAATCCCTAACTTTTTCCCTGGAACCATGTAAATTACACACCTTTTCGCTCCTTTTGTCAATTTCTCGCCCAGTTTTTGCTACAAAAAGTTTTCCACAGAGGTTTCTTGTCCGATTGACTTTGGTCTCTTTTTGGGCTATCCTAGAAGTATAGTTCTGGAGAGAAGTACGGTACAAATTGGCTGAATGAGAGGCATGACAGTAACCATCGCGAGAACCTTTGTTTGCAGTACATATTGGTCGTCCTGTAATTCTACCCTTATTTTCTAATGTCTAATTAGGGCTGAAAAGGATATCTTGCGGTATTTCGTTTGTTTTATAAAATCCCTATTTAAAATATTAAACTTTATTTCAGTCTTTTCCCTGTTTTTTGGGACTTTTTTTGTCTTCTTATTTACACCCCTCTTAGTTTATGCCTCTTTTTTCTCTTCGATTTTGGGTGATGAAGCCCATGCGCAGACAGACACCTCTACCCTCCTAGGGTCGAACAATAATTCACAGACAATGGCGCTTCTAGAAGCGAATGTTTTTTCTATTTCAACTTCTAAAGATCAAAAGAGTAAAGATGATGAGATTGATGAAAGTGTCAACGTAAATATTGTCTCTGGCAATGCTCTCGTACCCATGGCTGGTCCTGTAGATGTCTTAAGGGACGTGGGCGGCATCGATGTCCTTGATGCTTCATTTGATGATGAAGCCAGTGTTTATGTAGTCAGGAAGGGTGACTCAGTATCTGCCGTAGCTTCAATGTTCGGTGTTTCTGTAGACACTATTTTGGCTGGCAATGACATGAAAAAAGGCCAAAAGCTTGTAGAGGGCGATGTGCTTTTCATCCTTCCGATTTCGGGCATCGAACACACTGTTGTAAAGGGGCAAACACTGCAAAGTATTGCGAAAATGTACAAAGTGGATATAGATGATATTGTTTTTTACAACGATATTGACAAAGATGCAAAACTCGCAATAGGGGACAGACTTATTATCCCGGATGGTATTCTTTTAGACGAAGGTTCCACTGTAAGTTCAAAGTCCGGTTCTCAAAATGCAGGGTATTATGCAACTAGTACTTTAAGAAACGCAACTGGGTATTTCATTAATCCAGTTCCTAATTTTAAAAGAAAAAGTCAAGGATTGCATGGTCCGGGTCGTCGAGGGATAGATTTAGCTGCTCCGACTGGCACACCGATCTATGCTTCAGCCTCTGGAATAGTGCTTCTAGCTCGAAACGGCTACAACGGAGGATATGGCAACATGGTTATTATCCAGCACCCGAATGGCACAAAGACACTTTATGCGCATATGTCTAAATCAGCGACTTCTACGGGGGCAAATGTAGCTCAAGGGGAACTAATTGGATACGTCGGTTCTACGGGTCGCTCTACCGGACCACATCTACACTTCGAAGTTTTCAACGCTAAAAATCCAGGGGCTGATTGGTCCTGGAAGCAGTAAAACTCCTTTTCCCAAAATATAGAATTGTAAAATTTTAGAGCACGGATATTTTTTCTTG
>ERZ1292632.4025-Hain-H43-01um-R2-4025-length-10818-cov-4_pt1 | contig 10818 bp, 14 predicted proteins | sample MGYA00564407_ERZ1292632 | MGnify/ENA primary metagenome ERZ1292632 (study PRJEB36523, sample SAMEA6512637) | groundwater metagenome | collected 2019-01-08 | study: AquaDiva: Metagenomics assemblies of 32 groundwater samples
TATGAGGCAAGAATTATGCGAAGTCGGTAGAGAAATGATGAAGTATTTTAATTATTTATGAAATTTACGCATTTTTTACAAGTGCCGATGACCGGATTGGGACTTCACGGCGGATATAGGGGCGACACTTGGCTTATAAATAGATTGGAAATTTTTAATAAGTTTGTTTTGCCCTCAATTCTCGCCCAGACCAATAGAGATTTTATTCTTTGGTTTAATTGGCGGGCGGAAGAACAAAGCAATCCTATAGTTAGGGGGTTTCAAGTGAAATTGGATAAAGAACCGTTGAAATCAATCCATACTTTTGGGGGAATTTTATTTTGGGACGATAAATATGACGATAAAACCGCGGCGGAAAAACTTTTAAGAAGTTTAGAAATATCTTTGCCAAAATTAAAAATAGACACAGATTATGTTTTGGTTTCAATTCAGCCAAGCGATGATATGTATTTGCCCGATACAATTCAGCGACTACAAGATAAGTTTGCGGAATTATTGGGGAAAAGCCCCGACACAAAAAAAGCGGTTGGATATAGGAGGGGATACATAATGAATTATCGGACAAAGGATATAGCGGAATATATGTCGGAGTCGTGGAAAACAGATGAAATAAGCACTTATCACACAGATACAATACCACCCTTTTTTACTTATTTATTTAGCAGAGAGGAATTTTTAGACCCCGAGAAACATTATAAACATCTCGGCCCATATCACAGCCACGAACAAATAGCGGATTATTTTGATTATACGGCACTGGAAGGACGGGGATTTATAGTCGGCACACACGGCGAAAACATTTCAACGACTTTTAATAATAGATATGCGGGGAGGATGTTGTCTAAACAAGAAGCAGACGATATAATGAAAAAGGTCGGGATATTATTCGTAAAGCCGATTGTATCCAAAATATCAATGCGGCATAGAGTAAGAAAGGTCTTGAATGTTTTGCCGTTTATTGGTATAATTAAGAAAATATATTATTTATTACCAGAAAAATTGAGAATTATATGATATTAAGAAAACTACAAATTAAGTTATTCCCCGGAACGCTCATTAAAAGGTTTAAGAATAATTTTTCAAGGAAAGTTTTTTACCTGAAACAATACGAGGGAACGATGAAGCGTATTTGGGGGCTTGAACTTACGATATATGGCCTTAAAGAGGCACGGGAAGTATTAAGGAGAGAATACGATAAGTTAAATGAAACTCTTGATGCCGCCAATATAGCGTTATCAAAAAAGGATTTGGAAGCGGCCACGAAAGAGGCGCTGGGAAAATCCATTACAATAAAAACACAAGAAATTGAAGAATGGAAAAAGAAAATAGATTTATCCGATGAAACAATAAAAGAGTTAGAAAGTCAAGTGGTCGGATTTAGAGAAGGATTGGGATTGATAGAAGGACTTATAAGAAAATGAGTAAAGGAGAATGGTTTATACAATTAGTTAAAATAGTGCTGGGGATTTATTTTGTTTGGATAACCTGGATGATGTTTCAGAAATTGGATAGAAATGAATTTTTAAGCGAAACGGCCGGCTCAACGACAATATGGATAAAATAAACATAGCATTAAAAGATTATAAAAGAATATTAAATTTTCCTCCGCTTGGATTGAAATTATCGGAATCAACGGAATACTTAAATAGTTTTGAATATGCCGATGAATTCAAATTGACGGAAGTGGGCAAAATCAAAACTAAAGAGGGGGAGGGAACGATATTAACCCTTGAATTTACAAATGAAAAAACACAAACATAAATTTGAAGAAATAAGATTGATAATAGATAGAGATGAACACGGAATGAATGGATTTGAAATAAAACAAGCGGTGTTAAAATGCCTCTATTGCGATGAAAAGAAGAAAGGGGCAATAGTTGTTCAATGAATGAAGAAAACGGAAATAAATAATTATTGCAATGAACGAAAATCCTGAAAATTCACGAAATATACAGGAAATAAGAGATGAAAAGGGTAGATTCAAAGAAGGGAAGAGCGGAAACCTATTGGGTAAACCAAAAGGAGCAAAGAATAAGTTTTCATTTACTAATTATTGGCAAGCGCGGTGGGATAAGGATCCTCAAGAATTTGAAGAACTGGCCACCCTATTTATGAAAGATGAGAAATTAAGGGGATTGATAATCCAGTTGATAGATGGCAAGCCAAAAGAATCTATTGATATGAAACACGATTTATCAGATAATATAATAGAACTTATTAAGAATGCTAACCAACCTGGAAATCCTGAACTTCCAAAAGAAAATACGGAATGACCCTGTTTGGTTTGTTGAGAATGTTCTTAATGCGAAGATATGGGATAGGGAAAAAGAGATATTGTTATCTGTAAAAGATAATCACGAAACAGCCGTCAGGAGTTGTAATTCATCGGGTAAGACATACACGGCGGCGACAGTAGTTCATTGGTGGTTGTTGTCGTGGGCTGATGCGATTGTGATAACAACGGCGCCGACGGGAAGACAGGTCAAAGAGATATTATGGAGAGAAATAAGAAAAGCGTGTGCCGGAAAACATCTATATCCAAGCAAAGCGGTTTTACAAACACAGATAGATTTGGGGGAGAGATGGTTTGCGTTAGGTCTTTCAACGGATGAGCCGGATAAGTTTCAGGGTTATCATAGTCCGCATTTGTTGGTGGTGGTAGATGAAGCATCGGGCGTAACGGAAGAAACATATCAGGCAATAGACGGATTAAGGCCGACAAAAATTCTTCTTATAGGAAATCCAATGCGCAATTCAGGAAGATTCGCGGATGATTTTAAAAGAACCGATGTATCAAAAATACGGATAAGCGCATTTGATACGCCGAACATAAAAGAGAATAAGATAATAATTCCCGGTCTTGTTTCAACGGAAGATGTGGAACGAATGAAATCCCGCTATGGAGAAGACAGTGATGTTTATAGAATAAGAGTATTGGGGGAGTTTCCCAAGCAAGAAGCGGATTCATTATTCAGCGTTGATGAAATACAAGCCGCCATTGAGAGGCAAGCGGAAGTCCAATCCCAATTTGAAAAGAAAATGGGAGTTGATGTGGCAAGATATGGAGATGACAGAACTGTTTTTACAATCCGCCAAATGGAAAAGATAACAAGAAGGGAAACATACTCCAAAAGAGATACAATGGAAGTGGCGGGGTTGGTGTTGAAGATTGCGAGAGAAGAACATATAAAAGCCGAGAATATAAATATAGATGTGATAGGATTGGGAGCGGGAGTGGTTGATAGATTGAAAGAACAGGGTTGGAATGTTAATGCCGTGAATGTGGCGGAAGCGGCGAACGATAACGAACATTATGCCAACAAGAGAGCGGAATTGTATAACGAAGTAAAGGATTGGATAGCAACGGCGGATATTCTTGACGATGAGTATTTTGAATTGGCGAACGTTAAATACAAGTTTAATTCAAGAGGACAAATGCTTTTAGAATCAAAAGAGGATATGAAAAAAAGAGGATTGCCTTCTCCGGATGTGGGAGATTCTTTAATGCTTACATTTGCGGGGGCTTCAAGATTTATAATGCCATTGGCAACACCGGCGTTAAAACCTTATTATACGGATATAGGATTATGAGAGGGACTATTTCAATAGTATTGGACGGGGCTTCGTTCCAAGACACTGAGAGATGTCGGCAGATAATTCATAAATTGTTTGAATCAAATGTGTTTGGCGTGAAAAACGGCAAAGCGATATTGAGTTTTGATAGCGGGGGGATACTTGCTGATATAGAAATAAGTATGAAAACTTATAACAGGAAATTTGAAAACGAACCGAAGTTGGAATTGAAATCATTTGACCAATTTAAAATAGAAACAACGCCAGACCACTCTACTGTTGCGAAAAGTATTTGAATATGATATAATTACAAAAATTAAATAGCTTTACCCGAACAACGGGCGGCGGATAATCCACCGCTTTTTTTTATGGAAACAATAAACTTAAAATTTGAAAAACTAAATAATGAACGGAAAGTTGCTCGTGAGTTTCAAGAACGAAAGCACGCCGATTGGGAGGACAATTATACTTTATATCGCAATAAGGTAAAAACAAACCGTCTTACTCAACGACAGGCGGTTAATGTTCCCTTGATGAAAGAAACGGTTAAAACGATTCTTTCCGCCATTGACGATGCCCCGCAAGTAGATTGGAAAAATCTTGATAGCGATGAAATGAAAGAACTTGTTTATCAGGAAATTTGGAACGACCAATCAAGGAAAAAGAAATTTGAATGGATTGATATTGTTGATAAAAAGAACGTTCTTTTATACGGATTAGGAACGAAGAAATTGAATATCGGTAAAGACGGGGTAGAGGTAAGTTCGCTTGATGTTTATGATGTTGTTTATGATCCATTGACCAATCCAGTAGATATTGAATCGGCTCGTTTTATAATTCATCAAAACATATTCCGTTCATTACGGGATATTTTAGCCGATGAACGATATACCAAAGAAGGCAAAGAAAAGTTAAAACAATGGTCTTTAACTCAAAATGCCATAGTCCAATCCGCCGAAAATAAAGAAGAGTTGGAAAAGAAACAGGAAAGGTTAAGGTCTATGGGCGTTAATTCTTCGGAGTTTGATAAGTTTTCGGGAGGAGATGTCATAGTCAATCTCTGCGAGCATTATACGAAAGTATGGGATACAAAAAAGCAAGAATTTGAAAGGCGGGTGATAGTTTATGCTCAAGACGAATATGAACTTTTAGATGAAACTTTAATAGAACTTATCGGCGTTGACTTCTGGCCGTTTATCGTTTGGAGCGAAGATATAGAGGGAAATGATATTTATCCCGATGGCGTGGCTGATTTAGTTAGAACCCCGAATAAGATTTTGAATGTTTGGTTTAGTCAACAGGTTGAAAACAGGACTTTACAAAATTTTCAGATGCATTGGTATGATGCTACGGTTCAAGGTTATCAACCGCAAACTTATGAACCCGGTCCGGGCAGAATGTTGCCTGCTCCCGGTGAACCGAGTAAAACAATAATGCCTGTTCAAATCAACGGACTTGATGAAACATTTGTCGCTATAGATTTTCTTATTAAGTTGGTTGAAAAAGGAAGCGGAGCAACGGCAACAGAAAAAGGAACGGGAGAGAATAAACAAACCACATTGGGTGAAGTTCAGTTGCTCGTTGGCAAAGCAATGGAAAGAACGGTTGGTATGTCAAAATTCTATCGGGGGAGTTGGTATGAGTTGGCGGTAAAGTGGGATAAGATGATGCAGAAAAACGCCCCAAGAATAATAAAATTATGGAAAATTGGTAGGGAAGGAAAGATTTATCCCAAAACCGTATATCCGATTGATTGGAGAGGGGATTATGAACCGATAGTCAGTTCAACCTCTGAACAAGAACAAGAAAGCGTGAAAGGAATCCAAAAGTGGCAATATCTTCTTACGATGTTTCCCAATAATCCGGCATTAAGGGGGATTGCTCAAAAAAGGAGTTTGGAGATAGTGGACATTACGCCCCAAGAATTACAAGAAGTTGAACAAGCGGAAGAACAAATGCGGAAAATGGCGGAACAGCAAGCAATGGCTCAAATGGCGGGACAACCCCAACAACCACAGCAACCCCAACAACCACAAGAAGATTTAACCCCTCAAATTCAAGAATTGGGGACTTTACTTAATGGCTAATCACAAAGAACAGTTAGATAAGTTAATAGGTGATATTAAGACAAAGAAGTTCCGTGATGGCGAAGCGAAAGGTTTGATGTCTTCTATTCAGGCGGAACAAACAAATGCTTTGAGGCCTGTTTTGGAAAGTATGGCGAAAAGTATCGGCGATAGTTTGAAAGAACAATTAAGCGAAGTGGTTAAAAATATAAAAGTTGAAGTTCCAAAAGCCGATGCTCCTCAAATTAGCGTAAATGTTCCCGATGTTAATGTCCCTCCGATAAAAGTTCCAAGAGCGGAGGTGATTGTTAATGTTCCGCCGATAAAAATTCCCGATATTATAGTTCCTAAACAAGAGGTAATTTTTCCTCCAAAGTTTAAGATAGACGCAGATAAATCCAATCCCCTAAATGTTATTTTAACCGATGGCGAAGGGAGGACTTATAGCGTTCAGCAAATAATTTCAGGAGGCGGTGGTTCAAAAATCAAACAATATACGGAAGCCGATACGGATTCTTTAATTAAGGGAATATCTGTTTTAGGGGAAAGTTCCGATACCCTTTATCCTCTTCAGTTGGGTTCGGGTGTAAGCGATAGGGCGTTAAGGGTGGTTCACGCCGCCGATTCCGTGGTAAGCGTGAATATGGTAACGGGGAGCGTAAGTATAGCGGACGGCACATTAGTTCAAACTCTTCAATTATCAGGGTCTGTGGATTCCGTAAGCGTTATAGGTTCTGTTGAAGTTAAGCAAGTTAGCGGTTCTGTGGACTCGGTTTCTGTGGTTGGAGGAACGATAACGCCGTCAGAAGCATTCGCTAATCCAACAAATGCGATAAATAATCAGGCATTGATAAGCGGATGGAATGGAGCAGAATGGGATAGGGCAAGAGTTGGATCAACAGACGGAGATGCTTCGGGAAGTGTGGCGGCTGGAGCGATTATAGTGGCATCTCATCTTAAAGCGTATAATGGTGCTTCTTGGGATAGAATACGGGGGGGGTCAGGCGTATCCAATAATGCTTTGCGGATAGTTCAGGCGACAGATTCCGTTTCTTCGGTTAATGTTGTATCATCCGAGATTTCTATTGAAACTAAACAAGTATCGGGGGCTATTGATAGCGTTTATATAACAGGAGCGGCGGCTTCAACTTATGCGGAATTATTAAATCCTGATGGGAGGGTTAAGGTTGAACTTCCAACCGGTTCTTCGGGATTAACTGATACGGAATTAAGAGCGGCTCATCTTGACGTTCAACAAATGAGCGGCTCGGTTGATAGTGTTGTTGTAAATTCATTTCTTGCTTCGCTTGAAGTAAAACAGGTTTCCGGCTCAACGGATAGCGTAAGTATTGTTTCAAATATAGCGTCATTAGATGTTATCCAAGTAAGTGGTTCTGTTGATAGTGTAGTAGTTAATTCTTTCTTAACTTCATTAGAGGTTAAACAAGTTTCGGGTTTTGCGGATTCGGTTTATATTACCGGTTCAAGCGGTTCTATGGCGGTTGCGTTGGTTGATTCTGGAGGAATCGCTTATAGCGGTTCTAATCCTATCCCCGTAGATTTGGCAACGGCTCTTGATTCTACGGTTGATTCTGTGGTGGCGGTGGGAAATGTGGCAAATGATGCGGCAGATAGTGGTAATCCATTAAAAATTGGAGGTATTGCTCGGACGGCAAACCCAACGGCCGTAGCTAATGCTGACAGAGTAGATGGGGCTTTTGATGATTTAGGAAGACAAGTAATAACTCCTTATCAAGTAAGAGATTTAGTGGCCACGGCTTATCTTGCTCTTGCGAATGGGACAGAAACGGCTTTGCTTGCGGGAGCGGCTTCAACCTTCCACGACCTTATGTATATTATGGGCGCCAACCAATCGGATGTGGCGGTTGATGTTGATTTCAGAAGTGGGACGGGAGGAAGCGTGGTATTTAGTTTAACTATTCCCGCAGACGCAACGGCCGGCGTTGCTCTACCCGTGCCAATTCCCCAGACAGAAGTAGCCCAAACATGGACAGCCGACATAGCGGATATTACCGGAACAGTTGTAAATTTAAGCGCTTTATTTATTAAAAATGTATAATGGCTGACTTAAAAATCACACAATTAACCGAAAATACCACTCCGATTACAACGGATATTCTCCCAATGGTTGATGACCCAGCGGGAACGGCAATTACGAAAAAGGTAACGATTGCCAATTTAAAGACGGGACTTGCCCTCGTGAAAGGCGATGTTGGACTTGGGAGTGTAGATAATACGGCGGATACCGCAAAACCAGTATCTACGGCTCAACAAACGGCTCTTGATTTGAAATCCCCGATTGCTTCGCCGACTTTTACTGGAACGGTATCGGGAGTTACCGCCGCAATGGTTGGCTCTCCTTCTGGTTCGGGGAATAGTTCTGGCACTAATACTGGCGACCAAACACTCCCAACAGACGCTACTATTGTTACTACCGATGTAACGACAAACAATGTTTCAATCACAAAACACGGTTTTACTCCAAAAGCTCCGAATAATACAACCGACTTTTTAAGAGCAGACGCTACTTGGGCTACTCCGCCCGCAGCAAGTTATACTTTAGTTGCTACTCTTGCTTCTGACCAAGCAACAGGAGCGAATACAACGCCTGTTTCTTTGACGGGGTTGGTATTTACTTATGCCGCTAATTCCACTTACAGAATATGGTTTATGGGGGCAGTTTCTTCTGCCGCCGCCACAACAGGCGCTGGATTTCAGTTTGATTTATCTTCTGCTGTTACGAGTATAAATGTTTCTTTTTTCCATCAACTTGCCAATACAGGCACATTATCAGGCGGACACTCAATCGCCGATGACGCTTCGGTTGGCGTTTCAAGCGCAATGCCAGGAACTTCGGTTTATCCTGTTAGAGGAGAGGGGATTTTAATAACAACAGGCAATACGGGAACGGCTCAATTAAGATTTAGAAGTGAAACAACTGCGGTTACCACGGCTAAAGCTGGATTAACAATGGTCGTGGAAAAAATAATATGATATTACAAGAAGACGGATTTTATTTATTACAAGAAGATTTGGGGCAAATTGTTCTTGATGAATTTGTTTATGGTGGGAGACCGATAACCGATAATAGGGCATTTGTATCAAGCCCGAGAAATTTTGTTATCGGGGAAAGAACCCCCTATGAGAGAACTTTAATATGAAACTAAACTTCACAGCCAACAAACGACAAGGACAAAGCACGCTACGGGCGGTGGTTGATTTCTTTTTTCCCTATACGCAACGGATAAGAATTGAAGCCAAAAGCACGGCTCATTTTAATTCAAAAGGAATTTATAAAATAGATAGGGAGTTTTATACTTTCCGAGCGTTCTTTTGGCACTATGTTTTAACCTTGCCTTATTGGTTCAAAAGATTTCTTTGGGAATATAAAAACGCTTTGGATTTTCTTTTAAGGCAAGACCAATTTTATTGGCAAAAAGGAGCAATAGCGTTTGACACCACGACCAATTCAGGAGCATATACAAATGCCACAAGCGTTTCGTGGAGCCATACCTGCACGGGTTCTAATTTGGTTCTCGGAGTCGGTTCTCCTTATTACGAATTTACCACAAGCAACAACACCTGCACGGCAACCTACAATTCCGTTTCAATGACCAATCAGGCGGATATTATAGTTGGAACAACCCCTACATATCGTTCCGTTCTTTTCTCGCTTGCCAATCCAGCAACAGGGGCAAATACGGTTGCTCTTACATTTGTCGGCGGGGCTTATGGGGCGGCTGGGGCTTGTTCTTTTTCGGGGTGTAATACAACAACCCCCATTGATACAACAGGGACAAACACGGGTGCTTCCGTAACCTCTATAAACAAAACAATCACCACAGCTAACGCCAATTCTTTTATTATGGATTGTTTGAAAGGAGCGAATACTAACACATCGCTTGCCGTTTCAGGAACTGGACAGGTGATGAGATGGGATGTGTTGGGAAGCAATACGAATATAAACGCAGGAAGCACAATGCCGACCACAACGGCTGGGAATTACACGCCTGGTTGGACTTGGTCAACGGCTCAAGATGTCGCCTATACCGTAATGGCGATAAACGAAGCAACGGGAGTAGTAAAAAAAGTTCGTCCGACATTATTAACATTAAAAGTCGGTTGACTTGTATTTAATTATTTTTTATGCTATACTTGTCAAAACTAAATACCAAACTCAAACAATGAGCGGGGCAGTCAAAAGACCCCGCTTTTGTTTTTTCAAGGTTTTCAAGGTCGGATTAAATATAAAATTATGAAAAAAGAAATAAGCATATTTGTTAAAAGAAGGAGGACTAATCCAACGGCTTCGGATGATATTTCCGAAGTTGCCGCAGATGATTTGGGGCGGATTGTAATGACCCCTTATCAGGTTAGGGATTTATTGACATCAGGATTTGCGACTCTTACAAGGGGAGTAGAAACCGCAGTTATCGCCGGCGTGGCTTCAACTCTTATTGATGTCGTGGTAATTACGGGTTCAAATACTTCGGGCATTGCTCAACAAGTTGACATTAGGGTTGGAACGGGTGGAAGCATAATTGATAGTTTGATGATTCCCGCAACAAGCGTGGCAAGCAAACAATATAGCGTTCCGTTGTTATCAAACGAAGTAGCTCAAGCGTGGACGGCCATAAATTCAACAGCGGGAGAACATAGTGATAGCCCAGTCAGCATCACGATGACGGGAATACAAAATGTCTAATGAATTTTTTACTTTCAAAACTTCTTTCTAAAAGAAAGATACAAAGAGAAGATTTAAGTGGAGAAGAAAAAGAAGATTTTGTTAGGTGGGAAAAGATATTAAGCGGCGGAGAAATAAGCGTTGAAAAAATATCGGAATTTTGTAAATCGCAAATAAGCATAATAGAAAATCAATGGAAAGATATGTCAAATGACCCGAAAAAAAATGAGAGATTGATAATCGCCCATAACATTTATTCTTCCATATTAAAAGTAATTGATTCGCCGGAAGCGGAAAAGGTCGCATTAGAGGAATATCTAAATAAACTTATTGGTGCCTAAAAAACTTGAAATAAAATTAAGGCGGGAAGCAAGAAAATTGGGATATAAGGGGAAAAAATTAAATGAATTTGTGAGAGATAATTTATATCCGATAAAGCCGATAGAATCCGAAATGGTAGAACCCGAAAAGATA